>QFCH01002338.1_pt1 | contig 368873 bp, 363 predicted proteins | sample 5346071 | NCBI WGS metagenome assembly QFCH01 (sample SAMN09062255, study PRJNA434731) | Human gut metagenome, whole genome shotgun sequencing project. | isolation source: stool timepoint B chromium assembly | host: Homo sapiens | collected 2015 | reverse complement strand
GGCGCCGCTAGCGACACGAAATCGCAATCAAAAGCCATGGAGAAGGGAGTAGCTCACTTTTCAATTCCTGGCGCCAGTGCCGTGCCAGGCGAAGTCGGAAATGCCGTATTTGCCGCACACTCCAGTAACGACGCTTTTGCTGGTGGCGATTATAAATTCGTCTTTGCTCAGAATGAAAAGTTGGTCAAGGGCGACATTATCTACATGAATTACAACGGGAAACGCTACACTTATAAAATAACATCGACAGAAGTTGTTATGCCGACCGAAGTTTCAAAAGTTCAGATTAATACAGATAAACCAATGCTGACACTTGTAAGCTGTGTGCCTTTAGGAACCGCAGAAAAGCGACTTCTTATCTTTGCAGAACAAATCAGCCCAGACCCAAGTAAAGCCACTGCGACATCAGAATCCAGCTCAAATCCCCCCCAAACCAACCAATCAAATACCCCACGAAAACCCGATCCGACTTTGCTTGAGAAGTTATTCGGTGGTCGATAAATTAGCTATTTAATTAAATAACCCAGTCGAACCATTGTCCATATTCATTTTACTCAGGACAATTTTTCCAGAAGTATTGGTCGTCAATCCGTAAACGTATCGCTGATTCGAGGACAAAACAGAATCCAAACCAGGCTTAACGCTTATCAACGTATGAGCGTTCGTGCCGTCAAACTCGCGAATCTCCATTTTTCCCGACGCAGAAATGCTACGGATATAGAAATTGTCAAGCCACTTCACTTCCTGCGCCACACCGATATTAAACGCGCTCGACAATTCTTTACGCTCCAAGTCATAAGTCTGCAATGTCGCACCGCTTTGCGCCACGATAAATCGCCCAGCATTGTCCATCGTTATGTTCGTAATCGCATTATCAGTCTTAATAATCTTCGCCGTTTTCAAGAACTCTTTTTGGTGGTCCTTAGAATCTGAAATCTCACCTCTGTAAATTGTCATATTTTTGCCATCAGTCAAGACCACGGTATCTTTATTGAAATAGCGAGAAATCCGAATTACCGGAGTAGAATCGGTAGCAAAAGTGCCAATCACAAACGGCTCTTTCCAATCTCGCTTCCAAATTCCCGCCACTTTTTTACCATCAATAACAGCCAGGTAGGACAAACGATCGTCGCCGTAAAGCTTGAAAGATTCGACGCCAGTCAAGATTGGGCTGGAAATTGTCGAGCTATCAAGGTCAACTCGCCTCAATTCGCCAGTTTCCTGCAAAGCGTAAACCGTGTGCGCGCCAGTTCCCGCAAAACCAATTTGCTTAATTCCAAAACCAGTCATTGCTGTTACGTCAATAATTTTCTCTGGATTTTCTCTATCAAAAACCAACCACTGCACGCCCGTAGCATTATTTTCCGTTGGATACGAATGTTTCACTAGCGCGTAACGAGAATCGCGGTCCCACTCCGACACGGTAAACGTATGATTGTCAGAAGACAGGGAATAGCCAGCCAAAACGCTCGTACTTAATGCATGCTCCGTGAACTTTTCCTTATCTTTGTTCGTGTCGCGAATGTCGCCAATTGTCAAAATCGGAGTTTTATCTTTAACGCCAAATCCCATCAAGAAATTACCAGCTGGCGACAGAGAAACGGATCGCAATGAGTCGAACGTTTTTACCTCGGTAGTTTCGCGTTTTGTCGGGATCAATCTGGCGTAATTCAAATTTGTAACGGTATCGGACTTGATATTCAACGTTTTTTGCCACGGTTCGTATTTATCCAATTTCATCGAAAAAGTGTGTTTGCCAGGAAGAACGGTGCTTTTCGTCGGAGTGCGGCGCAGCTCCATATCGTCAACATAAACCAGCGCTCCGCCAGGATGTGATTCATATTGGACAAGTCCAGTTTGTTGCAATTCTTTCGTATTTGGATCAAACGTATAGCCGAGCATTCTAAACGTCAAAAACGTAAGAAGAATTATAAGTGATAGTGTCATTAGCGTGTACACAAAGGTCCGCCGCGCGAGCTCTTTAGTGCGATTCTTTTTCTGGTACATAATTACGAAAATTATAACATATTTTTACACTTGAAAAAACCTTAGGCGATTTGTACTATAATATATAGGAATAAACATTAGGGGGATTAATGGCAAGTAAAAACTACGTGGTTATCAATGGACGAGCTTACAATACTATTACTGGACTGGTAATGAATGATATTGATGTGAAAGAAACTGAGATAAAAAAAGAACAATCAATCAGTAAGCGTGGTACATCTGTATCAAATATTCATGCCGCACACGTTCAGAAATCCAGTACATTGAATCGTCGGCACGTTAAAATGCCGCAGCGTACGCCATTGGCTGCCAAACCCCAGAAAGCTCGCGTCGACGTGAAACAACATGTCGCCGTGAAGAAGTTTTCTACGCCAATTGCCAGCAAGCCAGCTCCTCAGAAAATTGCTATTAACCGTCCAGCCGAAACTCACCCCGTTACTCGTCGCGCTCAACAAAGACCTCTTAGCGTCAACACTAAATTGCGAAAAGAACGCCAGCCTCTGGCTATGAATAATAATCCGCTTGTCGCCGTCGCTCCGCAAAAAATAGAAAAGCCAGCCACGAAAACCGCTCATCAATTGAAAAATGAAGCAATTGAAAAAGCTTTGTCGAACGAGATTATCAGCAACAAAAAAGCACGTCGACGCCAGAAAAAGGGCGGCGCATTACGTTGGCTGAATACGTTTTCTGTTGGATTTGCAGTAATGCTACTAGGTGGCTATTTAACATATCTGAGTATGCCAAATATCTCCATAAAAATGGCAGCCGTTCAATCAGGAATTGACGCCAAATACCCAGGCTACAAGCCAGACGGCTACGCGCTGAACGGACCTATCAAATTCAAATCGGGCGAGGTCTCTATGAAATATGCCTACGCCGACGGAAGCTCAGGGTACACCATAACTCAGCAAAAAAGCGGCTGGAATTCATCAGCAGTGAAAGAATTCTTCTCTGAAAAGCACAAGAATCCAAACACCACGATGATCGACGGATTGACAATTTACAGTGGCGGGAAAGAAGCAGCTTGGGTGAACGGCGGAATCCTATATCAAATCAGTGGCGACGCGAACCTCTCAAGCAGTCAAATTGAAAAAATTGCCACTAGTCTGTAACTCATCAGATAACGTGCTATAATTTACTCATGACTATTAGAACTCGTTTTGCGCCAAGTCCGACTGGCTATATTCACTTAGGCAACGTTCGTACCGCGCTATACACATACCTTGTTGCCAGGGCGCACCAGGGAGATTTCATCTTACGCATTGAAGACACGGACCAAGCTCGGTTCGTCGAAGGCGCGGAAGAAATGATTTTGGAAACTCTAAATTGGCTAGGGCTAAATTGGGATGAGGGACCAACTCTTAACAATCCAAAAGAAGAGTCTGGCAATTTTGGTCCATATCACCAAACAGATCGCCGTGATATTTACATAAAATGGGCGAAGAAAATGATTAGCGAAGGACTAGCTTACGCTGATCCGTACACACCTGAAGAGGTGCAAGTTTTCCGCGACAAAGCCAAGGCTGAAAAGCGAGCATTTTTATATCGCGACCATCGTCCAGAAAATCCGCCAGAGTGGCAACTTGGAATGCCACTGCGTTTCAAAGTTCCGGAAATTAAGCGATATTCTTGGACGGACGCCGTTATGGGCGAGTTATCGGCTGGCCCAGAAGCTTTGGATGATTTCATTCTGATCAAAGCGGATGGTCTGCCAACCTATAATTTTGCGCACATTATTGACGATTTCGAAATGCAAGTCACGCACGTCATTCGTGGCTCGGAATATATTGCCAGTACGCCTAAATATCTATCGCTTTACGAAGCGCTTAAAATTACGCCACCAATTCTGGCTCACGTGCCACATATTATGGCGCCATCGGGAAATAAAAAACTTGGCAAGCGTGACGGCGCTAAAAGCGTAACTGAATATCGATCAGAAGGAATTTTACCAGAAGCGATGCTTAATTTCTTAGCGCAACTTGGCTGGAATGACGGCACGGAACAAGAAATTTTCAGTAAAGCCGAACTGATTGAAAAGTTCTCACTTGATCGCGTTCAAAAATCTGGCGCGCGATTTGACGAACAACGACTCATTTGGCTTAACGGTCAATGGATTCGCTCGCTTAGCCTGGACGATCTTTATTCTCGCTGCCAACCGTTCTGGGGCGAAGAAGCCAAAAACGCTGATGAATCATATAAAAAGCGCGTTCTGGAATTGGCGCAAGATCGCTTGAAGACATTACAGGATTTGCCAAAATTAACAAGTTATTTCTTCGTCGAGCCTGAAATTGATACGGAATTGATTGACGGAAATAAGCAACTTCGCAAATTAACCGACGACGAACGACGAGATTTATTGTCGATTGCTCGCCAAGAATTCGAGAAAATTACAGATTGGACGCCAGAAACAATCCAGAATTGCCTTAACCAATTACTAGAAACGACGGGGCAGAAGCCGGGGATTTTGTTTAGTCTGGTGAGAATTGTGACGACGTGGGCGCCGTTTAGTCCGCAGCTTAACGACACATTGGCGCTAATTGGCAAGGAAAAAACTCTGCAAAGAATCGATAATTATCTACAAAAATAGTTTATTCGTGCGCCGAAAATGCTATACTAAGCATAAGCATGAATGTTGAAAAAATAGATAAATCAGGACAAAAAAAGAACGCCCACTGGGAGTCGTTCAAAGAATGGGTAAAAAAGCATATTCTGGCGATCGTGCTCGTGGTGAGTGCGACGGTTATTGCTGGAGTTTTCATAATTGCAATTCACTCCATAAAATACGAACATACCGCTAGCGTGGAGCTGAAATTGCCAGCCAAAAAACCCGCGCCGAAGAAGTTTTATTCGCCGCTAACTGGCGTGGAAATCGCGAACGAAGCCGCCGCGAAGCTGCCCGTAACTGGCGTGATGATTGAGAATAGTCCAGCCGCCAGACCGCAGTCAGGACTGAAGAAAGCTGGCGTGGTCTATGAAGCCGTGGCGGAAGGCGGAATTACTAGATTTTTGGCTCTGTACCAGGGAGAAAAGCCGGCGCTAATCGGTCCAGTGCGAAGCTTAAGATCATACTATTTGAGCTGGGCGGCGCCGTATCAGGCGTCAATCGCACACGTTGGCGGAAGTCCCAACGCTTTATCTCAAGTCAGAAACGGCAATTATCGCGACATCGACCAGTTCTTTAACGACGGATCTTATTGGCGATCTCGCGACCGCTACGCGCCGCACAATGTCTACACTTCAGGAGAAAAACTTGATCAATTGAACAGCGCAAAAGGCTATAACAATTCCGAATTCACCAGCTTCGCGCGAGCAGACGGCAAGCCCGTCGAATCACCAAACGCCACATCTGTAAACATAAACCTCAGCGGCCCACTCTACAACACCTCATACGCTTACGACAAGGCGTCGAATTCTTACCTCAGAAGCATGGCTGGCGCGCCACATACTGACAGGGAAGATGGGCAAATTGCCCCAAACACCGTTGTAGCTATGGAAGTTGGCGTTGAAGCTCGGGCTCAAAATTACGATGGCTACGAAGATGTCAAAACGACAGGATCCGGCAAGGCTTATATTTTCCAAAATGGCACAGTCGCCACCGTTACTTGGTCAAAAGCAGACATAAATTCACCGCTTAAATTGACAGACGAATCTGGAAAAGATATCGCCTTAAATCGCGGACAAACATGGATTGCAGCCTTCACGCCAGGAAGGGGAAGTGTTTCATGGCAATAGATCCGGCGTCTAAGACCTTACGCGAGTACAAACAATATTATTACCGAAAAGTCATATTAGTCCTACTGTCAGCGAGCGCCTGCATCATATTAGGACTGGGAATCGCACTCCACTTCACGGCAATTTCCATATTTCAGCTAAATTTCTGGATTATCATTTTAATTACCGCTATTTTGCAAATCCTATTTTCAATTTCTATCGTTAAGATCATCGCTGCGCCGCTTAATAAAATTCTGGCGGCACTTTCTCATAAAATTGGCGAACTAACCACCGACACTCCGCCAAACCCCAACAATAAACGCTACGAAAAAACTGGATTTAAGACGGCGCTTCAGGCAATTTATGGCGATTATCAGCCAGAGCAAAAACCAGCTAGTGACAACGACAAGCCAAAAATCCCGCTCACTCAAGCTCTGAATCAAGCCAGCACTGGCGTCGTGATCCTTAATTCCAATCAGAAAATTATCTTCGCCAATTCCGCCGCCCCGATTTCCAGGAATGCAAAAGGCGAGGATTTTCTGGCGCTTGATTTTCTAAACGAACCGAGCATTTCTGATTGGCTTCACGAAATCGCCAATGAGAAAATTAAAGCCGAGCGCCGTTGGCAACGCATTAGCACCAACCCCGACATCATCCAAAAAACGCGGATATTCGACATCATCGTGTCATTTGAGAAAGGCGCCGCCGCCGAAACTGTCATTTTTCTCATCGACAAGTCTAAAGGATATTTACCAGAAGAAGAAGATCTCAATTTCATTTCGTTCGCTGCTCACGAACTCCGCGGACCGATTACGGTTATTCGTGGATATCTGGACATTATCAACGAAGAGTTTGCTGGGCGCCTACAGGGTGACGAAAGGCAACTTCTTGATAGGTTGGTGGTTTCGTCCAACCGCTTGTCTAGCTACATTGACAACATTCTTAATGTTGCCAGATACGATAGGCACCACTTGAAGGTTTATCTGCTGGAAGACACTGTCGCTAATATTTACGCCTCGATTGCTGATGATATGCAACTTCGTGCCTCGACTCAACACAGAATGCTCAGCGTCAATATTCCAGACGACCTGCCGACAGTAGCCGCTGATCACGGAAGTATCGGGGAAGTGATTGGTAATCTAATTGACAATGCCATCAAATACAGCTTTGAGGGCGGGTCCGTAACCGTTTCCGCAGAGCAAAAAGGTGACTTCGTGGAAGTGTCCGTCGCCGATAACGGGATTGGAATGCCGGCGAATGTCGTGGACAATTTGTTCCATAAATTCTATCGATCGCACAGATCACGCGAAGCCGTGGCTGGGACGGGAATTGGGCTTTATATTTGCAAAGCCTTTGTCGAATCTCACGGCGGCTCGATAATCGCTCGATCCCGCGAAAACGAGGGCTCAGTCTTCTCGTTCACTTTGCCAATTTATGCTACAGTTAAAGATAAATTGTTAGAAGACGGACAACTGAACAATCAATTGATACGAAAGGGCGGCGGCTGGATAAAAAATCACGCTATGTATAAGGGCTAGGAGGAATTATGATAAAGACAATTTTATGCGTGGAAGATGACCGATTTATTGGCGAAATGTACGTCAGGAGTCTACAAAAAGCGGGGTATGACGTGACGTGGGTGGTCGACGGGAATGACGGACTAGTGGCGGCGCGCAACCAGAACTTTGACTTGATAATCTTAGATTTGATGCTGCCAGAGCAACGCGGCGACCAGATTTTAGACGCACTGAGAAATAACAATGTCGATTTGGTTCCGAATAGTAAGATTTTGATTATGACCAATTTTGAGCAGGATGAGGCTTCACGAAAATCCGTTATGAGTCGCGTTGACGGATATCTGATTAAAGCCGACATTACACCGCGGAATTTGATAGATGTCGTTAAGCAGATGGGTAGCGACGACTAAAAACTGAAGAAATATCACGATTACCGCGGAGAACCGCTGTTTTTCTTTGAAAACCCGCTCACCGTCTTTAGCGATGAATTGCTTCAAATATTACCAAGAAATGGCACTTATAAAAAATACACCTTATGGTAAACGGCGGAATCGTCGGATAAAAAAGCGCCGGACGATGCCGGCGCATTCTAGTCGATTAAAGTGCTCGGTGGTGGACATTTTTTGAGTCACCCCCGGAAGAGAGCGATGCAGTGCAGAATAGCGCTTAGTCTCAGCCCCAAGAGAAAGAATAATTGCAATCGTCCATTTACGAAACAGCAAGCTTGTCATGAAATCGCGCGAATCGGCGCACTGTTTTTTTGAATACAGTAGTTTTTGTCATGACTACCTCCCATTGATGTAAATGTATATTTGGCGCAGAATGGCTGATATAAAATATCTCTGGAGATACCCTCCGGAGATGTGTATTAATAATGACCCCTAGGTAAATAGAGCAGATTTTTGGTCAAATGTCAAAATATTGCCCGGATAAACGCCTAAGTGTAAGTTATTAAAAATACCTCGTGAAATTTATGCTGTGTTTAAGAAAATACTAACAATCCTATGCTATACTTATATACACATGGCTCCAAAAAATATTATTCACCATTATAGTTCGGGAGGGGTTATCGTTAAAGATAATGAGGTTCTTATAATCGAATCACTACAGCCAGCCAAGGAATATTCTTTCCCTAAAGGCTCTATAGAACCCGGAGAACATAGCCGTGACACTGCAGTGCGAGAGATACTCGAGGAAACTGGATACCACGCAACGATCCTAGGATTTATTGATACTCTAATATATGAATTCTCAACAGGTGATGGCCACGTAGTAAAAGAGGTTTCATACTATGCTATGTCTATTAATAGTTCAGTACCTCGACAAGAACAACAGCTTCAGCCAGGAGAAAATATACGCCCCTTGTGGGTCAGCTTACCAAAAGCTTTTCAACTCCTCACCCACAAAAACACGAGACAACTTCTTGCCATGGCAATTAAAATGTATCATCACTGAAGCAACAGCTGTTTACAGACTCCTCTATGGTGTAGTGCGAGAAAAAGTAATTTGCTAGGATAAATATGATACTTCTATCCTCTGGTTCACAAATTAAAAAAACACCTTCATGTAGATGTTTTTTAATAAGTTAACTATTCTTGGTGACCCCACCGGGAATCGAACCCGGGTTGCCAGGATGAGAACCTGGTGTCCTAACCGCTAGACGATAGGGCCGTAACTCCATGGATTATACCATGGAAAGGGAAGGCTTGTCTACTTTTTCTCTATGTTAGACGCCGACTTTCTACGATAAGACAGTACAGCCCAAGAAAAGTAAATTACAGACACAACAATAAGTAAAGCAACAAACACAACCGACGAAACCATCACAGCGCCACCAAGTGCAAGTATAGTATATTGTATATTGTAGATAAAGTAAATCAATGCGAACATCAGAGCAATCCCTATACATGTCAACGGAATAATTGTTATCCCTCTCATAACTCTATCTGTTACCCAATATTGCCTAAATATACACATTTTAATCATAACAATCGACAGCACTAAGCTATAGGCTATAAAAGCAATACGTATAAACTCAGGCAAGATATAATAGATAACATTAAGTATCATATCCCTAGAATTAGGGTCATCTTCTATCATTACACTTACTAATGCAACACAAAACGTCACGAAAGCAATTGTAATTCCGATGGTCCTTTCTTTATCTGCTTTCACAGTAGGCAAGGGCTCTGCAACAGCTGGAGCTTCCGTAAAAGTTAATTGCTTCTTCATATCTTCAGCTCCAGGTGAAGCGATTGGCGCGTTATCCGTAGGGTTGTTTTGATTATTATACTGATCGTTATTCATAGAATTATTCTCCTGACTATTATATTTTCAAATTATTATCCTATCGCAATTAATAAAGGAATCAGTATTATTAAAGTTCATTATTTTTTTTATTTATGCCTATTATATCCATATAATATCACATCAATTATCGGCAATAAATAGATAGTAAATAACGCAACAGGGAAGATGATTACAGGAAAAAGTATTAGAATATCTATCGACACAAGTTTACCATATACCCAAAGCGCCGCAAAAATTATTGCCGACAGTACAGAAGAGTGGATTGCCGCTTTTGGACTATCATTTACCATCTTGTTAATATTCTGATAATAACCCCTCTTGTACCACCTAATCATAAAACTAATTAGCAACAGGGAGAGCATCATCGATGCATTTGAAATGGCTGATATCAAAAAAGAAACGCGTATGTTATACGGTCCTGTCGATCCTCGCATTGAAACGTAATTTCCTACTAGCGTAATAATGGTAAACATTAAAGAAAAGAGCATAACACGCTTAAAGACTCTCTTTTTCTCTGTGCTGTCATAGACTGGCGCATTGCTTACGTCGGGATTGTTACTTTGGTCATTATGCTGATCATTATTCATGCAATTAGTATACCACCTAACTCTTGAGATTTTCCTGAAAATTCGCCATAATAAAAGCATGAAAAAGGGCGGGATTTACTTTAAGCCTCACACAATTTCCAGATTTTGGCTAAGGAGATTGTGTGAAGTGGCATTACTGAGCTGTTTCACAATCATTCTTTTATACGCATGGGCGCGATTTATACCGACCGGCTATCAATTGCCAATCGGATTATCTGTCTCAGACTTGGCGGCTGGCGTGGCAGGAGTCGGCAGCTTAATTGTGTTGATTTTATGTTTTTGGCTTCCCAGAAAACACGAAACTGGAATTGGAATTTTCGTATATTTGTTAACCGTCGCTGTCGCCGCAACCACCATAATTACCAGCGGCGGAGTCGTTTCACCGTTCCTAGTTATGTGGATTATCGTGGCAATTTTCGCAGGATTTTTCGGCGTAATAATCTTAGGAATGATGGGGATTCTAGTTATTTTACAGATTATAGCCACCAGCGTTCAACAGGGAATAAATATACAATTCATCATCGGCTACCTCTTCTTCGGATTTTTGCCTTTGATTTTTAGCCTTGTTCTATGGATTCGCCGCCAAAAAACTGATGACAATACGTCCAATCTGGAGAATAGACTTTCCGCGGTTGAGAGTAAATCTGACGTAGTGATTAATGCCATCGATGACGGCGTTTTGGCTATTTCCAAAGACGGCAACATCGAACTGATAAATCCATCCGCCCAACAAATCATCGGCTGGGACCAAGGCGACGCGCTCGGGCTTAATTGGAAAAGCGTCTTAAAACTCGTCACCTCAGACGGAAAAGACGTAGAAGACCTCGAGCATCCAATAGCCCAATCTTTATCGAAAAATCAGCCAACACACAACGATAAATTATTCCTATTGACCAGCTCCGAAAAGCGGATTTTAGTGTCAATCGTCAGCTCTCCAGTCGGCACGGACGGTGAAGGAATCATCGTAGTTTTCCGCGACATCACCAAAGAAAAAGCCGAGGAGCGCGAGCAAGCCGAATTCATTTCCACCGCCAGCCACGAGATGCGCACTCCAGTTGCGTCAATTGAGGGCTATTTGGGTCTGGCGTTAAATCCAGCCACCGCTCACATCGACGAGAAAGCCCGCGATTTCATCACCAAAGCTCACAAATCGGCGCAACATCTGGGACGCTTATTCCAAGATCTCCTCGATATCAGCAAAGTTGAAGACGGGCGAATGAAAAATAACCCGAAGATCATCAACGTAAACGAATTTTTGAAGGATATTTTTGATGGTTTGGCGACAAAAGCTAGCGAAAAGCAGCTCAATTACATCTTTATGCCAGACATAATTGATGAAGGTAAGGAGAAGTCATTGCAGCCGATTTTTTATGCCAATATTGACCCTGACCATTTTAGGGAAGTTGTTAGCAATCTGATTGAAAATGCCATTAAATACACGCCGTCGGGCGAAGTTGTCGTCAATATTACCGGCGACGATAAGCAGATTTCCGTAAGCGTAAAAGACAGCGGCATTGGCATTCCCGCCGAAGATATTCCGCATTTATTCCAGAAATTTTATCGGGTGGACAATTCTGACACGCGAGAAATTGGCGGAACTGGCTTGGGGCTATATTTGAGCCGCCGCTTGGCCGAGGCGATGTCTGGAAACTTGCGAGTTGAAAGCAAATATAAAGAGGGAAGTACGTTCTATTTGGAAATTCCTCGCATGAATAGTTCGGACGCCAAGCAGCGATTAGAATCTGCGGAAGCTGAAAAGCTCGAAGATAAAACGCCGAACTCTTTGGCTTCAGAAAAAATTGAAATTGCCACAGAAGAGAAGACGGAAGATGTCGCAATTGAAAATAGTAGCGAAATTGTCGATTCAAATCCAGCCGCAATCGCAACTTCAGAGAATCCAGATCCAACCACGCCTGAAGTCCCGACGACCCAGTCAGAAATTCCACAGCCAGCCAGAAATTCTTCCGAGCCAACGCTGGCTGAAATTGAGGAAGAATTGCGAAGAAAACGCCAGCATCTATCAATTCCTGGTCGCGAATAATAGCCATAAGAACTATGGATTTTTTGTCAAAACTTCAGTATAGTATAAACATATGACAAAAATTTTATTGGTTGAGGACGACAAAAGTTTACGCGAAATTTACGGTGTACGACTTTTGGCGGAGGGCTACGATATCGTTTCGGCGGGCGACGGAGAAGAAGCTCTGGCCATGGCAATTAAAGAACGTCCGCGATTAATTTTAAGCGACGTGATGATGCCGAAAATCTCTGGCTTTGATATGTTGGACATTTTACGCTCGACGACAGAAACAAAAGACGTTAAGGTGATTATCATGACCGCGCTATCCTCAGAGGATCAGAGAAAGCGTGGCGAGCAACTTGGCGCTGATAAATACTTGGTGAAGTCTCAGGTAGGAATAGAGGATGTTGTGAGAGCAGTTCACGAAACCTTGGGAGATCTTCCGGGAGTCGGCACAAATCCAGTGCCAGTTTCACAACCAGCTCATACATATGAGCCAGTTGCTCCAACGCCGCAACCAACTCCAGCAGCGCCGCAACCAGTTACTAGACCTGATATTTCTTCATTGTCGCCGCAACCAGCTGCCCCCGCCGCAACACCAACGACTCCTGCAATAAATCCGCTCGTACAACAACATCCGCAGCAGGTATTCGCTCCAGCACCACAACCGCTACCTCAACCAGCGCAGACTTCAGCGCCGCAGACAATTCCGATACCACAGTCTCAAACAACAGCTCTGCCGCAGCCCATGGCGCCATTTTCATCGCCCGCACCACGACCGTCAGGGCTTGGCGATCGTGTGATTCAGCCTTTGCCATCCGACGATTCTCAGAATTCTGTAGATATTTCCAAGCTTATGGCACAAGAATTAGACAATACGCAGACCATTTCTCAGCCAACACAGGCTCCAGCGCCGCAACCAATTCCGACGCCACAGCCAACTCCAAATCCTATTGAGCAAGCTAGCGCAATACCTCCCGTCCAGGCACAGCCTCAGGAGCAAAACATTCCACATCAACCATCAGAACCTCAGCCGACGCAATTTCCACCGATAAATCCGCAACAATGATAGACCCAGACACAAAGCAAGAATCTTGGCGCCTCAACAAATTCGTGGCGCTTTGCTTGGGCGTTTCCAGGCGGAAGGCTGACGAATTGATAGAGAAGGGAAAGGTTACCGTTGATGGTCAGTCCGCCAGATTGGGTCAACAGATCTCCGACACAAATAAAATTTCCTATAACGGCAAATTGCTAGAATTGAAGTCCAAACAGCTCATCATCCTACATAAGCCAACTGGATATCTTTGTTCGCGCGCTTCTCAGGGCGGCGTTCCGACAATCTACAAATTGCTACCAAAAAACCTTCACCACTTAAAACCTGTTGGTCGCCTGGACAAAGACAGCTCCGGGCTGATTCTCATGACGAACGACGGCGATTTTGCTCACAGCATGACACATCCGTCGTTTTACAAGATTAAGCGATATCTCGTTACAATCGACCAGCCATTGCAACCTCTACATCGCCAAATGATCAATGATTTTGGCGTGCAGCTTCCTGACGGACGCAGTCAATTGACGCTAGAAAGACAACACGAAGGCGATGATTATCGCTGGATAGTGGAAATGAGCGAGGGAAGGAATCGTCAAATTCGGCGAACTTTCGATGCGTTAGGCTACACTGTCAAAAAACTCCATCGTACGGATTTTGGCAATTATTCAATTGGCGAAATTAAGCGAGGGGAATTTCAGGAAAGCAATTTGACAACAAATTGATAATAGCATACTATATCTTACATCATAAATATTAGGAGGATGTTATGATGAGAACAGGAGAAAAGTTTTCAATTGGCGACATAAGCGAGTCGTTACGAAAAAGAGTAGGGAAAACACTTGGCTTCATAACTGTCGCTACATTGGTTGTTTCGGGCTGTGCCGCACCAACCTCAGAAACAAAACCAGCTGACACAGAGCAAGGACAAGAAGATATGCAAACAGACTCAGAAGGCAGACCCGATCTTGACTGGACGCCGGTTGACTCGAGCTGCGGGCGAGATTGCGAAAAAGGAGAGCCGTTAGGCACGATATCAAGAGCTTGCGACGGTACCACTCTAATATACGTATACCGCGGTGACAGGAGCGGCGGTATCACTGCCATCCCTAACAGTCCTGAATGCGGCTACATTCCGCCAACACCTGAAAGCAGTCCCGCACCAACCGCCGAGGCAACATCCACTACAGCCAACGGCAATTAAACTTGACATCACAGTTTATCCTCGCCAAATCTCCACGCCTCTGTTATAATAGGCGTAATTATGTCTAGTAAATTACCAACAGTCGCCATCATCGGGCAAGCCAACGTCGGCAAAAGCTCATTATTTAATCGCTTGACGCGCTCTCGCACAGCCATCGTCGCCAGAGAAGCTGGAACAACTCGCGACAATGTTGTTGGTAAAGTCTCATACAAACGACGCAACGTAGACTCTGCGCCGTCAGATGACTATTCGCAATTTTGGCTCATCGACACGGCTGGACTTAAGACTGCCGAGGACGAATTCGAGGCGACCATTCAGGACCAAATCGCTGATGCTTCCGCCGCCGCTGACGTAATCCTCGTAACTGTCGATTCCACTGCATATCCTTCCGACGCCGATCGACAATTGGCCAAAAAAGCCCTAAAAAGCGGCAAGCCAGTCATTCTAATCGCCAATAAAGCAGACTTGAAAGGCTCTCTTTCTATCGACGAATTCAAACGACTCGGCATTAAAAATATCATAAAAACTTCCGCCGAGCACAGCATTGGCATTTCGGAGCTTCTTGATAGCATTGCCGAACTTATTCCGCCAGCCACCGAAACCGCACCTGATGATATCATCCGCGTCGCGCTAATTGGTCGCCCAAACGTCGGCAAAAGTAATCTGTTCAATACTTTGGCAGGCAAGCAGCAAGCCATTGTCGCCAACGTCGCCGGTACAACTCGCGACGTAAACCGCGTCCAAGTTCGTTATCACGGTCAGACGATTGAGCTGCTCGACACCGCTGGAGTTCGCCGCCAAGGAAAGCAAGAAACGGGAATTGAGAAGTTCTCAGTTCTTCGCACTATGCAAGCCATCAACGAAACCGACGTTTGTCTGCTTCTTATGGACGTCAATGAGCTTAACGTTCAATTGGATCAGCGCCTAGCTGGAATTATTGACGAGGCGGGCAAGGGGCTTGTTCTGGTCGTCAGCAAATGGGACTCCGTCGAGGGTAAAGACGCTTATACTCATGATGAAATTGCGCCACAAATCAGCTATAATTTCAAGTTCACGCCATACGCTCCATTGATATTCACCTCTTCCGTCACTGGGCAGAATGTCGCTAAATTGTTTGACCTAGCGCTTGATATCTATAAGCGTCGTCGCCAAGAATGTAAAACTCGTGCCTTAAACGACATTTTACAGAAAGCTATCGCCGCGCATCCGCCAGCTGGCCTGAAAAATTCACACCCGAAACTGCGCTACATCGTCCAGACGGACGTTGCTCCGCCATGGTTTGTTATTTACGGCAGTAATCTGAAATTCGTCCATTGGAGCTATAAACGCTATTTGGAGCGAACTTTACGCGAGGCTTTCAATTTTGCGGGAACGCCGATTAAAATGTCTTTCCGTGACGAAAAGCAATTAAAAGCCAATCGTGAACGCGTCGCGCGCGGTCTGGCGCCAGTCACCAAAGCCTACAAGCAGGCCAAGAACGCTGAAAAAGGCATATAATACCACATTTTTGACAAAATCTATTGACATTTTATTCTATTACTGATATATATATTAGCTTTCACAATGTGTTAGCTTGCGTCAAATTCGACACATCGTTGGAGGAAAATAAATCCTCCGCCCAACTGAAAGGACAGTCCCATGCTGGAAGGATTCCTCAAACTCATGCTGCTCACAGCCATTGGCGTGGCTCTCGGGTCCGCCGTGATAGGAGGAATTGCAGGAGCCTTCGTAGGAGGACTCATTGGTGAGGCGGCGGGAGTTCCCGTTACCACAACTGCTCCAATCGGAGCAGTTGTCGGAGCTGTAACAGCCGGAGCCGCTGCGTGGCGGCGCATCTGGTGCAACGGCAAGAGGGACAACCCTCCTACTGATAGTCAGGCGTAAGCCTGCTCGAAAATAGCTCGCTCGAAAATAGACTCAATTCGGTTAGAAATGCATATTTTGCATTTCCTGGATTGAATCCAGTTTTCGGCTTGAGCACGTTTTCGAGCGGGCTATTTTCTTTTATAATGAATCTTAGCTGTATCCGCTCCATAGATACATACCTATGCTGATGAGTCGGAAACGACGAAAGCGAACTTTTATTCAAACATCATCAATTGCGCCGACAAAACTTCGCGCGTAATTTCGTCCGCACGTTCACCAATTAGCACAATTTTTGCTGGCTCTTCCGCCGCAGAATTAGCTATTTGAATCTGATTTTCCGTTGCCTCCAAATGATGCCGCACACCATTATCGTCAATAAAACAGCCCTTCATTCGCCTAAGTTTATAAGCGTCAAAAAGTTCCGGCCAAATTTTCTCCAGAGTCGCCGCAGCAATTTTCATACCAGAAACATCCAGCACGGCATATGTCGGATTATCCGGTACGACCAACTCGCCATCGTACGTATCAAAAAACGTTAGTAGTCCCGACGGCGTGGTTAATTTACTTAGGTCAAACCGACCGTGTGGTGCGCTGAGCACCTTGGCGTAGGGTAGAATGCGCAATTTCTCCTCATACTCGGCGCGTTCATTTTCACCTAGTAGATCTTCTTTGGTCACTAAAATCACATCCGCCGCTTGCAACTCAATTTCATGCGCCGGCTCAATTCCACGTAAAATCTCGTGCGCATCAATAACATAAAAACTCTGCGCCAACTCGTACTTATTGAATATTTGTGCATTAATCAACTTTTCGACCAAATTCATCGTTCGCGCCACACCGGTAGCTTCAATAAACACTGGGGCGGGGGAATTGCGACAAAAGTCAAGTAACATTCGTGTCAATGCGTGCTTCGACGAGCAACAAACACAATCGCCAGCCAAAGTCGTCACAATATCCGCCAACTTTTCCAATCGATAACCGTCAACGTTTTCATTAGCATATTCATTCTCAATCACCCGAGAGCCCTTATAGTCACTTTGTTGCAATAAGAATTCAAGAACACTAGTTTTCCCAGCACCCAACGAGCCATTCACCAAATATAACGGAACTTTATCAATAATCGCTAGCCCATCATCAAACGGCGCATTAATGCTAAATTCCAAATCATCGTCGCGTTTTGCCATATGCTTATTATACGTCATTTTCACAAGGTGATATACTAAGTCTATGAAAGTCATCTTAGCGTTGGGAAATCCAGGCGAAAAATACACAAACACGAGACATAATGCCGGGTTTTTGGCTATTGATAAATTTGCGTCAGAGCAGGGGAAAACCTTTTCAAATAAGCCAAAATTTTCCGCGGATATCGCCGAACTCAATATTTCTGGAGAAAAAATCCTGTTGGTTAAGCCAACTACTTTTTACAACGAGGTTGGAATTTCCGCCCGAGCAATCTTAGATTTTTACAAATTGACATTGGACGATTTACTAATTATTCACGACGACACAGCGCTGGACTTCGGTAAAATTCGAACCCGCAAAGGCGGTCGAGACGCGGGCAGTAATGGCTTAAAGTCGCTCCACTCTCACGTCGGATCAGATTTTTGGCATATTCGTATTGGCACAGATAATTTGCTTAGGCGTCAAGTTGGTGACGTAGATTTTGTCCTAGGCAAGTTCAACTCAGACGAGCAAAAGATTCTCCAAAGCTGGATATTGCCCGAATCAATTAATTTGATCGAGAAATTTATTAACGAAACTATCGAGCCGTTCAGTATAAAATATTAAACAAATTCTAGCGTCGTTTTCGCGGCACAATTTTTGAAGCGCCGTTCTTCAATTGCTCTTCGGCTTGATGTAATTTTGCAGCCGCAGCTTCTTGCAGATTGATCGATCGGGCTTCCAATATGCTGCTGCCGACCGCCAAACTCACGAACAATAAGCCCAAGCCGCCCGTCGCCCATTCTGGCAATTCCAAGTGGAATAATTTGGCAATCATCATAACGCCGAGCGCCATAATTGCCCAGTGAGCGCCATTTTCCAAATATTTATATTTGCTAAGTGCGCCTGTTCGCAGCAAATATACGGTTAGCGATCGAACCCAAATTGCCCCAGCGCCCAGTCCGGCCACGATCAGTAGCACACTGTTAGTAATAGCAAACGCACCAATCACGCCGTCAAAACTAAAGCTGGCGTCCAAAATTTCCAAATATAACAAGCTAGCGAACGCCGCCCAACCGGTTTTAATCTTAACAGATTTCGCGTCATCTTCATGGAAAAATGACCCAAATAGTTCCAACCCAATATGCAACACAATTCCAAGAACCGCTGAAATCAGCACCAAAGATTTATGCGGCGCCTCGACCGTAAAATACAAAACAGCTGCCACGCTAAGCATTATACACACCTTAAAATTCTCAAATCGCCCAGCCTTCGCCAAGATCGGCTCAACATGTCGCATCCAGTGAACACGCTTGTTGTAATCGATGAAATAACTAAGCCCAATCATAATCAAAAACGCACCACCGAACGCGTCAATCATCGGCGACGCCTCGTGCAGGATTTTGCCGTACTCAACAGGTTTATGAAGCGCCAGATTGACAACATCCATAAATCCGTGGCCGCTCGCGATCATCACAATAGCAATTGGCAATATAAATCGAACGACAAACACCGCCACAAATATACCAGCCGTCAGGAAGACTTTCTGCCAGACTTGGCTCATTCCCGCCAAAACCTTGCTATTTATCACCGCGTTGTCAAAGCTAAACGTAACTTCCAAAACCACCAAAATAGTAAATAGCCAAAGACCGCTAACGCCCATATGACTAAAAATCAAACTACCCAAACCTAAGGTCAATAGGACTGAAAACCAGAAAATCCGAAACGGATGATGTGAATGTAAAAGATGTTTCATATTGATTTAGTATAGCATAAGCATGGAGTATAATTTTATATATGGCACAAAAATCGCCAGATGGTCGCATAAAAAAGTTTTTATCAGCCAACAGCGAATTGATCGGTTGGGTGGTTTTTGGTGTCCTTATAATTTCTATTTATCAGTTCAGCTCACGATTCGGCGTTATGTTATTAAACGGAGAATTCGCAGAATGGTGCAATAAATTACTTCCGTTATTACAAGATTTCATCACGCTGACGCTAAGCGTAATTGTCGAGGCGGTCCCATTCTTAATTTTAGGAATTATAATATCCGCGCTTATCAGGTACTTTTTATCATCAAAAGATGTCTTCAAAATATTGCCAAAAAACGCCTTTCTTCGACGAATTGCGCTCTCTATGATCGGGCTAATTTTACCTGTGTGCGAATGCGGCAACGTACCAATTGCGCGCAGCTTAATAGCAAATGGACTGAAACCTGCCGACGTTATTAGCTTTCTTTTCGCCGCGCCAATCATAAACCCGATAACCATAATTTCAACTATGACCGCCTTCAGTTTTGACACCCGAATGGTTTGGTGGCGAATTATTTTTGCGCTAATTATCGTACAAATAACCGCTTTTATCGTCAGCTTTTTTAAGGAAGATTCCATCATTAATCCAGAGTTTGAAAAACTTTGCCACCCTCATAGTCACGATTCAAAATTATCAAACATATTCAGCTCATCACGTAATGAATTCTGGCAATTATTTACTATGTTGGTCTTAGGTGCTAGCATCGCAGCCGCCACACAAATCTTCGTTCCGCGATTCATCATAAACGCCGTCGGCAGCGACATTTTCTTATCAGTCATATCCATGATCACGCTAAGTTTCGTCATTTCGATATGTTCCAGCATCGACGCGTTCTTCGCGCTGGCTTACGTGCGAAATTTCACGACAGGCTCAATTTTATCCTTCTTGCTATTCGGACCGATGATAGACATAAAAATGATTACGCTATTAAAAACAACTTTTCGCTGGAAATTTATTGCAACAATTACCTTAACTGTATTCATCTTATCGCTAATTGTCGGACTGGGAGTTAATTTATATGTACGCTAACCTTGCAAGGTCAATTGGCGGAATTGTCGTTTGCGCGTATATTTTGCTATTAGCTTGGCGCGACCAACTCGGCTTTTACGTTCATCCACGCTATCACACATTCGCGGTCATAATTAGCGTAATCGGCGTTATACTTTTGCTTATTGATATAATGTTGCAATTAAAAAATAAGTCCGCAAAAGACAAATCTAGAATTGGCTTGAAAAAAATTACCCCAATATCTTGTTTTGCGATAATTATATTATCAGCCGGATATATATTACCACCAAAGCCACTCTCCCCGAGCAGCCTTGCTCAAAAAGAAAGCCCTGCGATTATTGAACCTGAAAGTCGCTGCGAAACACCTCAACCGAAAGAGAACTCTTCTACAATCTCAATAAATCGCTGGAAAACCGCCATAAATTCTTGCAAAGAAGCCGCTTATTTTAACGGCAAAGATATCACCGTAACTGGCTTCGTTTCAAACGACCTACTAAAAAACTACGGCTATAATTACTTCAATATCGCCAGATACGTCATAAGTTGCTGTACCGTCGACAGCGTGCCTATGAAAATCCTGGTCGAGAAAAACTTTTCGACAGACTACCCAGATGGAACATGGCTAATCGTCAAGGGTAAATTGTCGCAAAAAATCGTCAATAGTCAAGCTGAATACGCCATAACCGACGCGCATATCACAAAAATCAGCCAACCCAAATATCCTTATGAATTACTCGGACTGTAAGTCTATTGCACACTTGTTGCAATAAGTTATAAACTATTCGTAGTACTATGCTAAATGAAATATTCGAACGCCACAATCTTCGCCTGACAAAACCTCGCCAGAAAATATTCGATATCCTACAAAATTCAGATGTGCCTCTTACGGTTGGCGATATTGCGAAAAACTGCAAAAACATTAACCGTGCCAGCATTTACCGCACACTGCTAATGTTCGATAATCTGAATATTATAAACACTATAACTATTGGCTGGAAGAATTATTACGAGTTAGCAGAACCTTTTATACCACATCATCACCATCTATACTGCATAAATTGCCAAAATGCCGAGCCTATACAATCACAAGAACTCGAAAAACTCATAGATCTCATCGGTAAAAAACATAATTTCATAGTAACAAAACACCACTTTGAGTTGGAAGGTATTTGCGAAAAATGCCGACATATTATAGAAAATAAATAATTTTTCCCAACAAAAAAGCGCCAGGTAAGGGTGGGCATCACCTGACGCTTTTTTACCCTTCAACCCACCCGAGCTACCGTATCAGCGAAGCGTCGCGACTAAAACTCCAAAAGTCCGCGCCTGATTATTATCAACACCGATTGGTGCTCGCCTTAACAGAGGTCGCCTTTGAAAAAGGGTAGTTAAAGGGGTTAGTATGCGCGTAACGTTGAACCGCAAAAAGTGGAGGGTAAGAATACTTAATGCCATTGCGCGCAACCTAACATATAGTTAGAATAGGGGGTATAAGGTGCGTTTGGTTAATGATTACTTAACCAATCGTCCTTGATTATAGCAAACATTTGACAAAGTGTCAATACTTTTTACCACATTTTTTATGGAAATCAATAGAATTACGCCAGATGAGCATATTTTCTCCCAGAGATTAGCGCATATTGCCAATCCACCAAAAAGCTTATGTTATATGGGAAAATTGCCGGAAACAAAGGCACCAGTCGTATCAATCGTCGGATCTCGCAAACCGTCAGCCTACGGAAAAGAAGTCACCGAGAGATTAGCAACAGATCTGGCAAAAGCCGGATGTGTAATCGTGAGTGGTCTGGCGCTAGGTGTGGATTGCATTGCCCAAAAAGCTGCGATCGAAGCTGGTGGAACGGTCGTGGCAGTTGTCCCAAACGAGCTTCCGGATATTTCACCGCGGACCAACTATCAATTAGCCATGAGCATCATAGAGCAAGGTGGCGCGGTCGTTTCAGAATGGATGAAGGGCGATAATAAAATAGTCAATCGTTGGAGTTTTTTGGAGCGCAATCGGCTGGTTAGCGGGCTAGCTGACGGAATTATTATCACCGAAGCCGCCGAGCGAAGTGGCACGCTGAACACCGCCTCTCACGCACTGAATCAGGGAAGAGATCTGTTTGTAGTTCCCGGAAACATAACCAGCCCACTGTCGGCAGGTTGTAATACCTTATTAAAACAAGGGGCGTATTTGGTGACGGACGCCGACGATGTTTTATCAATTATCGCGCCAGAAAAATTGCAAAAAGACAACGGTCAAGAATTGACGGCCAGCGCAACAATTGAAGAAGCTATTATCATAAAACTCATCTCAGAAGGGCTTCGTGACGGCGATGAAATCCAACAAAAATCAGGATTATCCGCGTCAGACTTCGCCACGGCGCTCACAATGCTAGAAATCAACGGAGTGATTAAGCCTCTCGGAGCGAATAACTGGACATTACGATAATATTGCTATTTTGACAAATTGATGTTAAGATACAGGTTATGAAGACAAGCCGAGAGTCAAGTAATCGCGCTAATAAGATAGCTAAAGATGTATTTACCATACCTAACGCTATAACGCTAACAGGTGGGATATTAGCATGGCGCGGAGCAGAAGAACTTAACAATCCTTGCGGCTTGTCAAAAGCCGCCCTAGGAAGATTACTTGATATAATTGATGGTCCAGTATCTCGCCTCACAGGACAGACGAGTGACGTTGGAGCAGCCTTAGATGCCATAACAGACAAAACAGTTATGGCAAAAATCCTCTATGAAATGAATAAAAAAGGGTTGGCTCCAAAGCGTGTCCTTGGCATTGTTGCGCTACTAAACTCGATAAACGCTGCAGCTACAGGAATTGCTAATTTGCGCAGCGATGAGAAAGCCGAAACTCGACCAACTAAATCGGGGAAGGTGGGGCTAGCTATGGAAACGGCAGCCTTAGTCGCTTATGCCGCCGCCGAGCTAGTCGACAAACAAACCGACAATCCAAAGCCTGCCAAGCTTCTACGCAAACTAGGAGCTGGGGCATTCGCCGCTTCACTTCCGTTCGCTGCGCACGCAACATGTACATACATAAAGCGAGCAATTAACGGCAACGCGGAAAAAGAAGAGCCGCGCCAAATAGCAGATGTTAATCGTAGCCTCGGATCAATGGCAATGCTCGGTCGCCTCAGTGGTCGCTCGTAATAATTCACTTTGCGGTTGTAGCCAGATAGTGATTTGTTATAATATAAAGTTATGAAAAATCTCGTTATCGTCGAGTCACCAGCAAAAGCTAAAACCATCGAGAAATACCTCGGCAAGGATTTTCATGTATTATCCAGTGTGGGACATATTCGCTCGATTGTTAAAAAAACCAAAGACGGAACGCCACCGATTGACGTAGCTAACGATTTTTTTGCAATTTATGAAGTTGATCCTGAAAAAAAGAAAGTTATCACCGAACTTAAAAGAAACGTCAAGGCAGTCGGCAAGGAAAATGTTTGGCTCGCAACCGATGAAGATCGCGAAGGAGAGGCCATTGCTTGGCATTTGTGCAAGGTACTGGATCTTCCAATTGAAACGACTAAGCGAATTGTCTTCCACGAGATCACCAAAGATGCCATAACTAATGCAATTAAGAATCCGCGAACTGTGGATATGAATTTGGTTCAGGCGCAACAAGCCAGGCAAATCTTAGACAGATTAGTCGGTTTCGAGCTTAGTCCAGTCGTCTGGCAAAAAGTTCCTGGCGGAAAGTCAGCTGGTCGTGTTCAGAGTCCAGCGGTGCGATTACTAGTCGAGCGAGAACGCGAAATTATGGAGTTTGAGGGCAATTCTCAATTTAAAGTTACTGCCATTTTTATTCACGACAATCAAGAGTTCAAGGCCGAGCTTAATCAAAAATTCGATACAGAAGAAGCGGCGAACGAGTTCTTAAATAGCCTGAAACCCGCCGAATTTGTTGTTAGCGATATCTCAAAAACTCCAGGAACGCGCAATCCAGCGGCACCATTTACCACGTCAACCTTGCAGCAGGAAGCCAACTCTAAACTTGGTTTCAGTTCCAAAGCAACCATGGCTTCGGCGCAAAAATTGTACCAAGACGGAAAAATCACCTATATGCGTACTGACTCCGTAAATTTGAGCGGTCAAGCCATCGCGGCGGCTACCGATTTTATCAAGCGTCTTTACGGTCCAGATTACTCAACAGTTCGTAAATTTAAAACCAAATCCGCGTCCGCCCAAGAAGCTCACGAAGCCATTCGCCCGACGGACATCACTCTGGAAACCGCGTCTAATAATAGCTATGATCAGAAATTATACGACCTAATTCGACGCCGAACTTTAGCGTCGCAAATGTCGCCAGCGAAACTAGAGAAGACAACTATCACAATTGACATCAAAGGCGATAATTTACCAAAAAGCAAAAAGCCCACTCAGTTTGAGGCGAAAGGCGAAGTTATTACGTTTGACGGATTTTTGCGTGTTTACGGTGGCAATAAAGATGAGCTTCTACCGAAGTTACAGTCTGGCGATGAAGTCAATTCTCACGACATTACGGCTCGTCAAACATTTACACGACCGCCAGCTCGCTACACCGAAGGTTCGCTAGTTAAGAAGCTGGAGGAGCTTGGAATCGGACGTCCATCCACATACGCCACAATTATCGACACTATTCAAACTCGCGGCTACGTTGAAAAGGGTGACAGCGAAGGTCAACCGCGTGATGTAATTGTCCTGAATTATAACGGCGAAGAAGTTAGCCGAAGTATTGTCCAGGAAAAAACTGGCTCGACACGCGGCAAGCTTATTCCAACACCAAGCGGCGAACTGATTGCCGATTTCCTGACGGACCATTTTACGCAAATTGTCGATTACGATTTTACCGCCAACGTTGAAACGGAATTTGACAAAATTGCCGGTGCTAATCTGGAAAAAAGCACAATGTTGCACGGATTTTACACGCCTTTCCATAAATTGATCGAGCAATCTGGCGGGATCGACCGAAGTAAAGTCGGCGCTAATCGCGAAGTAGGAATTGACCCGAAGACGAATAAACCGATTATCGCGCGATTTGGGCGGTTTGGTCCAATGTTGCAGCTTGGCGAAACTGACGGCGACGAAAAGCCACGTTTTGCGCCGCTGCCAAAGGGCGCGAAAATTGAGACAGTTACTCTGGAGCAAGCACTGGAGATGTTCAAATTGCCACGCGTCGTTGGACAAACAGAGGACGGGCAAGACATTAAGGCGAATATTGGGCGGTTTGGTCCGTATATTCAAGTCGGCAAATTGTTCGTTTCCATTAAGCCGGAAGATCCACACAGCATTACTTTAGAAAAAGCGCGCGAACTTTACGCCGCCAAATTAGAAGCCGAAGCCGCTAAGAATATTGCCGAATTCCCAGATGGAATTAAGGTTCTCAATGGGCGATTCGGTCCATACATCACCAACGGCGCCAAAAACGTCAAAATCCCCAAAGCCACGGATCCGAAAACTATTACTCACGAAAAAGCTCTGGAGCTATTAAGCACCACAACAGCGAAACCAACTCGCAAACGCGTAGTTAAAAAGACCACCAAAACATCCGCTAAAAAGAAATAGCGTTTTCATACTATCCAATAATTCCGGATAATAAAAACTCTTCATATAATCTATTGCAAAAAACGTAAAATAAATGCTATAATTTATATCAGCAATTATGGCATTTATCTATTGACTTTTGTCAAATGCAATTGTATAATTAAAAACATATTTTCAATCAATATAACCTGTGGTGAGGCAGAGAGGATGTTTCTAGTAGCATGAGCGAGACAGCAAAAACCGAGCAAAGCGCCAAATTAAATTCTGTCGTCGATACTATTATTTCTAAGATTCCGCAAGAGCGCGAGAAGGAAATTATTTCTCGACGATTTGGTTTGTATGACCGAAAAGAAACATTAGAGTTAATTGGCGATATGTTCGGCATTACTCGCGAGCGCGTTCGTCAGCTAGAAAAAGCAATCTTAACGCGTCTACGTGCAGCTGTCGCCGAGGGAGAACTTCCTTCGGTTATTGCTATGGAAAAAGAAATTACTTCGAGTTTGTCCGAGATGGGGCGAGTTGCGCGCATGCAGGATTTGGCGTCACACTTCCTCGGTAAAGAAGCTACTGCAATTGACCGCGCTCGTGTGGCGTTCATTTCTGAGCTAGCAGAAAACATCACGATTGTTACAGAGAATGACGATTATTACCAAGCGGCAGCAATTGACACTCTCGGCAATGAAAAGCAAATTAGAGCACGAGTTGAAGAAGTTGTAAAGACCATCAAAAAACACGGTGAGCCCGTTACCGCGGAAGAATTGCACAAGAAATTGGACTATGAACATCCTTCAAACATTGCAGCCTTGGCTACTGTTAGTAAGAAATTAGCCAGCTTAAACGATCAGTGGGGACTAGCCAAATGGCCAACCGTTAACCCAAAGAACATCCGCGATAAAATCTACGTTGTTCTGGACACCAACGGCTCGCCGATGCATTTTTACGACATTGCTAAGGGAATTCGGGACAGCGAATTTAACCGCCGAAGCGTCACGACGCAGGCAATTCACAATGAACTTATTAAAGACAAGCGCTTTGTTCTAATCGGTCGCGGGATTTACGCGCTTGCCAACTGGGGCTACAGCCGCGGAACTGTAGCAGATATCATTACCGATATTTTGAAGAATTCCGAAACTCCGCTTCACCGCGATGAAATCGTTCGCCAAGTCCTCGACAAACGACAAGTCAAGGAAACCACCATTCTATTAAACCTTCAATCAAAGCCGCAATTCAAACGCGTCGCTAAAGCCACATACGTTTTTGAAGAAGCCGCTTAAGCTAAGTTGCAAACTTCTTTCAGAGGTGAGATAATTTACACATAATGCAGATTATTTCTTGGATCATCGGTACGTTATTGCAATGGTACGTTTGGATGCCAATCGTGGCAGTCCTGATGTTTTTGACGTGGCGGAATTATCGGAAGATCGAAGATTTCACCCCAGTTGAGAGCATACTTTTGGTTCTGGAAATCCCACGCACAAATGACAAGCAAGAACTTGCCGCCGAACAGTTATTCGCTTCGCTACACGGAATTCTTCGCGACAATAAAGAATTGCGATTATCTGGCGGGCACCAAGAGCACATCAGCTTTGAAATCGCCTCAGTTAATGGACAAATTCGCTTTTACGTTTGGGTACCAAAAACCTTACAGAGCTTTGTCGAGGGGCAGATTTATTCTCAATACCCAACCGTTCAGATTCACCAAGCCGACGAAGATTATACCGAGCACGAGCGCGACCACGAAGTTGCTTATTCGACAGAATTGACATTAACCACAGATGAATTCCTCCCGATTCGCACTTTCCAAAACTTCGAAGTCGACCCGCTGGCAGGCATTACGGGTACGCTGGCGAAATTGGAAACCACCGGTGAAGAATTGTGGATTCAGGTGCTAGTCAGACCAATCCCAGATGACTGGCAAAACGCCGCAGATCGATATATCAATAGCATAAGAAACGGACGAATGTTCTCCTTGCCAGGATTCGGCGGCAGTATGCAGTGGCTAATCGGCGTACTTGGCGCGTTATGGCAACCACCAGAGCAGGGAGCAAATCAATCGACAGCCATTGAGCTGTCAGATCGCGATAAAACTCGCATTTCTGAAGCAGAGAAAAAGGCGACCAAGCTCGGGTATGAAGTAAAAATTCGCTTGGTTTATATGGGCGAAAGTCAAACAAACGCTAAGCTTCGCATGCAGGCGCTCGTCGGCACATTTAAGCAGTTCAATTCGACAAATCTCAACGGATTTCACGCCGTCAAGGGCGCGTTTGGTAAAGAATTTATTGATAAATATCGCAAGCGTTCGTTCATCGGCGACGGTTTTATCTTAAACATAGAAGAATTGGCGTCAGTTTTTCACTTGCCACACACTAATGTTGAAACGCCGAATATAGTTTGGGCGAGCTCCAAAACCGCAGAACCGCCATCCAAATTGCCAGTCTTAACCGGCGAAGACGTCAACGATGACCAAATTTCCGCCTTTGGCGTCACCAACTTCCGCGGCATCAGCCACCAATTCGGTATGTTACGCTATGACCGCTCACGCCACGTTTACATAATCGGGCAAACTGGCGCCGGAAAAAGTGGACTATTAGAGCTCTTCGCCTTAAGCGACATTTTCCATAATCAAGGATATGCTATCATCGACCCACACGGCGACTTCGCGATCAACAACATGAAATTTATCCCCGGCAGCCGATTGAACGACGTGATCTATTTCAATCCAGCCGACACCGCGTATCCTCTGGGATTCAACCCACTGGAAGTTACAAACCCGAACCAAAAAACCAACATTTCATCAGAAATCATCGGTGTTTTGAAGCGTATTTTTGGCGATTCATGGGGACCGCGACTTGAGTATATTTTGCGGTACACTATTTTGGCTTTGTTAGATCGACCAGAAGCGACGATGCTCGACATCACTCGTATGCTAACAGATAAGGAATTCCGAAAAGAAACGCTGACTTATTGCCAAGACACCGTGGTTTTGCAATTCTGGAATGTTGAATTTGCCAGCTGGAATGACAAGTTTGTCGCCGAGGCGATTGCGCCAGTCTTAAATAAGGTCGGGGCTTTCACCGCCAATCCAATCATCCGCAACATCATCGGACAGCCGAAATCTACGTTCAATATTCGCCAAATTATGGACGAAGGAAAGATTCTAATTGTCAATCTGTCCAAGGGCCTTATCGGTGAAGATAATGCCGCCATCCTCGGTTCGTTTTTGGTCACAAAAATCCAGCTTGCCGCCATGTCTCGAAGCGACATTCCTGACGTCCGCGACCGCCGCCCATTCTATCTTTACGTCGACGAGTTCCAGAACTTCGCCACCGATTCGTTTGCGACTATTCTATCTGAGGCTCGAAAATATGGACTTAACTTGACCGTTGCCAACCAGTACATTTCCCAGATGAGCGACACAGTTCGCGATGCGGTTTTCGGAAACGTCGGCACCATGATTTCTTTCCGAGTTTCTGCTGACGATGCACCGATTCTTGCCAAGCAATTCGAGCCGAACTTTGAAGCAATCGACCTACTTCAAATGCATAATCGTAATTTTGTTGTCAATATGGTTATCGGTGGCGAAAAAACTCCGGCGTTTTCTGCTCGCACATTGGAACTTCCGCCAAGCCAAGCTGACAACACGCCACACATTATTGAGCACTCGCGTCGCATGTATTCGCGAAACAGGGAAGATGTTGAGAAAGAAATTGACGCCGCAATAAAGCCTGTTCGCAATCAAAAAAAGCAACCCGCCAAACCTCAGTCGCAGCCCGTAAACAACGCTCCAGCGGTCAATAGCCAACCGAAAAAGTCGCAACCCGCAGCAAACGACGGCGAAGTTGTTTTGCAAATTCGCGGCAACGATAATACACCTACAGAAACTGCAATCAACACAGTTACACCGCTAGCTTCAGCCACGCCAAAAAGACGACGCCGCCGACGGAAAAAGAGCACTACCGCCGCCTAAAAACTATTCGTATCGCCACTGGCGCATATCGGAATTGTAAACATCGGTAATTCGCGGAGAAACCAACGTAGAAGTCGGTCCAGATGGCACCGATACGGCGTTTTGTTTAGTCAGAAAGGTGAGTAGTTTCTGGTTTTGATATCGTAGGTTTTTCGGTAATGGCTGACTAGCCACAACCTCGACTCGCGGCGTAGACATCACAAAACCCCACTCGCCAAATGACGGCACATTGACCGAAAACGCCGTCACATATCGCTCTGGATGAGATGATTTGACGGTATTTGCCACCATATAAAAAGCATGCGGAGAGAAAAATGATGACGTCGCCTGCGTCACCATAACCCCACGCTCCGTTAAAATATTACCGATTTGACGATATAATTGCTCGGAATACAACTTGGCTAATTTTTCATTCGACGGATCCACCAGATCAATCAACACAACGTCATATTTATCCTTGATAGAAAAGGCAAATTGGAAAGCGTCTTGATTGACAATGGAAACGCGCGGATCATGCAACGAGCGCTGATTTATATCGGTGAGAAGATGATTAGTTTTCGCTAGATTAGTCATCACCTCATCGATATCAACCAACGTAATATGCTCAACGCTGGGATATTTCAAAACATCCCGAGCCAGAAGGCCGTCGCCACCGCCCATAATCAGCACACGCTTCGGATTGGCGACTGAAGACAGAGCGGAAGCAGACAGTGTTTCATGATAACGCGCTTCGTCAAGGCTGGAAAACTGCAAATTGCGATTCAAAAACAACCTCGTGTCATTTTTATATCTAGTCAGGACAATTTTCTGATACGGCGTCTGCTGCTGCCACATCACAGGATCTTTATACGTTCGTTTGTCAATTCCGTGCTCAATTTCTGTCGCAAAAATGAAGAACCCCAAAAGCAACATTGTTGCAATAACGCTAATTGTCATCACGATTTTCGACGCTTTCATTTGCTTAAGAATCAGAACCGCAACGCCAATATTCAGCGCCGCCACCAGATACGCGCTGCGCATCAAACCAAGATACGGAAGCATAACGAGCGGGAATAATAGCGACGCAATTAACGCCCCAAAATAATCGAGCGCTAAAATCTTGCTAAATAATTTCACCGAAGACTTGCGCCCGAACTCCTGAAACATCTTCATTAAAAGCGGAATTTCCAGCCCGATACAAATACCAATTGTCAGACTTATGACGGCAAAAATCAGCCAATGCGAACGCGTAAAAACGAATCCCAAATACATCAGCATCACCGAATTTCCGCCAATTAGCCCCAAAATAATTTCGTTCGTTGCGAAGCTGGTTGCTGGATGAAGCTTGATGTAATTGACCAGCAGCGAGCCAATTCCCATACCGAACAGCGTCACGCCAGTTGCCAGACTAAAGCTCAAAATCGAATCGCCCACCAGATATGACGCAGCCGCGCCTAAAATCAGCTCGTAAATAATTCCGCCAATTGCTACCAAAATTGCCGCCGCAAATAGAGCAATTTGTTCCCGTTTTTTCGTACTTGATCGTGACATTATAACTCCTTTTATTTGCCAAGCCCGCCGCTACTGCCGCCGTAAACACTACGCGATCCACCGTGACCTCCGCCGCTACTACTATCAGAATTGTTGTCGAAGATGAACGCAAACAAAATAATAGCGATAAATATGACAATAACTATAATCGTCGTCCAGTCAATCGGTTTAATGGTCCTGCCAAACATTTCCTTTTGCTCTTTGTTGCTCAACTGAACCTTACGATAAGCGTCATATTCGCGATTATTATACTTCTCAATTGTTATCAGCTGACGGTTTTTTGGCGCGCTAGTGTCCCTCAAAGTAGCATACGCCATCAGTTCTTTCGGGAAAACTTGGTACGTGTTTTTACCCTTGATATTCATAATTTCACCAATTCCAACCTCGTCAACCACTACAACGTGATCCTTGCCGTCCTGCTCAGAAACGGTGAATGATTGACCCTTTTCCAATTGCGTTGGATCAATTGCCTGAGTAAAATGAATCGGCTCGTACAGAGAAACGGTTTGATCGCTGTGATCATATTCCACCCAGCTATCATAATCAGCCAGCCCGGTAATCTCCCACTCTTCCCAGTAGTAAAATCGCTTATCTTTCTTATCCCATTCGCGAAAAAGCAAACAGCCGACAACTCGCAGATTCGTCTTCTTACCAGTCAATATCTGGTTGATTTTAAGTCGCGCCTTGGTTCGTTTCATATTACAATGCCATTTCTTTCATAATTATGTTTTTCACACCCAACACCCGTGCAATCAACCCTTTTATTTGTTGCAATTTATCATCATCCAGCATTTTACAAGTTGTCATCGCTATATACGCCACGCCGCTTTCTGGCCACGTATGAATCGCGATGTGCGACTCCGACAAAAGCAGGGCAGCGCTGATTCCTTGCGGGGAAAATTGATGCATCACCGATTCCAAAGAATGCAAGCCCGCCAATTCCGTAACATTTCTTAACATTTTCTGCAGCTCATCCGCATCATTAAGCAAAGCAGAATCAACTTCGCTCACTTTTATGGTTATAGACTGGACCGCAGACGTATGCATATTATAGTAATTATATCACCTCTAGGGCGTCAGGAGTAAAGGTGAAACGCGGCTGCTCTTAGGGAATATCGGTATTTAGATTGTTGGGGCATTATAACCAAATAATACAGAAAAATCCCCGAATCCCATTACCGGGATTTAAGTGGGGATTCTTCTAGTTTTACTGTAGCAAACAATCCTCAAAATGCCAACGATCAAATAGCCTGTAAATTTCTTAGAAGACAGATAATAGGGCGAAATACTCTCTATGAGGGTAATTTATGGAGGTAACATGCGAAGCCAAGAAAAAAGCCGCCCAGGCGACCTTATTGGTGCGCCCCGTGGACAAGCCGAACGGGGACTGGGCGACTTTTCTAATGAAAGTATAGCACAGGAAGCCCAAAATGTCAATGACGAGAATGATCGCACCACAACAAGAAAATCCCCCATGGAGCCAGCAGGGACGAACCCGTCAACTGAGTTACACCATCTAGGGGATTCTGCTCGTAATATAGCACAAGAAGTCCAAAATGTCAATGAGGTAGATAAATTAGGCAATGTGTTAGCTTATGATATTTCAGGCATAAGAAAATCGACTGGGCGCGGACTCGATAGTTCCGCTATTAGCGCAGATGCGCTTGACCAGTCGATTGACAACTCTAGTATACCAAACAATCCTCAAGATGTCAATACAGACAACCGTTATCAACAACATTTTCAAGAAACTATTAACGAAATGGAAGCCAACCCTAAGCCTAGAATGACTAGGGAATTAATAGAGGCTATAGACGAGTTTATATATGAGAATATAGACCAGAATCTATTCAACAACAACGCTATCGTGTTGGAGCTATCTGTCGAGATGGCTGGCAATCACACGCTACTGGAAGAGGAGCTTGCTCACACCACGGTGGAGTAAGTGAATGGCTGTATGAATGAGAGTACAAAGAATAAGGTCATCGATTTTCTTTCTGGTATATTAGTGATAGGAATATCAATACTTGTAGCGTATGCGGTGTATACATGTAGCAGCTATTACCTTGGCAATTCTAACAAGACGGAATCGAACCATACTCAACACAAAAGCAGTAATTCTTCAGGTATTGCCAGCCCAAGTAGCAGGTATAATCCTATTGATGAAGATGAACCTGATGAAGATGAAGTATATTACGAAAATTGCACTGAAGCCCGTGAAAACGGAGCTCAGTCAATCCGTGAGGGTGAACCTGGATATCGTGAAGAACTAGACAGGGACGGTGACGGCATAGCTTGTGAACCATGGCATGGTAGGTAGTTGACAAACTACCCCTGTTATGCTACAATGCAACCATGAAAAAGGCTATAGTTACCACTACTATAATTGTAGCTCTCATAGTGAGTGTAGGTGGTGGTTTATGGCTAAAGACCCGTCTAAACGCTCAAGCAATTACTGAAGTAGCTCAGGAGCAAAAACAGGAGCAACCGAAGAGCAAATATGACGTTGGTCCACCAGACGCACAGGAAATGTTAGAACTGGTAAATGAGGAACGTGCTAAAGTCGGTGCAGCACCCCTGAAACTGGACGAAAGATTAAACGCCAGTGCACAGGAAAAGGCAGATGATATGCAAAACCGTGATTATTATGGTCACGTATCACCTGAAGGCACACGCGGCACTCTATTCGTTTTTAAGCATATGCCAAGTAAGTGTCGGTATGCCGGTGAGAATTTAGCCAATATTTTAGTACCAGACAGCAATAGTCGCAATCCTATAAGTACCTGGATGTCATCTAATAAAGGACATCGTGAAGCTATATTAGACAAGGGTTATGACTTAGTTGGTTTTGGTGTATCTAAAGACAAATACGGCAACTCTCTTATTGTTCAACACTTTTGCGATCTTAACTAATAACTAGCATATAGCACAAACCCCAAATCTCCTTATTAATAAGGAGATTTTTCTTATGCAAGGAAATGAATCATATCGTCAGTACCTTCAATATCACGCAAACAATCACCCGTCAGCAACCAAACGAGCAGAAGCTCAAGCCCTACTAAATGTTACTGGAGATGACGGTGGACTTAACGGCTACTTCCTAATGGGTAATGGCACTAATAATAGAGGTCAAACTGTCGGAGAACAAAAGTCAAACGGTTACACTGCCTCATCCCTCAACCGTTCAGTAAATCCGTGGTGGAAAGAATCGTATGTCAACTGACCCAGAATATAACCAAAATAATACTTGCGCGATAGCATTGATTGGAGTACACTGTAGTTACAGTCCCTTAAGTAAGGATTGTATCAATATCTAAGTTGTTTTAGGTTTCTATAATAATTTAGTAGAAATACTAAAGCAAAGCTCTAATCCGTTCACTCGTTGAGCGGATTATCTTTTTTATGAGTAAAGTATTTACGCTTTCAAATATTCTATTTTGGTTGTATAATTGCATTAAATTATCTCACAAAAAGGACCATCATGACTCAAAAATATTCATATTCACCAAAAAAATATTCACTAGGTTTAGACATCGGGACATCTTCAATCGGCTGGGCAGTATTGGACTTAGATAAAGAGCGCATCCATGATTTAGGGGTGCGCATTTTTGAAAAACCAGAAGATCCACAAAACGGAGATTCGCTTGCCAAACCTCGCCGCGATGCACGGTCAGCTCGCCGTCGCTTAAAACGACGACGTCAACGTTTGAATAATTTGAAGCAATTCTTTATTGACCAAAATATTCTCACCAGAGATCGAATCGAAGAAGTCTTAAGTGATAAATCCGAATTTAACAAATTAGACGTATATGCTCTCCGTTCAAAAGCGCTCACCGAAGAATTATCTCCAGAGGAACTGCTCAAGGTCATGTACCAAATCGCCAAACGACGCGGATTTAAGTCGAATCGTAAAGTCGAGGAAGAGTCGGAAAAAGAAGGCGGTCGCGTATCAAAAGCCTTGAAGACTAATGAAAAGTTCCTCGCCGAGAACGGATATAAAACTGTCGGCGAAGCTCTAAGTCGCGATGAAAACTTTGCGTCGCATAAACGTAATAAGCGTGACGATTACACTAATAGTTTTTCTCGTGGTGATTTTTTGCACGAATTAGAAAAGATCATTGAGGTCCAGAAAAGATATGCCTTAAAAAATGTTTCCGATACAGCGATCAATGAAATGCTTTACGGCTTGGACGATGACAAAAATGTCGTAAATATATCAGCAATTATGTACCAGCGCCCATTTATGACTGAAGAGCTGATTAAAAAAATGGTCGGGAATTGTACGTTTGAAGAAAATGAAAAACGAACACCAAGAGCTAGCTACAGCTTCGAAATTTTTCGCTTGGCAAGCGACTTATCGCATCTAGTATTCATACCTCGTGACGCCAGCAAGCGCCAGGCAAAGCGAGAAAATCTAGAGATAAGATTATCTTCAGATCAGATAAATAAAGTTATCGAAGCCGCCAAAAATCAAAAAAGCCTAACATATAAAAAAGTGCGTAGCATTGCGGGAATTAGCGAAGATTATGTTCCAAAATATACACACGGAAAGAAAAAGGATGGCGATGAATTCGGAGAAGGAAATGTATTCGGTGGCTTAAAAGCGTATAGCGACATTAAAGCGGCGCTGAAAAATCTACCAGAAGATTGGGCGAAAATTGACAACGAATCAACAATCAATCAAATCGCTTATATTCTCACTACACAAAAATCTGACGAAGGAATTAAAGCCGAATTAAATGCATTGCCAATTTCTGATGACGCTAAAAACGCAATTATCAAAATTAAAGCTACTAATTTTGGGTCATTCTGCCATCTGTCAATAAAAGCTTTGCAAAAAATCACACCGCATATTCTTAATGGTATGACTTACGATAAAGCATGTGAAGCCGCTGGTTATGACTTCAAGAAACAATCAGCTAGCCTAGAACAAATCACTAATCCTGTTGTAAAACGTGCCATATCACAAACACTGAAGGTCGTTCGCGCCATTGAACGCAAATACGGTAAACCTTACTTTATTAAAGTCGAAACTGCTCGCGACTTGGCAAAAAACTTCAAAGAGCGCAACGCAATTAAAAAAGAAAATGAAGAGAATCAAGGATATAACGAAGACATTAAATCTATAATCGCCGATGGATATGAAGCATCGCCAAAAACTAAAGGCGGCAAGCAACTTCTCAGCCACCTAAAAGAGCTTAACGTGCCTCTTAATAAAAACGCCGATTTTAATGGTCAGCAAATTATTAAGGTTAAGCTCTATCGCGAACAAAACGGTATTTGTCCATATTCTGGAAAACCAATCGATTTCGACACGATGCTACAAGACGATAATGCATATCAGATAGACCACATCGTACCATTTTCACGCTCCAATAATGACGGGATAACTAATAAAGTACTAGTACTGACAGAAGAAAACCAGAAAAAGAGCAATAAAACTCCATTTGAATATTTTGGCGCAGATGAAAACCGCTGGAAGGAGTTCGTCGCCAGAGTAGAATCGATATATAAGACACGCGATATTAAAACAGATGATAAAGCCACAAATGCCATCAATTACAAATATAACGGCTATGCAATGAAGAAGAAGCAAAATCTGCTTCTGCAGGATTATAAGAACGACAGCTGGAATGTGCGTGCCTTAAACGATACTAGATACATCACACGATTTATTCAGAATTATTTACACCAAAACGTTGACTTTGCAGGAGATAAAGGAAAACAGCATGTAATCGCGCCAAATGGAACAACGACAGCGTATCTACGCAAGCGTTGGGGTCTGGCTAAAGATCGTAGCGAGGACGTTCTACATCACGCCAAAGATGCAGCAGTTGTAGCGGCAATTGACCAGAAGATTATAATGCAAGCGAACTTACACGCCAAGCGTCACGAGATCAAAGAACTGCTTGCGGCTGCCAAAACGATGGAAGAAAAAACTGATAAACTCACCGGAGAAATCATCGATGAAGACGAGTTCAATAAAGCTCAGCGTCGTAAAAATGCAATGCTTGTGCTATCTTCGAAATATTTTCCTCAGCCGTGGGACGGTTTCGGCAAAGAAGTTATGAAGCGAACCCTTAATGTCGATATCAAGACTCTGCAGAATGAGTTGCGAGGTCTTGATAACTACGACGAAGAGTTTCGATTGAGCGTAAAACCAATTTTCGTCTCACGTATGCCACGCCGTAAAGCGACTGGTTCGGCACATAAAGAAACAATTCGCTCACCAAAAGTTAAAGATGGTGATCAGCGAACCGTAAGAATGCCGCTCAAAAAAGTTAAACACAAGGATGTCGAAAATTCCACGCTTAAAGAATCGGACAAGTGGCTATACAAAAAATTACTTGAAAGACTGGACGCTTGCGATGACAATCCTGAAAAAGCGTTCGCTGAACCTATATATAAAAATGACAAGAAGACTGATAAAAACGGCAATAAGCTGTCTCCAGTCTCAACTATCAAAGTATATTCGACCAAGCCTGACGATAGTGGAAAATATATCAATAACCAGCGCAGCTTTGTTGATAATGACAGTATGGTAAGAGTTGATGTCTATATGAAAAATATCGACGGAAGAGAATATCCATTTTTCGTCCCCATATATACACATTCCGTGAAACACTCCACAAGAAAAATAAGACCAACTCTCAAAGGACTCTCCGAAATTGACGAAACATTTAAATATATATGTGGCTTATACCCAAATGATTATATAAAAATCAAGTTTGAAAACGAAAGTAAGAATGTCGAAGGTTACTACATCCAATATGGCAGTTCAAACGCAGCTATAGATCTATTGCCTATGCACGCATCAGGAAAAGATCAACGAATTACATGTTCAGCAAGACTGGCTATTAAAATCGAGCGCTACGACATCTCTATACTCGGCGATAACTACAGGTGGCTATAAATGGCCTGGCGCGTCGTAGCTATCGAAAATCCTGCGCGGCTTAGCGTGCGTGATAATCAACTAGTAATTGCACAGGAGATGGAATCTACTCTTCCAATTGAAGATATTGACGCCTTAATTTTAGACAATTACGGATCAACTATCACGACAAATTTGCTGACAGCATTAGCTACAAAAGGAACAACCACTGTAATATGCGACGAAAAACATTTACCTGCCAGCGTACTTTTACCATATTCACAGCATTCGCGCCAAGCCAAAGTTTCGCGTCAACAATTATCCATGAGCCAACCATTAAAAAAGCAACTATGGCAACAAATTATTATCAGTAAAATCACAAATCAAGCAGACGTCTTGCGGTCTCGCGGACTAGATGATTCCACTTTGCGGTCTTTAGCTAACGATGTTAAATCGGGCGACACCAGCAATCGCGAGTCAATTGCTGCCAGAATCTATTTCGACCAAATACTGGGCGACGCCACACGCCGCAAGCCAATCTGGCACAATGCCGCGTTAAACTATGGCTACGCTATGGTGCGAAGTCACATTGCCAGACATATTGCTGCCCGCGGGCTAGTTGCCTCGCAAGGGCTATTTCACCACAATGAGCTCAACAGTTTCAACCTAGCAGACGACTTAATCGAACCTTATCGCGCTGTCGTTGATATGTACGTTTTAGAAAACGTCGCGCCGCACCACACCGGAGACCCGGATTCCAGTCTCACCAAGCACGACAGACAACTCGCTATTGACATATTAAATTATTATGTTATAATGAACGGTAAGAAGTTTACCGTGAGACATTCGGTTGAGCGAACAGTTGAGAGCTTTATTGAATGTATAGAGACAAAGGAGGCAGATAAGCTTCTTCTACCAAAAACCGTCCTCCAGTAAAAAGGATGTCATACAAACTTATGAGGGTCGCAGTATTTTTTGATTTGCCGACCAATACCAAAACAGAGCGCAAGGCCGCCACACAGTTCCGTAAATTCTTATTGGACGACGGTTTTGACATGCTCCAATACAGCATATATACGCGACTATGTCCAAATCGTGACGTTGCAGAAAAACATATGATGCGAATTAAAAGGCACGCTCCAGACAGCGGCTCGGTGCGATTGCTTTATTTAACAGAGCATCAATTTACACACATGCACGTTATTGTTGGCGAAAAAACCACCCAAGAAAAGTCCGTTCCAGCTGGGCAATTAGCATTTTTCTAACCAAAAATCCCCCTCGTAACAGAGGGGGATTTAAGGAAGTATTATATCAATATCTAAATTGTTAGGGAACTATAACATATTTACAAGCAGTATTATTATGATTATCATTATATCAATATCTAAATTGTTAGGGAACTATAACAACCTTGTGAATTCCTTCAATGAGCTTGTCATTATATCAATATCTAAATTGTTAGGGAACTATAACGATTAACCTGATTGAAACTAACGCTGACACATTATATCAATATCTAAATTGTTAGGGAACTATAACGATTAACCTGATTGAAACTAACGCTGACACATTATATCAATATCTAAATTGTTAGGGAACTATAACTGCTTGCGATTAAAAGCAAGTTAAATGTCAATTATATCAATATCTAAATTGTTAGGGAACTATAACACTAATTCCACGTTCAATAGTTCTTTCAGTATTATATCAATATCTAAATTGTTAGGGAACTATAACAAGAATAGGAATAATAAAAAATGATGATGTATTATATCAATATCTAAATTGTTAGGGAACTATAACATGAATCCTCCTGATTATAAATGTACAGATATTATATCAATATCTAAATTGTTAGGGAACTATAACCGAGCTTGGTACCAACCAAGTGATATTAAAATTATATCAATATCTAAATTGTTAGGGAACTATAACAATACAATTACAATATCAATTTAACAGAGAATTATATCAATATCTAAATTGTTAGGGAACTATAACCATTCGTATGGTTTTAAAGATGGCCGCAAGATTATATCAATATCTAAATTGTTAGGGAACTATAACGACTTTTTTTATGCAATAAGCACAATGTATATTATATCAATATCTAAATTGTTAGGGAACTATAACCGGCAATTGGCTCGCAAATCCAGCCGCGCAATTATATCAATATCTAAATTGTTAGGGAACTATAACCGCCAGCAATTGCGTATGTAACGCTATTCAATTATATCAATATCTAAATTGTTAGGGAACTATAACTCTAGATATTGCAAATCATCGTCATCTATCATTATATCAATATCTAAATTGTTAGGGAACTATAACCGCAGGGCGATATTATTGATTTTTCAATGACGGTTGTAGTAATATGGCAACATAAGGTGTATGCGCCCCGGGTCTGGTCTCGGAAAGCGGTACGCCTTATTTTATTGTATATTTAAGCATATTGCGGAATCTAACACATAGTGATAAGCTGCAATCGCATGGTTTAAGCATCCATGTAGCCTTTCCGCCTTCTGAAAATGGGGGCGGATTTTATTTATGTGTGACGGACGCCATATGGTAAATTATCATTTTCAGGATAGATTTTACATAAAATGCACGCAAAATGCTTGCATTATGAATGTAACTTTGCTATAATAGAATCACTCAGGCGAGGCACATTAACAATTAGAGGATACGCCATATTATAATGAATCGCAAACCCGAAAAGATAATAAAAATATAAACCAAACGCCTCGCTTGACACTAGAGCCCTCTAAAAAGAAAGGAAAGGCTATGCCAATAGTAAATCAAATTGTAAAAAAGAATGGCAAGATTATCAAGTCTAAGGTTGAGATACCTACGCCAGTTTATAATGTACGAATCAAGCAGGAAGTATATGAACGCTTAGTTGTGCTAGCTGCTGAAAATGGTCGCAGCATAACTGGTGAGATAAACTACCGGCTTGAGCAATCGCTTAAAAAGTAGTATTATAGCTGGGCGATTGTTGTAATTTGCAGTCGCTGCTATATAGACACCTCATTTTCGAGGTGTCTTTTTTGATAAGACACATTTTACTAACAATCAAAATAAGGCAGGGGTATGCCCCTACTGCGATTTAAGGCGGGCGAATGGAACAGTGAAATAATTAAGCACAGAATCACCCAAGCTCTTTCGCAAAATTAGCAATTAAAAAAACAATAGAACAAAATACGAACTAATTATTAGTCATTTTTAAGCGTACATAAAGCCGAATCGGCTGAGTATCTATATTGATAAATTTTGCGCGATACAAACATAAATTATAAATCCGAGCCAATGCAGATAATTGCCAATAAATAGCATAAAACACACCAAGCCGACAAATAGGGCGGTTTATAAAACGATAAACAACAAGTAGGTTGATTTGGTGAAAATGAGATAAATTTATCGTGAAGAAAGACGATGGAACAGTCGTGTTTTAGATATAGTTTTAATGTCGCACAATGTACCTTTTACGCAATAATAAATGCCGTACAAAGATGAATATACATATGTCTATATATATTCGCTAACACCTTAAAAACGAACTTTTTTTCTGGTAATTCGGCTAGGGGATTCTCTATTATATACAACCTCATAAAACATACCGTCTTTTATAAAAATATACACCAACAAAATACGAACTTAAAAAATATTTTTTAATTCCAGCACTATACATGCCGGAGTGCTACATTGATATTTTTACATCAATATAAACTCTGAGTATGCGCGCCGTAAGCTCGTTAAGTTTTCCACAATGCATTTTATATTATTTGACATTTTTATATTTTTATTGCCCTACTCCCCTAGCTTATCATTTTGCGATTATTTGACTTTTGCATATTTTTATATTGTTATATATATTTTCTACGCCATACAGAAATAGAACAAAAAGAGAACTTACTCTATCCAGAAGAGAAGTTGACCGCCGCCCTACTTGTAGAACGACCTCTGATCTACCCTGACGTCTATATACCCTGGCTTCGCGCCGTTATTATCCAAATAATTCAAAGTAGCTATCACCTGTTTAACCTGAGCTTGAGCAGATCTATCCACCGTCATACGAATCTGAGTCTCCCTGCCCTCAACCTTAAACCAGACTTGGCGTACAGTATTAGCCGGCAGAATAACCTCTGAAACATTCATTTTGTGTTGCGAGAATTCAGACACGGCTTGACCAAGGAAGCTCAAGAATTGACGATTGATAACCTCTTGACCGCCTCTAGTAGGTAGGCCACTTTCATCATGAACAGCAACCGTAGGCGCGGCAAAATAATTCTGCTCAAAAGTAACACCACTATCATCAACAAAATAAATCTTATCCCCGGAAGACCACTGAGCCACCGGCTGCCTAAACGTCAACTTAACGGCTGATCGCGCTAGAAAATCTCCCTCCACGCGAATGTTTTTTACCTCAGGAGCTTTCTGTAAAAAGAATTGCTTTAAGTCATTATTATTGAGGAAGAACCGAAACCTCTCCGCTGGATGAGCGCTGTAATATTCATTAAGAACGCCCACGTATTTATTAGCGCTACTGGAACTCTTTGCGTCGGGAGTTTGGATTGAAATATTGATTGTCAATTGAAACAAAAGGAATATCACAATCAGCAGACTTACCGCAGTCGCAAGCATTTTCCGCATTACACGGCGGCGTTTCTTCACCAATTCGTGCGTCTCAAGTCTTTCAGAAGTCTCCAAAGGAGAGGATGTTTGGCGGCTATTAAGCGTCCTGTTCCGACGATACGACTGGGCGGGCAAATCATCGTAATTCTCAGTCCGACGACGCGCCGCGATTTCTCGACGACTTAGATTCTCGTCCGATTTTTTCTTAGAGAAGAGGAATTTCACTTTCGCCTGCCCTGCCTTCGCACTGTAGTAAGAATAATCTTCGCCATATCTTTAGCCGCGTTTGGCTTGGCAAATTTACCGAAGTTATCGCCCAGACCTTTAAGAATTTTCTGAGATTTTAACACGCCAATTATTTTTCGTGCCAAGATTTGATTGTCCTTATCCAACTCGTCTTCGGAAACTATCAACGCCGCCAATGCGTCCTGGTAAACCTTAGCGTTTTTCAATTGATGCCCGCCCGTCAAATGACCGTTGGGGATGATGATTGTCGGTTTATGTAGCGCCGCCAATTCCAAAAGAGTGGTCGCCCCTGCCCTGGTCACGACTATATCCGCCGCCGCCAAAACTTCCGCCATTCCGTTGTGAACAAACGCCTGCAATCGCCAGCCTTCTCGCTCGTCGGTTTGCTTGAGAATTTCTTCATATTGCTGATTTCCTGATATCAAAAATACCGAAGCCTCAGAAAGCAGGTTTTCCCTAATTGCTACAATCGCGGAATTAATTCGGCTCGCACCAAGTCCACCGCCAGTAATAACAACTAGCGGTTTATTAACATTAAAGCCTAGTTTTTCCTTCAATTCTTTCCTCTCAGCCTCAGAATATGGATGGAATTCTGGCGCAACTGGAATGCCAACATATGAAGCTTTTTCCGGTGGATAATTGTAATATTCAAGCGGCGCGCCCGTGCCGATAGCTTTTGCGAAGGGACTCAGTAAGCGATTAGTCAAACCTGGATGTGCGTCAGAATCATGCAAAACCAACGGAATTCTTAATAGCCGAGCCGCATAGCCAACTGGCAAACAAACATATCCGCCCTTAATGAAAATAACATCTGGACGCCACTTCATAAGCTTAAATAAACTCTGGAAAAATCCAATCAGCACCTTAAAACCGTCGCGCAAATTTGGGAATAAAATTGACGGATGTAGATGAAACGAGATGCTTTTTCCGTGATATCGGCGTAATTTTCCAGCAATAATCAAATCGACCGGAATATTCTCATCGAACTTAGCAAAAATCCCGCGCGCGCTGGCGCCAAATTTTTTATCGCACCAAAAACAAAGCTCGTGATCACCAGTTTTCTGTAATTCTCTAAATACGGCTACCACTGGCGTAACGTGTCCGCCTGAGCCGCCGCCGACCGCTAAGATCTTGGCCACTTTCACCCTCCTCTAATGCTTTATGTGACGTATATTTGGAAATTTGGAAAACTAAACCGAGCGCTGCCGCTATAAACAACATACTTGTACCGCCATAACTTAATAATGGCAACGGGATTCCAGTAAGCGGCGCCAACCCTGTCATTGCGGCAATATTCAGTATCACGTGAGAAGCAATCCAGCCAAAAATTCCCGCCACAATTAGCCGCAACGTCACGTTCGGAAGTCTCGCGGCTACGTGCAAAATCGACAATAATAATGCCGTAAACAGCGCCAATATAGCCATTAAGCCGACAAAGCCAAATGTTTCTCCCATGACGGCAAAAATTGAGTCGTTAGTCGCCTCTGGAAGATATCCTGTCGCCTGAACGCTTTTGCCAATTCCAAGCCCCAGAAGCCCACCAGAACCAATCGCAATCCTGGCCTGCTGAATGTGATAATTCTTGTTCTCCTGACTGCTCGTCCCTTTGTGGCTATCGCCTTGCACGAAAGTCATCACACGCTCAATTCGGTGCGGCGACGTAAAAATCATCACCAAACCACAAAGTGCAACAATTGCCAGAATCTTCTTGAAAATCTTCCAATCAATTCCAGCCACCAAAATCATTGATAAAATAATCGCTATCAACGAAATTCCCGTTCCCAGGTCTTTTTGCAAAAACACAATCATCAGCAGCGATAATCCGGAAATAATGCCCAGCGGAATGATAGTTTCCTGGATGTCGTTCAATTTTCCATGTTGCGACCGACGCCCTAAAAATCCCGCCAAAAATAATAGCACGCCATATTTGAGCAATTCTGACGGCTGGAAACTTCCCAGTACGCCCAATTGAAACCATCGATACGCACCGTTAGTTTCTTGCGCAAATGACAAATGAAGTACCGCGCCCGAGAGAAATAGTAAAATACATAGCGCAAATCCAGCGTAGAGAATATATTTTGATCTCTCACCAGTAATCCACTTATACGGCGTAAAGTAAAACGCAGAAAAAGCTATGATGGCAATAAATACGCTCGTCAACTGCTTGCCAAAGAAATACGTATCACTATAATTCGTGCCGTAAGCATAATTCATCACGTTGGCGCGTTGCGGCCCCAGCGCATACATAACAATCAGCCCAAGTAGCAACAAAAGTCCCATATAAAGCACAATCTGGTACATCGGTCGGTGACTTCGAACCGGCTGAGCGATAGATTGACGATTTTTAGCGATCGAATTACGCAATATGACCTCCAGCGAGCGCCAGCATCACGCCGATAAACGCCATCACACAGCCAATAACCCAAAAGCGCATCGTCACTTTAGTTTCTGGCCAACCAATCGCCTCCAAGTGATGATGAATCGGCGCAGATAAGAAAATCTTTCTCTTAAACAGCTTCTTGCTGACGATTTGAGTCAAGCTTGATCCCGCCTCGATTACAAATAGCAAGCCAATCACAGGAAGTAGGAGCAAAGAGTCGGTCAGCATTGCCACAACGCCCAAACACGCGCCATAAGCAAAACTTCCAACGTCACCCATGAAGAATCGAGCTGGGTAAATATTGAACCACAAATAGCTCAAAAGTACACCAACAACAGTAAAGCAGAATCCCGCCAATATAACATGTTGTTGTAATAAAGCAATCACACCAAACGCCCCAAAGCTAATACCGAGCAGCCCACCCGCCAGTCCATCCATTCCGTCAGAAATATTAACAGCGTTACCAGTAGCCACCACTGCAAACGCAAACAGCGGAACTATCAACCAGCCGATATTCACCTCGCCCACAAACGGCACATGGAAACTCGCCACGCCCAGTTTGGCAAAGAAAAACCAACCAAGCACCACGCCAATCAACGTGATCAGCGCAAACTTCACTGGACTACGAAGCCCAGCCGCGCCGCCGCCCAAACCGCGTAGATTGATGATGTCGTCAATCAGCCCAACAATTCCGCCACCAACCAACGCCGCCAGAGGAAGCCAAGTCTGAGCTCGGTCTAAATTGAAGAAAATCGTCACCACAAAGATTGAAATCACGCCAATCACTCCAGCCATCGTCGGAATGTTTCGCCGCAATTTTGCCGCTTGGAATTTGGCAAAAACCTTTAGCTTTTTCCCATCAGTGCTTTCCGACCTTTGGCGTTTCCAGAAGCGATATCGATAAGCGAAAAACGTATAAATTGGCGTTAAAAACATCGCTAGTAAAAACGCGCCGACGCTCAGTAAAAATACGTGCGTCAATTCGTTGGTCATTGTTTGTAAAGCTATTCCCATATTTATTCCTTTGGTGCTATTTTCATATAATCAATCATCCAATTGGATATATCTGTAAAAATTGGTCCGGCATGGAGATCTCCCTGTAAGTTAATCCCTCTTCCCGGAGCCGCTACACGTACCATTATGACATATTCAGCGCCATTTTTTCCACCGCCGTAACCAATATATGTAGCAATTGTTTCTTTTTGAGTATAAGCGCCATTAACCACCGCTTCAGAAGTACCAGTTTTTCCACCAATTTCATAGCCAGATTTGTCACTCTTTGACAAGAATAAAGATCGGCGCGCCGTCGTTAGCATCGTTCGCATCTGCGATGACGTGCCGCCGCTTACGGTTTGGCGAATAACTTTATTTTCCGACGATTTCAGATTGCCAGATTCGTCAATTGTACCGACGAGAATGGTTGGCTTATAATATTGACCGCCGTTAACTAGCGACGAAAATCCAGCCGCGACTTGAACCATAGTCAAGTTCATACTTTGCCCGTAAGTCATGGCCGAATAGCGAACTTCATTTCCTTCAGCGCTATCCGGCGGATAAATATAGCCCGAAGCCTCACCCAGCTCAATTCCCGTCTTCTGACCAAACCCAAATTTGTCATGATAATATTCATACAAAGTCTGGCGAGCCGGCAAATTAATCTGCGAACCATTTCCTAATTTTCGAATCGCGGTAATCGTGCCGACGTTGAGAGAGTTATTGAATGCCCCCTGAATCGTCATCGTGCCGCCTAAACCTCTCAGAACATTACACATCGTGCGGTCAGCGACTTTAATACAATCGGTATTATTATACGTGCTGGACGGAGTAATAACGCCCTTGTCAATTGCCGTAGCGAAACTAAAGGACTTGATAATCGATCCCGGCTCAAATGGCACCATCGACGCGCTATCCACAAACACCGACCCGTTTTTCTGCTTGGCAAAATCCGCTGGATTATAAGTCGGATAATTCGCCATTGCCAGAACCTGACCGTTTTTCGGATTCATGACAATCACACTTCCCTCGGTGGCGCCAGCCGCTTCAATTCCCTTTTTCAGCGCCAATTCAGCCTGATTCTGAATATTCCTGTCCACCGTCAGCGCCAAATTGTCACCAGATTTCGCCTCAATTCGCATATTATTTTTTCCAACCGTCAAAGGTATATTCCTCACGTCAGTTACAGATTGCAATAGCCCGTCCCGACCCTTAAGCTGCTTATTCAAAGAGCCTTCGACGCCATATTGACCTTCGCCAGCCGCATTCACGAATCCAAGCACGTGCGCGCCCAGTTCGCCCTCAGGATAATTTCGAATAGAACTTTGCTGGTATAGCACGCCCGCAAAGTTTTTCTTTTTCAATTTTTCCGCTTGAGTCCTGGTGATGTTTCTTGCCAAAACTTCATAACGCGACTTTTTATTATTAAGCCTTTCAGATACATTTTCCGTCATTTCACCGCCAGCAATTTCCCTCAAACTATTAACAAGCTGGCTCCGCTCTTTATCGTCAATCGACTGCGGATCCGCAATAACCGTATAAACCGTCTGATTAAGCACCACAGGAACTGGCGTTTTTCCATCCATCATATAAATTTTCCCGCGCTCTGCAGGAATTATAAATTGACGCTGCTGACTCGCTCGCGCTAATTCCGTATATTTGCCATATTGCAAAATCTGCAATTGAAATAATCGCAACACAAAAGCTGCCATCACTACTAGTAAAGCGATGGCCAACCAACCAGTCCTTGAACGAATAAGCCGCTGCATATTGCTTATCCTATTATATCACTATTGTGCGTAATGCGTTTCAGTTGTCGTCATAGCTGAAGCGACATTGCTATTCTTCACCTTCTCTAGCGCCGTCAAGCGTGCATTCTGAACTTCCAATTCTGACTTTTTTGCGCTTAGCTCGGTGATTTTTGTGTCCAGACTCTGAGCCTCATAACCGTAAGCTGTAAGCCTGGTTGCCTGAGTAAGATAAATCAAGCCCAGTACTGTAATCATCAATGCAACTAGCACTGTATGAGCAACAGGACCAAGTTTGACCTGAGACTGAAAACGTGTAGAATTCTGATTTCGGCGCAATTGACCGTGTGAACGTCGTGAAGTAAATGTGGTGGTGTTTGTCATTTGTCTCTATCTTTTATGTTTATATTTGTATTTAGCATAACAAACCAGCCCGCCCGTTAAAGACAGGCTGGTTTTTCTATATATTCCGTAATACGCTTTAGTTTAGCCGCGGCGTACTGAAACAGTCTCTGCCTTGTCTGTATTCTGGAATTCTACTTTGATGTGGATTGGCATAATAGCCTCCTTCTTTTTGTTTTATTTTTTCACGGCGTATCGAAACTTTGCACTTCGACTACGCGGATTGTGAACATCTTCAGTTCCAGACACCGGTTTTTTCTCTGGAACAATCAGCTCAACTTCATAGCCAGCCGTTGCTTGCTCCGAAAAATAACGCTTGATCAATCTGTCTTCCAAGCTATGAAAACTAATTATTCCTACTCGCCCGCCCTTATTAAGTAAGCGTGGCAAAAGTGGCAATAGTTCTTCAATCAACTTAAGTTCGCGATTGACTTCAATGCGTAGCGCCTGAAAGGTACGAGTCGCAGGATGATGCTTCATGCTACCGCGACCAACGGTTTGCTTGATCAGATCAGCCAGCTCAGTCGTTCCCTGAATTGGTCGAGCTTTAACGATTGCCTGCGCAATTCGCCTTGCCCGTCCGGGATTTTCCTCGCCGTAACGAATAATCAGCTGCGTCAAATCATCAACCGAATACGAATTGACAATATCCGCTGCTGTGATTTCCGTCCGATTGTCCATCCGCATATCTAGCGGACCATCAAATCGAAACGAAAAACCTCTCTCTGCTCTGTCAAGCTGTGGTGATGACACCCCCAAATCAGCCAAAATCACGTCAAACTTACGTCCCTGCTTGACCAAATCTTGCGCTGCGCTCACAAAATCTTTGTGAATTAAAGTTACGCCTTTTTCAGCCAAATCGCCCAATGTTTTAATCGCGTTTTCATCACGATCGACTAACACTGAGCTCAAATAATTATCCGTCCTATTTAAGAATGCCCTGGCATGGCCGCCATAGCCAGCCGTCAAGTCGAGATACGACTCGCCTTCGACTGGCTGCAGCTTACTAAGGGTTATCTCCAAAAGTACGGGAACATGCATCGGTTCGCCCGTCTGAGACTCTTCCGACTGTGGTGGATGTTCTTTAATACTCATCATTATTCCATTATACAGAAATAATGCTCGAGATCACCTAACTGGATATTTAATTCTGGCTTTTTTGTATTTGTGTTTTGTTTGTTTTTGTTGTCTTAGAGTGGAAATTTGTTGATTGTCAGTAACAACCATGCTTTCCAAAGAGACTTATGTGTGAGGTGGAGTTTTTTTGGGAGGTGTTTGAGGAAGGTGCGTTGCCTTTTTTAATGTGGAGCAAATTGCCACATGCCATTTTCAAATACCCAGATAGTTGATCTCGAGAGGTTTCTAATTGTTAAAGTGCTTAGCTAATCTACTATTCCGCATTCTCGGCCGCTATTAGCCGAAAATATTCCCCTGCTCGCACAGCAACGACTTCTCTGTCAATTCCAGCGTAGTCGAGCAAATGCTGCTCAATCGTCACTCGTCCTTGTTTTTGGTCGAGCGCCGATGCGGTTTTACCTCGTCGGAATTTAACGTTCAGGTCAGCAACTCGCTCATCCAGAATACTTCCCGTTAGAGCGCTTTCCACTTCCCGATCCCAGATTTGCTGTGGATACAAGTGGAGATATTTACCAAACCCGCGAGTTAGCACAACGCCTGATGCAAATTCTGCCCTGAGTTCAGCCGGAATCGTCAAGCGTCGCTTATCGTCCAACTTACGCTCAAAGTAATCTGTCTGCACGTCGTCCTTCCTTCGTGGTAGATTAGTTGTTTTTTTGTAGTGGATGTTTGTTTTTGTTGGTGATTTTCCATCAACTTTCGTTCCACTGACTCCACTATACTACCCACAGCTACCCACTTGCAAGCCCTTTTTTTGACTTTTTACCCATTTTTACGTCAAATAAAAACTTTTCCACATTTTTGTGGAAAAGCCTAGTGTTGAATTGATGTAAGCCTACGCTATTTAATAGTTTTGGGCAATGGATTAGCACTTAAAGTTATTTCAGACCAGCCTACAGTTGAAAGGCAAACTAGTATACGCTTTTAACAATAAAAAGAACACCGGCGAACCGCTCAATTAAGGCGATTTAGTTCCGGTGGTTCTTAGCGTCAGTATAGTAAATAATCCTCAATAAATCAATAGATAAGCTACAGCATCCTCTTCAATAAACTACTAATGAGATCTAAAGACTACACCCCTATATCTCTCGGCAGACTCCCTACTCGCACGCCTCAAGACCTCATCGATTGCCAGCGCGTCAGGAGAAACTTCCAGCGCCCTACGGTTAATTCCATATAAATACAAATTGTCCAAATCTCGCACGCGACTCAAAGCTACATAACCCATACCTTCAACAAACGCCTTTCTCAGGTCAATCTTAGCCGCATCAAGCGTCATTCCCTGACTTTTGTGAACCGTTATCGCCCACGCCAAACGCAGCGGCACTTGAGAAATACTCGCTCGTTTGCACTCTCCGTCTCGTAATTCCCAAACATCCGGTACCATCGTCACCCGACGACCATCTCGAAACTCAACAACAGGATATTCCGTCAGCGGCTCGAAATCCACGACCATTCCAATGCTACCATTGGCATATAATTTTTGCGGCGAATTTTTAACTGCCATCACCAACGCGCCCAGCTTAATTACCAGATTTTCTGGAGCCAAAACCGACCTTTGCAGATTCTCTACATAAATTTTCGAGCCCGTCGTCGTCTGCTGATACGAACGCTCTTCTCCCGGCAATTCCGCCAGTTTTTGAATATTGATATCATCGACATCAACGTTTACAGTGTGCAGCTCTGTGATATCACCATCTGGCGGCTCAATTTCCGTGCGCGCCAGCAACGCCTCGACGTGACGTCGCCTAACGTCGCCAGTTCTTAGAGCAGTCAGAATCTCCAAAAGCTGCTCATCATTCTGACGATATTGTCGCTCCAAATACAGAACCGCCGGCTGAAGTTCTTGCCAAGCATCAGAATAAACCACAAATCCGCCGCCCTGCTCGTTCGGGCGATTCACTGGAGGCAATTGGAAAAAATCGCCACTCATCACCAACTGAATACCACCAAACGACTGATCATTTTCCCTGACGGTTCGTAAAACTTTATCAATCATATCCAGCCGAAAATCGTGAAGCATTGAAATCTCGTCAATAATCAGCACGTCAGTTTTAGAAATCACATCACGCCGCGTTTTTGACAATCGTTCAAAAAAATTGTTCGGCAAATGATCACTCACGCCAATACCACTCCAGCTGTGAATCGTATTGCCACCAAGATGCGTCGCCGCCAGACCAGTTGTCGCTGTTACTGACACCTTTTTACCCCGTTTTCGCGCCTGCGCAATAAAAGTATTCAACAGGTAAGTTTTGCCCGTTCCAGCCGCACCAGTCAGCAACGCCGACCGACCGCTCAGCAGAATAGCCAGCGCTAATTCTTGATCCATTTTAACCTCGTGGCGGTTCGCCTTCTGGCTCGCCGAGCAACTTCTTCGACTTAATTTCGTAACGCTTGCCCGTGATTTTACTCTCAATATAATCCTCATTGATGAGATTTACAAACATATCCAAATCATTGCCATCCATGATAATAATCGCGCCGTTATCATCGCTCATCAATTCCAATTGCATCTCATCGGCATAGTCCAAAACATCTTCCTGTTTAACCGCGCCGATTTCCAATTTCTGCAATTTATTAATCGTCTTTTTGCGCTCCTTAACCAACGCGTTAAGATCCATTCCCTCTGGAAAACTTAGCTTATATTCCTTCTCAATTTCCGCTACTTTTTTATCAGCAATCACCTGCTTTTTATATTCATAGCCAAACATTCGCTCAAATTTTCCAGGATTAAACGCAAAAATATCTTTACCAACAATCAAAACTTGGTTATCATCCGGAACCTTAAAACCAACTTCCGCATTAAATGAACCAAACTTTCCGTCAGAAAATTCCCAAGCCAACGCACTCTTCAGCGTCTGACCTTGCTGGATTAGCTTAACCGTGTAAAATATTGCGTCAGGATTATTCGGGTCAGTAAATCGCGCCACAATCCCCTTCATACGCTTGAATTCGTGTTCAGCTTCCGAAAACTCCACGATGTCATGACGCTCATGCTCAATTAAATGAATCAGCGTTTCAGCTCGCCCAACCTTTTCCAAGTCAGTCCTCAATAAAACATTATCTTCCGATTCGCTCAATTCATAATCGCGAACGCTCAATCCAGTGCCTGCGCCCAAATTGACCTGATTGATATAATCAAATAAGAACAACGGCCTAAGCTGCTGCTCAACATCGCCTTTTATCGGCATAAAATACGGCGTGTAATTTTTGCTAAACAAGAATAGCTCTATCTGTAAATCATTCTTCTTTGCATCGTTTTGATTTGCCCACAAAAAAATATCAGTCGTTTCCCTCACTTCTTCCATTTTTTTAGTATAGCAATTTTTATCAGATGTCGCTAGCTGTTATTTTGTCAATCTTTCGCCTTCACGCGCCCGATTAGCCCATTCGTCAGCCAATTCGTTTCCTTCGTCACCCTCATGACCGCGCACCCAACGCAAATCCGCCTGAGAGTTTGAATATAATTCGTATAGTTCGCGCACAATATCCAGATTTTTAATATCGCCGCCCTTCTTCGTCCAGCCGCGCTTTTCCCAGCCCGGAGCCCACTTGGTAACTACGTTAATCCAAAATTCACTATCAGAATAAATCACACACGGCGCACCATTAGCATCCTTCAGTGCTGCAATTAAAGCTTTGCCCTCCATGCGAATATTCGTCGTCTCGCCGTCCTCTGACCCCAAAATGTAAGGCTGAAGATCACGGATAACCGCAAACCCACCTGGACCGGGATTTGGCGAAGCAGAACCATCAGTATAGTAAGTTATCATTAGTATGATTATATCACGCGCAAGTCATTAATTGTCAGCCCGTAGAGCAATCAGGTTCTCAATAAACTCATCTTCATTAGACAGAGACTTCGGATTAAGTCCAAGGTTACCAGTGTTTTTGCTATCTATCATATCGTAGCGTCGCTTATGTAGATCCCCCAAGACCTTTTTCGCAAGATTGATTATCGTCATTCTATCGTAACGCTGGCGAGCCGTTTCTTTTTCTAGATAGTCTTTACCAAAACCCAGAGATTGTAGATATTTATAAATAAGATGAGATTTTTCTTCCACTCTCGAACTACGTCGCTCGTCTTTTGTGAGGAACTGTATTTCAATTGGAACCTCAACACCGTCAATATTCACAGCAAATGTTACTTTAGATACTTCATAGATAGAATATCCTCGTTGTTTGCACTTTTCATGGGTATCAATTTTTACCAAATACTCATCCGAACCGACACTCAATTCACGAAGATTCTGCTCCACAACATCAACATACTCTTTAGTTCCCTGGATATATATAGGCCTGTTTTTACCCCGAGCACATACTGGTCTAAACTCCTTCAACCTATCAGCAATAAAGTGCGCAAAATCACGAGCTGTCGTTTCACGATCTCTAGATATCACCATCATACCGACAACATCCATAATTCCGTCGCCGCCCTTAAGTTTATCCGCAAGCGATCCTACAGTTTTAATACGCCAGTTTCCAGCAACCATATTGCCATATTTGGTATCAGCAGCGAATTCCCCCATGTGAGTAGAATATTCGCCAGAATCCTCATTTTTACGAATAGCGTAATTGATAGTACCATCATTCACACCAAATATCTTGTCTGCAATTTTATCCACGCCGACTTGTAGAGCCCTGTCTTGTGTCTCTTTAGCACTTTCAATAAGTTCTTCCCTATTTTGACCAATTAGTCGTCTTATTTTAGCCGCACTACGTAGTTCTGCAGCAAAAGCCTCATACCCCATCGCCTCAAGAATTGGAGCATAGAATGACTCAGCTTCCAGCACATCCTGTAAAGCTGCAGATTCCCTCTTTGACGACGGATGCTGCAAATTATCCATTATCTCGGCGCCTTTTATTATAAACGACTCGATATTAACCTTATCCATCTCCATTCCCATATGGTTGAAATCTAATAATGGCTGAGCAATCACCCACTGCTCAGGAGAAACTTCGTCCATACTTCGCTCGGCAACCAAGGAGTATATTTCTTGATAATCCTCATTAGACTCTTCTTTGGCGATTTCAGCCATTAACTTACGATGATGAGCCGCACTTTGTTCAATTTTGGCCATATCAGCCAGTAAGCATGCGGAGTATTTCAACTGATCATGGCTAATATTCTCATCATCCATAAACTTATATAATGCATCTGCGGCGCTCTTAGCCCAAGCATCGTTATACTTTGTGCTCTCTTTATTAAACATCCTATCAGCAACGTCGTGAATCAATGACAACGAAGCCGCCTCTGGAGGTAAATCATCACCCGTATATGCTTTTACGATCTTATGCACTCGGTAAGCATGCTCCTTAAAATCCTCGCGCTCACCTTCAGTACAACTAATATAGCTATCTAAAACCTTACGGCATGATTCATGAAAAACCTCTTCTGCGGGTATAATCTCTTTTTCGTTCAAAATACAATTTTTACTTGACACAACCTTTGCATTATATCATAGTAATGGGAAATTATCAAGCCCTGGAATCTACGCAAAATAAATCCGCATCAATTCGCGCGCTATATACACTTCCTAATGTATCTCATAATCTCAGCAAAATTAGCAAAATCATGGTGATAGTCTTGTACTTTATCAAATTCTACAAACTCCCTGGCCGATGATTCGTGCGAAGCTACAAAATCATCTATTCGTTTTACATCAGCCAGAAAAAGCAGCTGATATGCCCTATCAGGGTATCTACTGTTATATTTAGAATGAAATAGCTTTTCAATATGCCAAGCACCAATCAATTTTAGAGAATTTAGTTCAACGGATGCTTCCTCATACACCTCGCGCCGCGCACAATCTTCTGGCGTTTCTCCTAATTCCATACGTCCACCTGGCAAACCCCAGCCACGCGGTGGCTTGGCCAGAAGTATTTTATTTTCATGAACTGCACAAACCATACACGATGTCACAAGCGAGGAATCGAAAATATCTTCGCACGGACAAAATTGAGCTTTCGTCGACTTGTCTTTGCCCCAAAAAACAGCTGGAAAACTATTGTCAATTTTCATTCAATGCATAATTCCTTCGCATATTTTATGATAGCACACGGCACGTCTATACCATAATCCGACGCATCAATCATCGCTACCGGATTAACCTCAAGAATTGAAAAGTTTTTGCCGCCCATTAGGCAAAATAAATCCGCATCAATTCGCGAGCTACTCTGTCGGCGTCGTGACGAATCAAGCTACGCTGAGCCGCCAATGGGTCGCTGCTGGAATTCGTGTTGACCCACACGTCATCAGCAATCAAACGCTTGCCCGACGCATAATAATGCTTTTTCTTCAGCAATTCCTTATCCCACTCAACCAAATATTCGCCGTCGTGAGCATATTTCTTTATCAATTCCTCTGGCGGGCGATGGTTATTGTAAAGCACATAATCCATATTCACCCCTGAAAATCGCTCAATTTCATCCGCAAAATCCGCCACGGTAAATCCATCAGTCTGCGTTGGTTTTGTGACCAAATTGCAAACATAGACTTTCTTCGCCTTCGTTTCAGCAAGCGCCCGAGTAACGCCTCGAACCAACAACGCTGGCGCCAAACTACCATATAAAAGCCCCGGCGCAATTACCACCAAATCGGCATCCAAAATCGCTTGACGGGCTCGCGGGTTAATCGTAGCTGGCGGTTTAAGCTCTAGCCACGGACGCTCGCCGCGCGGAATCTTTAGCGACTCAGCCGCGTGTTGACCATCAACAACCGTGCCGTCTTTCAGCTTAATCGACATCGTCGTATCGTCCAGAGTAATCGGATAAACTCGACCATTGACACCCAAAACTTCGCTAGCCAATTCCACCGCATCAGCAAAACTTCCTGTCATCTTTTCCAGCGCCGCCATGAATAAATTGCCGAACGCGTGACCTTTCATGCTGCCCTCGCCAAATCGGTAATTGAACAAATCGCGAACTTTCGGCGAAGTGCTTAGCGCCACCAGGCATTGCCTGACATCGCCCGCCGGCAACACGCCCAATTCATCGCGCAACACGCCAGTTGAGCCGCCGTCGTCGACCATATTGACCAACGCTGTAATGCTGTGTGTATATTTTTTCAATCCAGAAAGCAGCGTGAAACTACCCGTTCCGCCGCCAATAACTACAACTTTTACCCCAAAATAATCATTATTCGAACCATTTGTCATGCTTGAATTATAGCACCTTGGAAAGCCTAAACCAACGTGCCTTTTGGCAATGCCCATTCCAAAAACGGCTGCTGCTGACAATCAATCGCGTTGATAATATGCGTGGCAATTTTCGCAGGATCGTTGAAAAACACATAGTCAGCCGGAAGATCGCGTCCATTCCAGAACGGAGTCTTCATGGCACCCGGCAAAAATAGCGCAACTCTAACTGGAAGCTTTTGCTCATCCGCCTGCATTCCCAAACTTCGCGCCAAACCCGCTTGAGCGTGCTTCGTCGCAACGTACACAGCTTCATCTGAGCGCGCTTTAACGCTACTTGTCGATCCGATAATCGTCAGTACAGACTTGCGATTCTGCGTTGACATCTTACGCCAAGCCCATTGAACCAGCGGCAACGCGCCTGAAAAATTAACTTCCGCCATACTGCGAACACTCGGCTGATCTTCAAAATTGCCGCGCCAGCCATATCCAGCCGCCCACACAAATTGATCAATATCATCACCGTTTAAAATCTGCTCGATTCGCGCCGACGACGACTCCACTTGATCTGAATAATACACATCCAGAGAGAAACCCTCGCCGTGTTTTTGTGGATCATAAGTTTTACCCAGCACCAGCACGCGATCACCACGTTTCCGTAGCTGCTTCGCCATTTCCAAACCGAGCCCACTCGTCCCACCAAGAATAATATGCATATGGTTATTATAACAATGACAATATTAAATGTAAATTCCGTATCTAAGTCTCGGCCACACAATCCTTGGCTATTTTCTTATACTCCTTCCACTCGCTGCCAAAATCCACGTTACTGTGAAAAATACGAACCAACTCATCTACTTCACTTGGAGAAAAATACTTAGTAGGAGATTCCTTGAGCTCTTTCAGCGGCAATTCCGAACAGCGCAAAGCCACGGCTCCGACGCGCAAAGCAATCCTAACAACTTCAATCTTTTGACTATCTTCAAAAGAATCAGGAACAATAAGCTTAGTTGGTATTGCTTTGCGCAAGAAAGAAATTCCACTATGCGACATCGGGTCAGCCATTAGCCAGCCGCTTACCTTCACCTCATCTTCAATCCCCAGACACTCTGAAATAGACACTCGCGCCATATTCTCACCAATTCCACGAACCTTTTCTATCAAATTCCCATGACTACGAACATCACCCACTCTTCTAGCAAACGCCATGGACGCATTCACAGTTCCATCTTTCCCCAAACGCCAATTGCCATCATAAATTCCAATCAAGCGCCGACTTTCGGCAGAGGAATAATTCCCTGAGCCATTACCAGAGTCAATAAATCTAATACCAGAAGATACGCCGCCTGTACTTTTTTCCATGCCTGATATTCTATACTATTTTATGGAAAAAGTCAATACTATTCTGTCGGCAAACTATTTGCGCCACACAATTTCTGCCACTTCAAATGAACGTTATATCGAAGCGGCGCACCCGACTCGCTCTCTTGGAGTCGCAACTCTTCAGGATCCATAAACGTCACTTCGTCCGCATCGACGCCCGCTGAAAAATCAAAGTTTTCCGTCCACACACGACAAGAAAAACAAATTTGATTAGCATCAATTCGCTCAATATAAATCTCGTCCGACGCATCAAAAAGCTGATAGCGAAGATTACCCTTATAGCCAACTTCTTCATATAATTCCCGTTTCAAAGCCGACTCAAAAGTTTCACCATAGTCCATTCCGCCGCCAGGAAGATCCCAAAGCGGCCGCCCATCCTCTTTAACAACCAAAATCTGCCCAGCATCATTATAAATCAGAGCCTTTATGGAAACACGATACAAATAATCCAGATGCTCTGTTCCATCTAAATTCTGCGTAATAATATGTCCTTTGGTGATTTTCGGCATGGAGGTAATTATACTCTATACCTAATGTTTTGGCACGAGAATATTCCTAGCAGTTAGAACGAAAGCAAAGGCTAATATCCCAACTCAACTAGCTTCTCGTCTACCCTCTTGCAAGTTGCTAGAACAATTTCGGACAAACCTTTAATAGAATATACGACAGATCCTGCAATCTGTAGCTGGTATTTATCATTAAGTTGATACAATATCTGATTTTTCTCATCAGGAGAATTATAATCAACATGAACGCCCCCTAATTTATTAGCAATAAATTTAATAACATCCTTAACGGTCATAGTTATTACTTTGCCATCCGAAAGCTGAACCTCTATAACTGAAAGTTTAAGAAAATCATCCCTATTATATGCACCTGAACTATTTCCAGGTATCGTATCACCCTTGATTACACCATGAACATATCCGCCTAATGGCAAGTCTCGTATGTGAGAGTCTGCTTGTAGTTGAGCGTTAAATATAACTATTTTCCTTCCACGTTTTCTTGTACGAAAACCTGGAATACTACGCGCAAGCCTGCCAAAAAGACCACACTCATCAGACAAAAGCAATAATCTTAAGACACTCGAACACTCTATAAGTGATAACTTTGTAGGACTGGTTAAGTGTCTTTCCAACTCCCGAACCTTAAACCGAAATATCTCAACCAAATTCTCCCTATTCCTTGTCTCCATAGCCGTCTCTGAGCCCTAGACCAGCTTTGACGCAATTACTCGTCTCTGTTCCGTCGTATCCCGCTCGCGGATGGTAACAGTGTCATCTTCCAGCGTCTGAAAGTCGACAACTACGCAGTGCGGCGTACCAATTTCATCCTGACGGCGATAACGCTTACCAATGTTTCCATTGTCATCCCACATAACGCGTCCAGGATTTTTCTTAGATAGGCTAGCGTAAATTTCACGTGCCTTCTCCACCAGTTCCGGCTTATTCTTGAGTAGCGGCGAAACGGCAAATTTAACCGGCGCCAAATGTTCTGGAAGCGCCAGATAAACACGCTTGCTACCGTTCTGCTCGTCCTCGCGATACGCACTCGACAACACCGCCATCAGCGCCCGCTCGACGCCAAAACTCGGCTCAATCACATGCGGTACAAACTTCTCATTCGTCCCCTTAATCGTATATTCCATGCTCTTTCCGCTGACACGCTGAATGTTCATCAGGTCAAAATCAGTCCGATACGCGATTCCCATCAGCTCTTCCTTGCCAATTGGAAAATCGTATTCAATGTCAATCGTCTTCTTGCTGTAATGCGCCCTGTCTTCCGCCGGAACGTCCAGCTCGTGAATATTATCAGGATCTAATCCCAACGCCTCCAAAAACTCATGCGTCGACTTCAACAATTCATCAAACGCTTCCTGCCATTTTTCTGGACTGACAAAATACTCAATCTCCATTTGCTCAAACTCTCGGCTACGGAAAACAAAATCTCGTGGCGCAATTTCATTGCGAAACGCCTTGCCCTGCTGAGCAATTCCAAACGGCAAGTCTGGATAAAAACTATCAACAACGTTCTTAAAATTGGTAAAAATTCCCTGAGCGGTTTCCGGGCGAAGATATGCAACACTGTCTTCACTTTCGGTGGCGCCAACGCTCGTCTTAAACATCATATTGAACGTTCGCGATTTACTCAGTGGATTTCCGTCTGGGCTTTTAATTCCATGTTCCGCAATCACTTCATCCATTTGCTCCATCGTCAAACCGTCCGCATCAACCCCATTGTCTTTAAGAATGTGGTCAGTACGATAACGTCGATGATTAACTGTATCTTCACATAATGGATCAACAAACGTATCCACATGCCCACTCGCCTTCCAGACCTTCGAATTCATCAAAATTGCCGCATCGACGCCATATATATCATCACGCTCGTCAACAAACATTCGCCACCATAAATTCATAATGTTGCGCTTCAATTGAACACCCAGCGGACCATAATCCCACGTTCCAGACAAACCGCCGTAAACATCAGAACCTTGATAAATAAAACCGCGACGCTTGCACAGGCTAATAATATCTTCCATTTTTGCTTGACTCATCAAAAAAACCTTTCTCCATGTTGGCAACATGGCGATTCACATTATTTCCTAAATTATACCATTTTACCGACAATTTTACACTGCCGCGTGCTGTCTGGCGGTCAGCCAACAATCGTTTATAACCTCAGTTATTCCACCAATTTGCGCCACGTTTGCCAGAGGCTTGGCCTGGATTAACCTTAACAATTTGATAGCGTCCGCACCCAAATCGCCCTGCTCCGCCAATCTCAAACCTTTCTCCGCATTGTCGTACATATATTTTTTATCAGGAAGCAGCGCTGCAGTCGTTACGTCCGTTCGAAGATTCAGCTCATCTCCCAGCAAACTCGCGTATTGCAAATAAAACCACGTTTCAATTAATTTTTGGTTTATCGCAGGATTGTTCAATTGCTCCAAAACTTGGCTCAGCACATAATACCACTCTGGTTCGTCAATGTTTTCACTCGCCGCAGAAACCAATTTCATCACCGAATACGCAAATTGCATCCGATCATAATCTTCCAAAATATGCCGATAAAAAGCCGACAATCGAGCAGAAGTTAATAGCCCCAAATCGCCCCGACCAGAACGAATAACCACGTCGCAAATCGCGAATAATTCGATTCCGCCCGCCAATTTACTGCGCTCGCGTCGCACACCTTTTGCGATTACACTACGTCGACCTTTTGGGGTTAATAATTGCAAAACTCGGTCAGCTTCGGCGTAATTCGTTCGCCTCAAAACGATTGCTTTTACTCGCTCACTCTGCCCCGTCATTTAGAACCTCGCGAAAAATCGCCCGCGCCTCATTCGGACGCATCGATGTTTTATTCAAAATCGCCTTCACGCCAAGCGGACGCAAGTCGTCCATTTTAACGTCAATATTCGTACAAACCACAATCGGCAAACTTGCCAAATCCGCGTGCGATCGCAGTTCATTCAACAAAGCAATCGCCGTTTCGCCAGCCAACAACATATCCAAAATTAAAGCGTCAGGTTGCCAATCGTCAATAATTTCAATCGCCTGACCACCAGAAACCGCCACTCGATATTCCGCGCCAACATCCGCGGCAAACTTGCCCAGAATATCCGCCCAATTCTTATCGTCCTCAACAATTAACAACTTTTTCATATCAAGCTCAACTGCCGACTAATTGGCATTTCTACATAAAAAGTCAATCCATCACGGTGACGAATCAGACCAATCCGCCCGTTCATCGCCCGCGCAAATTGATTCGCCACGTAAATCCCCAGCCCGCTACTTTCCGGCCTTGTTCGTACGGTTTTTCGCGTTTCCATTTCATCAAGCAAAAGCCGATATTCCTTCAAACTCATCATCGGTCCAAAATCCCGCACGCTCATTCTCACGGCATCTTTTGTCGCCTTAACCGAAACCTTAATCTCCGATCCGTCCTCCGTATACGCCAGAGCGTTATTCAAAAAGTTCGCTAAAATTCGCCCCAAAAGTGTTCGATTCGCTAATATCAATTGACTATTTCGACTACTCTTAGGCCAGCTAACTTTTCGTCCATAAAGCATTGCGTTGAACTTCGTTTCCATCGCTACTTGCTGACATAGAGCCAACGGATTGACCGGCTCAAGCGGAAATAACGACGGCGTTAAGTTGGCTGAATTTGCCAAATCGATCGTAAGCTGCAATGCCTGCTCAGAAGTCCGAATAATTCGTTGCTGAATCTGAGTTTTATCGGCAGAACTGGTTAAATCATCGTCCAACAGTAACGCCAGTTGCCTAATCAAAGCCAGCGGTGTTTTCAGCTCATGTGCCGCCACCAGAACGCTCGGCAATCCCCCAAAATCAGCATCACTCCACTCTTTACCTGCCATACAATTCTAGTATAGCAAATATGTGCTGGGTTTTTCTATTCAGAGATTTTTACAGTGCTCAATATAGTCTGGAAATCTGGCTTAAACGTATCCGCGTCGGTTGAAAAACGAATGGTTTTATCGCGAACTTTCATCAAAACCACAGAGCCGCGCAATTCTTTCTCAAACGTACCATCAATCCGAGTTGCTGAAATTCCATTAAACTCAGTACTACTTGAAGTTAGCTCACCCTTTTTTAGTCGTGATTGATAATCATTCAGCACCGTATCCATATTCTTATTGATAATCTCCAGCCTTAATGCAAACCGACTATTTTTATTAGTTGTCGAAGGAACCGAAATAGGGTGAAGATAAGCTTTGTAATCACCTCTGTCGCTACCGTCATTCCCTACATATACACTCCAAGTTTTTGGGTACATGAACGATACTCGACCGTATTCAGCAGGACCAACAAATTCAATACGCGGATTTTTTGCTTCTTCAGAAAATTTCTTCTGGTCTGATTCGGCTTGTTCGCTCTTCCCCTTAGCAACTTCAATCGCAACTTTACTATCAACACTGCTTTTTTCTCGGGAGTATTGCATATACGCCCAAATTGCCAAAGATCCAGCAATCAAAAACAATATCAGACAGCCGATTGTGCCGACCATCCAGCCATTAACTGAGCCACGCTCACTCTTATCTCTCGTCATCATATTGTAAAGTATAGCTTATGCTTTAATTGATGTAAAGATCCTACTCAGCATTAAAATCCTCGCTAAGAACCTCGATATCATGTCGCATATCTTCCAACGTGGCAGTAATTTTTTTTGATAACTCTCTCGCTTCAATAAACCTCTGTTTTGCCTCATCCAGATTAAAATCATCGCCTTGAAACCACGCGATTCGCTCGTTCAATTCAGCCATCATTTGCTCAATTGTCATATCGTTGTTCACTATTCTCAATCCTCGCTTTCATAATTATATCTTTTGTTGTAATCTCTACAATATTACCAATCTGTAAATCACCCTTGATCATTGCATAGCCACGACGCAGCGCCATTTCCGGATCATACTCAGCGATAACTTTTTGTTGCGACAATGTTGCATTTACAGCCGCATCCACACGACCTGACCACTGTTTTAGCGCTTCTTTTTGCAACATTGTTGCATTAAGCGACTGTTCTTCGATAGCTCTACAAATTGAATCTTTCGCGTCAATTAGCCTGTAATGCAAATGCCGAATCACTTCTCGCTTGTCAGGAAACAGCAATTGCGCAGCGTTACTCGGCGTAGCTGCGCGAACGTCCGCCGCCAGATCACATAAACTCTCATCAATCTCATGGCCAATTCCAGTCATTGTCGGAACGCGACTACTCGCCACCGCCCGTACTAGTTTTTCATCGTTAAAACTCGCCAAATCCTCCGCACTGCCACCGCCACGAATCAAAACAATCACATCTGGAGATTCTGGCATTTGATTAAAATATGATATTGCTCGCACAGCTTGATCTGCAGCATTCACACCCTGCACATTAACGTTGGCGACTATGAATTTCACGCCGCCCCAACGCTCACTGGAAATCTTCATAAAGTCGGCATATCCCGCCGCTTTCGTACTAGAAATAACAGCCACTCGCTGAGGATATTGCGGCAACGGGCGCTTTCTTTCAGAATTAAACAAACCCTCAACTGTCAATTTTTGCTTCAAAAGATCAAAACTTCGCTTCAAACTTCCCTTGCCTAATGGGCGAATCTCTTGAACATTCAAACTAAAGGCGCCTTTATCTCTAAGCACCGGCATCGCTCGAACGACAACTTTCATTCCATCTTCAATTGGCGTACGTAAATTACTAAAACCAACAAAACACCGAACCAGCCCATCATCATCTTTCAGATCGAAAAAAGCGTATTTCGGAGGATAAGACTTAAAACTAGAAACCTCGCCCTCAACTTCAACCATTCCAGCAAAAGCCACGTCAAAGGTTTGATTGACAATTGCTATGAAATTGCTAACACTAAACCTGGGAATCATCTGGCTTGCCGTATTTAATCAGTGCGTGTTGATAGAAAATATAGCCAAAGATAATAGTGCCAGTAAGTAAAATTGCTCGCGTCAAAATTATTCCAGCAATCGCCAAATCCGGCGGAGTGCCTGCCATACTCAAGAAAATAATCATAATGGTCTCATAAACACCCGTCCCTCCAGGCGTAAACACGACAATTGCTGCCAATCCCGCCACGCCATATCCAACCATCAGAATCGCCGGATTAACAAAAACACCCAGCGACAGAAACGCCACAGCAAACATCGCCACGTCAAAAACAGTGTAGACAGTTCCCCAAATCATCGGTTTTATTAGAAGTTTCGGATGATTGGACAAATCTTGAAAATCGTCCTGCATATCAACAAAAAACTCTTCGACTTTCTTCGACTTCATTACTCGACGTTTTTTACCTAAGGTGGCAATTTTTACCAATGTATTGATGAATTTAGACAATTTAGCGGCAGTCATCTGCATACGTCGCTTTGACGAAAACACGAAAATCAGACCAAACGTCAGCGCCAAAACCACGATAATCAATAAGAAGCTAGCGGCAACGATATAACGATTAACTTTACCATCAATAGCCAGCGCCAACACAGCAATCACCAATAAAACTAAAAGCGACAAAAATCCCGTAACGTAACGAATCACTTGTGCAAATGTCGAACGCGCCGAACTCACACCGAGCTTATGCATTCGCCACGTCGTATACGAAATACCACTAACTCCGCCCGACGGAAAAATATGATTGACCAAATTAAGCTCCAGCGCAATCCTCGTCTGCTCCAGCCTGGAAATATGATGAATCAGATTCTTCTCTCTCAGATACGAAAAAATCATCTCGCCGCCAGCGAAGTACACGATAATCTGAAACGGCAATAGTAAGAATAATAGCCATAAATCCGCGTGCAAAAACAGATTCCACGCCTTCATGAGCTCATGCCGAGATAGAAAAATTATTATTGCCAAAACCGCCAACGTCAAAACACTCATAATGGCTCGTGGCGATTTCAACAATTGCAACACCTTCGGTAACATAACCTTCATTATACCACGATAAATGTTATAATTACGACATGTTTATAGCTATTCTTGGCCGTCAACCAGAAATCTCTATCGCTGAATTAGAGGCGGTTTACGGCTCTCAAAATGTCCAAAAAATCTCCAACCAAGCTGCCACGGTTAATTGCGACAATTTATCAATTGACAATCTCGGCGGAACAATTAAATGCGGACAAGTCATCACGAAGATAAAGTCGCAAAAATCAGACCGCAATAACCTGCTCCAGGCATCAAAAATTATTGTTGAAAAATACACGAAAAAACTTTCGAATAGCCAGAAAAAAATAACGCTTGGAATAAGTTTTTATGGCAATAAAACAGATCCGAGAAACGTCCAAAAAATCGGAATTATCTTAAAAAACAACCTAAAAAAATCTGGCGTCAGTTTGCGTCTAATTCCTAATAAAACCGCCGCGCTGTCTACTGCAACCTCTCACAATAATAAACTCGGCAGGTCTGAGGCGAAAATTGAAATTATTATAGCTAAGAGCGTATATGGAGATTTGATAATTGCTGAAAGTCGTGGCGCGCAAAATATCAATTCGTACACTCAGCGCGACCGTGGACGACCAAAGCGCGATGCCTTCGTGGGAATGCTTCCGCCCAAGCTTGCACAAATTATGATTAACCTATCTGGCGCAAAACCTAACGATTACCTCTGGGATCCGTTTTGTGGTACGGGAACAGTATTGCAAGAGGCTGCGCTTATCGGCGCGAATGCTTATGGCAGCGATTTGAGCGATAAGATGATATCTTACACGACTGAAAATATGAGCTGGGTGGAAAAAACTTTTTCAACAAACACTTTCTGGCAAGCACATCAGGCTGACGCTACCTCTGTAAAATTGACAAATGAACAGAAGGAGCGGATTTCTCGAATTGTTTGCGAAACGTATTTGGGTCAGCCGTTTTCCGCACCACCTAGCCCAGAAAAACTTCACGAAGTAGTCGGAAATTGTAATCACATAATTAGCGGTTTTCTGCAAAATATCCGCTCGCAAATTCGCCCAGACACGACGCTTTGTATAGCCGTTCCAGCGTGGCAAAATCGCGAAGGTAAATTTACTCACTTGCCCCTGATAAAAAATCTTAAAAAACTTGGATATCAGCAAATTATCGATAAAAATCTCTTATATTACCGCGAAGATCAAGTTGTTGCCAGAGAAATATTGGTGTTAAAACCGGCAGATATAGCCAAAACCGCTTGACAACTGGCTTTATTTTCGATAAACTAGAACAGATTGTTTTATAGAAACTATAAGGAGTAAAGAATGTCAAAGGTTAAAGCTGGTGGTTCTAGTAAGAATATCCACAACAATGCTGGTCAACGTCTTGGCGTTAAGCGATTTGGCGGTCAAAAAGTTTCCGCCGGAGAAGTTCTAGTTCGCCAAACTGGTGCCACAAAGATCGCTGGTGACGGCACATATGTTAGCCGCAATTTCACTATCCACGCTGCAAAAGATGGCGTAGTTGGCTTTAAGTCAGTTAAGAAAACTAAGTTTACCGGCAAATCAGAACGCCGAACGCAAGTTGTTGTTCTTTAATCGGTAAAAACTTTTTATTAAAATAGCTCCGGTCAATGCGGAGTTATTTTAATACCAATCACCTCTCTTGATAATATCCCTCACTCTCAATTCCCTTAATACCACCTACGATATTCCGACGGCGCCCACTAGCTGTCGACAAATCATTAATAATTTCATCAATCACCCGGGTTATACTACTTTTGTAGTCGTCTATTCCCCAACTACCGCTCTGCGACTCCGCAATATTACTTCTTATTCTTATTAATTTATCCAACAAGCCATTAGTTACATTACCCAGAACTACATTATCCTTACCCATCCGCTCTACATACTTAGTCAGCTTAACCAGACGCCTACTCTCGTCATCATTTTCAATCTTACTTTTTAGACTCTTCAGAAGACTCTCTATATCATTCTTAAATTTATTCGTAAACCCAGCCCTAGAAGCTTCAAGATCTCTAATTATCGACGATTCAGCTGTTAGGAGCCCTTCAGAATCAAGTCTATAAATCACTGCAGGATTCATCTGAACTTGCTGCCTCAGCTGATTCAGCTCTCCAGTTATATATTGAGCCTTTGCAAAAAACTTACCATTATTCTCTTCGGTAAGTTGTTTAAAACTGTCAATCGCAGCCTTAAAGTCCTCAGGTAAGATGCCAGCATTGGTTTCATTCGTCTCTACCGGCTTTTCAACTGATTTAGCCGCTGGCAAATCTGCTGGGTTAGCACCTGCCTTATCTATCTCCGCTGGCTTTTTAGCTGACTCAACCGCTGGCGAACCCACTGAGCCATTGACTTCGGTTGCCCCGATCAACTCCATGGTCGGTTCAGGTATCTTCAAGGCTGGTGAACCGACGCCAGTCTTATCCTTCTCCACTGACTCTCTAACTGGCTCGTTGGTCGGCTTTTTAATTCCAGCAGCCTCAACCGCCGTGCTTCCTATCTTAAGACTGACTTTCGGCCTCTCTAAATCAGAACCGCCCTCTTCCACGACCGAACTATTACTAATCTGCTCAGCAGCCCTTTCTCCTTCTTCAATCATTTCTTCAGTAGATTTTCCGTAAAGCTCCTGAATATAAAATTCGTTAAAACCTTTATTTTCCTCTCGACTTTGGAGCTTCTTCAATGACACAATCTTAGTTATAGGAACACACTCTTCATAAACATGCTCTCCATAAACTTTAATCAGCTTATGTACTTTCACAAACAACTCAATCGAACCAGCACCCTCCTTACACACACATAGCATATCACCAGGAGTCCACCCTTCATCATCCCTGATACCTCCTCCGTCTTTGCCACTACGAATAACAGTTAACGGACGTATCGTAACGTCTAAGTCAGCAGGAAAAGTCTTAACTGCATAGTCTTCCAATGTTTTTGGTCGGTCATGTTCGTGGTTCTGTGCTGGTTTTGGTTTTTCCATATATAACTACTTTATACCAAAAAACAAACAAAAAGTCAACCCCCGTAGAGGATGACTTCTTTTTACTCAGCTTAGCTTCTATTGAATGCCCAAATGATGCTTTACGCGAGCCACAACGTCGCCAATTACAACCTGGGATTTTACCAAATAATCATCGACGCCCAAGCCCTCAGCTCGTTCCTTGTCCTTTGGCTGACTAAGCGCCGTCAGCATAATAATCCTCACGTTAGCAGTTTCTGGCGTATTGCGAAGAATATCCAGGACATCAAAACCACTAATCTTTGGCATCATCACATCCAAAAGAATCAAATCTGGACGATATTCAACAGTGGCAGACAGAGCGTCTTCTCCATTGTTGGCCTCCCTAACGTCAAACCCCTCAATCTCCAACCGTGACCGATAAACCGCCGATAATGCGGTGTCATCTTCAACTAATAAAATCTTCTTTTTTTGTCCGTTCATACTATCTCCATTTTATGTTGTCTAATCCAAAAACACAAGCTTTATATTGACTTCGCCTTATCCATCTGCGGATCTACGTTATTATTGACATCGTCCGACGAAAGATCAACTTTTACATCAGGTTCTATACCAGTTTTATCTATATTTTTACCCTTTGGTGTGTACCATCTGGCTTCCGTAACCTTCATTTGCGACCCGCCAGGTAATCCAAGCACGATCTGCACGCTTCCCTTACCGTAACTCTTCTGCCCAACCAGCGTGGCTTTTCCGTATTCACGAAGTGCCCCAGCCGTAATTTCACTAGCGCTAGCACTGTTACCGTTAATAAGCACCACCGTCTTCATGTTGCCTAGAATTGGCGTTCCAGTTGTACGCAGCGTTTTAACAATTTCAGAGCCCCGTCGCTCGGTCATAGCTATTTGATTGTCCAGCCAAATACCCAATAGCCCTTGAGCAGCTCCAACTGTTCCGCCCGGGTTGTTTCGGAGATCCAAAATCACCTTCTTAACTCCTTTTTCAACAAATTCCGAAGCGTATTTTCTAGACAAGCTTACTGTATCATCGCCAAATCGATTAACTTTCAAAATACCAATTTCTCCATCAATTTCCGACTCCACTGCCGGAGAAACTATATTCTGACGCACAACCGACACCTCACGCGTCCGACCTTCACTCAAAAGCGTCAACTTAACAGAAGTGCCAATTTCTCCACGAATTTTACTCACAACTTTATCTACCGACCAATCAGAAGATGATTCATCATTCACCTTAACAATTACCTCACCAGCCTTAATTCCCGCCTTCTGAGCTGGACTGTTTTCCAGAGGTTTTATGATAGTTGGCTTATTATTTCTAAGACCAATCTCCGCACCAATTCCACCACCAATTTGACCACTTAATGACTTGTCAAATTCCTTCGTCTCGTCAGGATCCATATATGACGTATGGGGATCACCTGCCGCTTCGACTAATCCACGACTGGCGCCATAAATTAACTTTTGAGTATCTAATTTTCCGTCATAATTAGCAATCAGTTCTTGATATGTTTTTTGAACGCTAGATAAGTCGATTGTCTTATTTGAAGTTCTGATGCCAAATACCGACGCCGCATTAGCAAACAGTGCATCAGAACGAGCTCCCGCCACAAAACTAACAATAGCCACAATAACAAGCGTCAAAAACCAACTTAATTGCTGTCTTTTCTCTCCCGTAACCATATACTTATTATACTACAAAACGCCCGTTTAACACGAGCGTTTTTGTGTAGTTACTAGGACCACTAGAAGTAAATATATATAAGCCCAGAGGCTGATATCCTAGATCCGTCAGCATCAGGCCCACGATATAGCCCGTCCCACCCCCTGTTGTAATCACTAATAGTAATCGTACCGTCGCCATTGACTGATTCGACATACATGACATGGCCATATTCTCCTGCCGTTGATACCGCAGCCGCGCCCACCTTGGGGACTGAGCCTTGCTTGATGCCGTATCGTGCCGTCGTTTCCGGCCACTGTTTTGCATGGCCGGCCCCACCGAAATGTGGTACATATCGCCCGGTACTAGCAACCTTCCAGGCAACATAACTCACACACTCACGCGTATACAATCCCCAATCATCAATATAGGCATCAAGCGGTGCATTAGCCCAAGCACTCGGATATCCACCAGTCCCCACAGATCCAGCCCCGATAGTAAATCTCTTTTTGTTCTCCTTGAGCTGCTCTTCACGTAATTTAGCTACTTCAGAATTGCGCTTTTGCGCCAATGCAGCATAATTATTCTGGTCATTCTTCGTGTCAGTAATCAGTTTTGCCTTCTCAGACTGTTTAGCTGCCATCGCATTGCGCTGCAATTCTTGGTCGCGAAGCGTATTCTCGACAGACTTCTTATTCTCTTCCAGCTTTTTCTGCAAAGACTTAATCTCTTTAATCTTATCATTCAATGAAGTTTTCAAAGAATTACGCTGTTCTTGCTTATCGATATAATCGCTAATATTTTTTGAACTAGCAAGCATCTCCAGTGGCGAAATCTGATCATCAACATACAAATCCGCCAAAATTCGCCCCATCGCTTTACGATTGTGCTTAATTAGCTCTTCGTTCTTTTTTATCTGATCATTGAGGCTATTTATCTTCTTTTGGCTGTCAGAAATCTGTGTCTGAATAGCTGATATTTGTCCGTTTATCTTATCGAGTTCCGCCTGTAAGCTATCAGCCATCTCGCCCAAGCGCGAAGCCTCAGAATTATAGTTGTCTGCTTCTTGTTGTTTTGCCTGAATTTCGGCGTTATAGTCGCGAGCTAATACGTGTGATGCCAAGCCAAAAATGCCCGATCCAGCGAGCAATGCAGACATCGCCACCAGAGACGCTCTGCTGACCAATGATGCCGAAACTGGTGTGGTGGACCGTAGTTTCATACGTCTATGTTAGCATAAGCATAATCAGCATGTCAAGGACTTTTACAACTTAAGATATTTGCGAGTTGCCACCCAAGATGACGCCACACCAATTGCCGCGCCGACCAGAATCATACTCAAGAAAACCAGCACGCCGTACATTTTTAGATGATTCAAAAGATTATCGATAGGAATGCCGTACTTTACCATCGGATCATGTGCGAGAATTAGCAGTCCATACCCAACCACCGTTGCGATAATTGCCGCGATAAATCCGTACATTATAGCCTCAACGATAAACGGACCTCTGATGAAACTTCGCTCTGCGCCGATCAACTTCATCATCTCAATCTCGTCCTTGCGGTTGAAAATTGCCATGCGAATGGTATTAAAGACCACAAGCGAAGAAATCACCACGAAAACAACTGTAGCGATTGAACCGCCAATACTCGCCAATCTCACCCAATTACCAACTGTTTTAATAGCTTGCTGGCGCTCACCTGAGAATGACGGCTCCCTGTTAGGGTCTTTGTATTTTTTATATAAATCATCAGTTTTAACAAAATTATTTAATGATTGCTGGTTGTTCAATTCTTTCACGGAAACACGAAGCGTTGCCGACATCTCATTACTAGATTCGCGAATCGCCTCAAGCGTATCTGGATTGTCCTTATATTGCTCGGCCTGCTTTTCACGCGCTTCTTCCGCGGAAATATACTTAACACTATCGACATTATCCAATTTTTCAATTCGGGATTTGATCGTTTTAATCGTTTTTTCTGGCGTGTCGCCCTTTAAGTAAATTGACATATCGGCACGCTTGGAGACATTTGAAACGGTATCAACCAAAACCTGACGCGCTGATAATGTTATAAACACGATAATCAACGTGACGCTCATCACCGCAGTTGCAGCAATTGTTAGCCAGGCATTACGGCTAAAGTTATTGATGCCATATCGACACATTCTGACAAACGTCAACCAACCTCGTCGACGCTGACGTATGCGGATAGTTTCTTTGCTTTTGTTGGATTTATTAGCTGATTTCATTACTGTTTATAACTCCCTCTCGCCTGATCAGAGGTGATTTTACCATGATCAATTGTAATAACGCGCCGCTTCAATTTGTTAACAATCTCCACGTTGTGAGTCGTCAAAATAACCGTCGTGCCATACTTGTTAATCTTTTCCAGTAATCGAACAATATCCCAGCTGTGCTTCGGGTCCAGATTTCCAGTCGGCTCATCTGCGATCAAAATCTTCGGCTGACGCACCACCGCCCTAGCAATCGCTACACGCTGACGCTCACCACCAGAAAGCTGATGAGGAAAATGCTTTTCCTTCCCCTTAAGACCAACCAACTCAATCACTTTCGGCACAGTTGCCTTAATTTCCCGATTTGTCATTCCAGCAATTTCCAGCGCAAACGCCACATTTTCAAAAACCGTTCGATTCGGAAGCAACTTAAAATCCTGAAAGACCACGCCAATTTTCCGACGCAACAGCGGAATGTGTTTGTCCTTCAAGTTGTCATAGTCAATTCCGCCAACCACAATTTTTCCAGAGCTTGGCTTTTCTTCGCGAGTCAAAAGCTTCAAAAGCGTCGATTTGCCAGCACCCGATGTACCAACAATAATCACAAATTCACCAGCACCAACATGAATGCTTGCTCGATTCAGCGCCGGCTTATTATTTTTTCCGTAGTTCTTCGTTACCCTATCTAACAGAATCATTAATAGTATTATACCATAAGCTAAATATTTTTAGAATTAGCATTTTGTTCTAAATATGCCGTGATAAATTCGTCAATATCGCCGTCCAGAACACCTTGAGCGTTGCGATTTTCGTGCTTCGTGCGCGTATCTTTAACTAACGTATACGGATGCAAAACGTAATTTCTAATTTGGCTACCCCAATTTGCCGATTCGCCAGCCCTAAGATCAGACAGAGTTTCGGCGTGTTGCTCTAATTTCATCGCCAACAATTTTGACCGCAGAATCTTCAGCGCCGTTTCTTTATTCTGAATCTGCGAGCGCTCATTCTGAATAGCCACCGTAATTCCCGTCGGCTCATGCGTCACTCGAACCGCCGAATCCGTCGTATTCACACCTTGACCGCCCTTGCCACCCGAACGATAGACGTCAATCCTTAAGTCATTCGGGTCAATTGATATTTCATCGGGCGCGTCAATTTTTGGCAAAACCTCGACAAGCGCAAAACTAGTCTGCCGCAAATTGTCCGCATTAAACGGACTTAATCGCACCAAACGATGCACGCCATTTTCCGACTGCAATTTTCCATAAGCAAAAGATCCAGAAATCTCCAAAACGACCGTTTTAATTCCAGCGTCATCATTTGTCGAGCGTTCCAGCGTATCAACCTTCATTCCAGACTTTTCCGCCCAGCGCAAATACATTCGCTCCAACATCGCCGCAAAATCCTGCGCATCCAGCCCGCCCACGCCAGCGGAAATGCGCATAATTGCCGAGCGATTGTCATATTCGCCAGAGAATAACAAATCGGTTTTATGCCTATCAAAACTCTTTTCAATCGCCGCAACTTGTGCCTGGAATTCCGGCAATAAATCGTCATCGCCAAGCTCCATCAGCTCCACCATATCACCAACCTGCACCGTCAAAGTCTGCCAAGGCTCGACGGTCTGACGAAGGCTGGCGGCTTGCTTTGTTAGTTCTTGGGCGTAATCGGGATTATTCCAAATTTCCGGCTGGTTTAATTGATCATCCAGCTCCGCCAATTTCTGCTCCAAATCAGAAAACTTCAGCGCTTTTTTAGCCTGTTCAATTTCTTTTTCTAATTCACCAATTTTCTTTTTTAGCGGTTGCATATATTTTATTATACCATTTTTCAGCGCTCAATTCTCTGTTAAAATAAAAAGATGGATAAAGATATTGAGAAAATTCTATTTACGGACGAAGATATAAAAACAGCAGTTCAGAAACTTGGGAAAAAATTGACCGAGGATTATCACGATAAAAATCCTGTCGTCGTGGGTATTTTACGCGGCGCGGCGCCGTTTATGATCGACTTGATACAAGCGATGGATTGCTATATGGAAATTGATTTCATGGCGGTCTCCAGCTATGGCGACGACACAAAATCTTCTGGATCTGTAAAAATTATCAAAGATTTGGATACCGACGTGACGGATAGGCACGTGTTGATAGTTGAGGACATAATTGACAGCGGTCGAACCGCCCAGGCGCTAAGAGAATTATTTGCCGCAAAAAATGCCGCGTCGGTAAAAATATGCTCGCTATTAGATAAACCAGCGCGGCGCGAAGTTGACGCAAAAGCCGATTATGTCGGTATCGATACACCGAATGAATTTGTCGTTGGCTACGGTTTAGATTTTCGCCAGCAATATCGCAACTTGCCATACATCGGCGTCTTAAAACCAGAAGTTTATCAAGATTAAAGTTCTTCTACGGCGGCGACAAATTGCTCGCCACGATCAGAATATCTCTTAAACATATCAAAGCTGGCAGCTGCTGGGCTAAGAATCACCACGTCGCCAGATTGCGCTTTATTTTTGGCTGATTTGGCAACCTCTTTCATTGTCGCCATATCTAATTGGACAATTTCGCAATCAATTTTTTCCTCCCTTAAGACTTCCCTAATTTCACCAGAGTTAGCGCCATTGATAATTATCAGTCGCACGTTTTGCCTGGCAATTTCTTTCGCTAATTCAGAGTAGTCCGCGCCTTTATCCGAGCCGCCCAAAATCAAAATTTTCGGCTCCGCAAAAGCTTTTAATGCCGCAATCGCACTGCCCGGAGTGGTCGAAATACTGTCATCGTAATATTTCACGCCGTATTTTTCAGCAACAAACTTCAATCGATGCGGTAGCCCTGTAAACTCACTAAGCCCCTTCTTTATCTCATCATCCGACACGTTCGGCAAAATCGATTTCACCGCCGCTATCGCCGCACACGCATTATCAATATTATGTTTCCCTGGCAAGTGAATCGCAGAAGTTATATCGTCCGAGAGAACAAATGGATATTTCTTTTTCTGCGCCGAACTCGTATCTGCAATCGACGAGCTAAACTCATTTTGAGAATTATAGACAACATAATCGTCAGCGGTTTGAGACTTGGCAATATTCGCTTTTGCCGCCAAATAATCATTAAAATCAGCGTGGACGTTCAAGTGGTCAGGTTCAATCATCAGCACCACGGCAACGTGCGGAGATTTCTGCAAATCCCACAATTGAAAACTGGACAATTCATAAACGACAATGTCATTTTTCTCAATTTTCGGCAAAATATCCAAAGCTGGCACGCCAATATTCCCCACCAAATGAACGGTTTTACCTGCCGCGCGCAAAATCGACGAGATAAAACTACACGTCGTCCCCTTGCCTTTTGTGCCAGTCACGCCAATTATAGTCGCTGGGCAATTGGCGAAAAACTCATTTGTCGCCGACCAAATTCGGCCGTTAGTCTTTATCTTTTTTGGCGGAAGACTTGGCGACCTAACGATTAAATCCGCGTTCTCCAGCCCCGAAAATCCCGTCTGATAAGCCACATTTTCCGGCAAATTATCTACTTTTTCGCGTTCGTCTGCCACCAAAAAATCAGCTTCCGGAAACTTCTCCCGAAAATACCGCAAATTAGATTGACCTTCGACACCAAAACCAGCAATGACAATTTTCATAACCTGATTATATCACGGGCAATTTACGATTACACCCTAAAACAGCTTGTCGAGCTTGTCGTACAGCTTTGTTAATAGCTCTTTTTCTTCCGAAGTAACTGCTGCCAACGTCCATGTGTTGGATGCAAAAAATTGACGAGCCGTTTCAATCAACTGATCAGGAGTTACCGCCAAAATAGAATCTGGAACGGCAGCATAATCTCTCACGAAATCATCAGCAAAATATCGTCCTACGTAAAAATTGCTGACTTGCCCAACAGTTTGAGCGCCCATTTGATAACGACCCAACGAATATGACTTCACACTTTCCAAATCTTCTTCAGAAATAGATCCAGCCAAAACTTTCTTCAACTCTCTCACGATGATATCGAAAAGCTTTTCTGCAGTTTCAACATTTACTTGTCCACCAAAATCCCAAGCCGAATCGTAAAAACCAATCGACGTGTCGCTAAAAATACCATACGCCAAGCCTTTTTTACGAGCCGCGCCAAAAATCCGTGAACTCATCGTGCCGGTCAGAATGTGATTCAATGCGTTCATAGCCGTGACTTCTTCATCGCTTAGCTCGCGCGGAATCATCATTGACCAACCAAACGTCAAATTCGTCGCCTCTTTTCGTCTGACTAAAACCGGATTAGCCCTGCGCGGTTCATCGCGCGGAATAACGAATCGCTCGCCCGTCTCCAATTGCCAGCCCTCAAGATGTTCTTTAATAGCCGCTTTTCGTCCAGCCATTTTTCCAGCCACCACAAACCGCATATTCTTCAAAGTATGTGTTCGCTTGTGATGATTTTTAATGTCTTTCAACTCGATATTAGCAATTGTTTTTAGGCGCTGATTATATGTCAAAATATCTTCACCCAGCGCCTGCTGAATGCGCGGCCACATCACGCGGTTGTGATTGTTGAGATAGCCAGTCAATTCAGAGCGAACATTGCCCTTTTCCGCCTCAAGTTCATCAGCGTTGAATCGCGGCGTTGTAATAGCCAGCCTCTGAAGCTCCAAAATCCTGTCCCACTCAAAATCCGCACAAATCGCTTCATAAACCATTGAATAATCAGAAGTGTAGGCGTTGTGATAAGCGCCGTTCTTGGTAAATTCCTGCTCGTAATTGTGCTCCGAACGAAACTTTTCATTCGCGCCGAACGCCATATGCTCCATAATGTGAGCCGTCTCGTAAATGTCTTTATTCAGAACGTAGCGATTGCCTGCCCTGAATTGCACCTGAAAACTCATTACTGTAGCGTCTGGAACGTCAATCAATAAGCCACGCGCACCATTCTTCAGTCTAATTTCCTCAACTGTATGTTTCATTGCCTAATTCTCTGATTATTTACGATTTTTCTTACGGTTCTGTCGCTGAGTCTTTTTCTTCTTTCGAGCTTGATTCTTCGCACGATTTGATTCCGCGCTAGTCTTGCCTTTTTTCACAGAGAAGTCATCGTCGCGATTTTCCTCGCCCGAACCAATTTCATTTACGCCACGCTCAACGGCATTTTCCGCCAACCTAGTTAGCTCGGTGTCATATTCGTCGTCTTGAGATTGACGAACTGTAGCGTCGGCTTTATGAATATTAAATATCGTTGCCAGAACTTCATCGCGGAGATTAGCCTGTAAACTCTCAAACAACTTCTGGGATTCTGATCGATATTCCACCAAAGGATCACGCTGTCCAACACTTCGCCAGTGAATTCCTTCGCGCAAATGTTGCATATTTTCCAAATGTTGCATCCACAATGTATCCAACACTGCCATATAAACTTCGCGCTCAACTCCACGTAAATCATCGGCGCCAATCTCACGCTCTTTCTCTGCGTAAGCTTCTTCAGCCAGCTCCAGTGCCTTCTCATAGCGCAAACGATCTTTCTTTTCCTTACCAACCTTTTCAATTTTTTCCTTATCAACTGGGAAAATAACTGAGAAATCCTCGACAAACTTTGGATTATTCTTTGATGGAAGAGTTGTCAATTCATGAACTTTAGCTCGCAATAATCGCTCAATTTCCGGCTTAATGTTGTCGCCTTCCAAAATCCTGCGTCGCATGACATAAACAACTCGGCGATGACGGTTAATCACATTGTCGTATTGAACAACATTTTTGCGCGTATCAAAGTTGTAGCCTTCAACTCGCTTCTGTGCCGCTTCCAATGTTTTCGATACGGCGCGAGTTCTGATTGGTGTATCATCATCAACACCCAATCTGTCCATCAATGATGCAATTCGCTCACCCTGGAAAATTCGCATCAAATCATCTTCGGTCGAAACGTAAAACTGAGTCTCGCCTGGATCACCCTGGCGTCCGCCACGACCGCGCAACTGATTGTCAATTCGGCGAGATTCATGTCGCTCTGAACCGATAACGACCAAGCCACCCAATTCCTTAACACCCTCACCAAGCTTAATGTCCGTACCGCGACCAGCGATATTCGTAGCCAAAGTAATCGCGCCTTTTTCGCCGGCTTTCGCCACAATTGCAGCCTCACGCTCATTGTTCTTGGCGTTCAGAATCTCAAATTTAATACCTTCTTTTTCCAAATATTTAGCAATTTGCTCGTTCTTTTCAATAGAACCAGAGCCAACCAAAACAGGACGACCTTGCTTGTGGTAGTCCTTAATCGCCTCAGCGACAGCTTTCAGTTTGGCCTTTTCAGTCTTGAAAATCAAGTCTTCCTTATCCTCGCGAATAACTGGTTTGTTCGGTGGAATTTGAATAACGTCAAGTGAATAAATTTGCTGGAACTCCTCAGCTTCGGTAAATGCCGTACCAGTCATACCGCTCAATTTATTGTACAAACGGAAATAATTCTGGAAGGAAATTGTCGCCAAGGTCATACTCTCTTCCAGCACAGGAACACCTTCTTTTGCCTCAATTGCCTGGTGTAAGCCTTCGTTATAGCGACGACCCTGCATCAAACGACCAGTGTGCTCGTCAACGATGATCACCTCGCCGTCATTAGTTACGACGTAATCTTTGTCGCGCTTGAACAACGTCTGTGCTCGCAAAGCTTGATCCATATGATAAACACTGCGCACGTGATCTGGTGTGTACAAATTTTTTATTCCCAACAATTTCTGAACTTTTTCAACGCCTTCATCAGTCAAGGCAACACTTCGGCGCTTCTCATCCAAAACGTAATCTTCCGAAACCAACTTCGCGGCGATTTTAGCAAACGTGTAATAATTGTCAGGATTTTCAGCCGCTGGAGCAGAGATAATAAGTGGCGTACGAGCTTCGTCGATCAGGATTGAGTCAACCTCGTCAACGATTGCAAAATTCAATTCACGCTGCCTGAGCAAATCAACGTCATTAACCATGTTGTCGCGCAAATAGTCAAAGCCAAACTCGTTGTTAGTTCCGTAAGTAATGTCCGCAGCGTAAGCCTCCTTACGCGAAACTGGACGAAGTTTTCGCATTCGAGGATCGTCGTGATGCTCATTGTCGTAATCTTTATCATAAACAAATGACGCCTCATTGATAATCACACCAGTAGTCAAGCCTAGGAAATCATACACCTGGCCCATCCAACCAGCGTCGCGTTGCGCCAAATAGTCATTAACTGTCACCACGTGAACGCCCTTGCCCTCCAAAGCATTCAAGTAAGTTGGCAATGTCGCCACAAGAGTCTTACCTTCACCGGTCTTCATCTCGGCAACGTTACCCTCATGAAGAACCATACCGCCAATCAACTGCACATCATACGGACGCTCACCAATCACACGCTTAGCGGCTTCCCTAGCCACGGCAAACGCATCCGGTAAAATCGTATCAAGCGTCACATTTTTCTTCGACAAACGCTTTTTCAGCTCATCAGTTTGCGCCCGAAGCTCCTTATCTGACATCTTTTCATATTTGTCATTCAGACCGTTAATAACGTCAACTTGCTTACGCAATCGTTTCAAAATCTTCTTCTGTGGATCGCCAAAAATCTTACTCAGCGCTTTTTGTTGTGTAATTGCCATAAACCTTAAAACTCCCTCACTTTCAGGCATTTTCAAAAACTTCTTTTATTATAACTTTTTTCGGGCAATTTGAAAAGAAAAAGCGCCCAGAATCTGAACGCTTTCCTGCCAATTTCATCTATCAATTATTTTCGACCGAAAGTTTGTTTTAGCTTCGCCAAAACCCCGCGACTTCCGCCAACATGAGCCAGCACATCATCTTTGTACTTACGAACTTGACCATTCAACCTAGCTTCGACGATATCCACCGCAGCCAAAACGTTCATGGTTGAATCCTTAGCTATAATTTTCTTATCCGGCACATTGATGATAACTTCAACTTCGTATTTGTTGCCGCCAGGATTGTCAATCTGCTTAATCTTCACATCTGCAGACGCACTCTTTCGGGCATGTCGCGGCAAGTATTTTCCCAGAGAACCAATTTTTCGTTCAACGTATTTTTTTGTTGTGGCGTTCAGCTCATATTTAACGCCAGTAATTGTAATATCCTTAATCATCTTTCCTCCTACTAACTAATACGCTCTCTATTATATCACGTCACGACCATTCATATACGGACGAAGTACTTCAGGGACAGTCAAAGTTCCATCTGGATTCTGGAAATTCTCCAAAATCACCACCAGAGAACGAGCTAACGACACCGCAGTTCCATTCAAAGTGTGAACAGATTCAATCGTGCCATTTTCTCGGCGAACTCGAATATTCAGACCACGAGCTTGATAATCAGTACAATTAGAGCAACTCGTCAGCTCACGATAAGTTTGGTCAACTGGCGACCAATATTCAATGTCGTACTTCTTCGCAGCTGGTGCACCCAAATCGCCCGCCGCAATATTAACCACGTGATAAGAAATCCCAATTTGTTGCCAAAGCGCCTCTTCAACGCTAAGAATTTTCTCATGAATCTCTTTAGATTGCTCAGGCAAACAAAACGCGTACATTTCTAACTTATTAAATTGGTGAACTCGGAACAAACCGCGTGTGTGCTTGCCGTATGTTCCCGCCTCTTTTCGATAGCAAGGACTATATCCAGCGTATAACAATGGCAAATCTTTCTCGTCCAAAATCTCATCCGCGTGATAGCCGGTTAATGGCATTTCCGCCGTACCAATTAGCGTCAAATCTTCGCCGTCAACTACATATTCATTACTGCCCTCGCCCTTCGGAGTGAAACCTGCGCCCTCAGCTGTTCGCAAATTGACCATATGCGGCACGGTCATAAATGTGAAGCCCTGCTTTGTTACGTAATCCAAGGCAAATTGAGTTACGGCATTTTCCAATAAAGCCAAATCGCCCTTCAAGTAGTAAAACTTCGCACCAGCCACCTTAGCGCCGCGCTCAAAATCCACCCAACCGCGGCTTACGGCATAATCCAAGTGGTCTTTTGCGCCAGTTTTGCAATCGCCATAAACTTTTACCTCAACAGAATCTTCTTCGCCACCCAGAGGTACGTCGTCAAAAGTGATATTCGGGACGTTTTTAAGAATTGCTACGACTTTTTCTTCGGTCGACTTCAAATAGCTCTCACGCTCTGCCAGTTCAACTTTCAATTGCTTACCCTGATCAATCAGCTCTTGGTCTGGTCGACCGCCTTTCATCTTCGCTGAAATAACATTGCGTTGTTCGCGTAGCGCTTCAACCTGCTTCTGCAAATCGCGACGCTCATCGTCTAATTGCAACAATGCCGCAATATCAACTTTATAGCCTTTATCGTTTGCCGACTTTTGCACCAAATCGGCATTTTCTCGGATGAATTTGATATCTAACATACTTTCATTATATAACAATTCTGAATAAAAATAGTCTCAAGAGCAGTTGAAATACTGCTAAATTTATCTCTTTTAAACGTGAGAAATCATTCCCGCGCCAAGCATAACCAATAACACCAAACCTAATGCGAATCGATAAATTATGAATGATCGGAAATTATTGCTCTGAATAAACTTCAATAACCACGACACAGCCAAATAGCCAACACCGAATGAAACCACCGTAGCAACTATAGTTGGAGTCCAGCCAACGCCGCCAGAAATGTGTTTATATTCGGTAGCGACTTCCAATAGTCCTGCTGCAACCAACGCCGGAATGCCCAAGAAGAAACTCAACTTCGTAACCGACACGCGGTCAAATCCACGGAATAAACCGACTGAAATCGTTGCGCCAGAGCGGCTAACTCCAGGAATGAGCGACAGACATTGCCCCGCACCAATAGCCAGCGTGTCTTTCCAGCTTGTCTCAGTTTCGCCACGCTTGTTATTTACCGCACGATTGTCAGCCAGCCACATAACAACACTCCAGCCAATCAGCCCGAACGCCACAAACCACAAACTGCGCAGAACCGTTTCAACTTCATGCTTAAATAATAATCCGACAATCGCAATAGGAATTGAGCCGATAATAATTGCCCAACCATATTTATAATCAAACTTTCGACGCGCTCGCTTCCACCATAAGCCGCGCCACCAAGCCTGCAAAATCCGCCAGATGTCGCTCCAGAAATAAATCACCGCCGCCAGAATTGCTCCGATCTGGATTATCGCCGTAAAAGCCACGACACTCGGATCGTCAATTCGCATGCCCAACAACTTCTCAGCAATCGTCAAATGTCCAGTCGAAGAAATCGGTAAGAATTCCGTAATTCCCTCAATTACGCCGAGAATAATCGCTTGCCACCAAGTCACGCTTAAAAATTACCTTTCATCCTTCAAGTGTAGCATTAGCGGTAAAATCATTCAAATGTGTGAGCCTAAGATTCGGTATTTTCTGCTTCAATCGAGTTTTGATAGAACAAACCACTAACATTCACGCCCGCAGGAGCATAAATTTTCAAGCCAGTTATCGGCTTATAAAACTTCAGACAACCGTCAAAGAATATCGCGTTGCACTTCTCGGAAACAGACAGCACAATTTTATCGCCATCGCGGCGCACGTTAATTTCTGGCTTATTCGCCTTTGGTAAATCCACAAACTCAGCTTCCACCTTAAATTTGTCAGAATTTATTCGCGAAACATTCCCCACTGGCATATCGATAAAAATTGAATTAGCGTTCGTCGTATCTGGAATATCGATATTCACTTTCTTCGTGAGTTGCTGAGATTCACGTGCATATTCCAAGCCAGCGTGCGCGCTAAATATTGCGGCGCTTGCCAAACTCATGAAAACAACGGATGCCGCCACGATCATTGTGATTACAGACATTCGATTAATCTTCCAAGCGAATATGCTACGCGTTACGATCGCGCCAAATATTACCGTCGCGATTCCGCCAATTGCCAAGGAAATCCACACTCCCCACGCCCACATTTGCATTCCCAAACCACCGAGCATATTAACCACGGAAACGCCGAGTGCCCCGCCAACAATCAACCCAAACAGTATCGCTAACGTCGTAAGTAGCACCACGGCGCCAACAAAATATTGGAAAAATTTCGCAATTGGAGTTTTTCCGGCAGACACAGTTGAATTTCCATCAGCGGAAGCTTCCTTAAGTGCAGCCAAAGTTACCGGCTTTCCGCGCATTCGTAATTTGTCCGACGCGGTTTTTGCTGGCGGCATTGACACCCACATCGCGAGGTAAACCAACACTATCGTACCAAATGTTACGAACGGCGAGACAATTGCAATTAGTCGCACCCACAACGGATTGATATTAAAGTACGCCGCTATTCCCGCACACACGCCGCCAATGACAGCTCCGTCTGTGTCGCGCATCAATTGCTTTTCTGGCTTCTCATTATCGTCTGTCAATTCATCAGTTGAGCCATCGCTATCATCCGAAAAATCACGCGGCTCGCCCATTTGATTTTTAATCGCCAAAACGTCATCGTCGCTAATAATGCCCTCTTTCATCACGCCACGCTCGGCCAAAATCTCAACCATTCGCGCCTCAATTTCCTTCATCGCTTCCGCGTCGGCGTGCATATTTTTCTGAATCGAATTAAGGTATCTTTCTAGCGATTTCTTAGCGTCAATTTCCACACTAAACGCCGTTTTTGCCAGATGAATCCTAGTTATTTCCTTCATTATTTTATTCCTTTCTCTAAGTTATCAAGCGAATTATTTAACATATTTATGCGATCTTTAAGTTCGTGAATCAACTGATCGCCGTAATCTGTCAATGAATAATATTTTCGCGGCGGGCCTTGCTCGCTTTCCTGCCATTCGTGTTGCAAATATCCGTCTTTCTGCAGCCTATTCAGCAGCGGATAAATCGTACCTTCGACCACTGTTAAATCCGAATCGTTCAATTGCTTAACGATGTCGCCGGCGTACTGCGCTTTATTAGAACAAACCAGTAAAACACAGTAAACCAAAAATCCTTTTCGCAATTGGACCGCCAAGCTTTCCGCATAGCTATCAACGTTCACTTTTACCTTCTTTCGGTATATTAGAACCCTTAATTTTGCCGTCTTTGATCAGGATTTGATAATCGCATTTTTTAGCCAAATCAACGTCGTGCGTCACGATAATCAGCGTTGTGCCTTCTTGCTTGTTGTAATTGAACAGCAATTCTTCCACCTTCGCGCCAGTTTCGCTATCCAAATTTCCCGTAGGTTCGTCCGCAAAAATGATCTGAGGACTGCCGACAATTGCCCGCGCAATCGCCAAACGCTGCTTCTGACCACCCGACAAATCCTTCGCACGATTTTTGCGCTTCTCGTACAAGTCCACCGCCTTCAGTGCCTCATTGATTTTACTTTCCCTCAAGCCCCTTGGCATTTTCATAATTTCCAGTGGCAAACTCACATTATCCGCCACGCTTTCATTGCCCTGAACAAAGAAACTCTGGAAAATAAAACCTATTTTTCTCGCACGGAACTCGTCAACTTGCTTTTGTTTCAATTTCAGAATGTCCTGACCGTCAATAATCACTTGACCTTGCTGCGGTCGATCCAAGCCAGAAATTGCGTGCATCAGCGTCGATTTTCCCGAACCAGATTTTCCCAAAATCGCCACGCTCACACCCGTTGGAATTTGCAGGCTCACATCATTTAGCGCCACAAATTGATTCTTCTTTTTGCCGTAAATTTTCGTCACATTTTTAAGCTCAATCATAACAATTCTCCTATTCCGTCCTTAACGCTTCAATTGGATCTAATTTTGTTGCCTTGCGGCTCGGCAGCCAGCCAGAAAGTACCGCCATAATCATCAGTCCGATTATCAAAAGCCCCATTTGCAGAGGATTAACGACTAATAGATTCGTGCCTTGCTCCAACTTAAGGAAATTAGCAATCATAGGGTTAAGCAGCGACATCAAACTCGCCAAGCCAACGCCGATCAAACCACCAAGAAGCCCAACCCACGCCGCTTCATATCTAAACATTTTACCAATATCACGACCTCGCATTCCCAAAGCTTTCATTAGCCCAATTTGGCTAGTTCGTTCCAAAACCGAAATGTACATCGTATTAACAATTCCAAACACGCTCGCAAGCAGCGCCAAACCGCCAAACCCAATCAGCGCCATTTGAGCCATATTCACAAAAGTAAGCATAGCCTTGCGTACATCCTGAACTGAAGACGCCATGTAGTCCTTGCCAAGCTCACTCTTCACCATCTCAACATTTTTCTCATCATCAACAAACGCAATTACATAAGAATAATCATTAGGCAAATCTTTAGGGTGACTAAAGTCGTAAATTTCCTTAGCGTCATCCACAGAAACGCGCACAGCTGGCTGGTAAAACAGAATCGTGTCCGAAGGTTTATCGACTGCCGCAACTTTCAGAGATATTTCTTTGTCAGCATTTTTGCTCGGCGAATCTCCTTTTTTCAATCCCAGCGTAATCGTTTGTCCAATTGCTGATTTTGCATCACTAAATCCCATTTCTTTTACGTAAGATTCCGGAATAACAACTTCGCCTTTTTTTGGCATAAAATTGTCCAAATTACCAGCCGCAAACTTCATTCGAGTTTTATCAAACTTCACGGTTACACTAGGCACGAATTTTTTGTCACTTGCCGAACTTTTGGCGTATAAGACTCCATACATAGAATAAGCTGGCGTAACTTTTTCCACGTGCGGGATTTGTTGTATTTTTTTCACGTCGTTATCAGTCATCGAATATTTTTCTATCGTCTTAGACTGATCCTTTTCCGTATCTTCCGAGTCGCTATATTCTGGAAGATTACTATCAGGTTTCGACGAGGTCACTTTTTTATAGACCGAAACAGATTTTTTATCGCCAGCCGCGTCGACCATACTGTTCGTATACAGCCGACCACCTTCTCCAGCCATCAGCGCCAGACCAATCGTAAATGCCCCAACTGAAATTGCCAGCGCGGTTAAAATCGTGCGGCCTTTTGATTGCCCCAAATTTCGACCGGCGCGTTTAATAATGTCAATTCTTCTCACATTAAGCTCCTTGTTGATTTACTATACATAGTACTATGTTATACAAGGTACCTTAAATAGTCAAGGTATTTTTGAAAATAATATTCAAAAAATCGCAGGCTCTGCCAGCTTGGGGATCGCTATTTTCGCCTAGCTTTAACTATCTTCGCCAAGCCATTAAGCGCGCGCTTATAAAAAGAGTCAGAAGAAGTGCTGCTGTTATCGTTCACACGCTCCCGCGACTCGCCGTCGCTCACACTGTCCTGAATCTCGCGACTGCCCGCAACAACCTCGTTCTTCTCTATCGACTCATTATCCACCAAACCAGCCATATATCTAGCGGCATCAAAAAACGTCGGATCTCCCCAAATCTTGACTGCTCCATCATCTCCGTAATCAACTACTGCAGAAATAACCTGCTCGTCGTCCTTATTGTAGATTTCATCATCAATTCCATCGTAATCATCAATCTCTTCGTCGCCATACTCAACATCAAAGCGTCCGCTATAAAATCGACAATCGGCGACAATACCACGGCACAAATCCCCTTGGTCATTTCTCTGCCATACGCTCATCAATATCACCAGATCAGGCGTAGACAGATCAGCCTCCTCAAGTAACTTAACAGACTGTCCTTTACTGATAATTAGACGACCACTTCCCTCTGCCCTAGACTCATCAATATATATCACATCCTGCGGCGATACGTCCGAATAAGTATCGAGTGTGTATAGCACTTCGGGAGACATTGTCTCGGCTGTAACTTGTCGTAATCTATCAGGCACTCCATTATTATATTCTTCAAACATTTTATGACCTCCTCAATTTAATCTTATTCCTCATCATACTCATCTTCAATCTCTTGGTCCAGAATCTCTTCAATCACGTCTTCCAGCGTAATAATTCCCAGCTCCGTCTCATCGTCCATCACCACAAACAAATGATTGTGCGTTTGAATGAATCGACTTAAGACTGTGTCCAGGCGCGACCTCTTGTCAATATCATAAATTTTATCGCGGTACAATTGGCTAATTGGCAACGGCAAATCTCGTCCAACGACATCCTTCACGTATAAAACTCCGACCAATTCCCCGCCAGATTGAACCGGAATTCGCGAATGTCCAGCGTGCTTAATCTGAGCGAGTAAAGTTGCGTCCAGCTCGTCATCCAAATCCACGACAAAAACTTCGCTCATCGGCGTAACCAAATCGCCAGCCGTCTTTTTACTAAACTGCAGCGCTCCCGCCGCGATTCGGCTTTCATCATAATCAACCGGACTATCCGACCTAACGGCGTGCTCGTGAATAATCTCCTCCAGCTCCTGGTGAGAATATAATTGCGGCGTTTCCTTACCCAGCCAGCGATTCAACAATTTCGACATCGGCTGAGCAAGCGGCCAAAATAGCACGTAAATCACATCAAGCAGCCAAAAGAAATATCGCACAAATCGATATCCACGCTGCGAGAAAATCGCCTGTGGCAAAATCTCGCCAAACATCGTAATGAGAAGCGTCGCAATCAAACCGCCAACCACGCCATTCGTCATATTTCCCAGCAAAATTGACATCGCGGTATTCACGCCGACATTGCCGAGCAAAATACAGAAAATCAAATAATAGCCGTCTTTTCGATATCGATATACCCGCGCCGCAATTTTGTCGCCCTGCCTGGCCTTTCGCTTCAGATCATCAGGCCGCGCCATCATTAAACCAATATTCAGACCGGAAAATAGCCCAGAAAGCGCCAATAAAACAGCCGCCGCCAACCATAATAAAATATCAGACATAATCACAACCTCTACTCTGAATCGCAGCTAAAAATAGCCTGCCAGAAAATAACTCCAATAAAAAATCCATATCTTTATATTATATCAAATTCTACCAGCCGCCGCCTCCGCCGCCGCCTCCGCCGCCGCCAGCGAATCCACCACCAGACGAACCGCCAGAAGTCGAAGAATAATCACTAGCATGGCCAGCCGCCGTCGACAAACTGCTTAGCCCAGACGAAAACGCCACAGCATTGAATGCGCCCCGCCCAACGTACCAATCTGGCGCCTCGCCAACTTGCTCGTAATATTTGCCCATTTGCTTGCTCCAATTTTTCTCCTGCCCAAACAACACAGCATAAGGCAAAACTCTTTCATACAATTTAACGAGTTGTTTTCCGTCATTCACGTCAACAACTACTTTTTCCGCGCCATCAGGACTTTGTAGAATATTCAAGCGCTCAGCCTCAGCCACACCGATATACATTTTCAATCCCTCTAAATATCGCCTCAAGCTCAAACCTTTATCTGTCAATGACCAACCTCTGGACGCTAAGACGAGCATAATTGACATAACAAGGAACATCGGCGACAAAAACAAAATAGCCAACACAAGAACTCGCTTAAACCACCCTCTTATTATTCGTTGCACCTCTGGATTTTGCTCGCATAAACCATATTTTCCTCTGGCTAGCGTCTCCAGATTTTTATCATCGTCATACGTTCGCGTCATGTATTTTATATTATTTTGAAGATTTTTCAGATTTAGGCGCTGACCTGGCTTTGGAATATATGGACTGTCGAACATATCTTGAATAACTTCAGTTTCCTCGGCTTTAAGTTCCTGTAAATCTTTAATAATTTCAATTTCATATTGCGCACCACTAAATAGCGAAGATTTTTTCACTTCATAAATTTTAATATAATGCCGAACCGCCAGATCTAATAATTGCGCAACCTTCGGCAAACCTTTGACCTTGAATAGATCGTATTTTTTCAAAATATATGTCGACATCAAAACACTGACATTTTCTGGCGGTAAATACTCCGGTGGAATTGGTTTTAACTCCTTATCTCTGCCAACCAATCGTCTATATCGAATTATTAGAAAAACTACCAAAGGTGTCGCGATTGTATAAGCCAAAATCTGCATCAAGTTCCAAATTCCAATCAACTTCTCCATTAGCGTTTCTTGATATCCAGAAAAAGTCCCGCTCTTAAATCCAACCGCCACGGTTACACCTTGTCGACGACTCAATTTATCTATTTTTGCAGTAATCCGACCCTTATCTTCGCTCAAGTCACATTGCGTCTTCGAACCTCGACTGCCGACATAACAAAAAGCCTTCCCCTGCCTTGCCGCAGCCAAAGACTCATCAAGTTTCACGGAAATTTGCACATTCTTCATCGGAACACGCCACTCATCGCCGATCACATCCCAATAGAATTCATCACGCCCCGTATCGCCGTAATTCTTAGTTACATCACGCTGTGTAAACTTAATAATATAAGTTTTCTCGCCTTCCACGTAAGTGTTTTTATTACCAATCCTCAACTCGTCATCATTCCAGGAATATTCGAGCGACGTACCATTTTCATCAGTTACAGATTGCAATGAAAAATTCGTCGAATGATTATCGTACTTCTTAACAAAAACTGGCGCGATTCCCCGATTTTGGTTCGGCGGAAAATTAGCGGTAATTCGCCAAGTAGCTTCCAATTTTGATCGATTATCAGAGTCGCGACTCAGCGAATATTCCGCATTAAATTTTGTAACAGTAAAATTATCCGTCGAGCGTGCCGCAAACGCCATTTTGCCAGACCCGGCCAACAATAGCCCGACAGTTAGTAGCCCCAAAAGAAAACGTTTCATGCTTTAATTATAGCAAAATTACAAGCTGACTTGCGGATAAATCGTCCGAGTTGTTTCGTCAATTTCGCTCTTAAGTTGTGGGAACGGCACACCTTCACGCGCTGTAACGCCCTCGAAAATCCAGAATATCCTTTCAGAATAACCCCAACCACAAGCCGGCGGCATTCCATATTCCAACATCTCAACATAATCAATATCAAGCATCATCGCCTCTTCATCACCAGCGTCACGCATCTGCTGTTGCTCAAGGAAACGATTTAACTGGTCAATCGGATCGTTCAGCTCAGAGAATCCATTACCCAATTCCGAACCGGCAATCACCGGCTGAAAACGCTCCACCGTCTCTGGATTTTCCGGATTAGTCTTTGACAACGGACTAATAAACTTCGGCGTGTTCACCAACCAAACCGGACCAGCAACATCTTTACGAATATTCTTCCATAATTTATCAATACTGCGTGGAATAGAATCAGTTTTTTCGACTTCCAGATTATGCTCTTTCAGCTTGGCGGCAACTTCTTCAATCGTCGTGTTATAAACATCGATTCCGTAATGTTTGCGAATAACTTCAGCGTAATCCCAAACTTCCCACTCGCCACTCATATCGACGTTGAATTTGCCCAATTGGAATTGCAGAGTGCCAAAAGTCTTCTGAAGCACATCTTTATACATCGACTCCATAAAACACATTCCCTGCTTCCAGTCCCAGTAAGCCGCGTACCATTCCATAGCAATATGCTCCGGCAAATGCTCGTCAGAGTAATTTTCATTGCGAAAACGCGGACCGAGATCATAAACTTTTTCAAATCCAGCGCCAATCAATCGCTTTAATGGTAATTCGTGGCTAATTCGCAAATAAAACTGCTGATCGCCCAGCGCATCCATGTGCGTCACAAATGGGTTCGCGTCCGCACCACCAGTGGTATGCTCCAAAACAGGAACATTAATCTCAATGAATCCATGACTATTCAAATAATCTCGCGTTGCCTGCCAAAACTTACTTCGGCGAATAAATCGCTCGCGAACTTCAGGATTGACATTCATATCAACATAACGTCGACGCAAGCGCTCTTCCTTATTCTCTAATTTTTCTGGCATTGGCCTTAATGATTTGGTCAACAATCTAAGTTCGCGCACACCAACGGATTTTTCACCCGTTTGTGTCGTGGTCATCACGCCCTTCGCCTCAATAAAATCGCCCGTGTCTAGCAATTTAAGCTGCTTCATTCCAAGCACGCCACGCGCAGCGTCTAATTCCGCCACGTCATCACGTTGCAAGTAAAGCTGCACATCACCAGATTGATCGCGTAATTTAATAAACGCCAATTTGCCAAAACTACGAATAGACACTACACGACCCGCAACGACAACTTCCTTACCAGCTAGCTCATTGTACTTAGACAAAACCTCAGCACAAGTATGAGTCCGTTCTGATTTTGCTGGATATGGTTCAACGCCTAATTGACGTAATGTTTCCAGTTTTCGTAGTCGTTCATTGCGATAATCTTGAAGTGTAGCCATAACAGAGATAATTATAGCACATTATATGCGGCAGATCCCGCTAGGTTTAAGATATCGACTTAATAATATAGGTAATTTCGGCTTTTGGCGTTTTAATCGTCACTTCGTCACCAATTTTCCTACCAATCAATTCTTTACCAATTGGCGACTGATCTGAGATTCGTCCAGCCAATGGATCAGCTTCAACTGGACCAACCACCGTGTAGGATACGGTTCTTTCTGGACATTGCAATTCAACCGTACTGCCCAGGCCAACACTTGAGCTGCCGTTGGATTTAATAATTTCGGCGTTCTGCAGAATATCTTCAATTTCCAAAATTCGCGTTTCCACCAAGCCCTGCTCTTCGCGTGCAGCGTCATATTCCGCGTTTTCGCTCAAGTCGCCAAAATCTCGCGCTGCCGCAATTTTTTCAGCAATCTCGCCACGTCGGCCTTTCAACTCTGCCAATTCTTTTTCTAAATCAGCCTTTCCAGCTTCTGTAATTTGATAAGTTTTTTTCATAAAAATTTCCTCCTCTACTGTATGTAGTGGTATTAGCCTTACGATCTACACTAAATATAGTGTTTTTAATTAGTCCTGATTAAGTCTATCTGAGTATATCAATCGCTATTTATTATGTCAATATAATCAGCCTTACCGACTAAGGCAAAAATCCATCAATTGCTGATAATCCATTTTTCGCGTTTCGCCAGTTGCTCGTTCCGTCAATTCAAACAAGCCATCACCGTCAATCGTTCGATCACCGATCGTTATCCGCCACGGCAACCCCATTAGTTCAGCATCAGCAAACTTCACGCCTGGACGCTCGTCACGATCATCGAGTAGCACATCGACACCACTGTTAGCCAGCTCGTCATAAAACTTACCTGCTAGTTCCTGACCCTTTTCGCCAATTGCCACAATATGAACCTTAAACGGCGCAATATTTTCTGGCCAAACCAAACCTTTATCGTCAGCAAACTTCTCAACAATCACGCCCATAACTCGCGTAATTCCAATGCCATAACTTCCCATATAAGCGTATTGTTCTTTGCCTTCGGCGTCAGTAAATACTAACTTCATTTCTTCGGATTTCTGCGTGCCGAAATTAAAGATATTGCCAACTTCGGCAGTTTTTACCTTTTCCAACTCACTACGATCGACGCCGAGTTCCTCAATTGCCTCGTCCAAAACTTCCTCATTAACAGCGATATTTTTGCCGCGATGAAGATAAATATAATCCTCACCAGCATCGCAAATCGTCTGAAACTCATGGCTAAACTTCGTAAAAGCGCCGCCAGAAGCAAACGTCACATATGTTTCATCGCCAATCCCAAATCGGTCATAACAACGCTTATACGCCTCAATGACTGAATTGTAATAACTATCCAGACTCTCTTTACTGTCGTGAATCGAATACATATCCTTCATCACAAATTCACGACCACGCATAATTCCACTCTTAGCGCGAAGCTCATTTCGCAATTTATTCTGGAATTGATAAACGCTAATTGGCAAATCTTTGTAGCTCTTTAAGTAATTGCGAAGAAGATCAACAATCGGCTCTTCATGTGTCCAACCAAAGCCTATATCCGTGCCGTCTTGCAATTTAGACTTAAACCAAACGTCGACCAATTCATCACTCCAGCGACCAGTTTCTTGCCACAATTCCTTTCGCTGCAAAGTACTCATCACCAATTCCTGGCTATTAACCTTGTCCATCTCCTCGCGAGCAATTTGCTTAATATTCTCAAGAACCCTCAAACCCAACGGCAAAAACGAATACACGCCCGCCATTGTTTTATGCACGTAGCCAGCACGAATCAAAAGCTGGGCGTTTCGCGCAACCTCGCCAGCTGGCGCCTGTTTCAAAGTTCTGGTAAAAAGTTGTGTCATTCGCATATTTTTCTCCTTTACATAAATATAAATGGCAATAACGATTCTGTCTGATTAATTGCGCCCGTATTGATAAACAAGAAATAAAAAGCTATTCCGTTTTTCGCCATATGCATCATAATCGGCACCCAAATTGCGCCAGTATATTCCCTAGTTGCGCACATAACCAGGCTTAAAGTAAATGTATCAACTGCCACCGCCCATTGCAATGGTGAATCTGGACCAACCCAAAGATGCGCCGCGCCAAACGCTATGCTCGTTATGATAATTGACAGCCAAATCGAGAAAGAATTACGCAACTTGCCATAAAGATATCCGCGATACAAAAGTTCCTCGACAATCGGCGCCAGCACCACCAACACAACGAACGCCATGATAAATTGCCAATGAGTCGCCAACATACTCTGGCTGAACGGTATGGCTTGTTTTTGTTGTATGTCAACCGAGAAAATACCACTGGCGATGCTCATCATAACCATTGTTAGTAAAAAGTACGCCACAAAAGCAAACGGAGAAATGAATATTTCCAAAAACGTCGGCCAATCGTTCACGCCCAAATTGCTCAAAGTTGTTCGGCGCTTCTTAACCAAAAACGGCACACCAATCACGACAATTAGCGACAAAATATATACAACAACCGAAAGCACCGTATTAAAAATAACTGGATTCGCAGAATTGAGAGGTACGCCGATTTTTATTAAAGCACCGACCGCCAATGAGACAGCAACTTCCACCGCCAAAAATACGCCATAAACCCAAGCTGGGAGCGCCAAAATCAGCCACCATTTGCGGTTTTTTAATTTCTTAGAAGAGTTTTCCAACATCACTGATCGTCACCAAAATTGTTAAGATTAATAGAATTAGCATACCAGTTGCCTGAATATTTTCCTCACGTTCTTTCGTCAGATCTTTCTTAAATAGACGGAAAATTGCCATCGTGAACCAGCGACCGCCGTCAAGCGCTGGAATTGGTAAAATGTTCATTACTGCCAGCGTCAGCGAGATTAACGCCGCCACGAAAATAATATACTCAATTCCAGAACTGACAACTGACGGGAATAATACGCCCAGTATGCCAATTGGTCCTGCTACACTTCCGCTGACAGAGGCTAAATCAGCTCGTGCAGATTCTTTTGATTCTGCAGAACCGAATATTTGCCCAATTGATCCGTGCACGGTTTTCACCAATAGCACACCAACGCCTTTGATAGTTTCATATGACAATTGCCCAGTAGTCGCCACACCCACAATAGGCGCCGACCAGGTGCTATACATTTTCTCCGTCTGCCCCGGAATAACGCCCAGATATCCGCTTCCCTTCACGGACTTTTCATCGTTCAGCTTGACGTCAACAGCTAACTCTTTGCCGTCACGCTTGTACTTGACGTTGATTTTTTTGCCAGCATTCTCCTTCGTTACAATTGGCAACTTTCCCGCCTCTGTAAGCGACTGACCGTTTATCTCAATCAGTTCGTCATTAACCTTAAGCCCAATTTTATCCGCTGGAGAATTCGGTGTGATTTTCGCTATCGCCACTGGCGAACGCCTAACCTCTGTATCAAATGGCAATTGGACTTGGTTCGACAGGATTTTCGGCATACCAATTACTGCAAGAATCGTGAACAAAACAATTGCAGTTATCCAGTTCATCATAACGCCAGCCAGCAGAATCTTTGTCTTCACCCAAAATGTCGAGCCGCCATATGTGCCCTCGCCTTTTGCGGAATCATATTCACCTTTCAATCTAACAAATCCACCAAGTGGCAGCCAATTCAGACTAAACGTTACGTCCTCACCCAAGAAACTTCGCTTTACTTTCCATTTTTTTGCAGCAGGCGGAAATCCGATTCCGAACTCCTCGACCTTAACGCCGTTTCTCTTGGCGACAATAGCGTGACCTAATTCATGCAAAACCACCAATAAAATGAGAACAAATAGCCCTAAAAGTACTCCCCAAATAATCATTTTCCAAACCGCCTATTCCGATTAGCATATTCCTCTAAAATCACCGACACGTCTTCCACCGTCATGTCTGGCCAATTCTTCTCAATAAACATCAGCTCACTGTACGCCGAGCGCCACAACATAAAGTTGCTGAGCCGTTGCTCACTAGAAGTTCTAACAATCAAATCACACGGTGGCACCTCTGGCGCGTATATGTTTTGAGCAATCAACTCAGGTGTAATTTCCTCAGCAGAAACTCCAGATTGAATAATTTTTTTAACCGCATCAGCAATCTCCAAATGTCCGCCATAATTCAAGCATAAAACCAGTTCTCCATTTTTCAGATCGGCGGTCTTTTCCTCAGCCTCGTCAATTGCTTTGACCAATTGATCCGACAAGCCTTCCCTGGACCCAACAACCCTCAAGCGAACCTCGTTTTCAATAAATATCGGAAGGTCAGCCTTCAGTATGCTCAATAACAACTTCATCAAATGCCCGACTTCTTCCTCTGACCGCTTCCAGTTTTCCGTACTAAAAACATAAGCACTCGCATATTTCACGCCTCGATGAAGAACCTCTAGCGCCACGTCTTTTAGCGCGTTATACCCCGCGAGATGTCCTTCGTATGTCGGCAGACCATGCTGTTTTGCCCACCGCCGATTTCCATCAACAATAAACCCGATATGCCGCGGCAAATTAGCATCTTTACTCATTATTCGCCCTCCATTCATCAATTAGCTCAACATCTCGTACGTCTTTTTCACGTCCACGCCAACTCTTCCATTTGCGCAGAAATTCCAAATCAACGAACCTTACGCCGTCATATTCCACCGATTGGCTCAACAGCTCGCCATAACTAACAGCCCGCCCATCAAAAACCCAGCCATCCCAAACTTCAGCCGAACCATCACCTTTTACAAAATAAAAACGCTGATTGTCGTCAAACTTTTTAATCCAATCGCCACTTTCCTCAGAGAACTTTTTCATCAAATCAGAACTCGCCGCAAGATCAATATCACTAGCTGGACGAATCCCCAATTGATCCAAAATCCCGCTACCAATAACAATAATTTGATCCAACGGCAAATCCAACGCTTTCACTTTATCGGCAAAAGTTTCGCTCATTAAACGGTTAAGACGTCCTTTTCTTTCGCCTTAAACGCCTCGTCAATTTGCGCCTGCATCTTGCTCATTAAGCCGTCAATTTCTTTCTCTACACGCTTCAAATCGTCTTCGCTCAGCTCTTTATTATCCTTCATTCGCTTAGCATCCTTTAATGCATCCTGACGAATATTTCGCATCGCAATTCGAGCCTCCTCAACCTTCTCGCTAACCTGTTTCACCAGTTGGTGGCGGCGCTCTTCCGTCAAAGCTGGAACTGGAACGCGAACCACTCGCCCATCGTCAGACGGATTAAAACCTAGGCTTTGGTTATCGCGAATTGCAGAAGAAATTGCTGTAATATTACTCGGGTCAAATGGCGTAACTAACAACATTTGTGCCTCTGGAGCGGTTACGTTTGCAACCTGATTAAGCGGCATTTTTGAACCGTAAGCCTCAACCATAACGCCGTCGAGCATTCCAGCGTGCGCCCTACCCGTTCGCACCTTCTTCAATTCATCTTGAAAAAAGCTAAACGCTGCATTCATTTTTTCTTCATAAGGGTTTGTGTCGAACATATTTCCTCCAATTTATCTATCCGTTATTATATCAAACTTCAAGCGTCTTGTCTGCTAATTTTGCCTTACGCCCCGTGCTATAATAACAGAGTGATTTCTAAGATTAAGCTATACAATTTCCGGTCTTATCATCTACACGAAGCGACTTTTAGCAATTCTGGTACGGTAATCGTTGGACCAAATGGTACAGGAAAAACGAATCTGCTCGAGGCAGTTTATGTGGCGTTGCGTGGCAGTAGTTTTCGTGGCAGCCTTGGCGATTGTATGACGCTGAACGCTCCGCAAACAATTGTTCATCTGGAGGGCGATTTTGGCGAGCGACGCATTAAGCTAGACTCAATTTCCGGAAAAATCAACAAAGAATTCATTATCAATGGCAATAAATCAAAGGTCTTAACCAGAAAAAACCGCTTGCCTGTCGTTTTGTTTGAGCCAAGCGAGCTAAGATTAATTTCCTCTTCACCGTCCCGACGACGCGACTTTCTGGACGGCTTAATTGCCCGACTTGACCCCAAATACGACACGGATTTAAGAGCTTTCAATCGCACTCTTTTACAGCGCAACGAACTCTTAAAATCCCACCAAGAAGACTCATCAATTTGGCGCGACAACCTGTTTGCTTGGGATATAAAATTTGTCCAATACGCAACCAACATCGCCCAAAAACGAGCCAAATTTCTCCAGATAAACGAACCTCGCATAAAAAATTTATACGAATCTTTGGCAGGAAAAGATACGCAACTATCCATTGAATATGGGGCTATTGTACCTCTGGAAAATTATGACCAAGCCCTACTCAATCGCTTAGGAAAATCCCGCGAATATGAAATGGCTACGGGCTTCACTTCGGCTGGCCCACACCGTGAAGATTTCACAATTTTCCTCCATGATCAGCCCGCTATTAAAGTTGCTTCACGTGGCGAAATGCGCACAATTATGCTGGCATTCAAATTATTAGAGCTAGAACTTCAAACAGAAGTCAGCCAATCTCGACCGCTAATTCTACTGGACGACGTTTTTTCTGAATTAGATGCCACACGCGAAAAACTTCTTCAAGAAACCATCCAGAATCATCAATTTATCGTCACCACGACAGATGCGCGCCACCAAAAAGATGGCTGCTCAATAATTTCCACACAATAAAAATCCGCCCTCTCACACGAAGGCGGATCTATTTCTCCTACTAAATCCCTACTTACTCTGCAGGTCGCTCATTAACTCTTTTATTTGCTAATTCATTCCTACGCTCTATAAGAGCCTGCACCAACACGGATTGCTCCCTATTAGCCTGCCGGACCTCATCGTCTTCTGGATTTTTTCTAGACAGGTCTGAAAGGTAAAACAACTTTTCCCTAGCAGCAATAACGTCCATCACAGCTTTTTTAAACTGTTCATTAGTCGTTTCTGGATTGGCCTGATTTACATCAGTCTCTTTATTATAATCTCCCTCTAAAACACTCCAGTCAGTTGTTGTATTGGGAGAAGAATCTGAATTTTGGCTCAATGTTTCACGCATATTATTCCTTTTCGTTTCTTTACAGCTATATACCGCTTTTTTGATATGTAACCATACTAGCACATATTTGCGATATTGTCAATATGCTTATGGTAAATATTGACAAAATAAAAAATCGACCGCATTACTACGGCCGACTTCTTCTCTGCGTGAAAACCTATTCGCTTACACCCAGCTCAATTCGCTTGAATTGACGAATAACGATGTTTTCGCCTAATTTCGCAATCGCTTCTTTAACGTGTTGCTCAACAGTCTTAGAATCATCCAAAATGTACGCCTGGCTCATAAGAACCTGCTCAGCAAAATGCTTCTTCAATTGACCTTCAACGATCTTTTCGCGCATTTCTTCAGGCTTGCTTGCCAAAGATTCGCTCGCCATAAGTTCAGCTTTAACGCGCTCCATTTCCTCTGCTGGAATGTCAGCTTCAGAAACATACTTTGGGCTCATCGCTGCAATCTGCATAGCAATTTCGTGCGCCAACGTCTTAAAGTCGTCAAGTCGAGCCACGAAGTCGGTTTCGCAGTTTACCTCAACGATAACGCCGATTCGGCCAGAGTGAACATAACTTTCGATCAAACCTTCACGAGCTTCGCGGTCACCTTTCTTTTCAGCTTTCGTCAGGCCTTTTTTGCGCATAGCTTCCAAAGCTTTATCGAAATCACCCTCAGCTTCAACCAAAGCTTTTTTAGCGTCAGTCAAGCCTACGCCGGTCAATTCGCGCAATTTTTTGATATCGTCAACAGAAACACCCATCCTATTTCTCCTCTTTTTTAGCTGGTTTTTCTTCAGCCTTTACGCTACCCGCACCTTCAGCAACAGCCGCAGTAAAGTAGTCTAATAGCAATTGGATACCCTTAACAGCGTCGTCGTTACCTGGAATTACGTAATCGATTCCTGTTGGGTTAACGTTGGTGTCAACAATTGCAAATACTGGCACACCTAAGGCTTGAGCCTCGCGAACTGCATTTGCGTCGGTCAATGCGTCAACTACAACAACAGCGCCTGGCTTGCCCATCAAATCCTTGATGCCGCCATATTTCATATTCAAGCTGTCGATTTCCTCTTGGAAACGCTGCACCTCAAGCTTGTTGTAACGCTTTTCCAAATCACCTGAAGCCATTCGCTTTTCAAGATTCTTCAGCTTCTTAATTTGCTGAGCAATAGTTGAACCGTTAGTCAACATACCACCAATCCAGCGCTCAACTACGTATGGCTGGTTGATCTTTTCAGCTGCTTCACGAACAACGTCTTTGGCTTGTTTCTTGGTGCCAACAAACAGAACCTTACGGCCTGATGCTGCGATTTTTGTCAATTCTGGCAAAGCCTTGTCCAAAGCTTCAACGGTCTTAGTCAAGTCAATAATGTGACTATCCTGACGCTTACTGTGAATATATGGCGCCATCTTTGGGTGCCAGCGGCTGGTTTTGTGTCCAAAATGAACACCTGACTCCAGCAAAGCCTTAATGTCTACCTTTACAGACATTCTCTTCTCCTTTTGCCTCATCCGCCCACGATTTGGAGTGTGAAACGGATTGTGTCATTAAAATTAGTTACCTGGCAATTATACCAAATAGTCAATAAATCTGCAAATATTACTCTCTTTCTAACAATTGTCTAAATCGCGACAGACCATCGAAATTTTTGCCGTTTCGATACGGTCGCACTATATTTGCCAATGCCGGCAGACTTAGATCATCAATTCTCTCTCCTTTGAGAATTCCTCTTTCGATAGCACAGTACGCTATACCGTCAACTTCATAGCCAAATGTGTTATCGGTCGAAGAATGTATGCCTGTCACCCTACTCATACCCCCAGCATCAGGACTATTCTTGAGCACGTAGCAAGCCTCTACAGGATATATCGTTCCTCCATACTGGGAGTACGAACTTATGCCGTTATCAAGATAATCTCCACTAGCCGCCATAACCAAAACACTTGCCTCATGGCTCTCAGGATCATTATCCACTTCAAATCCTGCAATTCGTTCCTTTACCTGATCGCCGCTAACAATCCAATCATCAAGAAATAAAATCTTAGAACTCTTGTCGATCTCACCTCTACCGCCATACACTTTCAGTCTACCTTCATATTCTTCGAATTCATCGTCTGGAAATTTAGATAAGACCAGACTTAAAATATACTGGCTACTTTTCATCTCGTTTTTAGCACGATACTGACTTAGCGAATTTCCTACGTCAATATAGACCGGCTTATTATCAACCTCCAAATGATGCCTCAATCTTTTTGCTAACGCATTTGCTGCAAAATTTAGTTCCGGCACGCCCAAAAACGCCAATTCATCTATTAATTCTTTAGCGCAATCCTCCATATAATCAGGCAAATAATGCTTTATCATCTCTATAAATTGCACAAAATCATTTATCGCTTCGTATTCAGTCGTTTTACATCGACTTTTCATAAATGAAGGGTCGCTTGTTTCCGTGCCCAGATAATTATCCGCTTTTACATAGACCATAAGATTATCTCGACTAGTGTCTTGAGCCTGCGATAATAACTTTGGCGGCGCCACTGGACTTAACTCACTCAAAGCATCAGGACTAACTGGCAACTCAATCATACTTTTATTTTATATAATAATTTTGTCAAAATAGCAAAGTTAAGATTGCAGACTTTTGACATCTTCTGATAAATCATGTACAATTGAACGGTTATGAAAAGCAGTATTCACCCACAGAACTATCGCCCTGTCGTATTTAGCGACGAACAAGCGGGCTTCGCGTTCTTGACTCAGTCAACAGCGCAAACAACCGAAACTATCAAATGGGAAGACGGCAACGAGTATCCATTGGTTAAGGTTCACATTTCATCAGCTTCACACCCATTCTTTACTGGTGAAGAAAAGATTATCGACACCGAAGGTCGTGTTGATCGCTTTAAGGCTCGTCAAGCAGCCGCTGAAGCTCGTAAAGCAGCTTTGGCAAACAAAGCAAAGAAAGCTAACGCTAAAAAAGCAGCTAAAACTGATTCTCCAAAATCAGACAAAAAGACTAAATAATCTGACAAATTAGTCCGACAATCCAAAAACCGCTCAATCACTGGGCGGTTTTATTTTATATTAATTTAACTTGACAATACTTAGAGATATTTGTCAATGTATGATATAATTTTATAGATATGGCGAAGATTTCTTTAGATATGGATTCTCTGAAAAATGAACGAGCTGATTTGAGCAATTTTTTAGCGCAACCTGATGCTTACAGCTCACCAGATTTTACGGTAAAAAACAAACGATTTTCAGAATTAGAAACGCTTATCTCCAAAGGCGAAGAGCGAGAAAACCTGGAAAAAAACTTAGTAGAAGCCAAGGAATTAGCAAACGAAGGTGGCGAGCTGGCTGCCCTGGCGAAGCTTGAAATTACTGAAACCGAAGCTCGATTGACCGAATTAGAAGAAGAATTATTCATCCTGCTTACCCCGAAAGACCCCAACGACGAGAAAAATATCATTATGGAAATCCGAGCTGGCGCTGGTGGCGACGAAGCCTCCCTGTTTGCGGCGGAACTGTATCGTATGTATTTACGTTGGTGCGAATCTAACGGCTATAAAGTAGAACTAATTAGCGAATCAGCCAATGATTCTGGCGGCTATAAAGAAGTTATTTTCATGATCAAGGGCGACGCGCCATACTCTAAATTGAAGTTCGAAGGTGGCGTACACCGAGTTCAGCGAGTTCCAGTCACTGAAAGCCAAGGTCGCGTCCATACTTCAACTGTAACGGTGGCAGTTTTGCCAGAAGCAGAAGAGGCTGACATTGAGATAAACCCGAACGATTTGCGAGTTGACATTTACCGCTCCAGCGGGCACGGCGGTCAAAGTGTGAACACGACAGACTCAGCAGTGCGAATCACCCACTTGCCGACTGGAATGATAGTTACAAACCAGGATGAAAAGTCGCAAATTAAAAACCGCGAAAAAGCCATGAGCGTACTTCGTTCGCGATTGTTACAGATGAAAATTGACGAAGAAAACGCCAAATTAAGCGCCGAGCGACGCTCATTAGTTGGGACTGGCGACCGTTCGGAGAAGATTCGAACTTACAACTTCCCTCAAGATCGAATCACCGACCACCGCATTCACTACAGCCGTAGCAATATCCCCGCTGCGATGAACGGGGATATCGACGATTTGATTGAAAATCTACAGAGATATGAGCGTGAGCTGAAAGCTCAGAATGCTAGTAACTAGTACGGCTTACGCGGCTCAGCAGACTCCAATAGTTTTGCCAACTTACTTATCTCTTCCACACCGACTGGTTGACGATTCAGCCCCATTTGTTGCTCTAATTTATCATTCTCTATTTCATCGTTACACCTATCAACCATACGCATTATGATGATAACTTCGGAGCGCAGTACTCTCTTTAACTCTCTCGACCGCTTAGCAATATTGTCATCGTACCTCAAAACCTGATCATCTTCTATATAATAATCATGCGTCTCTTTACTTCCCTCATCCCACTCCATAATTGATATGGATCGTTCTTTATCTCCATTATCAAGCAGAGCGGATTCCACACTGACCAATATATAAGATCCGTCTTTTTGAGGAATTTCTAATAAAACTTGCGATTTTACCCGATCCATCGATTCAGTATGATCGTAAGTTTCCGCGTCTCCCGCGAATCTAAGTAATGTCAACCAAACCAGATCATCAAATTCCGCTGCCGCCCGCAACTTTTCTTCGGTTGTCAGTTCAGGATTAAATCCTTCTGCAAACTCCATTTGCTTTGCGGCTTTACTACTGCGCGTATTATTTGGCAGTTCCATTATATATTCATTCCTTTCGCTAATGATATGAAGCCTATAATACTCTCTCTCTCTCTTGATTTGTCAATACTTTTTACCATTTTTCTCAGTTTTTGCAAGCATTTTACTTTTTACATTCCATAGATATATGTTATAATTATCCACATGATTATCTCTGACTGGCTAAAAATTGCCACAAAATCCTTAAAAACGGCAAACATCCCGTCCGCCAGATTAGACGCTGAATTGATATTAGCCAACACTTTACGAAAAAACCGCACTTACCTGCACGCTCACCCGGACGAAGAAATTGACCCCAGAAGATTTGACATCGCAAATGCCAGACTAGATCTAAGATTAGACCGCGTACCAATCGCCTACATTCTGGGCTATAAAGAATTTTACGGGCGTAGATTTACCGTATCTCCTTCCGTTTTAATTCCCCGCCCTGAATCCGAAGATCTAATTTCATTGTTTTTAGAACTGACCGCCAGCGAAATTGCCGAAAAAGTTTTAATTGACATTGGCACAGGATCTGGCTGTCTGGGAATTACTGCCAAATTAGAGAGAAGCAACTTGTCGGTGATCTTATCCGATATCAGCAAACCAGCCTTAAATATTGCAGAAAAAAATGCGAATTCCTTAAATGCAGACGTCCATATTCAACAGCAATCATTACTTAATGGTCAACTCAAACCAGTCGACTACATTTTTGCCAATTTGCCTTACGTTGACAAAAATTGGGATGTGTCACCAGAGCTCCAATACGAACCAGAAATTGCACTTTTCGCCGAAGACGAAGGATTGAAATTGATATTGCAATTGATCTCACAAGCACCACGATGCCTCACCTCAGAAGGTTTATTGTTTATCGAGGCGGATCCTCAGCAGCACAATAGAATAATTGACGAAGCCGTGAAAAATGGTTTTGTACAAGAGAGAGTTCTCAATTACATCCTAGTCCTACGTTTTACTGGCGCCCAAGATTAAATTACTACAGAATTTAAGAACACTAGCATCACTAAGATAATTCCGATTGTAAGAATCACCGGAGCGGATATGTCTGAAAATCGAATGGCTTTGTGTTTGTTGTAAGATTGATAAGCTTTACTGGCGACAAGCGAGAATAGTAATAAGATTATCGTAACCTGTGAAACGCCGCCAAATAATGACTTTCCATAGCTATAAGTCCAATAATACGACAGCCAACCCAGCTCAGCAAAAACAAGTCCCCAGATTGCCGAAAGTAAAACCGTTTGTTCTTCGTCATAACTGTGTAGGAAATGGCGCGCAGAACTATAACCGATCAAGAACATCAGAATAACAACTACAGAAACTGGCCACTCGTACGACACCACCATCAGCGCAGTTACGCCGACGAAGATAGCGATCAACGACTGCATAGCAACCTGCCAGCGCTTAGACATCGGCTTAATCACAACTAGCCAAATCGCATATAATACCGCCAAGGCTACGCGGAAATAAAACACTGACGTAGGTAGATACATCAAACCAACAACACCAATTCCGACCGTTAAGTCAACCAAGTTAGCCTGAATGTTTGCCCACCAAAAACGCGGACGGACAGCAATTATGCGCCACTTACTCAACACAACAAGCGCTAACGCCGGAAATGGGGTCTGAAACGCTTGAGCAATAACAAGCAATGCAGCCGCCAAGCCAATATTTAAGACATAGTAAACTAATTCGCTCCAAAACGTTCTTCGCTTAACAGTTTTCAGTAACTCCATAACTTACTCTATTATACCAAATTATGAGCCAGTTCCTACAACAACGATAAATTGCGCATCAACATTCAAATTATACTTCGAGGAATCTGATGAAACCGAGCCGTACAATTCCTTAAATTTATCTTTTGTAGCAGTTTTTTCTTTACCAGCTGGCAATTGATAAACTTGAGTTTTCCCTAGCTTTTCATTACCTGGAGCATTACCTACATGAACAACTTTCATTCCTAATTCTGTCAATTTGTCCGCTTCTTTCTGCGCTGCGCCAGCCACACCAGAACCATTCAAGACAGCAACTGTGGCTTTTTCCTTAGATAATGGCGTTGCGTAAATCTCAGACTTTATATAAGCGCGAATGTCATCATAATCATACAATCCCGCAGCTGGCTGGACTATACTTGCGCCACCCGCCGTGCCAGTAGTCATAAGTACGTTGCCTTCCTCCACAAAACTCAATCTGTGAATATCAGATTCTTTTATCTCCGAGCCAAGGTTCATAATTGTGCGAATTTCTTTCGTGTCAATGTTTGTGCGCAAGTTCTTGCCCATGGCATCCATCAGAGACGTCACCTTACCAAAATCAGTCAGCGTTCCCGTGGAAGTAGCTTTGTTTTTCAGTGCCATAAGCACCAACTGCTGGTTTTTCTCTCGGTCAAAGTTAGATTGTTCCAATCCGTAAGTTGGCGCCACCAAACCACGCGCTCGAGAGAACCACATCGCTTTTTCGCCGTCCATTTCGTGCTTGCCGTTAGTTAATTGCATATAGTGACCTGTTGGACATCGTTCGCGACGTTGCTGATAATTCAATTCCTTCGCTCGGCACATCCAGTCCATACTTGGATCAAGAATTCCTCGTGGATCACGACTCTGTACGTCAACGGTAACTCCGCCGACCGCATTGACAGCATCACGAATCACCGCAGTATTAATATGCGCCACGTACTGAATATCCATACCGAATATATCGCCGATGAATTTCTTAGTTTTATCCATTCGTTCGACTTCTGCCTGCGCGCTATCTCCATTGTTTACGCAACCAAAATATTCATTGATTTTACCAGCGTAACCAGAATTACACGCCATGCCAAATTTTACATACAAGTCACGCGGAATGCTAAACATATATGCGTCTTTCTTTGTCTGATTGACGCTAAGAATCATCATCGAGTCAGTCAATGTCGCACCTGGATGGTCCGGATCGTCATCTGTTGTACCTAAAATCAGCACATTGCTTCGACCATAAGCATCCTCTTTCAGCTTCTGCTGCGAAAATAGTCCTAAGATTCCGCCGTTATGGAACACCGAGTTCATCGTCTGCCATAATTTTAATAGCAGCCAACCCGCCACAATTGCAATAATAATTCCTATAATCGCAAGAATAATCCTGGTAATTAACTTTTTCTTACGCTTCTGTTTGCGCTCCTGCCGATGAGAAGGCTTGGTATTTTCATCAATTGCTGCCAACGATTCGCTAATATTCTGCCTTAATTTATTAGCAGAAGTTGGTTGCTGAATATTCCTTGTCGCATTATTCGACACTTGCGGACTATCTTCGTTACTACGATGATGCCCGAGCGTAGTCGTTTTTTTGCTAGTAATTTCCCCCAACGAAGTTCGCTGTGGTCGCTTGGCGACAAATCCGTCCATCGACTGTTTGCGTGGTTTCATATCTATTGATTATAACACACAAAACGCTTATAATTGAAACAATGGACGCTACTTTTATGGATCGTCATCCAAAATTACAAGATGGCCTGGGAATGGTCATTTTCGTTGTTGGCGTGGTGATTGGTACACTTTTATTGAACACTTTTGTATTTCAAACTTTCAATGTTGAAGGCGCCAGTATGGAAACAACTATGTACACCGGTGATCGTCTGATCGTCAATCGATTGCCCGTCACTGGTTCAAAATTGCAGAATAAAAATTATGTCCCAAGGCGCGGACAAGTAATTGTATTTAAGAATCCGAATTTTAACGCCTCGACAGGCAAAGACGAATATATTGTTAAGCGTGTAATCGCCTTTGCTGGTGAGCGAGTTACTGTGAAAAACGGCACCGTAACTGTTTACAACACGGAAAACCCCGACGGATTTAACCCTGACACCTCAGTCAATAAAAATGAGCCAGGGCAGCCTACTTCTGGAGATGTCGATACGACCGTGCCAGAAGGCACAATATTCGTCATGGGCGACCACCGCCAAGGAAGCTACTCCTGCGACTCCCGAAACTGTATGGGTCCAATTCCTCTTTATGACATCGTCGGACCAGTCAGTCTACGAATATTTCCATTCAATAAAATTCGCTCGTTCTAATAAAAATTATTTTTCGAGCAATTCTCTTATTCGTTCAAATTCAAGATTATCTTTAAACTTGATACTAATCTGGCCGGCTCCACGACCGTTTGTACGGATTTTCACCCCTGTGCCGAATCGCTTTGAAAGACTTTCAACAGCATCTGCGTGAGGCATATCTGCTGGGCGTCGTTTGTTCTCGATTGGACTAGCCTTCGCCTGTTTCCACAAAGTAACAACCTGCTCAATCCGTCGCGCTGACCACTCCTCGCGAATAGCTCGCTCCATAATATCTTCCGCGGCATCATCAGGCAAACCGATTAGAGGCCTTGCCTGCCCTTCGTTTAATCGCCCCTCAAATAACGCCTGCTGCACAGACTTCGGCAATTTCAGCAGCCTCAATGTATTACTGACTGCGCTTATAGATTTGCCACCCAAACGCTTGCCAATTTCCTCCAGCGTCATATTGAATTGGTCGCGCAATTTTTGATAAGCAGTCGCAGTTTCAAGCGCATTCAAATCATGTCGCTGCAAGTTTTCAATCAAAGAAATCTCCAGGCGATTTTGATCGCTCATACTCCTGACGATACACGGCACCTCTGTTAAATTCGCCCTATTCGCCGCACGCCAACGTCGCTCGCCCGCCACGATCAGATATTTATCATCCTTTGGCGTCACAACAATCGGCTGAACCACGCCATGCTCGCGCACCGATTCCGTCAACTCATTCAAAGCATTCTCATCAAAAAAGCGACGTGGCTGATCTGGATCTGGAACGACTTGGTCAATAGCGATATCTCTCAAATGAGAAACTTTCACGTCCTGTTGCGCTGTCGGGTCGAATGTTTCATCAATCAAATTGGTTGGAATTAACGACCCAAAACCTCTGCCTAAACCTTTTTTCATCGTTCCACCCTCTCTATAATTTCTTTCGTTAGTGCCTTATAAGCCCGAGAACCTTTTGAAAAACGATCATACGCCCCAACTGGCGCGCCATGACTGGGAGCTTCAGCCAAGCGAATATTTCGCGGAATGCTATTCTTAAAAATCTTATCTGGAAAATATTTTTTAACCTCAGCATGAACCTGCCCAGATAATGTAGTCCTGGAGTCCATCATCGTCAATAAAACACCCAATAATTCCAGAGGTGGATTAAGCCCCTTCTTTATCAATTTCATACTTTCCAAAAGCTGCCCCAACCCTTCCAGAGCGTAAAATTCCGCCTGAACTGGGAGCAATACATAATTAGCGGCAATCATACCGTTGACTGTCAACAAACTCAAGCTCGGCGGACTATCAATAATAATATAGTCGTAATCCGTCGCCTTTTGTAAAGCTTCTCGCAAGCGAACAAACCTTCCCTGCGCCTGCGCCAATTCCACTTCCGTATTTGCCAAATGAGGTGTAGCTGGAGCGATTGATAAGTTTTTATATTCCGTCGGCAATATGATATTAGCCAGGTCAATTTGTCGCATAATCACCTCTGATATTGTTGCGCCCAAATTCTGCTTATCTATTCCAAGTCCACTAGTAGCATTGCCCTGTGGATCAAAATCCACCAACAACGTTTTCTTGCCAGCTTTTGCCAAAAAATATGCTACGTTAATTGACGTCGTTGTTTTGCCGACGCCACCTTTTTGATTTGTCACCGCAATGATTTTTGTCATTCGTTCCCCTTTTTACCTGCCTTAATTATAGCATGAGCAGAACATAAATAACAGGCATCAAAAAACCGCTTCCTTTGCGAAAGCGGCTCTTTAGATTATTTGATTGACGTAATTTCAATCTTTGTGTACTTCTGGCGATGACCAGTTTCTTTGTGTACACGCTTCTTACTCTTGTAGCGGATAACGCGAAGCTTGTCGCCCTTAACTTCCGCTTCTACGACCTTAGCTTTAACGCTAGAGCCCTTTACAGTTGGCGTACCAACCTTGATTTTATCACCATCAATCACTAAAAGTGCGTCGAGAGTGAGTTCTTTTGTGCCTTCAGGGAGGAGATCCACCAAGAGGGACTCTCTTTCGCTGGCAAGATATTGTTTGCCAGAGATTTTTACGACTGCTTTCATTTCGTTCCTTAATTATTATGAATTAACTCTAATAATTCTATCAAAAACTAGCAATAAAATCAAGTCAAGTTAGCAAGTAGCGTTTTTCGCCATAGCGTTATTCGCCTTCAGCCAACCGCTCGGCGATCCACATTCCATATATTCGCCCTTAGCCTCACCAACAGCAATCACGCCGCCGCCATCGATGTAAGCATTAATCGCGTCCGTTAGCTCAAACTCGCCTCTCTTAGGATTTGCCGGCAAAGTTCGCGCCAACTCAAAAATCTCTTTGTTCAGGACGTAAAAGCTTGAATTGCTGAGGTTACTTGGAGCTTCTTCCAATTTTGGCTTTTCAATTATTCGCACAAAATTGCCCTGATCATCAGTTTCAATAATTCCTGTTTGCGGAATAAATTCCTCTTCGACAGGATTTCCTAATAGCCCAGCCGACAATCCGCGCGATTCCACCAACTCCGCCAAATCTGCCGCATTTGAGCCGCCGTCGCCGCGCCAAAAGAATTGATCGCCCATAATCACAAAAGCCGACTCACCCTGTTCGATAAATTCGCTCGCCAGACCAACTGGAATACTTGTGCCGTAACCACCGGTTCCCGGCTGAGTTAAAAAATGTATTCGGACGTCGCGAAGTGGAGCTACCAGAGGAAGCTTGTCCCGTTTGCCCGCTCGACATAAATAATCGTTCAATTGAATATTCGACCGATAATAACTCTGCACCTGCGTACTCTGTTCACCCACTACAAAGTAAATATCCTTTACGCCCGCTCTCACAACGTCTCGCACGATATAATCAATCACTGGCCTTGTACCGACCGGCAGCATACACTTTTCAATAGATTTGGTAATCGGCAGCATCCGTGTACCCCAACCGGCGACCGGAATAATGGCTTTAGTAATCATAGCACCTCCTACATTTTCAGCTCTTTGTGAGCCCTTCTTAAAATCTCCAACATTTCTGCATAGCGTTTTTCATCAGAAGAAACCCGGGCATATAAAATAACTATATTGTCCATCACTTCAATATTAGCTTTTATATCCTGGTCATACAGCCACGCCATAAAACTAGGATTTAATAGCTCAAAGCTCGCCGCCTGATCTTCGTTTGTGGCAAAAATGGTATAGCGTTTATTAAAATCACCCCACTCCATTTTAATTTTCTTGTAGCCAATTGGCGATATTATCCGCTTCCTAAAAATGCTATTATCATCCCTGTCGACCAAAATTCCACCGTAAGATTTGGGTAGCATAATCTGACCGATAAGATAGTTAACCTCATCTTTGTTTTTACCCTCGTCCGTAAATCCATTGCCATTTTTAAGCACACAAGTATAAAGCTGAACAAGAATGCCACCATCCCAAATACCAATAACGTGGTTATTTACGTCAGCAGAGTTAAAATAGCGCGGCAAAAATAAGTTACCACCCTTCGGAAGAAGTAGCCTACCCCAATCCAAGCTAAAATACATGCCGTTGTCTTCGGCAAACTTATTGAGTGAGCCAATCAACGTACCCATATCCTCGGTCGGCTGATTTATACCGTCCAATTTCCATTCATTGCCTTCACGAACAAAGTTCCACTTCTCTGCAAATTCTTCGTTAGTGCTTCGGATTTTCTTACCTGTAGCAACCTCCTCTAGCCTATCATCTGCTTCCGCTAAAAATGCCACACTCACACTATCGCTTTGATTATTGGCATCGTCATGTGCGTCAGCAAAAATAGCCTCATTTATCCGCACGTTATCGACGATATTCCTACGGCCCATTTGGCGCAAAGCCTGCATCACTAGTCCAATGTGATTTGAATATCTCTGTGTCGTGTACTTACGGATTGATTCATAGTCCAAATTGCTCCAGTCGTACTGAAACCTCTCAAAAACTTGCTTGGCGTAATTAGTAAGACTATCTGGCTGCCATAACGAATCAGCGGAGGAAGCTTGGCGAACTGTATTCATAGCCGCCTCACTATTTTGGCGAAATACTTTGAGCTTATCAACAAATACAGAGATAGCAGCCCCCACGAAAGTAGAAATAACTGCACATATGAACCACATTAAATCGGCTAAATACAGTAAACTAAAAACTAGTCCAACAGCAACGCCCACCAAGAAACCTGCTATTTTTGATCTAGTTTTCCTTTTTACAAAACCTGCCACACCGCCCGATACAGCCGCAGGTAGCATCAAAATTAAGGACCCTCCAGAAGAGCCCGACCCTCCTCCGCCGGCTCGAGCAAAAAACGTAAAAAACTCAATTAGCATGAGCTAATTATACACTATTATCTGTCAAAATCGCCATCCGCACGAGACCAAAACTTACGAATATCCTCTATATCGTCGGCATCCAGACGAATTGCTTGCGGCTCCCGCTGCTCTTTAATAATTTCTTCAGCAAGTCCGTCTGCCAGCGGGTCGATTGGCGAAAATCCTACTTTACTACCGAATAATTTGTTGAATAAATTTTGCATAACTTTTTTTATTTTTATCAATTAACAATTATATATTAGCATAAGTATGGTTAAAAGTCAATAGAATATCCTCCCCATGAAGAGGAGGATATTTTTTACTGAAATTCTTATGAAAATCTATAAGATTACGATCGCTTAATGATTGCAGCACCGCCAGCGGTAATAACTGTAACTGCAGCGGTAATAACTGAATATACACTTACACCAGTTTCAGCCAAAGTCTCAGCAGGCTTAGCTTCTTTGCGTGGAGAAGCTGGAACTGAGGTTGATTCTACTAGGGCTGGAGTAGCCGCTACATTAACGTTTTCCGATTCAGTTGAAGCTTCAGGATTTACTGGATTTGCTGGAGTAGCTGGATCTGGATTAGCAGGAGCTTCCGGCAAACTTTCTGGGTTTTTCAATGTTGCCGATGTCTGGCTCAACTTCACAGCCTTTGTCAGATTACTACCAACAGTCAATGCGACAGTTTGATGTAATGAGTTATCGTAATTGCCTTCTTTATCGAACCAGTATGTATCAATTGAGATAGGAGTGCCATATGGGATTGGACTGGGAGAACTTGGGTAATACTTCTTCACCAAATCCTCGATCGACAGCTCACTGCCCTGCATCAATTCTTGACGAATTGGGCTTCTCAACTGAATCTTATTTGTACCACTCGTTAGCACGAATCGATAGTGGTCGTTCGCAGCGCCTTCGAACTTAATTGTATTTTTCTCACCTTTATACTGAGCGGTGGAAATTGTTATTTTTGGTGCAGTTGGTGGAGTGGTCTCCAGCGCAGACGCGGTTACGTTGCCGAATATTACGCCAACAGTAGCCAATGCAGCGATAGCTCCAACCTTAATTAAGTTAGTCATAGCTTATCCTTTCAAATTATTATGCTATGAACTTGTTATACTAGCTGCCCTTGACTTTTGCAAGCATAGACGTTATAACTTGGTTTTTTAAGCTTTTTTCAGGGAAATTTCTACCAATTTACCCTCGATTTTGGCGTCATATTTTTCCGATTCATTGACCACAGAATTCAATTCCACGGCGAGCGTTTCAGATTTAATGACGTCGGCGAAAGCGTCAATAGCTTGAGATATTTCAGAATCGTCACTGGAAATACTCAGTACAATTCGATCATCTATCTGCAGACCAGCCTGCTTGCGTGCGCTTTGGACGTGGCGAACGATTTCACGCATCAAACCTTCGCGCTTTAGTTCAGGAGTGATTGTTAAGTCATAAACAACACTCGGTTGCGCCGACTCAGACTCTGAATCTGTAACAATTTCAACCGATTTCACGTTCAATTCATCTTTAGCAATATCGATCAAGAACTGCGCAACTTCCGCTGGTGTATCCTGAGAGATAGTGTTGACGAGTTTCACAGACGCCAATGGCTGGCGCACCTTAATTCCCTCCGATGCGCGCTTCGACAAGCCGTCATTCACCGCAGTACGCAGTGCATTCATGTCGCGTAGCATTGAATTATCTATTTCACCAGCCGGCAACCAATCTTTAAGATGAATTGACTCGTTATCGCCCGTCAAATTATGGTACAATTCTTCCGCTAAGAATGGCGTAAACGGTGCTAGCATATAACTGAGTCGCACCAAAACGTAATGGAGCGTGCGGTAAGCGTCATTTTTATCACCGTCATCTTCAGATTTCCAGAAGCGACGACGACTACGTCGAACATACCAGTTACTTGCATCATCTAAGAATGGCAAGATCGGCTTAGTCGCATCCTGAAGATTGTAATTATCAAGACCTCGCTCGACCTCTGTTATCAATTGATGCAACCTCGACACAATCCAAATATCCAGCGGGTTTGTTAAATCATGAAGCGGATCTGACAAATCGCCATTAAACTCCCAGCCGTCAACTTCAGCGTACATCGTAAAGAAATCGTACATATTCCAGATCATACCAAGCTTACGCGCTACATCCATCACGTCCTTATCCGCCAAGGCAAAATTTTCGCCGTTCGTTAGCGGACTTGAAAGCATCAAGAATCGGAAGCTGTCGGCCGAAGTCTTATTCATCAACTCCATCGGGTCGGTATAATTCTTCAGCTTCTTGCTCATCTTTTTGCCGTCGGCAGCATTGATAAATCCAGTACAAATCAAATTCTTCCATGGAGATTTGCCGAACAAAGCCACATTCACTGCTGTTAAGCTATAGAACCAGCCACGCGTCTGGTCAATCGCCTCAATGATGAAATCAGCCGGAAAACTTGCTTCAAATTTTTCCTTGTTCTCAAATGGATAATGGAACTGAGCAAACGGCATTGAACCAGACTCAAACCAACAGTCTAAAACCTTACCAATATGATGCATTTCTGCGCCGTCGCACTCAAACGTAACGTCCATAACTTGCGGCAAGTGATAATCATCCAACTTGCGACCCGTAACTTCTTCAAACTCCGCAAAGCTACCAATCACCTTCACCACTTCCGTGCCGTCATTCTTCACGCCCTTCCACACTGGAATTGGTGTTGCCCAGTAACGATCGCGGCTCAAATTCCAATCCGGCGCCTGCTCGATGATGTTATGGAATCGTCCAGTCCTCAGATTGTCTGGCGTCCAGCTTGTCTGCTCGTTCGCCTCCAACATTTCCTTTTTCTGGCTCTGAATATCCATAAACCAACTTGGGTGAGCACGGTACATCAATTTCGTACCGCATCGATGACAATGCGGATATTCGTGGCGAATATATTCAATTTTCAGCGCCCGACCTTCCTCTAGTAAAGTCTTCGCTATCTCTTTATTTACTTCCCAAATATTGCGACCCAACCATCTGCCTTCTGTGTAATTTCCATCACTGTCAACCAACGACAATACTGGAACATCATTTTTTCGGCACAATTCATAGTCGTCCTCACCGTAAGCTGGCGCAATATGAACAATTCCCGTACCGTCATCAGTCGTCACGAAATCGGCATGAAGAATCTTATGCGCAGCCGGCCCACGATTTTCAAACAAAGGCTCAAATCGCTTACCTATCAATTCGGAGCCCTTAATCGTTTTAACAATCGAATATTCCAGCGGCTGGTGCTTTTCGTCCGTCATAACTTTCTCAACACGGTCGCTTGCAACGTAAAACTTTTTATCGCCGTACGCCACCAAAGAATAATCAACGTCTTGATTTACCGCCAAAACCATATTTGCCGGCAAAGTCCACGGCGTCGTCGTCCACGCAAGCAAATACTCATCTTCATCTTCTAGCTTAAAGTAAACGAACAAGCTCGGATCGGTGTCCATTTGATAGCTATTCTCCATAGCCACTTCACTCTTAGAAATTGGCGTCGCATCCTTCGTGCAATAGACCAAAATCTTTTCGCCTTCGTAGATTTTGCCTTCTTCGTAAAGTCTCTTGAACGCCCACCAAACAGATTCCATGTAATTATTATCCATGGTTTTATAAGCACCCTTAAACTCGACCCAACGACCAATTCGCTCAATCGTGTCTTCCCATTCGGTGCCAGTTCGAACCATAGCCGCTCGACATTCCTTGACATAATCTGAAACGCTAATCTTCGTGCCAATCTCTTTTTTATTAGAAATGCCTAGCGTTTTTTCGACGTAAACCTCTGCCGGCAGTCCGTGACAATCCCAGCCCCAACGGCGCTCAACTCGCTGACCTTTCATCGTGTGGAATCGTCCCATCGTATCTTTCACCGTGCTAACCAACAAATGTCCGTGGTGTGGCGTTCCCGTCAAAAACGGAGGACCGTCATAAAAAACCCAAGAATTATCAGCAGGACGCTGCGCGATCGACTTGTTAAATGTGTCATCGTCTTTCCATCGCTGCACCCAATCTTTCTCATATTCCGCAGCTCGACGACGTGTTCCATGTTTGAATTTCATTATAACTTCTCCTTATTCTTATCCTTATTTTTACTATCTCGTGATTCAATCTGATTTTTAATTCCCTCTGGTAAACCTTCAAATAATTCATTTATCTGATTCTTCTGGGTGATAAGCCTATCGGTAACATAGTTCATTAGCCCATACATTTTGTGCACCAGGCCAGGATCTTCATCAAGCTTAGTCTCCCCAGGGTGAGCTCCACTATTGCCAAACACCCTTAGAATATCTAGAGCCCTTTGTGTTTCAGGTTCAACACCCAACGCAACTATTTTCTTTATATCATCATTTATATTTTTACCATCGCCCCCCACAGCACCGAGAAGTATCTGCAATCCTAGCCTCAATAGTGCTGCAGCCGCACGTGGTGAAATAGACAAAACTTGAGCTGATTCTCTATATAGTTTTTTAACCTCATCCGGCATATCATCATTCGGACCTTCCACTGTAATTTGCGCCGGATAAACTAAAGACTCCTTAATCCAGATAGACAGCTCGTAACAGTGTCTGCATTCTGATACAGCAAGTAAATCTGATGGCAAGGATGAGTTAAGCAACCTGCTAGACAAACTACCGCCCCATGCTTGATGCGCAAACACCTTACAATGTGCACAATTAAACTCATCTTTTTCATATTCTGGCGGATAGTACTTTATTTTTGTCATCATAATTCTCCTCAAACAAAAATCACCTCTTTTGACTTCGAGAATCCGCTTAGGTGTTTTATGCGGACGGTACCATCTCGATTCCAAAAGAAGTGATTCTTTCAGCTCTTTATTTGCTATTTACGCAAGCTCACGGCAGGTTCTAATCTCGACTTCATGCCAATTTCTTCCCACAGGCTTCACGGCTGATAACCGCTCATTTCACGCCAATTCAACATACGTGAAAACGCCCTACTGTTATTGTAGCGCGTTTTCATCAAAATCCCAAGAACTTTATTTAATTTCCAGACCGCCTAAAATACACTCACCCTTCAGATATAAAGTCTTTTTGGCAGAATCTTTAGGTAGGGTTTTATCATCAGTTCCGCCCAAAAATCCGCGCACTTCGTTCTCAATAATCACATCGTCTGGCAAAGTAATATTAACGCCACCGCAAAATGTAAAAATTTCAATCACAGAACCGTCTTTAATCTTTGCTTGACGCAAATCCAAATCCACGCCGCCAAATATTGCAACCAACGAACCGCCAGTATAATCACCTTTTACAGCGTCTTCTTCACCCCAAAAACAAGCAATCTTCTCATTACCTGCATTGTCTTTATTCAACTTTTTAGAACGCTTAACACCCTTAGGGCTAGTGTTGAACATCATTGCCAAACCAGCAGCAATCAAAACCACAGGCCAGAACACCTTCCAGATACTAACGTCAACTATTCCGTAAGAATTGAAGCCAATCAGAACGCCAATCGCGACCAGCAATAATCCCCAAATCCACGCCGTTTTATTTCGATAATTGAATATATTCACCAGCCCAGACAACACAAATCCTGCAGCCCAAACCGTACCCCAGAAAATATCCCAGCTAATGTTGATAATATCGAGGTTCTTCAATAGTAAAACCCCGCCGAACGCCACGACTACAATGCTCAAAAACGCTCTAATCAGAGAACTTTTCTTCATATAACTATTCTATCACTTTTTTTATAAACTCAACGCTTTTTAAATTGAACAGTTTTTTTGTTCCGTTTTGATTTTATGACAACTATTACTATCAAAATAATGAACAAAAGTATTCCACCAGCGATCATCATTAACGCTGTAGTTGATGGCCAGAAGAACAATTCTTTTGGCTCGGCGGTTTTTGTGATTAGCTCATTTTTGTCCTGGCTAATTCCCCACTCGCCAGCCTTCTTTTTATAGGAAATCGACAGCTCTACCTTATATTTTCCACCCCAAAACGGCGCCAAATTACTATCATAATTAAACTGCCGCGTTTCATTCGCAATCGTTGCATTCACACCACCGTTTTTATAGACAACATTCCCCATCGGGTCTTTCACGACCAGCTTTACGTCAACATCAGCCGACACATTGCCAGAATTTTTTAAGGCAATTTCATACAATTGACTACTGTTAGAATTCTTAATATTAAACTTCTCAATCGTCACGTCGCGGTGAATATCACCAGGAACGGTTATCGCCATACGGATAGCCTGACGAGTCTGAACTTGAATGCCGCCAGCATTATTTGACGCCTGCTTAGTCTTCCGCTGAACAACCATACATGCATTATGCTCGCCAACATCTGCTTTACTTGGAACATTTACCGTAAAATCAACAAGCGTGTTCTCGTTCGCGCCAAGAGTCACCTCTTTCTTAGAGACAGAAACCCACTTGCCCGCGCCAACTTTATCCTCCGACTTCTCTTTACAAGTCATATCACCAGTCGTCGTAACTGTACCGTCAACCGAATAAACTTCAATCGTTTCTTCTTTATCGGACCCGTTTTGAACATACAATTGATCAGATTTCGAGGCGCCGCCAGAAAGATTATAGATGAAAATTGAGCTTGTCCTGGGATTATTCGGATCAGGATTTGCTGGTCGACCACCAATGCCATTAGCAGACACTGACACAGGCAAAATCAGCCCTGCAATCATCGCCGCTCCAATAACTTTACTCCACAACGAATTCTTCATACCCCTCCTTAAAAACCTATTATGCTTATTATATCAATGTCGCACATAAAAGAATAGACACTCATCAGAGCGCAGTAATGGTCTGAGTCATTGGGAGCATATACACTCCCGATGGCTGAGAGGGCGGGATAAATTGCTTTAGCTTAATACCTTTTATTTGACCTCGCCAAAAATCATCAGCGCTAGCAGAGGCGCTCATTAACGTCACAGAATCACTTCCAGAAAATCTAGCAGAAGAACCCACTGTAATTCCAGTTCTTGTATATGGCGAGAATACCGCAAGCGTACCAACAGACGGATCAACAGTCAAAGCCCCTTGGCCGATGTATCTATCATTATACTTATACTTCTTGCCATCGCCCGTGGTCCATTCGCTAACTCCTGGATTGGTCGCATTAAGTGTTAAGGTCCAACCATTATCCGCCGCGCCTGGATTTACAATACACAATAAAGCATTGTTATTCCCAAACTCCCCCTCTGCATTTTGTGAGTTCAGCTGTACTGATTTAGTATCCATCTTAAATATCGGGTCGGATACTGGTGTGTAGTTCGGACCACTACAAAAAAACACACTCAACACTCCGGGGGTAATTGTCTGAGAGAATTTAGTATCAGCAGTATTTGCCGCACTGGCTATTGAAGGGTCAATAGTCCCACGTAGCCACAAGACACCAACAATACTGACACTGGCAATGATTAATATTTTTAATTTCTTCATTTTTCTTCCTATTCTATTTAATTATTCCTGTAAACCTATTATGTTTATTATACCAATGTTGTACATAAAAGAATAGACACTCGTCAGAATGTCTATTCTCGCTCAATAATTTAAGTACGCTAAAGAGCCGTAATCGTTTGAACCATTGGCAATACGTATGTACCTGCTGCCTGACCAGCTGGGATGGTTTGGGCTAATGAGGTATTAGTTATATATCCAGCCCATACTTTGCTAGCAGTCGCTGAAGCGCTCATTAGTGTTACGGGACTAGTACCAGAAAAGGTCGTAGAAGTACCCTTGGTAATACCTGCAGCTGCACCAATTACAGGGGTAACTGTACCGCCAGCTGGATTAACTGTTAGGCGACCTTCGTTAATGGTTCCATTGTATTTATACTGTTTTCCACCGCCAGCAGACCAAACACCAGTTCCTGGTGTCGCTACGTTTAGTGTCAACGTCCAGCCATTATCTGCGGCACCTGGGTTTTCGGCATAAATTCGATTGTCGTTATTCCCAAAAACACCAGTTCCCGATCCTAATGAGGATGACACTGTCGTAGCGCCCATAGCGAATGTTGGATTATTAACTAAGGAATTAGTCGAGTCACGGATATCAGTGCTCAAAACCCCAGGATTAATTGTCTGAGAGAGTTTAGAGTTAGCAGTAGTTGCAGCATTAGCTACAGAAGGGTTTGTCATATTATACAACCCCAATAGACCAACCATGCCTACGCTCGCAATGATTAATAATGTTAACTTTTTCATTTTTTCTCCTTACTTAATGGATTTAATTTATTACATTATAACTTATTATGCTTATTTTTTCATTCATCCCTCTTTTTCTGTTTTTTAACAATAAATAACATAATGAATGCCGCAACAATTACACCAATACCAGCAGCCATAATCATCCATAAATTAATTCCCGTATTAGCCAAAGCCTTACTTATCTCTTTAACAATCTTCGGAATAACAATAACATCTTCAATGGTCTTTTTCGGAGTCGTAAATGAAAAATCAGCAAACCGCACTACTTCTGGGGATGTCGTATTAGCCTTCAGTTTAGTCGTAACACGACCGTTATAGGTATGTTCTGGAGCTGGTGGCATAAAATTATCACCTGGATGATTATTCTGCCAATTTGAAAAATCCAACACCCATATATTTCCGTTAACTTTAAGCTCGCTATCCCGTCCCAAAACAAAAGTCCGACCATTAAACTCAACTTTCAAATCGTGCTGACCTGTCGCGGGGTTAGCTACCGTATGAACCGCGTCATAAACGCCATACACCAGCAGATCTTTCCCATTTACCAAATCAAATTTAGATAACTTTGGCGGAAAAATCGGACAAATTGACTCATTCATCTGGCTGCCAGTTTCCATAGAATCATGAGCGCAATCAGTAATCACTTGCGACAAATTAGAGTTAGCCGACGAGTCCGCAAAAGCCGAATAAGGACTACTCAAAGTAGCTAGTAGTGTTATGATAATGAATAATTTTTTTACTCTATTTTTCATACTCAACCCTATTGCGCTGTTACCGTTAATGTCATTGGCAATTCATAAGTTCCTGGTTTTTGATATGCTGGAATAGTCTGGTTTAATCGAACGTTCTGTAGCAAAAATGCGCACCCCAATTGACCAGTTGACCCGCTGCTACTCATCAATGTAACGCCGTTAGCCGTAGCAGTCCCTACCTTAAATTGAGAATCAACACCCTTTGATATTCCTGATGTTTGGCAAGTTGACCCGCTCAATGAACTACCCGAAGCTAAGACGGACGATGCACCAAAATTGACAGACAGAAATCCCTGATCGCCATTAGTACCGTTGAACATATACGATTCTGTGCCGGCAGTTCTCTTCCATTTGGCGGTCGCGCCGTCAGATGCCGACAACACAACGCTCCACCCAGAGCTGGTCTGCGTATTTGTCACTTCAATTTGCTTCGAGCTTGAGTTAGACAAGAGAGCGCTAGTGGCTACGCTGCTATTACTCATAATTGAGTTATCAAACTTCGTACCAGTATCTGTAATTGTGGCGCCAGCATTATCCCTAAAACGAATATCTAACGACCCAGGGGCGGTCTTAAATTCTGGATACGTTGTGTAGCTGTCAATGCTAGATCCAGGAGCGACAGTCGTGTCAGTTGCTACACGGACGCAATAATTTTCGTTCCTATCAAGCCCTTTATCAACAAGCGCCAGATCCCACACACCCACTTCGCCAGCAGATATTTTTTGCGCATTCGTAAACGTTCCAGCCACTCCGCTTTTTCTCACCAGACTTTGAGGCCGAGAAGCGATAGCTCCTACCGGCAATTCTGGATCAGACGAGTTGCTACTGATATTAGTGCCGTCAGCGGGACCACTCGCAGAATAAGCAAGTTTTGACGCTCCAGTCACGACTTGCCAATCTGAACTACTTACCGCCGAACAAGTTGCTGCACTGCCCTTTTTTGCATATTCGACACGCAACTTCATTGATGCATATTCAATAGTTCCCCCTGGAGGCGCGATTAATGTAGGGCGCGTAACAGGACTGTTGCTCGACTGACCATTTCCTACCTGCCCCTTGTTATTATTACCCCAACAATACATCTCACCCGTACGTAAAGCGCATAAAAAGTCTTTACCTACATACATAGAAGTTTCACCAGAACTCGTAAATGGAACATTCACTTTTACGGGAGCGGGCAAAAATCCTGTAGCAGCCCCACTACCCATTTGACCATTAGAATTATCACCCCAACAATAAATTTCGCCAGTGTTTAATACCATACATGTAAATTCGCCGCCAGCATAAATATTTTTAACAGTCTTTCCTCCAGAAAGGATACTACTACCAAAAGCGCGTGAGGCAATATTTCTATAGCCAAATGTCGCATTACCTATCTGACCCTTGTTATTTTTTCCCCAACAATACACTTCTTGACCACCAGAAATAACAGCACAGGCATGTGAATCACCAGCAGATATTGACTCAACTTTTTTTCCATTAAAACCTTTGACTTTAGTGGGATATTGAGTTTTACCAGCAACACTCCCTACTCCAGTCCTTCCCGTAGCATTAGACCCCCAGCAGAATGCTGTACCTTCGACCGTCGAAGCGCACGTGAATTTATCCCCTGCCACAACCTGTTTAACCGATTCCGCCCCAAAGTTACTCATATTAACCGCTGTTGGCGTGTTCGAGCCTAAGAATACATCACGACCTAATTCTCCGTTTATACCTTTACCCCAACAGTACAATTTTCCCTCCGAGTTAAGCGAACAAGTATGCTCATTACCCGCCGCAATTTGAGAGACGACTGTGGTCGCAAATTCTCTAACTGGATATGGAGCATTCTTCTGAACTATACCATTATTCCCCAGTCTTCCAAATGTACCATAGCCCCAACAATAATCTTTATTGTCAGAAGCGATTACACAAGTGTGATAATAGCCAGTGGTAATCTGTTTGATAGTTTTCCCATTGAGAACGTCTTGTGTATATACGGGTACTGGGACCGTTGACGAGGTGGTTGAATTAGTGCCAAGAACTCCATACTGACCATTACCCCAACAATAAACACTATCATCCGACATAATGGCGCAATTATGCTCATTCCCGCTTCCGAACTCAGCTAATTTTTTAAAATATGGACTCTTATTCTGCAGCCCCACCCGCAGACGAAAATCAGCACCAACTTTTGGAAGCGTGGCGGCGGTGTTGGTATTTGCAAGCGGACTACCTGGATTAATACTATTGGACGATTCGTATAATCGATAAGAAACTTGCCCCACTTCAATCTGTTTGCCACCACTAGGAATAGTCGCGCGACTTTGCTGAGAACTCAAAAACATAAATCCTAAAGCTACGCTAACGACAATAAAACCGCCAAAGATAAAAAAATTCTCAGCTTTACGGTCTTTTATTATTGATAGCGATCTATTATGTTTCATAGTGGTGGTATAAATTGAACATAAATATACATTACGAATATACCATAAGCACTTTAAATAAAGCAAGCAAAATTAGAACAATTGGCTGCCGAATTTGGCGATTATCGCGACAATTACCGCGACGACCAGCGACACCACAGCAAGCGCATCATATCCGCCGCCAACAATCTTCTGCATATATCGACAAGAAATATTTTTCTGCAGAACATTATAACGCGTCAAACCGAACATAATCATCAACATCCCAAGATCTAAGGTCAAGCACCACGGACAAAGTACGCCAATTTCGACGTAGCTCATATAAAACATCCAAATAGCAAATATCATTCCGATGACAGCACCAGCCTGCGCCGCCTGCATAAACCACTTCGGGAACTTTGCTTCTGCCAACAACGCCACTGCAATTGTCACCATAACAGGCAAAGTCATCACGCCAATGAAACTATTTGGGAATCCTAAAATAGCCGCCGACCAATGATTCGCCACCGCCGAACAGCTTAGAGCCGAGCTAAAATCGCAACTTAATACAGCGTGAGAGTTTTTTGCTAATTCCAAAGCTTCAATAGATAATACGAATGACGCCAACAACCCTAATCCACTACCGACAAGCATTACAAATGCCGCCAAATTTTGCTTTTTCAAATCTTCGTGAAATAACCAGTTTTTGATTTTACTAAACATAAAAACTCACTTCGCTAATTGTCGGTAGCGGCAAGCCACGCCAAAGGTTCTGCAATTGACCGCTATCACTCAGTGCGATAATTGTTGGATACTCCACAATGTCATACACTTCGCAAAAATTATTACCTTCTGCAGAATCGGGACTCATCTCCTCTAAAACATGACCAGTTTGTCGACTAAAATCACGCAAAAAGTCTGCAACTTGGCGCGCATAATCGCTTTCCGAACGATAAATCACAACTACTCGCATTACAATTCCCGCTCACCCTTACTGCGTCGCTTCGCTAAAATCTCCACAAAATCGTCCAACGTCTTAAACTCATAAAAAACGCTAGCAAAACGAACATACGCCACTTCATTACGTTTTTCTAATTCGTCCAAAACTTGATCACCAATCTGTTTTGACGTAACTTCCGATTCGCCCAACGCATATAAAGAGTCTTCAACCGCCGTGATGATATTATCCACTTCCTCGTCAGACTTAAAGAATTTTCCGACCGAACGGCGCGTCGAATTCGCCAATTTCACCCGGTCAAACAGCTCACGATCACCATTTTTCTTTATCACCGCCAGGTTCGGTTTTTCAACTCGCTCATACGTAGTAAATCGCTTGCCATCTGGAGTTTCTCTGCGACGTCGAATTGCGGCACCGTCAGAAACTTCGCGTGATTCAATAACGCGACTATTACCGATATTAAACACCATTTTATCTACTCCTTGTTCTTCTTTCGTCGCCTCAGAAATGCCGGCGTATCATCCTCATCATCGTCAGCTTCAACGGTTGGATTTTCCCAAATATTAGTCTCTGGCTCGGCCGCAAAACTTTCGGCAGATTCTTCCTTATCCAACTCTAGGTCAATATTTTTAACCATTTCGTCATCAACTTCTGTTTCGGCAGGTTTTGTATCGTCGCCTACAGTCAAGCTAACTTCCTGCTGGCGGAATGTATCGCTATCAAATCCTGTCGCAATCACCGTAATAACCAGCTCGTCTTCCATTTCCGGCTTCAAAGTCGCACCAAAAATAATGTTGGCATTCGGACTAACAGCGCTAGTAATAATTTCTGCAGCCTCCTGAATTTCCGCCATACTCATGTCATAACCACCAGTGACATTGAACAGCACACCCTTGGCGCCATCAATCGACACCTCAATTAGCGGACTCTCGATAGCTTGTTGCGCCGCTTGAACCGCTCGGTCATCACCACTTGCTCGCCCAATTCCCATCAAAGCTGAACCGGCATTACTCATAATCGCCTTAACATCGGCAAAGTCAAGGTTAATCAAACCATGCTCAGTAATCAGTTCAGAAATACCCTGAACACCCTGCCTTAAAACATCGTCAGCAATTTTGAAAGTTTCCAACAGAGGAGTTCGGCGATCAATCGTCTGCAACAACCTGTCATTTGGAATAGTAATCAAGGTGTCAACCTCGCGCCCCAAGTGAGAAATCGCCCAATCCGCGTTAACTCGGCGCTTCTCACCCTCAAAGCTAAACGGCCGAGTTGCTACGCCAACTACCAAAATACCAAGCTCGCGCGCCACTTCTGCCACGACATAACCAGCACCAGAACCAGTTCCGCCACCAGCACCAATTGTTACGAATACCATATCCGCGCCTTCTAGCGCTTCTCTAATTTCGTCACGAGATTCATTAGCTGCGGCCTCACCAACAGTAGGGTCGGCACCAGCACCCAAACCATTAGTTGCGTCACGACCAAGATGAATTTTTATGTCAGCCTTCGAATTATGCAACGCCTGGGCGTCCGTATTCATAGCAATAAATTGAACACCAGTTAGACCGGCATCTTTCATTCGGTTAATAGCTGAACCACCAGCACCGCCGACACCGACGACTTTTATGCTGGCAAATGTTTGAACTTCACTTGGTTGTATTTGCGGCATATATTCCCTCTCTTAATCCTTACATAAAGTATATCATTTATTTAAATCTAGCGAAAATATTTTTGAGTAAACCGCCAGCTTTTTTAGTGACATCATTTGCGCCAACTATCGGTTTTACCTGCTGCGAAATACCCATAGAGTCGATCAGCATCAGACCAACCGCAGCCGAAAATTCCGCGCTTTTCACTTCATCGCTAACTCCGCTATATCCAGCCGGGACGCCCAAGCGTGCCGCCACGCTCAATTGGTCTTTTGTAAACTCCACCATACTCTTGACTTTCGCCGCACCGCCAACCAGCACAACACCGCTCGGTAACTTTCCTAATCGCCCAGCTCGCTTCAGTTCTTTAGCAATTGCTTCAAAAATCTCTTCGTATCGCGCTTGAACAATCTCGTCAATTTCTTCTTGATTGAACTTATACGTCTGCTTTCCAACCTTCGTTTCGACTTCTCCCAAAGTCTCGCCGCCAAATCTCGCGTGCGCCAATTTCACAACTTCCGCAATTTCCGGATCTGTCCTAAGACCAATAGCCAAATCGTTCGTTACATTCTGACCGCCCATTGGAATAACCGCCAGATGCTGCAAATCGCCCTCTTCGTAAATGGCAATCCCTGTAGTTGCCGCACCAAAATCAATCACCGCAACGCCATTTTCACGCTGACTTTCCGTAAGAACGGATTGAGCTGCCGCCAAAACTGACGGAACAACAGACACAGCCTCAACCTTAGCCATTTCCGCCGACTTCTGTAAATTAGTAATGTGTGGAACCAAACCAGACACGACATTCGCTCTAATTTCCAAACGCGCGCCAGTCATACCAATTGGATCTTTAATATTATCCTGACCATCCAGCCTATACGCGTGCGCAATAATATCTAAAATCTCTCTATTCTGCGGCACTTTCCCAGTTGTAGCAACTTCCTCCAGCCTCAATATATCATCATGAGTAACTTCATTATTAACAGTTCCAACGGTAATCATTCCGTCGGCTTTTGTACTCAATAAATGAGATCCGTTAATACTCAATGTGGCTGCGTTAATCTGATGACCGCTCATTCGCTCGGCTGGCTCCAGCGCCTTATCAATAGCCTCAGCTGGACCGCTCAAATTCGTTACAGTTCCCTTTCGCATTCCGCTATTCGGCGCTTCACCGACGCCAACAATTTTTGGCGCACCATTTTCTGCGTCAATATAACCAACGACACAGCGCACGTTTTTCGTGCCAATATCAATTCCTACCACATATCGAGATTGCTCCTGCATAAGCTCTATTATACAGGTTATGCCTATAATTTGGCAAGCGAATTACCTTGTTGCTGCCAAAAAACATTTCTGCTACAATATCCTCACAATGAAAAACATAAACGGTTTTACTCTTGTCGAGCTTATTATAGGTATCTGCGTTATCGGTATTCTTACGGGAATTGCCACTATATCATATTCTAAGTTCAGAGAGAACGCGTATGACGCGGCAGCAAAAGAGACATTACATCAAGTCGAAACTGCTTTTAAATCATACGTAGCCGGTGGAAATAAAGTTCCTTTAAGGTATTATAAATCGCTTGGATTCTATGATAGTCCTGGTGGAGGATATACTGATTTAGGCGTAAGAGTGTTTGACGGCGGCGGTATTGGTCGCGCTATGCATCAGGCTAATTACCTTCCAGACAACTTATTAAATACCCTAAAAAACGGTCCAACAAAGGACACTTCGCTAAAAAATAATATTGGATACAGAGAGTGTGGCAAAAATAAAGTATTTTTCTACATTGAAGTATATAATGACGGAATCGAGCAAAAACAGATGCGCAAAAAGATGGACGATCTAAAATGCAGTGAAAAAACAGATCTAGATTGGCAGGCTGAGCACAGCGTAACTCGTTATGCTGGCGGATGGGGTGGCGGTGATCTTACCATCCAGCCCCGATATATAGTTGCCGAGATAGATTTCGATAACGAATCGCTAGATTCAGATTAATAATTAAAGCTTCGTCAGAATTTCAGCGCCAGTTTCGGTAATCAATACCGTATGTTCAAAATGCGCACCCAAACTGCCGTCTTTCATACTAATTGTCCAGCCGTCGCTGTCGGTGATAATTTTCTCACCGCCCAAGCTTGCCATCGGTTCAATTGCAATTGTGTCGCCAGTATGCAACATCGGACCAGTTCCTCGCCTGCCGTAATTCGGAATTTCTGGCTCCATATGCATACTCAGCCCCACGCCATGACCAACTAGTTCACGGATTATACCAAGTTTAGCCTTCTTCAGCACAGCTTCCACTCCCGCTGAAATATCGCCAACTCGCGTTCCATCGCCAGTTATCGCGTCAATTCCAGCATATAAACTCTGTTCTGTTGCATGCAATAAATGTTTCTTCGCACCCTTAGGCTCTTCATCGACAACCATAGTAAAAGCGCTATCCGTTTTCATTCCACGATAGCCAATTACCAAATCGAAGCTGACCACGTCGCCCTTTTCAAAAACATATTCGGTCGGGAAAGAATGGACCAATTGCTCATTCGTCGATATACAAATTACTCCCGGGAACTTCACTTCGTCCGTAAGATAAGTCGCCTCTGCGCCAAAATCTTTAATTCGCTTGGCTACAAAATCATTAGCGTCCAGTTCACTCATTCCAGCCGTTACGGATTTTTTCAATTCATCATAAATTGTCGCAAGCATTTTGCCGCACTCGCGCATATCTTTCATCTGTTGCGGCGTTTTTTCTCCGGTGATCAATTGGCTCATTTTACGCCCTCAACGATGCCGCGACTAACCAGTTCTCTCTCGATTTCATCATGAACTTGACCAACAGTTCCGACACCGCTCATGTGTACAATTGGAACACCATTTTCATTTAGATAATCCAGAATTGGGTAAATTTCACCTCGATAAATACTGAGTCGCTTGTCGATTGCTTCAGGCGTGTCGTCAACTCGACCGCGAACCCTCAAACGTTCCAGAATTTCGTCACGCGGAACTTCCAGCACAATCACCAACTTAACGTCTTTTCCATGATGTGAACGCGACTCAATCAGCCATTTAGCTTGCTCTAATTGCCTTGGATAGCCGTCCAGAATTACGCCATTAACATCTTTGGCTTTATTTAAGGCTTCGCCCATCAAACCGTTAATGGTTTCCATTGGCACTAGTTCGCCAGATTGCATACGATGAATCAATTCGCCATCGTGAGTATCGCGCAATAACTGTCCGGCACTAAGCCAACGCCAACCATGACGCGCCGCTAAAATCTGCCCCTGCACACTCTTACCAGCACCCGCCGGCCCAAAAAATACAATCATTTTTCCTCCTATTTTGTGAGTTTTTCTTTAACAATTTTTGCCACCAACGCGCCATCCGCAGCATTGCCGACCTTACTTTTTACCGCGCCAATAACTTGTCCCATTTTCTGCATTGAAACATCGTCCATACCCGCAATAACTTCTTTTACAATCTTTGAGATTTCCGCTTCGCCAAGTTGCTCTGGCAAAAATTCTCGTAAAATTTCCGCTTCCTTTTCTTCAGGTTCCGCCAACTCCGCACGGTCATTCTTTCGATATAAATCCGCACTTTCGACGCGCTTTTTCACTTCTCGAGCAACGACTTTTTCAATTTCAGCATCATCCAAGCCATCTTCTCGCTTGCCCAAAGAAACTTCTTCGTTTAAGATTGCCGCCTTTAGATTACGCAAAACATCACCACGAAAACGATCGCCGCTCAATAGAGCGGCTTTCATTTCACTAGTAATGCGCTCTTTTAGCGCAGACATTAACGCACCCCTAGGCGCATTTTTGCCGTTTTTTCAGCTCGTCGCTCGCGGCGAATAATAGCTTTTTTACGACGCTCGGTCTTTGAAATTGGTTTTTCAAAACGCATAACGCTCTTAGCGCGAGCCAAAACACCGCTTTGCAAAACCCTGCGGTTGAAACGACGAATGATATTTTCGTTCGCTTCCTTCTGATCTTTACGTGTTACTTGTACCATACTGCAAACATTATAACAGATAAGAAAGTATTTGCCAACTAGATTATCCCTTCACCTTCTTTGACGTGAGATTTAATACCTCACCATCAGGAGTAAACGTAATAGTATAAGTGGTCACATCAGCCCGTATATGCCTATTACAGTCAAATCTGTATTCTGTAACAGGGATCTTGGCAGTATACGTACCATCATCATTTTCAGAAATTTTAACTTTGGCAAGGTCACAAGGAATATTTTCTGGCAAAGTCGAATCGCCAGGAACTTCTCCATTCGCATCACTGGATAAAGACAATTGAACGCCATTATTTATCTCATACATTACGTCCTTTAGGGAAATTAAGTGACCAGCAGCTGCTACCAAAGAACTCAAGCTAGAAGCTTCATTCAAATGTTCAGCGAATTCCTTATGTTTACCCGCTACGTCATCATACTCTTCTTTAAGATCCGCTAAGGCTTTGCCAGGCAGCTCCGAGCGTGTATCTTCGTGATAATTAGTCAGTAACTTTAGCGCTACCCTCCCCAGGCTAGTATGTGTATCTTTCTGATATATAATTTCACTGCCGCTATTAGAAAACTCCATATTACCAAACCTCCTAAAAAAATTCTCCCACCCAAAAATATTAATACACTATAACAATACATCTACTCTACAAGTAACGCAACTATTACACCTAAGCTAAATGTAGTAATCGCCCCTCAACCGACTTCATTCCCTGCCATTCATTTACGGTCGGCTGAAACCAAGCAGATACTTCGTCGCCCACTTCACGGAAAAATTCTTCTGGTGCATTAAAAGCCAGCATTTGCAGCGCAACGTCATGTTTATCACGCAAGGTCAGTTTCACATGCTGCCCATCCGCACCCATTCTCCTCACGTTCAAAACCGTCGCTTCAGTTATTTTCAATATAGGCTCCGCATTACCATTGCCAAACGGTTCCATCTTTGCCAAATTATCAATCAGCTCCTCATTAATTTCCGAAAAATCGTCAATCTCCACGTCAGCCCTCGGCAACAAATATAATTCCTGATTTTTTAATTGCAGCGAATCGTAAAACTCATTCACTCGTCGCCTAAAATCGTCAATTCTCTCGGTCGCCAGCGTCACGCCCGCCGCCGCTCCGTGACCACCACCTTTAATAATGATGTCGTCAGCTGCGCGAACCGCGTCAGCCGCGGAAAAATCACCAAAACTTCGCGCCGAACCCGTAGCCTCATCGCCACGCTCGCCAATTATAAAAACTGGCTTCTTATATTTCTCAACCAACTTTGACGCCACAATTCCGATAACTCCGTGATTCCAATTGCCGCTATTCACCACCAAAACTCGATCATCAGCCATCTTATCCGCCTGCTGGCAAGCTTCGTCAAAAATCTCATCCTGAATACTACGGCGTTTGATATTTAATTCTTCCAATTTTTCACTAGCCTCCAGCGCTTCCAAATCATCACTTGCCGTCAGCATATCCAGAGCATATTGCGCCGTTTCCAGCCTGCCCGCCGCATTCATTCGTGGGCCCAAGCCAAATCCCAAATGTCTGGCGTTAACCTTCTCTGGCTCAATTCCCGCCACCGACATCAATGCCCTCAAACCAGGACGCCTCTGCTTTTTCAAAACCTCCAAACCCCAATAGACATTCGCCCTATTTTCATCCGCAAGTGTAACTATGTCGCAAACCGTCCCTAGCGCCACCAAATCCAATAGCCACTTCTCATAACCATCTGGCAACCCGTCCAGTTCGGTTTGTAGAGCCTGAACCAATTTAAACGCCACACCCGCGCCGCATAAATCGCGAAACGGATATTTATGACCAGGAAACTTCGGATTAACTGCAGCAACGCTCGGCGGCGGAGTCTCAGCAACATTATGGTGATCAGTCACCACCGTATCAATCCCCAAACTCGACGCATATTCAATTTCCGCATGACACAAACTTCCCGTATCAACAGTAACAATTAAATCCGCGCTCATATTTCGTACCTTATCAACGGCACCCATCGTCATTCCGTAACCCTCAACAAACCGATTCGGAATAAACGCATCAACCTCCTTAAAGCCAAATTTGCCAAACGCATCCAGCAAAATTGCCGTTGCACTCAGCCCGTCAATATCGTAATCACCATAAATAACAATTTTCTCACCCTCAGCGTGCGCCTTTTTCAAGCGGTCCACCGCTTTTCTCATATCTGGCAATAAAAACGGATCGTGCTTTACTGACGCGTAATTCGGATGCAAAAATTCCTCACGCGCCGCACGCGTAGTCAAGCCTCGAGCCGCTAAAATTTTCTCAAATAATGTCATTAGTCTTTATCAGCCATGCCACGCTTTGATCGCGCTGAATATTGCTGAGATTTAATCACCATACTTTGCAATTCCTTAAAAATTGGGAATTGTTTATTAGTGAAATACGTACGTGAGTTACCTTGCTTTTCACTCTGCAAAAATCCAACCTTTTCTAGTCGCTTCAATTCTCGTTGAATATTTCCAGGATCTTCCTTAATTAGCTTTGCCAATCCGCGAACATGTGTGTGAAAATCAGGATACTTAGCGTATACTACTACAATTTTTCGCCGCACCCTAGATGTAATAAAAACGTCTAACATAACCTCCCTAACGCATCTTTCTTAATTAAAGTTTATCACAATTTTACAACACCCGACAAGTTTTTTACTTCCAATTCAAAATAACCTGATTAATTTTTGCTATCGTTTCCTCTTTGGACGGCAATGTATTATCCTCATAATAATGATTTAATCCCATAAAATTCTCCTTCACATCCAAGATATGCATTTCATCAACCGTCATGTGCAATTTATCCACCGCTGCCACGCCACAAAACGGCACCGCAATCACCAATTTCTCAATCCGAACTGACTTCAGAAAACTCAAAGCCACATCCAAAACCGATAAATCATCACCAAAACCATCACTTGCCAAAATCACCACCCGATCCTTCAGCATATCCTTATCGATGATTCCACCATCGCCCAAAAGTCTATTCATTTTCTGATGAGCCTCGCGCTTTTTCTCTTCCAGATAACCGTGAAATTCACTAGTATATTCATTAATTTCACCGTCAGAAAATTGACTATTATACGTAAATTGCCCAGACTGCGACATCGCCCCGATGCTTAAACTTTCCCCAGGAATCTCAATACCTTCGCTCAACAACATCATGAGGACACAGTGAAGCTTCACTGCAATTTGCTCGCCGATCAGCACGCCACCTTCGCCAATTGCAACCACTGCGCAGTTTTCATAGCGGTACTTTTCCAGTACTTGATCAGCCAGAATTGCCCCAGCCTGCGAACGACTCTCAAAATACATATGCTTATTTTAGCATTTTTTTCGCGATATAATATGAACATGCATTACTATTTGATTTCGCCAACAAGAATCGTCCGCGCCGACGCAAGTTCGTTTACGTATTCTTCAGAGGAAAGGCTGCCGACCGGAATGATTGTTGCTATAGAAATCGGCAAAATCAATGCTATTGGTGTAGTTCTACAAGAAGTTCGCCAACCCGATTTTGAAGTCAAGCCAATTAGTAAAATCGTCGAAGAATATCCCTTGCCAATCGAACTCGTTCAGACCGCCATATGGATGAGTAAATATTATGCCACGCATCAAGCGACCGTCTGGCAAGCAATTTTACCCAGCGGATTATCCAAAAAACGTCGCTCAATTAACCAGTCCACCTCAGTTAATCCAGCAGAAAATCGAACAAAAAATGTATTCACAGATGAGCAAAAATCAGCCCTCCAGACCATCGAAAATATCCATTCCGGAACAGTACTTTTACACGGCGTAACTGGCTCAGGAAAAACTCTAGTTTACATAGAATCCGTAAAACAAGCCTTAAAAGAAGAGCGATCGGCGATAATTTTAGTCCCCGAAATTGCCTTAACCTCACAACTGGTTGCTGAGTTTTCCGCTCATCTACCAAATGTTATAGTCACCCATTCCAAACAAACCGAAGCACAACGATATGCAATTTGGAAAAGAGTCATCAGCTCAAACGATCCGGTAGTAATAATTGGTCCACGGTCTGCCCTTTTTGCGCCCGTGCAACAACTTGGACTTGTGGTAATTGATGAGTGCCATGAACCGAGCTTCAAACAGGAGCAGTCCCCTCGATATTCAGCCCTTCGCGTCGCCTCAGTTCTTACGAATCAACATCGCGGCAAGCTAATTCTAGGTAGCGCTACTCCAGCAGTTGCCGACTATTACGTTGCAAAAAAATCAAACACGCCAATCATTACAATGACAAAACCAGCAAGACCAGACACCGTTCGCCCCAACGTGACGCTGGTCGACATGACAAAGCGCAACAATTTTACTCAACATCAATTTCTCTCTGACCCACTTCTGAAATCTATAAACACAGCATTATCAAAAAACGAGCAAGTTCTTATTTTTCACAATCGGCGCGGCACAGCATCAATCACATTATGCGACAACTGCGGCTGGCAAGCTGGCTGCCCACGCTGTTTTATTCCGCTCACTCTGCACGCAGATAGTCATAAATTGTCATGTCACATTTGCGGTTTTTCGACCAAAGTTCCTACTAGTTGCCCTGAATGTAAAAACGCCGACATCATTCATAAAGGTATCGGAACTAAGCGAATTGAAGACGAATTACAGAGGTTATTCCCGAACAAAAAAATTGCTCGATTTGATAAAGACACCGATTTAAAGGCTACCGTAGACGAGCGTTATGATGAACTGAAAAATGGCGAAATAGATATAATTATCGGCACGCAAGTTATCGCCAAAGGACTAGATTTGCCACATTTAACAGTCGTCGGAGTCATTCAAGCCGACACCGGACTTTCCCTACCTGACTATTCATCGCCCGAACGAACATTTCAACTGCTCGCCCAAGTCGTCGGCCGCGTCGGCAGGTCAAGTACGCCAACGGAAGTCGTCGTCCAATCATACCAGCCAAGTCACCCATCCATCACAAATGGACTATCTCAAAATTATACAGAATTTTATCAAAGAACCATATCTCAACGACAAAAAACCAACTTTCCACCCTTCACTTACTTATTAAAACTAACCTGCGTTTATAAAACCGAAGCCGCCGCCATAAGGAACGCTAAAAAATTGTCCGAACTATTAAAATCCAATTTTGATAACATTGAAGTTTTTGGACCAACGCCCGCTTTTTATGAGCGCGTCCGCGATACATATCGATGGCAAATTGTAGTCAAAAGCCCCCGACGACAAGAACTTATCGACGTCTTGAATTTCCTGCCGTCATCACACTGGCAGTACGAGCTCGACCCTGTAAGTCTACTGTAATTTCTGGTATAATTATAGCAATGACAAAAGACGATATTATCACATTACCAAATCCACGTCTTCGCCAAAAATCATCGAAAATCCACGTTGTTACTAATGATGTTGTAAAACTTGCAGACGAAATGACCGCAGCCGCACTGGATTGGGAAGATTCCAGACCTCACGAAATTAGCGCCGCCCTGGCTGCTGTGCAAGTCGACAAATTAGAGCGTGTCGTGATTGTTCGAGCTGACTTTGAAAGAAAATCAACTCGCGAATTCATCACTCTTATCAATCCAGAAATCGTGAAATATGAAGGTGAAATTGTTGAAGACTTCGAGGGATGCTTAAGTGTTAAAAGCATTTACGGAAAAGTTCCCCGCTATAGTAAAATTCGCGTAAAAGCCATGAATTTAGATGGCGAAGAAGTGCGAATTAAAGCCGAAGGATTTTTGGCACGCGTATTACAGCATGAGATAGACCACTGCAACGGATTAGTTTTTATAGACCATATTAAGGATAAGAAGGACGCTTTTTATACGCTCGATAAGAAAGGCGAGCTGCAACCGTTAGATTATGACAAAGATATCGCCGAAAATAGTATTCTTTGGGACTGAAAATTACAGTCTAATTACTCTAGAAGCTCTCGTTGAAGAGGAATTTAACGTTGTTTGCGTTATTACCAAACCCGACACCAAGCGCGGTCGCGGACACAAACTTACTGAACCTCCAGTAAAAACATTCGCTAAATCTCACAATATTCCAGTTTTGCAGCCAAGCAAAGTCAGTGAAATTACCGACTACATAAAACAACTTCAGCCAGTAACGGGAGTTTTGGTTGCATACGGAAAAATCATTCCCCAGTTAATTATCGACTTATTTACACCGGGAATTATCAATGTTCACCCTTCTCTACTACCAAAATATCGAGGACCTTCACCCATTGAATCAGCTATAGCCAATAGAGATACCGAAACTGGCGTGTCAATAATGCAACTTGATAGTAAAATGGATGCCGGCCCCATATACGCCCAAACTCTACAATTACTCACTGGAAAAGAAGCAAAGTTCGAATTATACGACAAATTATTTCACGATGGCACCTCTCTGCTAATAAAAAACTTGCCAAACATCATCAATGGAAATCTTCAACCAACACCGCAGGACAATTCTCAAGCTTCATATTGCCAATTATTAAACAAGGATAACTCATGGCTCGATACGGAACGTATGACCGCCGCCGAAGCTGAAGCTCACGTCCGCGCACATCTCGGTTTTTCACGTAGCCGAATGACAATTGACGATCGAGATATCATCATCACAAAATCCCATTGCGACAAAACTCCGAGTTCTCGCCTTGATAAAAAATTTGCCGACGGCAACTATTTAATTATTGACGAGCTCATCGCACCCAGCGGAAAAACAATGACCGCAGAAGAATTTATCCGCGGTCATCAAGTCTAAATTCACTGACTAAGCAGCCAAATCAAAGTCGCTTTGAGTCTGCTGCGGCGCTGAAGGTGCACTCATGCCACCTAAAATAGCATCGCGGTTGGCAATAATTTCCTTTTTCAAGTCAGCCATCACTGCAGCCACAACGTCACGATAATCTGGTCGATTGACCTCTAGCCACTTAGTAGCTGCAAATTCATCCTTCAGACGCGGATCGTCAACAGGCAAACCTGAAGCTTGTGACATTTTCTGCAACATTGGTTCCTGCTGATAATTAGGCGCATGTTTCGCTAGAAAATCATCCACAGCACCAGGAGTTTTATCGATAATTCCCGCAAACTCCTCCAACTGAGCATTGCTCATTCCCTGGCTTAATCGTTCGCCAACTCGAAGCTCCAATTCACTATAAATATGCTGCAACAACGATTTTTGCTGATCTTCCGGCAGCTGGTCCAGCCCCAATTCTTTAAGAAATTCTTCATTCAGTTGGAACATAGTCCTCCTTTTCTTTTTCTATATATCTAAATTATATCAATAATATCACGTGATTACTATTCAGAAAATTGCCTACCCCAGAGTCTTCTTCACTAATTCCCTAGTAAAGAACTCCAGCTTGTCGCCAATTTCTAGGGTAATCTTTTTCTTTGTCCTAAGACTCAGTCCGCACATTTCACCTTCAAAGACCTCTTTTGCTTCTTGTTGCTGACGCTGTACAGAAGAAACCTCAACCTCAGCAATTTGCTCTCCGCCACGTTTTACGCGCGCCAGCAAGTCCTTAGCGACTTTACCGCGCTTCACTTCACCGCCAGCAATCACTTCTTCGCGCATCGTCCTAAACACACCCTTAATTTCCAGCTCGCCAATTTCAGTTTCAACGATTTCTGGCGCTAGCAAAGCCTCCATTGAAGCCTTAGCGTCATCCAATAGTTCATAAATTACCTTAAAAATTCGCACTTCCACATGTTCACGCGCTGCTAATCGCTTAACTGCTGGTGGCAAATCGACATTAAAGCCATAAATCACCGTATTCTCACCAACCGCCAAATGAATATCGTTCTCAGAAATATTGCCAACACCAGTTCCGACAACATGAAGCTCAACTTCACCATTCGTGTCAATCAGCTTCAAACTATCAACCACAGACGTTACCGAACCCTGAACGTCAGCCTTAACGATTACGTTAAATTCTTCCGCATCAAGCTTTCGATTCATCATCTTAAGAATATCTGCGCCAGTAACATTGGTTGTGGCTGCCATTTTCTCTTGTTCAATTTTAGCCTTTTGTGCCAAATTGCGAGCTTCTTTTTCACTCTTAGCAATCTCAAATCCATCACCGAATTGCGGTAATTCCTTAAATCCGGTCATATTCACTGGCATACTTGGACCGGCATCTTTAACGGCTTTACCGCGAAAATCTTGAAGCGTTCGGACTCGCCCGTAAGCCGTCCCAGCAACCAAATAATGACCAGGTCTCAAATGACCATTCTCCACCAACAAGCCAACTACGGCGCCACGACCAGTTTCCATATGCGCCTCAATAACCAAACCTTCAGCCGGAACGTCTTCATCTGCACGTAAGTCTTCCATATCCGCCACCAATAAAACCATATCCAAAAGCTTATCTAAGTTCTGACCAGTTTTTGCGCTAACCTCAACCATCACAGTGTCACCGCCCCATTCTTCAGGGTTCAAGCCATGCTCAGATGCCAATTGAGTTTTTACTAGTTGCGAATTGGCTGCTTCTTTGTCAATCTTATTAATTGCCACCACAATTTTAGCGTTAGCCGACCTAGCAAATCGAATAGCCTCAACAGTCTGAGGTTTAACTCCATCATCCGCCGCCACCACGATAATCACCACATCAGTCAGTGTAGCTCCGTGCTGTCTTAGCGCCGCAAAAGCCTCGTGACCTGGAGTGTCCAATAAAGTGATAGTTCGTCCGTTGCGCTGAGCTTGATAAGCGCTAATATGCTGAGTAATTCCTCCGGCTTCACTAGCCGCTGTTTTCTTATCAAGAATCGCATCTAGCAAACTCGTTTTACCGTGGTCAACATGCCCCATCACAGCCACAATCGGCGGACGAGGAACTGCCTTGTCTGATAGTTTGTGCGCATGGTGATGAATTTCCGCAGAAACCGTCTTCCGTTTCAGCTGCACATCCAGCCCCAACTCTTCAACAATAATCTGTGCAGTCTCAAAATCTAGTCGCTGATTAATTGTCGCAGCGATCCCATTCTTAAACAATTCACCAATCAGCGTAGTTACTGACAATCCCAGAGTTTCGGCCAACTCGCCAACCGTTACCGAATCCGCAATATTGACGATTTTTTCTGCCATAATAAGCTCCTCTCACCTCTGGGCGTAACTACGCTTCAGGGGATTTGTATTATTTTTTCTTTGATGATTTGCCGAGTGAAAGAGAAATCTTACGATTTTCCTTATCGATATCCAAAACTGTAAATTCTTTACGTTCGTTCAATGTAAATACCTTTTCAGGATCAGTACCGTCACCGCCAAGCTCTGACACGTGGACCAAAGCTTCAACCGCTGGACTCAACTGTACGAATGCGCCAAATGGAGTAATTCGGGTTACAGTTCCTTCAACCTTTTCACCAGGCTTAAATTGCTCAACTTCATCCAACCATGGATCTTTGGTCAATTGCTTCATACTCAAGCTCAAGCGTTCTTTGTCGATTGCAATAATCTTAGCTTCAATAGTTTGACCAACTTTTACGTAGTCAGATGGGTTATTAACACGCTCCCAGCTAATCTCTGAGATGTGAATCAAACCTTCAATACCTTCAACGTTAACGAATACGCCAAAGTCAACAACACCTGTAACAACACCTGTAACTGTGTCGCCAATTGCCAATTTCTGGAATCGCTCTGCCAAGCCTTCTTTAACCGCCTCTTTTTCAGAGAAGATCAATTTGTTAGCTTTTCGGTCAGCGTCCAAGATTCGCGCTTTAATATCCTTCTTTACCAGGCTATTTAATCGTTGCAAAATTTCGTCCTTGTCGCTAGAACCTACACGAGGATAGTGTTCAGCTGACAATTGTGATACTGGCAAGAATCCGCGAATACCTTCGTATTCAACTAGTAGTCCACCGCGGTTAGCGTCGTAAGGCACAACGGTGATGATTTCACCAGATTCCAATTTAGCCATAACTTCATCCCAACCACGATCTTTCGCAGCCTTGCGCAATGAAAGTAGCGAATAACCGTCTTCCAATTCGGTATCAATTACGCTAGCAATTACTGAATCGCCAACATTGTAATTCTTTGAAAGGCTAACTTCGCGACGTGGAACCAAACCAACACCCAAAGGTCCTAAATCGATTAAAATTTCGTGCTTCTTTACTGATAAAACAGTACCGTCAACTGTTTCACCGACAGTAAGTTGTTTAACACTATCACCTGCTTGATCCAGCAGGTCATCCATTGTAATTTTGGCATCTGCCATAAGTCTTCTAAAGACCCCTTCCTTAAAATTGATATTATTCTTCAGGGACATAATAAAAATATCCCCACAGATTATCACAATTATATCACAACAGATAGATAGAAGTCAAAGCTAGATCAGATAGCGAGATCGCTGATAAGCCACCGTTAAAAACGCCAAAATACCAAAAGCCACTGCAGAAACAGCTACATCTTCTGGTCCAGTTTTTGGTAATCCTTTATCAGATTGCTTAGAAGGAGTAGAAGGAGCTGGCGTTGTAGATGATGGCGATTGTTGAGACTGAGAAGATTCAGGTGTAGGAGTTGTCTTTTTCGACTCTTCAGTCTTCACGTCGGTTCGCGCCTCACCTCTTCCACCTGATTGATTATTTGTTTTTTGATCTGCAGACTGCTGAGATGTGCTGTTGTTCTGTGAATTCTTATTGCTATTCTCTGATGCTACCAAATCACTAGAGATCGGTGATCCATCTTGTGATAAATTATTTTGCCTAATTCCGTAAAGAACAGCCAAAGATATAGCCACTAAAATAGCGCCTACTACTACAAAAACTCCAATTGATCCAGTCTGATTTACTCGCTTCATATTATATCTCCACTCAAATTTTCTTTATTATATCATAATGACCTCTTATAAGTAAAGCTGGTGATATAATAAATATATGATTATTACGGTTGACACAGGTGGGACCAAAACATTAGTAGCCAGCTTTGATGAGGAAAAAAATCCTAAACATATCATTAAGTTCCCCACCCCTAAAAACGTAGACCAATACATTCAGCGTGTTGCCGATCAAATTCACCTAATTACGAGCGATAAGCCAATTGACGCAATTTCTGTGGCTCTGCCAGGAGTAGTTAAAGACGGCGTGGCAGTGTGGTGCCAAAACCTCGGCTGGAAAAATCAACCTATCCGTGAGCTGCTTTCCCGATATTTTCCTAATATACCAATATTCATTGCAAATGATGCCAATATGGCAGGACTGGCAAGTATGCTCAGATTGTCCAAAACTCCCCAGATGCGGCCTATACATCACCCTAGGAACCGGCGTTGGCACTTCCCTGATTCTGAATGGAAGTCTACATAAAGAGCTTAGCGACTGCGAGGGCGGACATATGTCTTTGAATTACAATGACAAGATTACCACCTGGGAAGAGATTGCCGCGGGTAGGGTTTTCCAGAGAATTTTTGGCGAATTATCATCAGATACTCCCCTGGAAGTCTGGGAAGAGGTTGCTAATAGGATAAAGGCTGGATTGCAACCGCTCATCGCCTTTACGCAACCAGATGTCGTTGTTATTGGCGGGAGCGTGGGAGTATTCACATCCTATTTTTCAGATATTTTAAGCGGTCTTCTGGCAGAAAACTTACCCGCCGCCATATCAGTACCAAAAATAATCAGCGCTCCCAACCCAGAAGAAATTGTATTATACGGATGCTATGACAATGCCATCAGTCAGCTTGCCTCAAATTGAACACGACTTTCCAGAACTGCAATTCAAGGAGGGTGAAGTATTTTCCTGGAACCCTAATTTGCAAACGGTCTATTACGAAAAATTAGATTCACAAGAAGACTTAGTGCAACTTTTACACGAAATCGCCCATGCTAAACTTGGTCATAAAAATTATCAATATGATGTCCAGTTAATCGAAATGGAAAGATCTGCCTGGGAATATGCCGTTGATGCTTTGGCGCCAAAATACGGCTTAACACTCAGTATGAACGACGATAATATTCAAGATTCTTTGGATAGTTACAGGGACTGGCTACATAAACGTAGTCTTTGCCCTCAGTGTGGCGCAGTTGGATTACAGGCCACTTCCTCATCTTACAGGTGTATTAATTGCCAATCAAAATGGCGCGTAAATCAAGCAAAATCCTGCCAGCTTAAAAGATATCAAATAAAATAAGCCTCTCATACGGAGGCTAATTTTAAGAGATTGGAGCGGTCTTATTCTGCAATTTTTTGTACTGTTTTCTTAGTACGGCGTGAAATGCGTCCGCCCTTAGCACCAGCGATACGAGCCAAAGCTGGATTTGCAGCAAATCCACCAGTTCGACCGTTTTTACCGCCTTTGCGTCCGATTTTTGCATAAAAATCTGGATCACGAGCTAGATTTTTTTGAGCAGCCTTTAAGCCGCCAGCCTTTGTTCCTGCCATAGGAAGGTTTTCCTCCATTTTTAAAAAAGATTTCCACATAAATTTAAATGGAAACCCTCACCTTTATATATCACACATGATATGTGTTATGTTTATATGCTAGCATATAACTAACGCTTTGTCAATATTTACATAAGTAGTTTTTTATTGTGAATAAAATATTGCATTTTACTGACGCGTTAGCTATACTAATAAAGTCAGTTATTGACGGCACCTGTTGGAGCTTTAGAAATTATGAGTTCCACCACAAAAAATTCTCGTTTTCTGCGAGATTCGAGAAGAAAAATATCCCATCACATAGAGGGATATTTTTTATTGCAGATTTATTCTAAAACTCTCTTAATAGATTGTCTATTCTAAGCTGAGATTCTTGCGTTAACTCATTCTGCAAACCAATCCAGGCGTTAATAGCCACGGTAAATTTATCCCTGGCTATAGTAAACTGGTCGCTATCTTTCTTTTCGTTAGCCGACTCCAAATCGCGCACAGCCAATAAAATAGCATCTATTCTCTTCATCGCTAACTTACGTAAGTCGACCTCGTCTTCTCTGTACTCCAACCTCTTCTTTACACCAGTCCATATTTTCTCCATAGCAATAAAGTCATTTTGCCTAGTCTTCGATAACTCATCTGACACCATACGTATTTCACCGCTCAGCTCCTTATCGAACTCCATAAAGCTGACAATCTTCTCTATACTCTGTATAGTTCGGTTCATCTTCTCTACCGATTTATTGCATTCTTCTGAATACTTTTTAAATCTAGTATTAACGTTCTTCTGCCAAGATACAAAAAATACTACATCGCAGCTTTGGCGTTTATTTTTTAAATCAACCAAATATTCGTTCAATTTTTCAGCGGATAATTTATCTTTTTGCAAATTAATAAACAGCGAACTCTCCACTTCATTAGTGTTTTTTGTTACACTTTGAACATTTTCCCAAGATTTCCAGCTCATGAATCCATACGCCAATATCATTATCAGCGTTATAAAACTCATGACAATAGCCAATTTAAGTGTGCGATAATTTTTTATCAATTTCATAGTTCTATCCCCAGCGTGGTTGACCATAATTCACTATCAAGCGGCCAAGGATTAAAAGCACACCCCTGTAAATCAATTGATTGCTGCTGCATAACCGCCGCTGGATTATTAACCCCAGAACAATTCAAATGCCCATGCCCCAACCAATGCCCAACTTCATGATTGATTACCATATGTCGATAATTACGAATATCGCCACCCGCTCTATTCCACGCTGTAGTCGCGCCAGACCATCTATTATCATTGATAATGACAGAAGACCCAACTCGACAGCTCCAATCCGCGTCACAGCCTGATGAGAACGAGGACATTAATTCGGCTTGCGACAGAACTAAATTGAAACTTCCACCCTCTTTCACCTCTTTAAAAACAATTCCCATACGCGCCCAACCTCGATTGTCGTTTAAAGTTTCATTTACCTGTTTCGAGAATTCAGACAAGTTTGATCGGACATTGCCCTTTGTTGATATTGTGTATGTGACTTCTTTTTTCGCTCCAGAATTTGATTTTTTTGACGATTGAGATGTGGAATGCCAATCTGGAGTCTGGATATCTGGCGCTTTAAAGTTTGATAAAGAAGAGGGAGATTTTATTTCAGAGAAAATTTTAGCACTAATCACCTTCTTTGCATCACTCTTATTTTCATTGGGTACTGTTATATTAATCGTTGGCGTTAAAGCAACAGCAATCGCCATACCGCCAGTAGCCACCCTGCACACTATACACATACTTATATTCTATCACCCGCCAAAACATACCACAAACGTTTTAAGACAAAGAAGAAAGCCACCCTATTAGGATGGCTTTCTTATAATTCGGCACCGTGCTAGTTTCCCACTTTCGCAGTATAATCGCCGCTGGGGAGCTTAACTTCTGTGTTCGGAATGAGAACAGGTGTTTCCTCCTCGCCATGGGCACCGAAGGAGGGGGTTACGACGCTTGGTTCCGCATATACTCCACGGTGGGCCAAACCCCTTTCTTCGATGTCCAACATCAGCACGGAATTGATTTTTAATTGACTGGTACTTTTGAAAAGCACCAATTACTAGTTAAGTCTACCTTATCCGCAATGTTTATGCAAGCATAAACTCCACGGACAAGGACATAAAAAGGCAATGGGACTATTAGTACGCTTTAGCTCCATACATTACTGTACTTCCACCTTGCGCCTATCAAACAGATAGTCTTTCTGTGTCCTCATAGGGGAAACCTTATCTTGAGGTTAGTTTCGCGCTTAATATGCTTTCAGCGCTTATCTAGTCCGCACATAGCTACTCGACAATGCAGCAGGTGGCCACAATCGATACACCAGAGGTGCGTCCGCCCCGGTCCTCTCGTACTAGGGGTAGATCCTCTCAAGTTTCCTATCGTCCATACCGGATATAAACCGAACTGTCTCACGACGTTCTGAACCCAGCTCGCGTACCACTTTAATCGGCGAACAGCCGAACCCTTGGAAGGTGCTCCCCCTCCAGGATGTGATGAGCCGACATCGAGGTGCCAAACAGCGCCGTCTATGTGAACTATTGGGCGCTATAAGCCTGTTATCCCCAGGGTAACTTTTATCCGTTTGCGCTGTCGATCCCACATTCATGTACAAATGTACGTACAGCGGATCACTTGCTCCGACTTTCGTCTCTGATTGGAATGTACTCCTCACAGTCAAGCTGGCTTATGCGCATACACTATCACTTCGATTTCCATCCGAAGTTAGCCAACCTTTGAACGCCTCCGCTACTCTTTAGGAGGCAACCGCCCCAGTTAAACTACCCACCATACACGGTCCGCTAACCGGATAACGGTCAGCGTGAGAACACAATCACAACAAGGGTGGTATTTCACTTGGTGACTCCACAAATACTGGCGTATCTGCTTCAAAGTCTCCCACCTATGCTACACATGTTGAAACCATATTCAATGTAAAGCTGTAGTAAAGCTCCATGGGGTCTTTTCGTCCTGGTACGGACAGACGGCATCTTTACCGCCAATGCACTTTCACCGAGTCCTTCGCTGAGACAGTGCCCACATGATTACTCCATTCGTGCGGGTCAGAACTTACCTGACAAGGAATTTCGCTACCTTAGGACGGTTATAGTTACCGCCGCCATTGACTAGGGCTTCAGTTCGCACCGTGAAGCGCTCCCCTTAACCTTCCAGCATTGGGCAGGAGTCAGCCCCTATACATCCACTTTCGTGTTAGCAGAGACCTGTGTTTTTGATAAACAGTTCCGTGGGCTCTTTTGCTGCGGCCCCCACATCGCTAGATGCCAGAGGTTCGCGTTCAAAAGAACAATTCGTTTGCTCTATCTCAGAAAATTCGTTTTGTGATTAAAAATGTACTCTTTAACCTAATATTCACTGAGTGAACACGGCTGATATCCACCGAAGTGGGGGCAGACCTTATCCCGAAGTTACGGTCGCTGTATTGCCGAGTTCCTTAGCGAAGGTTCGCTCGTAAGCCTGAGTCTACTCGACTCGAGCACCTGTGTTGGTTTGCGGTACGGGCGGCTAAGTCCACGCGTACACCTGCTTTTCTAGCCAGGGCTTTCACCAAAATCGCGACTCCGAAGAATCACTTTCACTCCCTTTGCGTTCCCGCTCGGTTGGACGGATAAACCATGAATCCGCTTCGATTACTTCCCCGTGAACAGTGTACAAAACTTAACCGGTTCAGGAATATTAACCTGATGTCCATCGCCTACGCTCTGCGCCTCGGCTTAGGCCCGACTAACCCTGAGATGATTACCATGGCTCAGGAAACCTTGCTCTTACGGCCGAGAGGATTCTCACCTCTCTTATGGTTACTCATTCCAGCATTCTCACTTCCTACCGCTCCACCGAACCTTCCGATTCGACTTCACCGCTGATAGGAACGCTCCTCTACCACTACACACTAAGAACAAAATCAAAGTTTTTTAATCAATTTAAACCTTGGAATGGTCTTTCCGTTCTTTTCAATATTATCTAAAAACATTTTCTTAGGTCTAGCCCATAATTCTCCGTCGCCATAAATGGCTCGATAAACTACAAGCTCTTCAAGCGTCTCAGTATGAACAGCTATACTTACAACAACATACTTATTGCCTTTATAGTGTTTATAAACGCTACCTATGTAAATCTCATTTTCCATAAATTGATTGTAACACAACTTTAACTTTGTACTTAGCGTGTAATCCATATCTTCGGTATAACGTTTTAGCCCCGTTACATTTTCCACGCAAGATCTCTTGACTAGTGAGCTGTTACGCACTCTTTAAATGAATGGCTGCTTCTAAGCCAACATCCTAGCTGTTTAAGAAATCTCACCTTGTTTCCCACTGAACGTTAATTTAGGGACCTTAGATGATGGTCTGGGCTGTTTCCCTTTTGAGCACCGATCTTAGCACCGATGTTCTAACTGCCGTGATTACACACATGGTATTCGTAGTTTGTTAAGGGTGGGTACAGTTGCCCGCCCCAGTCCTTTACAGAGCTCTACCCCCATGTGCTACTAACACGACGCTAGCCCTAAAGCTATTTCGAGGAGAACCAGCTATCTCCGAGTTCGATTGGCATTTCACCGCTAACCACAAGTCATCCAAACACTTTGCTGCGTATCCTGGTTCGGTCCTCCACCACCTGTTACAGTGGCTTCAACCTGCTCATGGTTAGGTCACCCGGTTTCGGGTCTAATCCTTACAACTTATTCGCCCTATTCAGGCTCGCTTTCACTGTGGCTCCGTCAATTGACTTAACCTCGCTGTAAAAATTAACTCGCTGGATCGTTCTACAAAAAGCACGCCGTCACCGGACAAGCCGGCTCCGACTCCTTGTAGGCACTAAATTTCAGGATCTATTTCACTCCCCTCCCGGGGTTCTTTTCACCTTTCCATCACTGTACTAGTTCACTATCGGTCGTATATTATATTTAGCCTTGGCTGGTGGTCCAGCCAGATTCAAACAGGGTTTCTCGTGCCCCGTCCTACTCGATAAAACATACATAAGGTCAGCGTCGTTTTCATATACACGGCTTTCACGTTCTTTGGCTAGTCATTCAAACTATTCTACTAACCACGCCGATTTCTTACCTTACTAACTGTTGATAGCCAGTTATCGCAAATCAGATTATTTGAATGAATCAAATTCTCTGACTTGGTCATATGTAATATCACAACCCCTTATAAGTATTCGTCTATCAACTTATTTGCCTAAATTAATAGGCAAAAACTTAAAAGGTTTGGGCTGTTGCGATTTCGCTCGCCACTACTTTCGCAATCGTTATTTACTTTCTCTTCCTCATCCTACTAAGATGTTTCAGTTCAGATGGTTCCCGCTCGCTTGCCTATGTGTTCAGCAAGTGGCAACATGACATGACTCATGCTGGGTTTCCCCATTCGGAGATCTCCGGATCAAAGCTTGTTGACAGCTTCCCGAAGCTTATCGCAGTTTTCCACGTCCTTCATCGGTAATACACGCCTAGGCATCCATTTAGCGCCCTTGAGTACCTTTTTATGCATTGACTTAACTAGTAGTTGCTACTTTGCAATTACTACTACCGTCAATTAAAAACTCAATTTCTTTTACTCTCAAATTGTTAATGATCAGTGCCTCACACATTTGAGTGCACAATCGACAAGTCAATAAATTGACAAATCTATCTACACTCAGATGTTTTCTCACTGCCCTCGCACGTTTTGCAGTGTATTGCCAGAGGTTCGTTTGAACATTCGCTTAACTAGTAATTAACTATACAGCAGCTGAGATTCTTTTGCAAGGGTTTTTTCAAAGTTTTTTCGACTTTTTTTGCTTTTTATTAAAATCAGCGCCAATCGCCTCAGAAATACTAGAAAAACCGTCATTTTTTAGCAGCTGAAGCAACTCGCGATTTATTCGTCCAATTAGCTGCGGACCTTCGAAAAACAGCCCAGTTATAAGTCCAACTAGACTAGCGCCCGCCTTAATCTTAGCGTATGCATCTTCGGCCGAAAAAACTCCGCCAACACCAATAATAGTTAGTTTATCTCCATAATTTTTATATGTATGCTTAATCAATTCTAAGCTATGTACGCGAGTAGGTTCGCCACTTAATCCTCCCCTAATATCATCAGTCAAAGGATCTTTAAGATCTACCTTCTCACGATCCTTTATTAAATTAGCGACCGTTACACCCTGAATATTATGCTCAACAATAACCTTTAATAGCGAGTCGAACTGCTTCAAATCATACAAATGTGGCATTTTAACCCAGAAAGGAACATTTCTCTCTACAGAATCTAATTCGCTTAATAAAGTCTCTAGCGTATCAGCATAGATAAACGGCTCCTTGCCAGCATTCGGACAAGAAATATTAATCTCTATAACGCTTGCCAGATTGTTTTCTACGATATAACTAACCGCTTTTTTTACGTCCCGAATTATATATTCCTCCGGAACAACTGGCCCAAATTTGTCTTTCGTGGATTTATCAGCAATAACAGCCACAGACACAACTGTCGGCATTGATTTAACTTTGGATCTATTCAGTTCAATATAGTCGCTAATCTTCTCTAACCCATAATTCGGCATACCAGCGTACACAACTACAGATTTAGTATTCGGCAATCGATGAAACCATGGTCGCAGATTTCCCCTTCTCGGCTCCATAGTTACAGATCCACCAGAAGCAAAGCCAAATCCAACATCCTCCATTAAAGGTGACAGTTGTACATTTTTATCAAATCCCGCTGACAAGCCTATTGGGTTATTAAATACAACTCCATCAATTTCCTGCTGTAGCGACTTGTCCTGGAAGCTCCATAGCTTACGAATAATCCATCTAACAGGAGGGAATGCTTGCGCCAAACGACCGCAAAAAATAGTTAACTTATGAGTAAAGTCTGGTGTTAGTAGGAATAATATTGGCTTGATAATGTTTTTATACATCTCTACTATACTATTATACCTTAAATGCAGACCTCTAAAACAAACTCCGTACGTTTTTCATAGCTCTTACCGATCTAAGTCTGCTTTTTAATTCTCCTTCGTCACCAAGGCAAAACCCATCTCTTCCGCTCTGAACTTCTAATTTAACCTGAATTCGCACCGACTTATCACACCCGTTAGCTATAGATACAATTCTGTCTAAGGTAAAGAAACTCCCTACTGATATTGATTTTTCGATGTTCTTAACATTATGAACTATAGCGTTAAGATCAACTATTACGCGATAGTTATTATTTTGACAATTCACGGTCTATAAATTTCTTCAACTCTACAATTATCCATGAGTCAAATTCACGCTTTTCTTTATCAGTCATTTCATCCCAGGTTTTTGCCCTCACCGAGGCTTCAAAAGCAGCCCCAATTGGGTAAGCGCTACCGTTGTACGGAAGTTTCAATTTCTCCCTGTTCAGATACCCTTCTGTCTTATTGTGAATAACTTTGTAATCACCTGATGGAGTAACGATGGCTATGCACTGATCAAAGTACGCATCGTAGTTCTTGAGGTTTTCTGTCTTCTTCTGAAAAAATCTCCAGAACTCCTCTTGAGATACCTCCTCTGGCAATTCACCACCCCATCTGCGCAGGGCAACACCAGGCTCACCATACAACTCTTTGATAAAAAAGCCCGTATCGTCCCCTATGGCTATTTGGCCAGTTTTAACCGAATAGGCTCTTGCCTTTGCTATTGCATTATCCTCTATTGATGTGACTCCTTCTGGTATTTGAATCTTCTCAGCAGTCTGCGGCATACGAATACTATATTTATCGCCTATATATACCCTAAAATCATCAAATTTTGAGGTATTTCCCGTAGCAATAAGTATATCTTTATTATCAACCGGCACAATCAAAGGTAAAAAGCGCTCTTTCATATATTTTGTATACTTTGTCAAATCATTAAAGAATGGTACAGAAATCACCCTCAGGAGACGTACTCCAGTTGAATCAAAGATCTTGTTCGAAATAATCCTTTCAAATTCCAATCTATCGTCAAATTTAACGTCTTCAATATCCTTTACATCCCTAGCTACAACTAGCCACGGATTAAGTTGCTGGCTTCGCAGCATTTTTACTGCATCCTGAATAGTTTTCGTTTTTATATGGATGCCATCATAAGCCAGCTCGGACAGCAGCACTATCCTAATGTTATTCGGCGTGCATTCACTCCATCTTTGCAACAACGGGACAAAAATAGGGCAAACCTCTGGATCTAACAATGTACCTCCCATTTCTATAAAGAAATGTTTCGGTCGACCTATTTGATTCCAGATACGAAGAATACGCAGCTCAAGATACACAGAGAGGTGAGGATTTATTTGAAGATGGTTCTCGGCAGCCCCAAACTCGTTTAAGAAGTCACGCCATAAATCACCTCCAATGAGATAATGCTCTGTTGACCATTTCTTACCAGGATTGAACTGTGAATAAACCGCAAAATCATCTATGTCCGACCGAGCATGAATACCGTAGTCGTCAGTATTGAGGAGTCCGTCAAATTTCATAGCGTCAGAACCTTCAACAATATTCAGCAACTGAGCTATCAGAGTACCCTTTCCCATATCAGAGTGTGGATAACTATTTATAAAATAAAATTTTTCACCATCAACTGGCTTCAGGTCTTCAATCTGAGATCTCAATTGTCTTAATGTTTTTTGGTTTTCATAAACTTCGCTCATCACCCTCTCCTTAGTTGTTTTACTTTATGACACAAGCTTGCTGCAGCTATCTTTATCGTCACATTCTAGATGAACCCAATTTACACCGCAACCGCACATATAAAATACTCTTCTTGCAATTTGGGTTGATACCGGAGAAGAGCAAAAACCGTTCTTCTTCAATAAATCCATTTGTTCACGCGGATAGCCATAGTATATACCAATTCCTGGCATATAGGCAAATTCCAAAGAGTCCTCTATATATAATCCTTCACGAAAGTTGCTCTCAAACTGCTCTTCTCTGAGAAAAACACTGTGAACACCCGACACCTCACCCGACCGAGGTAATTTTGTCGTATGTGTGGATATATACGAATAGCCGTCGGCAACAGCCTGTTCTATAAGCGTAGTTTTACCAGATGCCGAAGCTCCTGTAACTATAAAAGAGGGTAAATCCCAAATCCTATCCATTTTTAGTCTGGTGTTAACAAAAATAATATCGGCTTAATAATACACTTATACATATTCTAAGAGTATAACTATCTATGCTTTATTAAGCAAGGTTACTTATAAACAAAAAATCGCCTACTCGGCGATAATCCTGACTATCTATGATTGGTGGGCGCTGAGGGACTCGAACCCCCGACCCTCTCGGTGTAAACGAGATGCTCTAGCCAACTGAGCTAAGCGCCCATATTAAAAAATATGGTGGGCGATGAGGGACTTGAACCTCCGACCTCGTCATTATCAGTGACGCGCTCTAACCAGCTGAGCTAATCGCCCTCATTCGTCTTGGTGGAGTGTCGTGGACGTAAGCCCACTTCACCCCATATGGTGGAGACACAGGGACTCGAACCCTGGACCCCCTGCTTGCAAAGCAGGTGCTCTAGCCAACTGAGCTATGTCCCCATAAATTGCCAAGACTTTTTAATTGTACAGTATCTTTTTAATTCTGACAAGTGTATAATTAATAATATGTTATATCAATTTAGTTTTGGCTCATTATTTTTTGGGATTTTAGTCTTAATTGCTGGTGGAATCGTCGTTATTTTCCACCAAAAATTAGCCGACAATCTGGGAAGCGGCGTAAGTAGCTATGACCGTTTCAAATTTTGGGGACTTGTTACATGCGGAGTAGGATTCGCTATTATGCTCAGCCTACACACTATCCCGTTAAACTGGCTACTAAACTCCCTTTTCGGCGGCGGACTATAATAAGCGTCAGCAAAAAGCATAAATAGCCAAACATTATTGGCTATTTTTTATAATCGCAATTCTACCAAAATATCAGATTTGATTAAATATGCCATATAAAAAAGCCCCTCATAGAGGGACTTTTTATTTAACAACTTGATTGTGCAATTCATCAATCGGTTTATCGTAGAGAAGGTTTTGAACTTTGTCTCGTCCCTAAAAGGACTATTGTAAATATGTAAGCTCGACACATTTACGAGACCGACCTAGCTCAATCTGTGATTGCTCGACAGATTGGCATCGTTACTCCCTAGAAAGGAGGTAATCCATCCGCACCTTCCGGTACGGATACCTTGTTACGACTTAACCCCAATCATGCCCCCCACCTTAGGCCGACGAATCGGACTTCGGGTGTTGGTCACTTTCATGGTTTGACGGGCGGTGTGTACAAGACCCGGGAACGTATTCACCGCAACTTGCTGATTTGCGATTACTAGCGATTCCGACTTCATGCAGGCGAGTTTCAGCCTACAATCCGAACTGGGACTAGCTTTGATGCGATTTGCTTCACCTCGCGGCTTCGCTGCGCATTGTACTAGCCATTGTATTACGTTTCTAGCCCAGGACGTAAGGGAAATACTGACCTGACATCATCCCCTCCTTCCTCCCCGTTACCGGGGCAGTCTGAATAGAAAAATACAACTATTCACAAGGGTTGCGCTCGTTGAAGGACTTAACCTAACATCTCACGACACGAGCTGACGACGGCCATGCATCACCTGTCACAGGGTTCCAAAAGGCACAGTCTACTTTCGCAGACCTTCCCTGGATGTCAAGCCCTGGTAAGGTTCTTCGGTTATCATCGAATTAAAGAACATAATCCACCGCTTGTGCGGGTCCCCGTCAATTCCTTTATGTTTTAGCCTTGCGGCCGTACTCCACAGGCGGGATACTTAACGCGTTAGCTTCGCTACTGAAGGGGTCGATACCTCCAACAGCTAGTATCCATCGTTTACGGCGTGGACTACCCGGGTATCTAATCCGGTTCGCTCCCCACGCTTTCGTGCCTTAGCGTCAGAAATGGCCCAGTAACCTGCCTACGCCATCGGTGTTCCTTCTAATATCTACGGATTTCACTCCTACACTAGAAATTCCAGTTACCTCTACCATTCTCGAGTTTAACAGTTTGAATAATAGTCTGTATGGTTGAGCCACCAGGTTTCACTATTCACTTATTAAACCGCCTACGCAACTCTTTACGCCCAGTCACTCCGGATAATGCTTGCACCCTACGTATGACCGCGGCTGCTGGCACGTAGTTAGCCGGTGCTTATTCATGAGTTACCGTCATATTCTTCACTCATAAAAGAAGTTTACAACCCGAAGGCCTTCATCCTTCACGCGGCGTTGCTCCATCAGGCTTTCGCCCATTGTGGAAGATTCCTCACTGCTGCCTCCCGTAGGAGTCTGGACCGTGTCTCAGTTCCAGTCTGGCTGATCATCCTCTCAGACCAGCTATGGATCGTCGGCTTGGTAGGCCATTACCCTACCAACTACCTAATCCAACGCAGGCTTCTCCCAAAGCGCCCGAAGGCTTTAATCCGAAGACCATATGCGGCATTAGCTACCCTTTCGGGCAGTTATTCCTCACTTTGGGGCAAATTCCTACGCGTTACTCAGCCGTCCGCCGCTCGCCGACATTTTACACAAAATTCTTGAATAGATCTTCTATATTACCCAGAAGCTTCCAGAATTCAGTGTAAAACTCGCTGCCGCTCGACTTGCATGTGTTAGGCACGCCGCCAGCATTCATCCTGAGCCAGGATCAAACTCTCCGTTAAAATCTACTTTGTATCAAAGTATTAAGGCTCTACAAAAATATAAACTGACGATGATATTGCACAATCAAATTGTTAAAGTTCATCTTAAGTCAGACTGAAGTATGATTTACCTCGCTTTACAGATTGTAAACCGTTGCTTAACTCGCACTCCAGCAACCAGACTTGTTACTAATCTTACAGTATATAATTGCCTAGGTCAATAGATTTTTACAATTATTTTGTTGCGAAAAATACAACGGCAGCTACAACCACACCAATAACCGCTCCAGCCACCACTTCTACGGGGGTGTGACCATGAGCAACGCGAAGTTTTTTCAACTTGCTACCCTGCTCTGAAATTAACTTATTAAGTGTTTCACCCTGCATTCCGGACGAATAGCGAACCATCATAGCATCATACATCACTATAATAGCCAGCCAAGTAGCTAGTCCAAATACAGAACTATCCCAGCCGTCTTGTAGCCCCAGAAATACCGCCAGCGACACGACAATCGCGCTATGAGCGCTTGGCATACCTCCGGATAGAAGTATTTTTGGGTTTGTATCACCGCTAAATACTCGACGATTACGCCCCATGAGATGAAACACTTGCTTCAACCCTTGGGATATCGCCCATGCAATTACTGGAACTATCAAGACTTTCATTATTAGTTACCCTCATCCTGCGGGCGATCAGCCATCAAGCCGATTGACGACACGGCATCGCCATCAGATAGACGCATAATCGTCACACCCTGAGTTGTCCTTCCGAGTAGCTTAATATCACTCAAACCTAGACGGATAGTTTGACCACTCTGAGAAACCAATAGTGCCTCTGTTATTTCTGGATCAATTGTCTGAACGGAAATAATCGGGCCGGTTTTTGCAGTTACAACTGCGGCTTTTATACCGACTCCGCCACGCTTATGACTCGGGAAATTCGATACCTTTGTGCGCTTGCCGAAACCTTTTTCGCTAACCACTAGCAAGGTTTGATCGTCACCTGTAACGATATCCATACCGACAACAGAGTCGTTTGGACGCAATCTGACGCCGCGGACACCACGAGCTGATCTACCCATTGGGCGCGTATCTTTTTCGTTAAAGCGAATGGCTTGTCCTGCAGACGTAGATATAATCACATCATTCTCTCCAGTCGTCCTCTTTATCCAGCGCAGTTCATCACCTTCATCTAATTTAATTGCAATCAATCCATTCGTACGAACATTGGCATAATCTTTTACAGGAGTCTTCTTGACTGTGCCCTTCTTTGTCGCCATGAACAGATATCCGTCTTCGTTAGCGTTCTTTTCATGCTTGATAATTGCCGTTATCTTCTCTTCTGGCTGAAGTTGCAATAAGTTAACGGCCGCAACACCCTTCGCACTCAAACTGGCGGCTGGTACTTCGTAAGCCTTCAGTCGGAAAATCCTACCCATATTAGTGAAGAATAGCAAATAATCATGCGAGCTTGCCTGGACAACTTGATCAATGACATCTTCTTCCTTAGTCGTCATACCGCGCTTGCCTTTACCGCCACGATTTTGTCTACGATAATCACTCACAAGAGTTCGCTTGATGTAATTTTCGCTTGTAAGCAGAATTACCGACTCTTCCTCTGGAATCAATTCCTCGTCAGAGAACTTTCCTAATTCGTGATTAATGATCTTACTGCGCCGCTCATCGCCATACTTTTCTTTCATAGCAAGCAATTCTTCCTTAACAACACGCAAAATCTCGTTCTCGTCAGCCAAAATTGCCTCCAGCTTCTTAATCAGTTCATGAAGCTGCTTCAACTCATCTTCAATCTTGTCGCGCTCCAACCCCTGCAATCGTCGTAGTTGCATCGCCAAAATTGCGGCCGCTTGAATTTCCGACAAACCAAATCGCTCCATCAAACGTTTATCGGCATCATCATAACTTTCGCGAATAGTCTTAATTACCTCGTCGATATGATCAAGCGCAATTTTCAGACCTTCCAATATATGAGCTCGTTCCTTAGCTTTGCGAAGTTCAAACTCAGTCCTACGTCGAATAACACCTTGACGATGCTTAATAAACTCCGCCAAAATCTCTTTCAAGCCCATAACTTTAGGCTGAATACCATTGACCAAAGCCAGGACATTATAATGAAATGATGTTTGTAATCCAGTCAATTTATACAATTGGTTAAGAATCTTCTTTGGATAAGCATCTTTCTTCAGTTCAACAACAACTCGAACCTTACCGCGAGCACTTTCATCTCGCGCATCGGCAATGTGCGTTATTTTTTTAGCAAGGACAAGTTCTCGAACCTTATCGACAAAACCTTCCTTACTCATACCATACGGAACTTCGGTGATTATAATACTATAGCGACCATTTTTGCGCTCTTCAATCGACGCAACCGCACGAATCGTAACTGAACCACGCCCAGTTTCATATGCTTGACGCATTGGCGCACCACCATAAACTTCCGCACCCGTCGGAAAATCAGGACCCTTAATATGTGTCAACAGTTCATCTAATGTAATTTCAGGATTATCTATTTGAGCGACTGTAGCGTCAACCACCTCACTAAGGTTGTGCGGTGGAATATTCGTCGCCATACCAACGGCAATACCCATCTGACCGTTCAGCAGGATATTCGGAACGGCCGACGGCAAAACTACTGGCTCTTTCTCTGTTCCGTCGAAGTTATCACGAAAATCAACAGTTTCTTTGTCGATGTCAGACAGCAACTCGCCGCCAATTTTATCCATTCGCGCCTCAGTATAACGAGAAGCCGCTGGCTCGTCACCGTCCATAGAACCGAAGTTACCCTGACCTTCAACCAACGTATAACGCATCTTCCAAGGTTGAGCCAAGTTCACCATGGCATCATAAATTGATGAGTCACCATGCGGGTGGTAGTTGCCCATTACTTCACCGACAATCTTCGCCGACTTCACCGTAGCGTGAGGAGCGCGCCAACCATTCTTATTCATCGCATACAAAATACGACGGTTAACAGGCTTCAATCCGTCACGAACATCCGGCAAAGCACGGTCAATAATAACCGACATGGAGTATTTAAGGAAGGAGTCTTCCATAACACGCTCAACTGTCGATTTTTCAATACCGCGAACTTCTGGCTCTTCGTTCAGAATTTCTGGTTCTACTATATTTTTATTGTCATTGTCCGCCATATCTCCTCCTTAAAAGTCCAAATCTTCCACATTAACCTTAGCGGCATTTGTTTGAATAAAATTTTTCCTCAATTCTACACTATCACCCATAAGCTTCGTAAATATCGCGTCTGCCCGTTCTGCGTCCTCAATATTAACCTTCACTAATGTTCGATTTTCTGGATTCATAGTCGTTTCCCATAATTGAGCGGCATCCATCTCACCAAGACCCTTAAATCGTTGCTGTGCCGTGTAGCCTGCCTGCTTAAATTTCTCAGCATTTTCATCAATCTTTACACCAGCAGCCTTGCGCTCATTGATCTTTTCGTTTAATTTTTGTTCGAGGGCTACTTCATCATAGACATAATCTATCTTACGATTACTGCCAGTTCCTCTACTCAGCCCAAACAGAGGCGGCTTCGCCAAATATACGTGACCCGCTTCAATCACTTCAGACATATATCGGAAGAAGAATGTCATCAAAAGTGTAGAAATGTGCGCACCGTCAACATCGGCATCTGTCATAAATATAATCTTGTCGTAACGAATACCGCTAATATCAAATTGGTCGCCAATTCCAACGCCCATAGCCTTAATCAACGAAACAATTTCAGCATTAGCAAACATCTTATCAAACCTTGCGCGCTCAGTATTCAGCACCTTACCGCGAAGAGGAAGAACAGCCTGAATAGTTGAATCGCGACCATCCTTAGCTGAACCCGCAGCAGAATTACCCTCGACAATAAATAATTCACAATCTTTTCGGTTACGAGATGAGCAATCCGTCAACTTAGATGGCAAGTTTAAGCCTTCAAATGCTCCCTTACGGATAACGTTGTCGCGCGCAGCCCTTGCCGCCTTACGAGCTCGTGCTGCCAATGTAGCCTTGCCAACAACCTTCTTAGCTGTAGCTGGATTTTCCTCCAAGTAATACGCAAAATATTCGCTCATCACCTGGTCAACATAGCGGCGCATCTCTGGATTACCAAGTTTATTTTTGGTCTGACCTTCAAACTGAGGATCTGGCAACTTCACCAAAATAACTGCCGTCAAACCTTCGCGGATGTCATCACCAGTCAGATTATCTTCTTTTTCTTTCAGCAAGCTATTCTTGCGAGCATAATCATTAATTACACGCGTAAGGGCTGTTCGAAAACCAACCAAATGAGTACCACCATCAGGAGTTAAGACGTTATTGGCAAATGGCTTTACCACTTCAGCGTAAGTGTCGTTATACTGAACCGCAATTTCCACCATACAATCTTCAACCTGCTTCTCGACGTAAAATATATCGTCCGATAAAACATCCTTGCCAATATTCAGGTTTTTTACATAGCTCTGAATACCGCCCTCAAAGTAGAAAGCTTTTCGCTCACCAGTTCGCTCATCAATAACCGACGTGTGAATACCTTTCGTAAGATATGCCTGATGACGAAGATAATTAACAACCCATTTATAGTCAAAATTAACTGTTTCCTTAAAAATAGTTGGGTCTGGGTAAAATGTAATTGTCGTACCGGAATCATCAGACTTTCCGATTACTTCTAACTCTGTCTGAGGCACGCCTGTTGCGTATTCTTGGCGATAGATTTTACCGTTCTTCCTAACTTCAGCAATCATCCGCGTAGACAATGCATTCACAACACTAGAACCAACACCGTGAAGTCCAGATGAAACTTTATAGCCACCGCCACCAAACTTACCACCGGCGTGTAAGATTGTTAATACCGTCTCTAGCGTACTCTTACCTGTCTTTGGGTGTTTATCGACAGGAATACCACGACCGTCATCAGATACTCGAACACCACCATCCTTTAACAAAGTTACTTCGACCTTTGTGGCATAACCAGCGATTGCCTCGTCAATTGAGTTATCGGCAATCTCCTTAATCAAGTGATGTACGCCCTCATACCCCGTACTACCGATGTACATTCCTGGACGCTTACGAACCGGCTCAAGACCCTCTAAGACCTGGATTTGTGAGCCATCATAAGATTGTTCATTTGTTTGTTTAGCCATATCTCCCTCACTATTATCTGAATTATCAGCTCTTTTCAACAACTTTATTATACATCAAAATAGATATATTCTCAAACTATTTACTTTTTCAGCATGCTTATGCTAAAGTTAGATTAAAGTTATATAACAACAAAAATAAAAGAGGTCAAAATGTTCAAAAAAATTATCTCGCGCCTACCATATAGCCCTTCAATGATCCACAATTTGGGCTTTTATGCGAAACGCTTACGCAAAGAAGAAGCCACTCGAAAGATCGGGCTTATCTTAACCGCCCTAGCGCTTATCGTGCAATCTTTCACTGTTTTTTCACCGCCAGAATCAGCCAATGCAGCAGATTCCAGCGACCTAATTTACGGCGGAATTTCTAGCGGCCAGCAACTGATGGCTCATTATGACGCGAACACAAATAATATTCACGACCTCTACGATCATCTTGGTATTAGCCGCTCAGATCTAGTAGCTGCGACAGGAAATCTTCAGACACTGAACAGTAACATGGGGAACTTATTCTTGGGGACTTACGCCTCATTTTGGACCATCAAGAGGTGAAGGTTCATATGTAGTGCGCACATCTCAAGGAGGGGCTCGCACATTCTACTATCGACCTCACAACCTCTGGGGCAGCTTCTCATATAGAGCATTCGTTGGATATTCGGCCGGGACTGGCTGGTTTGCAATTATGCTTAACTGTGGCAACTTAATCTTAAAATTCGCACCACCGAACCACCATTGTCCCAACTGGTCAAGTTGGCACATACCCAAACTGCTCCACTCCACCACAGCCAGTAGCTACGTGTAACGCTCTAGACATAAAGAATAATGGAGACACATATCAATTTACTACTAACGCCAGTGCAGCCAACGGTGCTACAATTCAAAAATATGTATACAGTATTTATCGAGAAAACACCCTAGTTAAAACTATAGAAAGCAACGATAAAATCGTAACTTATACAGAGAAAACACCGGGATCATACAAAGTTGTTCTAACGGTAAAGAGTTCATTAGGCGATAAGACCTCAGACGCCTGCGTAAAGACATTTACTATACCAGAGCCAGCAAGATGTCCCTCAAAACCCTAAATTATTAAAGGACGATCCCTCAATGCCAACCATGCCCAGGCGACTCTACTATATGGATTAACGATAGTCGATGCTCTGCCTCGTTCGTGCAGACAAAAACCGCAGTTAATCTTACCCAGAATAACGCCGACGCAACAACTACGGTTGCAAAATCTGGAGATCGAATTACCTACACTCTTTCAGTAAAAAACAAAGGTCTTAAAGAGGAAGAATTTACATTCAAAGATCAAGTCAGCGATCTATTGGAATATGCAGACATATTCGACGCTGGCGGCGGAACATTGACAGATGATAAAGGTGCTAGCGCGGGCAGCGGCAACGCAAAAGTTCTAGTATGGAACCCTATCAAGATCAAGCCAGGAGAAACCCAGAAGCGCAGCTTTACCATCCAAATAAAGAACAGCATCCCGGCGATGGCTAGCGGTAAAAGTAATCCAATGTCTTATGACTGTAGGATTGATAACACATTTGGCAATACTGTCAGCACAAAAATTGACTGCCCTGCACCGAAAGTTATTGAACAAACCACTTCACAACTGCCAAAAACTGGTGCCAGCGAGAATATGATGTTCGCAGGAATTATTGCAGCCGTGGTCGTATACTTCTACGCTAGATCACGTCAATTAAATAAAGAAGTTAGAATCATTCGGCGAGACATGTCCGCAGGAACTTTATAGGAGGTGAAAAATGAGTGAAAAATTAAAGTCTACCGTAGAGAATGCTGTCGACACCAGAGAATTAGCAGATTTAAGCAGAGAAAAAGCTGCTGAAATTGAAAGATCTCTAGAAAAGGCGGTTGAAAAAGAAAAATCAAATGCCGAAAATGAAAATAGCATTAAACATGAGGCTATAGAAATTGCCGCCCGCCAAGAAAAGCGGCAAGAACAAAAAGAATCTAAAGAGATAAAAGAAGATAAGCCTCTTACAAAAAAAGATATTGAAGCTTCGTATAAGAAGACTTTGGAAAATGTACAAGACCAACTATCAGCTCCATCCAGGGCTTTCAGCAAGGTCATTCATAATCCAGCCGTCGAAAAGACTAGTGACGCAATTGGCAATACTGTTGCCCGCCCTAACTTAATCATCTCTGGCGCCTTAGGCGCAATAGCTTCTGTCGTTGTGTATTTTATCGCCAAACGATACGGATACCTATTATCAGGTTCAGAAACTATTATCCTGTTTGTAGCTGGCTGGTCTATCGGCGCTATTATCGAATACGCTCGAGTAGGGTTTATCAACAACAGGAAAAATAGCTAAATAGATGTTGAATCTTATCTCAAGCTAATCATTACTTCACTATCGTCATCATCACCATTACGTAAATCGAGCCGATTCTTAACCACAGGTTGGCTCGGTTTTACATTTACAGAAGAGGCAGGGTTATTATTTGTAGTCATGGACACATTTGTCCTATTGACGACAGCACTATCTATCGCAGAAGGTTGGCTTTGCTGTTTGTTGTCAAGATTAGAAGCTGTAGCATTTACACTATTTATATTAGAGGGCGCATTATTAACCACCCCTGGGCGACCTTGCGGATTCTGTATTTGTAAGGAAGCCTGTGGGGCTTGCGAATTTACTGGTCTTACGGTTGTTGAGTTAGAAGCAGGCTTTCCTCCTAGCTGTTGTCTCTTCGCTAGCCATTCATCCAAGAACGATGACCCACCGCCCGACGATTTTTGACCAACAGAAGGCGCTAATTGAGAAGGACTCGTCTTTGGTTGTGCACTACCTCTAATCCTGTCAAATATCTCCTTTTCAACAACAGCTCGCGGCCTACCGTATTTAGCAGCAGATAGCCTTACTAACGCGTCTCTCAGCTGATTATTAACTTGCCCCATCGGAGGAATCCAATTCATACTAAAGGGTGCAGACGGCACGTTATTAATCATCACAGAAGTTATAGATTGGAAGTTTGGCAATTTAGCCAAGTCATCGACATCAAAAGTCGGCTGAAACTTCTTAACCATCAATTCGGCGTCAGTCACACCGATACGTCCAGAAATAACCGTACCGACGTTACCAATAATAGCCTCTCGTATCTTATCTGTTAACTGCGTCATAAACTGGTTGCCCATAATAAGACTCAATTTATACTTACGAGCCTCAGACAGAATAGATTCAAAGCTGTCAGTGGCGAAGTTCTGGAACTCGTCAACATACAATGAAAAATCAACTCGCTGATCTTCTGGAGTATCTGCCCGAGACATCGCTGCTGCCTGGAACTTCATCACAAAGATAATACCCAAAAGCTTAGAGTTAAGTTCGCCCATCTTACCTTTCGACAAGTTAACCAGCAAAATCTTATTATTATCCATAATTTCACGCAAATTAAATCCAGATTTGGTCTGACCAATGATATTGCGCATTGCATCGTTGGAAATAAATGGACCAAACTTTGATACAACCCATGAAATAACCTCACCTGCCTCATTTGACCTCTGTGATGCAGGAAATTCCTTTGTCCAGAAATCAATAACTTGCTGATCTTTTACATACTTCAGCTTACTTTTCACAAATTCAGGATCAATAAGACACTTCGGCACATCAATAAACGTTCCACCGGCAGGATCCGACATCAACAATAAAGCGCAGTTTCTAAAAATATGCTCCAGGCGAGGACCAACAATTCCCGTATGACCTGGATCGTAAAGGCCATACAGCATATTAATTGCCTCTTGAACCAAAAAGTCCTTCTGATCCGGCGAATCAAATTCAAACATATTAAGGCCAATTGGATTAGTCATATCGGCAGGATTAAAGTAGATAATATCCTCAACGCGCTCTTTTGGAACCTTGCCTAACAATGACTCAACCAAATCACCGTGCGGATCGATAAAAGCAAATCCTCGACCGTCCATCATATCCTGATAAGCCATATTTTCCTGCAAGACAGACTTACCAACACCTGTTTGACCAATAATATATACGTGGCGGCGGCGGTCTTTTGTTCCGATTCGAATAGGTTTTTTGACTCCTCGAAATTCGTTATATCCAATCAGCAAACCCTCATCCAAAACGTCTGTTGGTCCATCAACTTGTTTGGACATTTGTCTTTTAACCTGTGAAGTCGGAATTGCATTAGCTCCAGGCAAATGAAATAACGTTGCCATTTCTACACTGTTGAGAATATTACTACGGGTTTCTTGAGGAAAGAACCTCATAATATAAGCTGTTGTCATTTCCTCAACATTCCTGGTTAAAGAGAACTTAAACCCATTATTGCGCGGTGAGTCAAACAACGAGAAGGCTGCTATTATATTTTTTAACAACACTTGAGAGCGCGCCGCAGTGTTTGACGAAATTACAACACGCACTAAGACTTCGTATGCAGGATAGCGAGCTTTTTCGCTGATAGCATCCACTTCCGCCTGCTCTAAAGATGTTAGCTGCTTGTCCTCAGAATTAGAGCCGCCGTCTTTTTCATTATTCTCTGGAGGTTTCCACAGAGCCTCCATAATATCCATAGGAGCAACACCGCCAAAGCCCTTCTTCTTTCCCTTATTCTTCTTCATACCGTCAATATGAGACTCTGAAGCCTTAGACCAACCGTCATACGCCGGACGTAGTAAAAATTGCACACCTATTCCATCTTCTTTGGACGCCGAAGATAAAGCATTTAATAACGCCCTGGAAGCATCTCTTTTCGACTCCTGATAAGTCGATATTGGATAAACAAAGGACTTTTTCAGGGTAAATTCGCCGCCGATGGTTCCGCTCATCTTACCAACCTTGCTGAATATATTAGTATCAGATACCTCTTCTAGCCGAGCAGAAGGATATGCTGCCGCTACAGCTTGACGAATAACATCAACTAACACTAGCGGAACAACGGCATAATAGTGAACTAACCCACCATGCGCAACAATCTCAAACGATATGTGACGTTGGCCGTAGACTTTACTTTTGAATCCTTTAGTTGCCGTACTTGAGATGATATTGTACATCACCTGGGCTTGCGACAGCACCTCTTCAGTTAAATCTCGCTCATCTCGATTTGAACTATTGACGTCTTCACTTGTCGGAGGCAAATGTATAAGCAACGGCACCATCTTCAAGCCTCGTTCATAATTTTTGGCTTCCCTCAGCATGTTACGATACAACACAAAAGCTACCGCAGAACCAGCGGCTATAATAACAATCGCGATAAAACTAACTATCAAAGGACCCGCACCCATATAAAACCCTACTTACTACCGTCGTCATTTTGACCTAAAGTCTTATTATATCGTTTTTTTAAATAATCAGCCTGCAGCTGTGCAATAACTCTATTCCTCTCATAAGGATTATCTTTTGTTAAAGCTATAATCTTTTTAACTTTATCCACCCACTCTCTTTCTATCAAGTCTTCATCCGCTGCCACCAGAGGAGTATCATCATCAGCTACTACCCCTGACTGATTCGTACTTTGATCGTCGTTTTGAGATTGAGATAAAGGAACTGTTGTAGTATTATCAACAGGCAAAGCCACGGGGATATTGTTATATTGCTCAACCCTAGCACCAAGTGACTGCTCGGATTCTCTTCCGACTTCAGGATTTAATGATGTATTTTCTACATTATACTCACCGCCACCTATATTTTGTGGCTGCACCTCAGGGGTCCTATTAACTTGTGGCAGTTCGGGATTCATAAATATATTGTACCACGTAACTACTTAAAATACACGACTACGTTCAGGACGGAATTAGTATCTTTTATGTATAAAAAAACACGCCAGCAACTCAAACACACCAAGTAATAATATCTCAAAAACCCCAACATCTCCCATCGACTGCATACCCACATAAATAACTGGAGCAAGAGAGATTACAGTAGAGTAATAATACGTCTTATGCTTAGATTCATTGCGACTATTCTTGAAATTAAAAAATTTCGCAGCTATTCGCTCCGATGTTAAAAATACTACATAAGTTAGACAGATAAATAGTACATACAAGCATACAAAAAACGCTAAAATCCCAAACGGACCAGCAGAGCTCGGGTTTGTCGCGCTCAAAATAACCGCAGTCAAAATCAATGCAACCAACGCTATAAAACTAATTATTTTCATCCCCATACTCACATCATACTATATACAAGAAGCCTGAGCGATAATACTATAGCATATAGACACAAACCATCCGCCGATAAAAAATAACTATTAGGCGCGGGTGCTACTTACCCATTACCGCTCGAGGCGATTTGACCGCTCCTTAATTAAGGAGCATCCTTGCAGTTTTCCTCTGCATACATCCAGGACTCTCACCGCTAGTTCTTTAACGAGGATTAACTGGATGTATGCGGTACTAACCGCGCGCTCAACGCTTTTACAATTTGCGAAATATTGTAAAGGCGGAGCATTGGCTGCGTCATTATAAAAATCATGCAGCCAACTGTCCGTCAATTTATACGCAAAATGTAGCTTTATATAAATTTTTATTGTTAATGTATTTTTGCTTTTTTGTTTTTCTAAAAGCTTAACCTTATACTAGCATAGCCCTATTTAGATGTCAACCATTACTCGGCCAAAAAATATTGTAATTTTCACCTATTTTTTAATGTTGTTAAAATTATCATCTGTTAATTATTTTATTATCACTTTATAGCTATCTGTGCATTTTACAACAATCTTGTCGTTTTTGAGCATTATCTAGCACAGATTACGTACCATTCAATGAAGATATTGTTGACTTAGCGACCGCCCAATTGCACGACTAACCCATGATTACCCGTCATCCAAACATTGCCACAAAAATAGGTTTGTACAGCCAATATTAGACTGACACCCAGCACTCAAATCCGCAATAAAATAATATTCTCTATTCCCCGCTTTATAAAACTCTGTTCACTTTCATCGTCACGCTACAGCAAACTTAACAAAATTATTTTTTATATTATTATAAGAACATCCAAGCATCCGTATGTATATTAAATCTTATACATCAAAAATGTTATACAACAGTTTTAATTAAAAATTACAAAACGAAAGTATAGAGTTTATTCATAGTACACAAAGCCACTCTTTATACTTCAATAAAAGAGCCCTAGAAAATGTGCGACAATTTAATTTGTCGCACACATAAAAGACATAAAAAGCAATCAAACAAACACCAGTTTCTGACATATAACTTCATAGTAAAAGTCATTAGAAAAAATAGTTGCGAAAATTAGAAAGAAGATTATAAAATGTGTGGTATTTTTTACTAAACTTTTTACAAAAATATTGTTGACATAAGCATTTATATAGCTTATTATAGGGGTAGCTTCTGAATAAAAAAGTTATACAGAGGCCAAAAATAAAAAGAAATTGTAAAACTCCACTTTTTTGAAAACAACCACTACTCGCAGGTGGTTGTTTTTCTATATTAAAGATAAATTCTACTCTTTAACATAAATAAAGTCAGCGATAAGGCTGACTTTTAATCTAATCTATCTGGTGGAGCTGCCGGGTACTGCCCCCGGGTCCAACTGGTATCACAACATCCGTCTACGAGCATAGGCTTATCTAAATTTATTTAATAACGCTACTCGGATTTAAAATAAACCAAGAAAACCGAGTTCCGTTACGTAGTAAAAGTCCTATATATCCGCTACTTCCAAATATATAGCAAGCAACATAGATATAACACCCTTAGATATTGACTGTTGCCACAATACAAGGATGATCGCTAAAAATTAGGCAGCGATTGGCGCAAAGGCCATCTTAGGAGCAAAAGCGCTCGCTACGAATGACTTTGCTTTTGCAACAAAGTTTGCATCTAAAAATATACGTTACGCGTATCATCGGCTCGCAGAATGTCATGATAAGGTCCAATTGTCGAAAGCTATATCAGCCCCACATATCGATTCATATTATATCTCTATCTCATTCAAAAATCTACATGCTTATGTTTTAATAGATTCATGATTAGTAGAGTTATTTCAGCTACACCCTACGGATTTAGCGGACAAATCATCGAAGTTGAGGGAGATATGTCAAAAGGACTTCCTAGTCTACAAATTGTCGGAATGGGCAATAAGGCCATCGATGAGTCCAGAGATCGAGTACGTAGTGCAATAAAAAACTCTTCCCTGGATTTTCCGAAAGGAAAAATAATCATCAACTTAGCACCGGCAGAGTTACCAAAAGACGGATCTCACTTCGATCTTCCCATCGCCTTATCTATCTTATGCATCAACGGCGTACTCAACCAAAGCGACGTAAGTAATGCGGTTTTTGCAGGAGAACTAGCGCTAGACGGCAGTCTACGTCCAATACGATCAGCAATCATCACAGCCGAAGTGGCTAAAAACCAAAAAATTAAATCAGTATACGTGCCAGCCCAAAACGCCAAACAAGCAGCGCTAGTGACTGGAATTGATGTATTTCCAGTAAAAAACCTAAAATCACTATTCTTACATCTCAAAAAAGAAAAGATTATTAAGCCAATAGACAGATCATCAATAAAAAATGTATCTCACAATCATAAAAACACTCCAACCATCGACGACATCTACGGACAAGAACAAGCAAAAAGAGCTATTCAAATAGCCGTTGCCGGAAGACATAATATTTTATTATCCGGCCCTCCAGGGTCAGGAAAAACTATATTGGCAAAATCTTTGAAGAGTCTATTACCAGCCCTATCAGAGGATGAGATAGTAGAAGTGACAAAACTTCACAGTCTTGGAGAGCACACTATAATAAACAATCCCATAGTAGATAGGCCATTCAGGTCGCCGCACCACACCGCAAGTAGAGCCTCTATCATTGGCGGAGGATCGAAAGTGCAGCCGGGAGAAATCAGTTTAGCTCATAGGGGTGTCCTATTTCTTGATGAGTTACTCGAATATCCGCGCACTGTGCTTGAATCACTTCGTCAACCCTTAGAGGATCACGAAATTACCGTTAGTCGTGCAAATGGTAAATTCAACTTCCCTGCCAATTTCTTATTAGTAGCCACAATGAATCCTTGCCCTTGTGGATTTCTTGGAGATCCAGAAAAAACTTGCATATGTTCACAAAATCAAATTATCAATTATCAAAAAAGATTATCAGGGCCACTACTTGATCGAATAGATCTAACAGTATCGGTTTCACGAGTTCCCCATGAAAAATTATTAAATAATAAAATGTCGACAAAATCACAACAAGAGACATTTTTATCTGAGATACATAAAACCTACTCTATTCAGAGAGGCAGATATAAGTGTAGTTACAAATACAACAATGACATTCCAAGTAGTAGCGTTGATAAAATTACATCAATATCAGAATCTGCAAAAACCTTCTTGACGAACGCAGCCAGAAAACTAGACTTAAGCACTCGCAGCTACTTTAAGGTCATAAAAGTTTCTCGCACTATCGCAGACTTAGAAGGATCCACATCCATAGAAATTCCACATATAGCAGAAAGTCTACAATACAGACAGATTAACATAGGTTAATTATTATCCTTGAAAATAACAGACATCTCTGTTACAATAGCAACTGAGTTAATCTAAAATTGCTTCAAAAAGGAGAGCCAGAGATTAATAAATCAATCCGTATCAACGGAGCAATCCGTGCAAGAGAACTGCGGATAATTGGTCCTGATGGCGAGCAGCTAGGAATCATGTCCCTTAAAGAGGCTTTAAGTAAGGCCAACGACATGAATCTTGACTTAGTTGAAATATCACCGGGAGCCAATCCGCCAGTTGCTAAAATCATTGACTGGGGTAAGTACCAGTACCAAAAAATGAAGGATCAACAGAAGAATCGGCGCCAAGCCAAATCTGGAGACCTAAAGCAGATGCGCTTTGGTCTAAAGATAGGAGCTGGAGACCTAGAGGTTAAGCTGAAGAAGATCCGTAAATTTTTAGAGGGCGGACATAAAGTTCGCATACAAGTGGTCTACAAAGGTCGCGAAATGGCCCATAAAGAGATCGGCTACGAATTGATCGACAAAATCATGGAACACCTTAGTGAGGACGCAATATTAGAGCAAAAACCTCAGATGGCTGGTCGCAATCTGAGCGTAGTAATAAGGAGTAAATAATGCCAAAGCTAAAGACCCACAAAGGCACTGCGAAGCGTATCAAGCTGACCAGCACCGGAAAATTGACCCGCCAGCGCGCATTTGGCGGCCACTTGTTGGCTAAAAAGTCAAAAAGTCGTAAGCGCGCAATCAACACAACAGCAACAGTAACTGGTTCGATGGCCAAGAACGCCCGTCGAGCAATGGGAGTATAGTTATGCGAGTAAAACGAGGAGTTGCCGCACACGCTAAGCACAAAAAAATCTTAAAAGCAGCTGAGGGAATGCAACATAATCGCACCAGAAGTTTTCGTCTTGCAAAACAAGGTGTTATTAGGGCTCTACAGTACGCCTACCGCGATCGCCGAAACAAGAAGCGCGATTTACGCGGTCTATGGATTACCCGAATCAATGCAGCCGCTCGACAAGAAGGCACAACTTACGGCAAACTTATAGCTTCTATGAAATCTAAAAACATTGAGATTGATAGAAAAATATTAGCAGAATTGGCAGTTAACGAGCCAAAAGCTTTCGCTGAAATAGTAAAAGCTAGTCTATAACAGGATAAAACTACCAATATAAAACACCCTGACATTATGCAGGGTGTTTTATTCATAGTCTGCCTATAAGCCGGGTTCTGTCTAGGGCAATCATCTATCTAGTTTGCTTGTTGCCAAACAAATCAAGCGGTTATCGATCTGCGGACGGATAATCCTATTTGCAAATCTCCTTGCAGCCGACAGGGTTTACCTCTCGTCTATGTCGCCATAGACGACTGTGGGCTCTTACCCCACTCGTTTCACCTTTTCCCTCGTATATAAAATACGAAGGTAGTTTCGTTTCTGTGGCACTTTCCCTAGAGTTGCCTCCGGTCGCCGTTAACGACTGTCGTATCCTTCGCTGCCCGGACTTTCCTCTTAAGTACAACTTAAGCGATTGCCTAACAGACTACATGATATATTATAGCACTAAACCCTAGACTTGTCTGTGGGCGCTAGATATTCCCCGCATAAATGCAAGGTGGGTGCTCGCAACTTATTGCCACGACAATAAATCATTAAAGCTCCCTATTGTATGATGTTAGGAAAATCATACGCGCCCACGGATAAATCCAGGGTATAGCCCTATTATACACCAAATATGTTCATAAATACACGCAAAATTGCCCGAATACAGCCCGACATAACCTGCCCAATTACATCAGAAAACAGCACAACTATAATCATCACCAAAAGAACGCCGTTTTGCTCAATTTTTTGCATAACACTCCTGACGCTATTTGGCGCTACAGCGTATAATATTCTAGATCCGTCCAGAGGCGGAATTGGTAGCATATTAAAAACAAAAAAACCCAGATTCACCGATACAGCAGTAGAAATAATCAGTCCAAATATCGTAGGCTGTACTGCCCCAGCATTATTAATAACGCCACTAAACACTCCTAAGCCAAACGCAATAAAGGCGATTACCAAATTAGTAATTGGGCCAGAAAGAGCAACAAGAGCCGCTCCCCAATCACCAAAACGGACTCTATTTGGATTAAATGGAACAGGTTTAGCCCCTCCGAAAACTGGAGCATGCAGTATCACCATAATCAAAGGAAGCAAAATAGTCATCACCGGATCGATATGTCTTATGGGATTAAGTGTCAACCTCCCCTCTTCTTTTGCAGTATTATCGCCTAGCATGTATCCCATAAATGCGTGCATAGCCTCATGTATAGTCATAGACAGCAATATGACAGTCAAAACTATTATTATTTCTAAAACCATAAGTGTTATTATAGCATCAATACGTGATCTTGACTAATTACACAAATGTCGCTACAATAATAAGGATTGTTATTAATAATAAAGTAAAGAGAGTGGAAATGGCATCACGATGTGATTTAACAGGCAAAGGCAAGCAGTTTGGCAATAATGTCAGCTTCTCCCTGCGTCGAACTAAGCGCGTTTTTAAGCCAAATCTTCAGAAGAAAACCTTTGTTGTTGACGGTCAAAAAATCACCATGACCTTAAGCACAAAAGCTATTCGCACCCTGAAGAAAAAAGGTATTTTGGGCGCAACTGCCGATAAGTAATCGCTAAATCAAATTTTAATAAAATAACTCCGATTGTATTATCGGAGTTATTTTTAATTCAACGAGAAGACCCTAGCTTTTCGATATCTGAACAACCGTTAAATTATCTGGCAGATCTGTTATTTTCTTTAGTTTCCACTTTGGACCAGCCTCAACAACTGGAGCTCCTAGATTTTTTACAAATTCATCCATACCATCCTGTGGAACTTCATAATGCAAAGTAGCGTCATTGTAATGTACCGGAATCACTACCTTAGGATCCAATTGACGAATTATTGAAGTTGCTCCCATTGCGTCTAATGTATATCCATTTCCACCGACAGGTAATATTGCAAAATCAACAACACCTATACTTTCGAGCTGATCATCAGTTAGTTTACTCTCAATGTTACCAATAACCACTCCCTTAGCTTCACCAATCGTAATTTTATATATTGTAGATTTTTTAACATCATCTGTAGCGTCAATATGTCGGCGCGCTGGAATTCCTAGCAATGAGATGTCTCCGACTTCATATTCACCTGGACCCGAGAATAACAGTCTTGGGGTAGAATCCACAACAGCAAACCGATCCTCCGTAACCACTTCTACGTCATTATTCACAGAAACATTTTTTCCTCCGACAATCTCTAAATTCGGATCAAATACCACACGGAGTTTCTTTGTAGTAATAATAACAGCATTTGCTCCTTTATACTCTATTTCAAACATGCCTACTCCTTTCTCATTATATTTTCCGTATCTACTAATACAGAGTGCTTGTTTCTTACAATATCCATTATAAACCTATCTTTGACACTCATCCTATAATAGAAATCATCATAAGATATTACGGCATAATTTATCTCTATTTTTCTATCTTTTTCGATTTTTTTAACAAGATTTTTTATAGTTACGACAGACATATCATCGCCAACCAATAGCAAATCAACAGCAGAGCTTGATCCGACTACTAATTTCCCCGAAATAATAGCCAATCTTAAACCTCTCATTCTCCCTAAAGAATCTTTCCAGGAAACGCTACTCGCAGCACTCATACCGCCTTCTGTATTTTTATCTGAGAATATAGCTGCAAGCGGTTTAATGTAAGGATAGTCTTCATTTACGCTATAGTACAGTTTATTATCAATAGCATCCTGCTGTACTATACCTACAGACACCATATTAGCTAGCTCTCGACGGACAGAGTTTATCTGCTCATCGATCATCCTAGTAATTTCCCTCACATAAAATGATTTTTCTGGATTGTTCAGAAAAAGATGTAATAATTTTACCCTAGTTTTTGAACCAAATAATGAATCAATCATTGTACTATAATTGTAACATATTTTTTACTTACTATCTAATACTCGAGATAAATATTGTTCACATGAATGAACATCTCCCCATTCAATAAATGGGTTTCGTCTAAACCACGTCAACTGACGTTTCACTAAGTTTACATCACTAACGATAAACTCTCGAATAGCCTGATCTTCGTCTATTTCTTTCTCGATTAATTTCTTAATAATAGGATAAACATTACCCGTCATAGCCTCATTGCACCACCCGACATTATTGGCTAATCCTATTGTTTCTTTTACAACACCGTCCTTGAACATTTTTTTTGCTCTATCTGCAATCCTCTGTTTTAATAGCTGTTTATCTGTAGTAATTCCGACAACGATAGTATTATTCAATGGCGCATCCAGTCCAGACGGCTTTTCATCGACTCGCTCAATGGCCCTAACTAGATATCTTTTATTTTTACTATTCTCCGGCAAGACTACATCATGATTAGCACAGTATTGCTGAAGTTTAGACACTGTCATTTCCTGTAAGCTATCTCTTCTTTCTTTGCTGGATTTACCTCCAAATTGAAAATCAAATATAACAGAATCAATATACAACCCTGTTCCACCGACAAGAAATGGAATATTTCCTCGACTTCGGATTTCTTTAATCTTTTGACGAGCATAGCCCTTAAATTGCGACGCACTGAAAAAATCTCCTGGATCCACTAAGTCAAGGCCCCAATGAGAAACCTCCTGCTGCTCTTCCAAAGAAGGCTTAGCTGTCCCGATATTCATACCACGATAGACAGTTCTACTGTCAGCACAAATTATCTCTCCTCTATACTTCTTTGCCAATTGTATAGCTAATGATGTTTTGCCGCTAGCAGTAGGACCAACAATTACAATTAGCGGTAGGCGACCTTCATCAACGCCGTTATCTAATTTTATAAACCCTATCCAATTATCTCAACCCTACAAAGATTTTATATACTCAGCAAGCTGCTCCCAACGATATTTTTTCTTCGCCAGATTGCGTGCGAACACTAACCTCGTTAGCTTTCACGTCCTTTGGTCCTACGATAAGTTGAACAGGTATCTTCATAGAGGTAGCTTCCCTAATCTTCTTGCCTAATGATTCATTTCTAGAATCTATTGTAAATCTTACATCGTTATATCTAACTGGCTTCATGAGGGTAATGTCTGATAATATGGTTGTTATTTTATCAACATACTCTAGCACCGTGTCGTTAATTGTCAAAATACGAACCTGTTCTGGAGCCGCCCAAAACGGAAACCATCCGCCAGTATGCTCTATAAACACACTTAAGAATCGCTCAATTGAACCCCAATAAGGCACAGTGAATCATAACTGGTGTTGTAAAATTGCCATCAGCATCCGCATATTCCAAACCGAACCTTTGTGGTTGCACGAAATCTAGCTGCACAGTTGCAACTTGATGTTCACGGCCGATTGCATCCGTTGCCATAAAGTCAATCTTTGGACCATAAAATGCTGCCTCACCCTCTTGCTCAAAATAATCCAATCCTACTTTCTCGACAGCAGATTTTAACTGGTTCTGTGCGGAATCCCATAGGCTAAGATCACCTAAATACGAATCAGACTTGTCACGATAGCTTAATCTAACCCTGAGCTTCATATTGATTGAACCATATAACTCACGAGCAGCAGATAGCAAATTATTAATCTCGCCTTCAATCTGATCAGTACGACAAAATATATGGCTATCGTCCTGCGTTAATGAACGTACACGATTCAATCCGCCCAGCTCGCCAGTTTTTTCGTCGCGATAGTCTGTTGTCGTTTCCAAGTATCTTACTGGCATGTCACGATAACTTCGCGGTCGTGAGGCGAAAATTTGCGTATGATGCGGACAGTTCATAGGTTTAAGAGCCATTTCATCACTAGTTTCTTGGCTTTTAACTAAAAATAACTCTTCTCCGAACTTAGCCCAATGGCCCGATGTTTCATATAGATCTTTTTTCGTAATATGAGGAGTCCAGACCTTTTCAAAGCCAAACTTCTGTCTCAGCTGGTTCGAATATTGAGCCACTATGTCTCGTAAAATCGTACCGCGAGGAGTAAACAAAGGCAAACCAATCCCTACCAGAGGAGAGGTCGTATATAGATCAAGCTCCTTGCCTAGCTTGCGATGATCCCGCTGTTTTGCAATTTCCAATCTATTAAGATATTCATCCAACTCTTCCTGTGTAGCAAACGCTACACCATATATTCGCTGCATTTGTGGATTATTCTCATTGCCTCGCCAATATGCTCCAGCTGTCTTAGTAAGCTTAAATGCGCCAATTTTTCCAGTACTGTCCACATGTCCACCCCTACACAAATCAGTGTAATCACCCTGAGAATACAAAGAAACAGTCTCGACTTTACTATCGCTATCAGACACAGATCCCATTTTTTCTCCAGCTAATTCACTAGCAACGGTAGTACCGGATCTTTTGAGGTCATTCAGCAATTCCATTTTAAAGATCTGATCTCCCTTTATAGCCCAATCAATAGCCTCTTCTACTGACACATCACGCCTCTCAAACGGATAATTAGCCGCTGCAATCTTTCGCATCTCCTCTTCTATCTTCGGAAGATCAGCTTCAGAAATTGTCCCGTTGTCAAGATAAATATCATAGTAAAAACCATTGTCGATAGCTGGACCCACGCCGAATTTCGCCTGAGGCCATAAATGCTGAATAGCCTGCGCCATAATATGTGCCAGGCTGTGTCTCATAGATTTTAGTTCTTCTTCACTCATACCAATATTATACCACGCTCCTTGATAGTAGACATCTGTTATGGTAATATTATTATATCTGGGCGATTAGCTCATTTGGCTAGAGCGCTTCATTGACGTTGAAGAGGTGAGAGGTTCGAATCCTCTATTGCCCACCAGATACGACATATAAGCCTCGTCGATAGTAGACGGGGCTTTTTTATTAATAGAATTAGTTAATACAACAAAAATAACCAAACCTACACGTTTGCCATGCAGACCTTGACTTTATTTGATAAGTATGTTAGGATTTAAAGTGTGAGTAAACATGCCTCACCTAGTTTAGACACAAAAAAGCCGCAACACTGTTCTTTATTGAGCAAGGCAAAAATTCACTACGAATATAACAAGAAGATCAACGAAGAAAGATCTATACTTAATTAAGTTCCCAGATTTATAAAGTAATCGCCTCTACAATGAGGCGATTTTTATTTTACACAGCACTTTTCCACTGGATTTTTTTATAGTTGTATGTCAATATATTGATATGATATGCATAAAATGTTTTCACGGAAAAACCCACGTAACAAATTCTCGTCAAAATAAAAAATACCCAATAACCTGGCGTAGACATATATGCGACCAATGCGGTTATTCTTTTACAACCTACGAAAAGCCTGCGATTTTCCCTCGTTGTCACATCACAAGATGGCAAGAAAAATAATTTTTCTATAGGAAAACTGATACTTAGTATTGCACGAAGTTTTAATCATAACGAAAAATTAGCAGGCTCATATAGCTACGACTTGGCCAATACTATACAAGATAAATTAATACACCTACACAACAAACCCGCTATATCATCACAACACATCGCCGAAATAACCCATTCAACATTACAGAATTTTGACCAAATAGCCGCACTGCAATACGCAGCACAACATGATCTTATTACTCCCCAGAGGAAGAAGCGTCGCGGTCGCCCCTCTTTTTCTTATTCTGAGCACGGCTCTGATCATTCATCTCTACAGTAGTCTTCTCTGTCACGTCAAACTTATCAAGATATTTACCAAGCAAAAGATGAGTCTGGGCATTATACGAGGCCATTGAGCTATATACTATAGCAATTACAGGCATCAGAGCCCATTGCAGGACCATTAATACATTCCTGCTCTTTTTATATCTTTCTGGACGCGAAGGCAGAAGTTTAAATGATACGAAAATTGAAACCAGAATACCCACCATAGCTATCTGTTGTATTAAGCTAACCGTATCCGGCAGTTGATGTGCGGCAACACTACGAGCAGCCTCACTATTCAGCACGAGCGGCGCCCACCCGCCAAAAGCAACAATTAGGGCAATACAGGCCTGCGTTACATGTCCATCTAACAACCTTATAAACCTGGCTAGACTAGGCCAAAATTTTACTGTTCTATTTTTATTGAATACGTTATTACCAACGTATGCCACATCTGAAGCCCCGTAGCTCCAACGACGCAACTGAACAAACTGAGCCTTCAGTGTCTTTTTATATCCATTAGACAATACCGCATCCTGATAAATCGGCACAAAAATCGGCACAACTTCATAATTACCATCAAAATAGAAATAGCTTCTCCAGTACTGGTGGCCATCTTCAACAATTGTTCGCGTACTCCAAAAGTTCATCTCAACGAGAGCATTCATTGGTTGCGAATGTGACGCAAAGTTACGTAAAGAATATGGGACGCATGGAGCTAATAATGTTCCAGAATGAGTTCCCTGTTGCCACTACTCGCATTGGTGCAGGAACATCCCATATATTATTAGTAAACAAACATATTGGCTGAAACGACAAGTGCTTTCTATCTTCGTGAACAATATATTCGTACGTCACATAGTCAAAGTAATACTTATGCGGCTTATTATCGCAGTCCATCGTTGTAACAATAACATCAGAAAAAGCTATTTCTTCCTGTTGTAAATATTGCTCCAGCCACTTGCCTGCATACGTGATATTTCCACCCTTACCAACTACCTCATTTGGTAGATCTTTTGGATGTTTTACAATATGGAAAGAATGAAAGTACTTGCCGTATTTCTTTTTCAGTATTTTAGCCGTTGTATCAATATCAACGCCGCCACGCTCTTCGTACGCAAAAACTGCAATTAGATGCTTCTTGTCGTATGTCGTATCTAAGACCGACTTAAGAGCAGGCTCAATCACTTCTATACTCTCGTTGTACGCAGGCATAATAAGAGCGTTGTAAATATTACTAGGCTTAGGATAGTACCCGTCTTCCGCAGCAGACATAAATCTTAGATTGTCTACATGTTGTTGATATAACAACTCCTTAGATTGATTATCTCTCAGTCTAGAATACGCATCCTTCGGATTTTCCAAATCAGATAACCGCTTATTCCAGTCGACTCTCGACGCTTTTTCCATATTACTATAACCACTAATTACCCTATAGCTAATTGCTATGGCCTTCACAAACGCGGCCAGGATTATAGACAGTAAATAAATTGACGCCAGAACAGGGACTTAAAATAGACAAAACGATCAAAAGAACAATAGCCCCGTAGCTTAATAATCCAGGAAGCATCTCAAGAAAACGATATTTTTTTGTTCGTTTACCAAGTGGGATTTCAATGTCCATGTATTATCCTATCGATGCAATTTTAATTATAGAATAGGCTAAAATAGCTAAAATAGCTAAAATACCCAACGTCAACCATAAAATAAATATAGCCAAGCTTCGTTTCTCTAGTGAAATTAACTTGACACTTAGCGCAGAGTGACCAAAAACTATCATAAACGCCAAAGCAAAATAACTAAGTAGACTAGACCAATGACTCCTATAAAAATTCGCATCACCATACGCAGTATAGCGCGTAATAACCTGAGCCTCGCTATGTTTTATTGATGATCCTAAAAATATAGATACAACAATAGCCACAACAACATTAACGATCAAAAGAGTTGCCGCAGTCCTGTCGCTAAAAACAATTTTTATCGATTTCTTTATAGTGTCTTTCATAAAATGGAGCCGTTGACTGGGCTTGAACCAGCGACCTGCTCGTTACGAATGAGCTGCTCTACCAGCTGAGCTACAACGGCAAACTCCTTAGGAAATTATAGCAAAAATAGGAGTTTTTTCAAACTAGATTGCTTATTTATCGATAGAAATGAAATATTTTACTTTATTGTTATTTTTTAAGTAGTTAAACTGGTTATTAAATTCAGTCAACGGAACTTTTACGTAAGAGTAATTTACGGTTTTACCTTCAATGTTATTAAGCATCACAAAATAATATCCGTCACCTGAAAGAGTCTTTATAGGACCTGAGATTTTACCCTTTGTTAATGACATAGCCGCTTTTGTTAGGCCTCCGTCAGAATTATCCGTAGAGACGGATAGATCAAATACCGGCTGCACTTTGTCGCCCATTTCCGCAGCAATATCCTTTAAGGATTTACCCTCTTGCAGCCTCTTCTTAATGTCAGACGCTAGATTATTGGCTGTTTTATCAATCTTAAAAGATACTTCCTGCTTTAGCAGAGTATATTTCATAGCAGTTTTTAGCTCATCCATTGACCAATGAAGATTGTCTTTCACTACAGACTCATAAGCGGACTGCGATAACTTGCTAGATTCCTGCTGTTTTTTGATAAGATCTTGAACCTTTTTATCATCTACCGTAATATTATTCTCTCTCGCAAGCTTTTTGGCATATGCCACCTCTAATGCCTTATCTATGGACTGGTTTTGGTAGAACTTAACTTTGTCCTTTTGATCTGCTTGCCCCTGAGATTGCAATACCGCCAACGAACTACGATGATACAGAAGATAATCACTATACTCAGCATTTTCTCCGTCAATATTAGCTACAGGAAGAGGTAAAATCTTGGTTATCCTATATGCAATATCATTTGTATCTTTCCAGACATATAACTGCGCCCAACCAAGAGCAATGAAAACAATCAGAATAACAACACTAACAAGCATCGTTATCCACACCAATCGACGTTTAGTGTATTGGATGGGATATTTATGCTTACGACCAGCCGCCAAGACCTTCTCGCGGTGCTGAGCTACTGTATCATTTGTAATCCTCTTAGGTAGTTCCTTTGGCTGTTTTTTATCTTTACGGTTCAATAGATTCTTCATTGATATCCTCCTTCTTTGTCGAAATTTCCACTGCGTCTTGCAATTTATTATAGATCTTATCCGGATGTTCTACGTTTTTTATAACAAGATCTCCAACAAAAGTTTGAATAACTATTGTACCAAACTTAAACATTTCTCCACTAAACCCTGGAATACTATAACTAATATTCTGAATTTTTGACAATTTCAGCTCAATGACGTCTTTGCCAAAAAATCCATGTTGAGTAATCTGACGAATTCTCTGATCAGTAACAATATAGTAAGTATAAAACCACATCAAAAAATGATAGAAAAATAACATTAGACCAAAAATAAATCCGCCAACAAACACCCATAAAAGATTCAAATTATCTTGCCAAATTAAAAAAGGCAATGAACCAAGCGTCATTGATCCTAGAAGCAGATAAAATCCTTTTCTCATAGCAATTATGTGACGACGAAACACAAACAACAGTTGCTCTCCGTCACGCTGCCCATCAAATTGCTTATCTTTAATTTGCTCTATCATATATATGGTACCCCGGGCAGGAGTCGAACCTACAACCTTATCCTTAGGACGGATCTGCTCTATCCAGTTGAGCTACCGAGGCATACAACCATTATACCACGGTAACTCTCAGGAAAGACTAGCTTAGCGAGTAAACTTTTCACTTAATGTGTGATAATTTACCAATTCTTCCGGCTTGAACCAGTGTTTAATTTCACGAACAGCCTCATCTGAATCGCCGGATGCGTGAATCAAATTTGGAACTCCCTTTTGGCACTCATCTGCATAGCCAAAACTAATGTGTGAGTAATCACCGCGAATTGTTCCCATGTCAGCCGACTTAGGCTCTGTTGGACCAACAATCTTCCTAACAACAGCCACAGCTTCAACGCCCTCTAGCACCATTGCTATGACCGGACCATCCATCATCATATCTAATGTTATATTCAAAGTTCCCTCACCTCGACGAGTAGCCAATTTACCGATGTCCTCGTAATGAGCATAGTAATGGTCTCTGGATGGTGATGTCATTTTTACACCAACTATTTTCAAGCCAACTCGCTCAAAACGTTGTAAAATTTCCCCAACTATACCTCGTTGAACTGCGTCAGGCTTAAAGACGATCAATGTCCTCTCAACACCACAGTAGTTTTTTTCGCTTTCTGCCATAGATACTCCTCTGCTTATTATTTTCTAATATAGTAGCAGAAATAAATAATTTGATAAACATATTCATTAGCGATAGAATAAATATTATGTTTATGTCAGAAGCTTTAACTGATTTTTTAGAGCACCTAGAGGTTGAAGGTGGGCGTAGTCAAAAAACCATCATAAATTATCAACTATATCTAGAGAGATTCATTGATTTTGCCGGCGATATAAATGTTGATAAAATTACATCAGAACTAATACGCCAGTATCGCCTCTGGCTAAACCGTTATAAAAATGACAACACCGGCGAAGAGCTGTCTTTAATTACCCAAAGTTATCATCTTATTGCATTACGAGGTCTACTAACTTACCTTTCTCGTCGTAATATCAAAAGTCTAGCGGCCGACAGAATTATATTACCTAAAGTAGTTCGTAAACAAGTGACTTTTTTACAATATGACGAAATTTTACGTATGATCGATCAAATACCAACCGATACAGAATCTGGACTGAGAGATCGAGCAATCGTTGAGTTACTATTTTCCAGCGGACTGCGTGTTTCAGAATTGGTCAATTTAAACCGAGATCATATAAACCTAAAGAGGCGCGAATTTATGGTGCGAGGAAAAGGACAAAAGGATCGCCCTGTTTTTATTTCAAAAAGTGCTGCCGAGCACATATCGGCATACCTGGAAGCTAGAACGGATAATCTACCCGCTCTATTTTTAAGCTATAGCAAACGCCATGCAACTCCCAACACCTCCGGAGACTACCGTAGGTTAAGCGCGCGCAGCATTCAGAGAATGGTTGGTCAATATGCTAGATTAGCTGGTATCACAAAACATGTAAGCCCACACACTATGCGCCATAGCTTTGCCACCGACCTACTTATGAACGGTGCAGACTTGCGCTCAGTCCAATCAATGCTGGGACATAGCAATATATCAACAACACAGGTATATACGCACGTTACCGACCAGCATCTGAAAGATATTCACGACCGATTTCATAGCGACACAGAAGCTTAGCTTATGGGCTTACATCGACCTGCGGTAGCAGATCCGCCGCCAGATACAGAGAAATCTTTACATAGACTATTCTTTAATTCAACCGCATTATTAGGATATGCGAAATCATCTCCTATTTGCAATCGAGCTTCAACTCTTCTAAACAAATCACTTGCCCGCCCCGTAGAATCGACAATTGGCTGGACTCCATCAAAATTGACAATTGTTCCGTCGGTTTTTTGAAGAGAAATCTTCACACTACCACCTTTATATATAGGCAATAATCTCAAGAATACAGTTTCACTACCAGCTGAAATCTCATCAACATCAATCACCGCTTTACACGAATATTCGCCAGAAAACTTGAATGTCTTGCTGCAAGAAACCACACTTGTTCCATTATTATGTTCATTCCCGTCAGTTGCGCGTGGATGATCAGAAATCTTACCAGAAACAGCAGTACCATTCTGGCTTGCTACGTCTGATCTTAAAACATTCGGTCGTAAGAAAGAAGTGACGCCAGTTGAATCTAACGCCGCTAAATTAAAGGTGGCGCCTGGGTTTATAAGCTGCACGCGCATCAATTGTGGCGAATTAGCATTCCAGTTGTTTTTCGTCGGCAAATCCCCAGAAGTGGATATTTCAGTGTTAGCAGCGTTGGCGCCATTCAAATTACTCTCGTCATCGCGCCTATACCATTCGATAGATATCTTGTTGAATGAACCAGTTGCGCGTAGTGGCACAATTTGAGATTTTTCCTCGATAGACTTATATATAAAATCTTGGGATTTCATAGTGATCTTTACGCAGGTATATGCTTGATCAAATTTTTTACCCGCATCTGTACCAGTTTTAATAATAGTTTCACCAGAAGAACTGCCTCCAACAACACCAGATGTCGCAACCATATTACAATTAATCGGACCATTCAGCACTCCCGCCGCTTGAATATTTCCAGTCTGGGCGGCACGAACCACACGCTTAGCATCCTCAACCCCAGCCAGAGCCGCGTCATAAGCACTCTGCGACAGATCATTGTTCGAGGATTGTTGCTGATCCATAATCATCAACTTGATAAAACCAATAGTAACAATAGTCAGCAACATCGCGCCAAATATGACTGCAAAAAGAGATACAGCACCCGATTGTCGCGTATTTTTACCCATTCGTCCTCACAATCATCTCAAATTTATTTATAGCACAGAACTCAAAATTACTATCATCTTCAGTCGGAGCTTTACAGGAAGAATTCCTTATTTCACTCATCTTGCTCGTCCCCAGTGTAAAGGTAAATTTATACAGAGCCTCCCTTGAATTATCTGAGGTAACCTTTTCTAACGTAACTTCGTGCACGCCAATTGAGCCATCGCCGCTATTGATAGCTCTGAGCAAATTGGACGATTTCACAAGATCAATAGTTTCTGGATATTTGCCGGAAGCATCTTTTTTACACAATCCGCTATCCGCATCAACTACACGCACTAAATTAACAGGTTTACTATCAACCTTAAACAGACTATTTCCGCCCAACAAGCTAGGATCGTCCAAATACTTCGGATTATTCCATACATAAGAATGAGAGCCAAGGCAAAGTCGACCAGTTGACCAATTGCTATTATTCGGCACCCTCAATCCCGCACTATCAATCTTTTCGGCATTTGTCTGAAGAAAATCACGTCGAATAGTGTCTGAAATATCTCGCCCCGCTTGATTAACATCACGAAGTACAATACCTCTGCTATACATTTTTCCCGCTTGAATACCCACCATCGCAATCGATAACAAAAGAACAGAGATAAAACTCATGGCGAGCATCAATTCGATAAGTGTAAATCCTTTTTTATAACCCCGAATCATACAACCTCACAATCGTACCAATGGTTGCCGGCATTTTACTACCAACTGGCATCCAGCACGCTTTTATGTACGCATCATATTTATTGCTATCCCTGCTCCCGACAGTCGTACTCGGCTTAACTAATCTAACAGATATTCCATACGTTTTTTTAGTATCACTATCGACCCGCGCGTACGTTTCTGCTGGTTTATAATCTCCAGGATTGTTCAATATACCAATCTTCGAAGCGAGCGAAGGCGTCGCAGCCAATGCAAACTCTTTCGTGGAAAAATCATCAGGACATTTTTCGGCACCCAAATTTCCTTCATTACCATTAACGGCAGAAACGCTCACCGAATTATTGTCTACCAATTTCTTCCAAGTATCATTTTTCATATCATGCGCATATCTTAGCATTTCAGCCTGAGCGTCAACCTGTTGGCGAACCAACGTCGTCTCCAAAGAATACTGAGCGATAGCCATCCCGCGGTTCATGGTTTCTAATGCAATAACAGCGACTAGGCTAAAAATAGTTACTCCAAGCAGCACTTCGACAAGTGTGTCGCCTCTGTTAAACTTACGCATCAGCACAACCTCCCGTAGCATTACCCATAACTACAGCATCAGCAGAACCTGCATGCGATCGTAGAAAAATAGATAATCTCTCTCCCGGTAGCCAGCCGTCATCATAAACACAGATCTCCCTCTGTTGACGTTGCTCGCCAGCAGATTGCACAACTCCAGCACTATTTTTATTATTGACGAAATCAGTCAAATTATCACCGAATCGGCTCGTGTCAGTTCTAATATCCAACTGCCCCGTCTCTGGGTGGCGGTACATCAAAATAGAAATATACGCACTATCTTTGGCTTGGTTAGAAAACCTAGTTTTTGCTTGCCAATTAACGATATATTTATCAGACTCGGCACCACGTTTATAAGTCCATGCACTACCCTTATCTGACCTATAAGCATAAACTGGATAAGTTTTGTACAGATTGCCGTTCGTCGAACCCAAAGAACCTTCAGTGGTAATATAGCGACCGACAATCACACAATCAGATTGACCGCGTAGAGTTTCAGCTCGACCATCAGAGCCTTCAATTGGGCAAGCGCCCTTAGATCGCTCGTTCTCAACATTAACCACCTTCGAATATTCATTTCGCAAAAAACCAGCATAAGACTGCACCGAATCGCGATATTGCTGACGATTAATTGACATACTTACGCCAACCATCAGCATAGAGGTCAGCAAGCCAGAAATAGCCACAAACAAAATCACTTCAATTATAGTAAAACCTTTTTGTTTATTGCCCATCACTTCTCCATTATAGCATAAGCGCTTTTTACTTAGACAATAAGAAAGCCCCACTCTAAAATTTGTCGGCTAAAGAACCAAGCGAGTAAAAACCCTACGATAAGCAATGGACCGAAGCAGATCCGTGAAGTTGCTTGCAACTTTCCTCGCATCATTGATGGCAAGACAAGAAGCGTGCCGATAAGATTCGCGATAAATAAAGCTGCAAACGCCAAAAGCCAGTTTCCCAAGAACAAGCCCAATCCGAGTCCAAGCTTAACATCACCGAAACCAATCCAAGTTTTATCTTCCCCGTAACGATATTTCGAGAATAAATATAGCACCATATATATTCCGCTCAGAATCGCAATCGACCCAAATAACGTCATCAAGCTTTTTGAAAAATCTCCAGATAAACATACTTTTATTCCCGCAAAAATAGCGCCAAGAATGATAAACGGAATATTAATTACATCTGGAAGAAGTAGCCATCTGAGGTCATAGACAAATAAAATCGCCAGTAGCACCAAACTTGCCAACCACAAGACCAACAATACAATCTGCCAGATATCAGTCAATGACCCAGGCCAAAAAGCCACGGACGCAACGAACAGTCCAGCCATCACTAGTTCCAGCAAGATTTCCGTCCAACCGATAAATGCTTTGCAATATCTGCATCGCCCCAATCCAGCAACCCAACTTACCACAGGAATCAAATCGCACCACTTAAGCTCATGTCCGCAAGACAAACAACGAGATCTATCTTTGGAAATTTTTTTTATCAATGGGGATAATTTCTTTAATTCCTTTTGGTCAACTTTTTCTCCAGCTTTTTTATCTTCCATCAATTGACGAGCCCGCAAGCGCCAAATTTGCGCTCCGGCAAAACTGCCTAAAATAGCCCCTAAAAATCCCACTAGTACAAACTTAATCATACTTCTTATGGTAACAAAAAACCATAAAAAAATCAGCCCCATACCGAGGCTGATTCGTAATTTATCTATGGATTATACATCCTGGCAATACAATTGCTTTTGAGAACCGTTGTTCTCCAGCAGAACTACGACTGCTGCATTGCGTGAAGATCCGTTTTGCAAAGTTATATTTGCTGGATCGTCAGCAGATGGAGCTGGCGTGCTAGAAGGACATTTCTTACCTCGCATAACCTTAATTTCATTACCAGCAACCGACATTGATGATCCAGTCGCAGCAACCTTCAGTTCTGAATTTTTATCATACTGATCAAGCTTATCGACATACTTGCGTAGAGACTCTTCACTAAATGTGCCGCTGTTACGGTTAGCTGAATTCCACTTAGTAATAGCTGCGGCAACTACTGAAGCGTCGTTCTCCCTTGAATGGTCGCGCTGGCTACGCTGCAAAGCTGGCAATGCGATAAACACCATCGCAAAGATAAGTCCAGCAATAGCCAAGACTAGAACAACCTCGATGATTGTAAATCCTTTTTTATTATCTTTTTTTGTCATTAGATTTCCCACCTTTCTATGGTTTACCTATATTTACGCAAAAATGCTTACGTTTATAATACACTAAAAATATAAGTCAGTCTAGCGAATATTGATGTTGCCAACCAAGCTATAAATTGGAAGCAAGATAGCCGCGACCATCGTACCTGCAACTATAGCTAAGAAGACCATCAAGACTGGCTCTATCGCCGTAGATAAAGCGCGAATTTCCTCATCAAGCTCATCTTCATAAACTTGAGCGGTCTTGCCCATCATCTCATCAATCTTACCCGATTGCTCACCAATTTTAATCATCTGTGGTACCATTGCTAGGAAATAATCTTCATTAGATAAAGAAGCTGAGAGCGCCTTACCGCCTTTAACCTTATCCGATGCGCGAAGTATACTTTCACTAATAATCACGTTATTGACAGCATCAGACGTAATACGAAGCATATCAAGCATCGGCACGCCAGTACTCAGAAGAACTTGACCGGTCCTGGCAAATCGAGCCATGTACATTTTCCTAAACATTCCTTTAAATAGCGGAACATTAAGCTTAAAGATGTCTTTAGTCCTAATTCCCTGTTCAGTTTTCAGATATTGTGCTAGGAAATAACCGCCGATAATCATTGCCAATATAACAAGCCACCAAAGACTACTAAAAAAGTTCGCCGTTTTAATCATCATAAGAGTTACAAATGGCAACCCCTTATTTAAGTCACGATACAGACCCTCAACTTGCGGAACAACCGTGAACAACATAAATCCGATAACTAAGATAATCACTACCAAGACAATTGACGGATACATCATAGCACCTCTAATTTTACTCATCATAGCAGCGTCCTTTTCCTGCTGAGCCGCCAACCTCTTAAGAGAATCATCCATTGTACCTGACGTTTCACCAGCCGAGACCAAAGCTACATAAACTTTATTGAAAGCTTCTGGATGCTTTGCGAACGAATCAGACAAGGATTTACCACCTTCAACGTCAGAGATAATTTCCTGGACTATCTCCTGCATGCGCTTATTCGTAGTCTGTTCCTGAACTGTTCGAAGGCTTTGCGCCAAAGGTAGTCCTGCACCAATAAGTGTAGCCAGCTGGCGAGTAAATACAACCTTATCCTTGGTGGTAATTCTGCCAGAAAACCTCGCAAAGAAATTTGTTTTATCGTCTTGTAATTCAATTTTTAACGGCACAAAGCCCTGAGCCGTCAAGAGTTTTGCGGCAGCGTTTTCACTATCAGCCTGAACAACTGATTTAACGATTTTGTTACTTGCGCTATCTCTGGCTTCGTAATCATATTTCTTCATTTATTACCCCCTCATCAGCCTCTCAAATTCCGTCAAATCGACAGCAAATTCACGAGCACTATCATACGTAATCGTACCATTCTGCACCAAATTGACCAAAGTTCGATCCATCGTCTGCATTCCCTGGTCAGCACCAGTCTGAATCACAGCGTCCAACTGATGAGATTTACCTTCGCGGATAATGTTGCGCACCGCTGGATTGGCAATCAAAACCTCTGCCGCCACGACTCGTCCACCACCAATAGCCGGGACTAGTCGCTGCGAACAAATTGCCATCAAAATATTACTGAGCTGAGCACGAATTTGCGGTTGCTGGTGTGGTGGAAACACGTCAATCATACGGTCAATCGACTGTGCGGCAGAGTTCGTGTGTAGCGTCGCGAACACCAAGTGTCCAGTTTCAGCAATTGTAATCGCTGCTGAAATCGTCTCGAGGTCGCGCATCTCACCAATCAAAACAACATCTGGGTCTTGACGAAGACTCGAACGCAAAGCTGCAGAGAATGAATAAGTGTCGTAATGAACTTCCCGCTGAACCACCACTGATTTTTTCGACTTGTGAGTAAACTCGATAGGGTCTTCAATGGTGATAATATGCTGTGAGCGCTCAGAATTAATTTTATCAACCAGCGCCGCCAAAGTTGTTGACTTACCAGAACCGGTTGGGCCAGTGACCAACACCAAACCGCGAGGAAAATCCGCAAACGTATTAACAACTGGTGGCATACCCAGTTCAGACGCCGACTTAATTTCATTTGGAATCAAACGTAGGGCTGCAGCCAAATTGCCACGCTCATGAAAGGCATTAACTCGGAATCGCCCCAATGTGCCAAACGCAAACGAAAAGTCGAATTCCTTATCTTTTAGCAAAATCTGCCGCTGATCTTCATCAAGAATCTGGAACACTAATCTCTCAACAGCAGGCTCGTCCAATGGCTGAGTTCCGGCGGCCGGCATTAATGAACCGTCAATTCGTAGCATTGGCGGCAAACCAACTTGAATATGAAGGTCCGAAGCTCGCTTCTTAACGACTTCCTCCAACAAAATCTCAATTCGCAATTCTTGATTATTCATGTTTCCTCCTTTTACGCGGTATCCGCCGCTACCCTATTAACTTCTTCTATTGTCGTTATTCCGTTCAACGCCTTCAAATAACCATCTTGACGCATCGTAATCATTCCCTGTTGAATAGCCATTCGCTGGATTTCCGCTGAGGTTGCGCGCTTAACAATTAAATTCTGAATCTCTTCGGTAATATCCATGACTTCATACAGACCAGCTCGCCCAGCATAACCGCGAGGAGTTTGCGGCGTATCTTTTCCTTTTGCCAAAGCAAACGACGTCTGTGTCGCTAGTGGCAAACTTTCATATCCCAAATCTTGCGCGTATTGAGCAACCTGCTCCCTTGTTTGCGGCAATAATCCACCAACCGCCTCGCGAATTGCCTGCGTTTCCAGTGGTGATGATTGATAAATATCTCGACGACGCGCCACTCGCCTCACCAAACGCTGACCGATGATTGTGTTAACCGTACTGGCGATAAGAAACGGCTCGATCCCCATATCCAACAAACGCGGCAGCACTCCAGCGGCGGAATTAGTGTGAAGTGTTGAGAAAACCAAGTGTCCCGTTAAGGCTGCCTGAATAGCCAAATTCGCTGTTTCGTTATCGCGAATCTCACCAACCATCACAATATCTGGGTCTTGACGCAAAATTGAACGCAGCCCAGAGGCAAACGTCAAGCCAACTTCCGCATTCACCTGAATCTGATTGACACCATCCATCTTATACTCAACTGGATCCTCAAGCGTCACAATATTCACGGTGTCATCCTTAATCTCCTTGATCAACGCGTACAAACTCGTTGACTTACCAGAACCAGTTGGACCCGACGTCAAGATCATTCCATTTGGCCGCTTAATTCCCTTACGAATCGTTCTTAATGCGCGCCCAGCGTAGCCCATGTCTTCCAAATTGAAAGAACTTCCACTCTTATCAAGTAGACGAATAACCACCTGTTCGCCCCAAACGACAGGAGAGATAGCGATACGAAGATCAACCTCTTTACCTGCGACGTTAACCGCGAATTGACCGTCCTGAGGAATGCGATGTTCATCAATTTTCAGATTGGAAAGAATCTTAATACGACTAACTAACGCCGGCTCAATGCTCTTTGGAAGCTGCATTATTTCACGCAAAACACCGTCAACACGACAACGAATCTTCAAAGCCTTCTCTAATGGCTCAATATGCACATCGGACGCGTGACTCTTTACCGCATATTCCAAAATTGTCGACAACGCTCGTGATATCGGCGAATCCTGAACAATTGTTTTGATATTGCCAGCTTCCGACAAAGACTCTTCCTGCGAAGCTTGCGCAGCCACATTAACAGATGACAAGTCAGTCTTATATTGATCCAAGACGTGACGGACACTCTCTTCTGAAGCCATGAATACTTTTATCGGACGCTGGATGCGATTCGACAAATAGTCCACCGCCTGAACATTATTCGCGTCGATCATCGCTACCGCTAATCGATTCTGAACTTCGGCTAGAGGCACAGCCATAAATCTCTCAGCAACGTCGGACGGTAATAGAGATAAAATATCCTGGCTAATAACACTATTCGACAGATTGACATACGGCACGCCCGAAACTTGAGCCACGCCATGAACTAATAGTTCATTATCAAGCAACCCCTCTTCACTAAGCAAACTAAATAACGGCTTGCCGCTCTCAGAGGCACGCTTTAAGGCATCATCAATGGCAGACTTCTCAATAAGCCCCTCGTTTACGAGCAGCTCGATCAACTTATCTTGGATGTCGTCCGTCAGTAAAGCCATTTACACCCCTTCTCTATTTGGCTGCATCTTGACCTACGAATATTTCAACAGTTGGATTTATCGCATTATTATTAAAAATCGCTGGGTTTGGTTTTTCGACGTCAGGCGATATTTCTCGAATAGTCTGTACTTTTGTGCCAGATTCTGGGACTTTTAAGAACGAGATATTAGAGGCGACAATATAGCCGATTGCCACACCCACACCCGCGATCAATATTACCATTGCTATGTCTGTTTTCTTCATGGCTTAACCACCTTATTCTCTAATTGTATTGTTTGTGCTGGCTCGTAATAAGCAACACCTCGAACCACCAAGCTCAATCTATCCTCATTTCGCTGGATTTCTACAGTCTTTAGGTCAATGACTCGAATAGACGCCTCTAACTTAGTCAACAATTCTTTCAATTTTTCAGCTGGACCACTCACTTCCATAGTAAATGATACGGCATTTTCAGATGTTGACCCAGAGCTTTCACTATCAGATCCAGATTGAGCAACGGTCAGATTTTGAATAGTCACACCAGTAGTCGTGTCAATAAATTTATTCTTCAACGAAGCACCAAGAGCGTCGGCGTTCGCATTATCCGGCAATGCATCCAGTACCGTCTGAAGAGCATTACTCTCACTACTCGATTTTATAGAATTAAGTGCAGTATTCGTATCTAAGACTCTAATATTCTTCTTTAGCTCGTCAACCGACGACAGGTTTTTATCTAGACGAGAAATTGTATTTTGCTTCTCCAGAAGAATCTTCGAATGAAATACAATTTGCTGCACCAAAAATATACTCACAACAAGCGCAATTCCAGCCAAAAATGCCGCAGAAGCCACAAAAATAAACATAGTCTTTTTTGACGAATCAATCTGTTGACGCTTGCGTATTGCAACTTCTTTATTATCGGTCGCCATTATTTCTTCTCCTGTTTTTTCGAGTTACTCTTAAACAAGCTATCTGGGATTCCCTGACGTGAATCTGTCACATCAACCTTACCAGTCGGCGTCAATACGGAAACTGTGCCATTATTTGCAGGCGCTAGTAATTCTTCTGCGTATTCAAACGAGAACGAGAATTGCAACACTTTTTTACCTTCTGAGTTCTCTCCAAAACTAGTATCGCCATCTTTTATCTCCTTAGTCAGACTAACCTCGGAACTTTTATCGCCGTCAGTAGTCTGAACTTTCGTATTCAAGATGGTTTTCTTTAAGGTCTCTAACGCACTATAGCCATTAACCGCGCTACCCTCCAGAGTAATAGTTTTCGATTCAGGATTGACTTTTATATCCGAAAAACTAACATTATTTGGCGCAACTGGATTAACCGCCGTTACAACATCAAAGATCCTTGAATTAAGCTTCTTTCTAGAATGCTGCTCATTAATCTTTGTTAATTGATGTTGAATCGTTACAACCTTATTGAGATCTTCGACCGCCATCAATTTATCGTTCCTATCTTTAATAACTCCGTTCTGGACCGCCTCGGCTGCAATTTGGCTACCCAAAATCAACGCCAAAACAACTACTGCCGCAATCGAAGCACCGCCCACCAAGAACGATATCGAAATAACCCGATTGCGCATAGCACGAGTCTTCAATAGCTCGCGCTTAACGTTTGGGAGAAGATTTATCTCAATCATGATATATTACTCCTTTGTGCCAGACCTACGGCAATAGCGAATTCTGAAGCAATCGGCGCCAATTGCTGTTGATCTGACTGAGAAACTTGAACACGCTGCCACGGATCTGCAGTAATTGACTGGACTCCAGTTTTATTCATAACATATCCATCAAGTTGCGGAATAGCTGAACCAAACCCCGATAACAAAATTCCAGAAACCGCTACGCTTGGATATCGAGTTTGGAAAAACTTTATAGATTTTACTAGCTCTGAAGAAAAATTGTCGAGAGTTGAATCAATAGCCCTTAACACTTGACCATCTAATTTATCCGGCGCCAAACCAAATTTCAAAATAAATTGACGAGCTTGATCTTCCTGGACGCTAAGATTCTGAACCGCCGATCGAACCAAAGACGAAAGCCCAGTTGGAATCATACGAATAAGTCGCGGCGCCCCATTATAGACAACCGCCAAATCCGTTGAATTTTCGCCCATATTGATAATCAAACGCGCATCCTGAGAATCGGTAGCCGATAAAGAGCGAACCATAGCAATAGCGTTTGGCTCTTCGGCAATCACATTGAAGCCAAGATTTTCAACTAATTCCAGACGCTCTTCCGCGTAAGACTTCGCTGTACTTGTCAGCAAAATCTCATACTGATTCTGAGCGTGCAAACTATCACCCAATAAAGCCCAGTCAACTTCTGCCTCATCCAAAGACATTGGAATATATTGATCAATTTGATACTTCATCATCGCCTTTAGTTCTTGCTCAGAAACCTTTGGCACATCAATAATAGTCGAGAATGTCTTATTTGACGGCAAACCGACAGCTACATTGGACGTCTTAATTCCAGCTTGACCAACGGCGGTCATAATAGCCTCGCCCAAGCGTCGCTTAGACTCTGGAGAATCGCCGCTCGTTATCTTAGAATCAACTGGCGTATAACCGTAATGTGATAAACTCCATCCCGTGCCAGTACGAGACAATTGAACCACCCGCACCGCATTCGTATCGATGTCCAGTCCGAAGAATTCGCCCAACCCTTTTGCTAATTTCATAACTAATAATAATTATATACATTAGCGTTTTAATTTGCAAACTTTTAATATCTTGGCGGCAATTCGCGAACATTCATCGTGCTAATCGCGCTAGTGTTTCGATAATTATTGTAAGCCCAGATATAAGTGTCAGCTCTTAAGTTAATGATTTCTGCTGGAGTTCCAGGGTGCATATTCGGATCATTCTTTGCAGATGAAGCATGCTTTCCACCGTATGTTCGCCGCAAGAACAAGCGTCCAGTTTTAATTGGCCCGTTGATTTTCAATTGCTGCTTACCGCAAGAAGATTCAGAAACTCCATTCAGCCAATCTCTGGCGCTAATTACCGCGCCACAAGTACTAACATATCCGTCTTTCTGAGTAATCAACCAAGCATTCACTTCCCCGACCGAAGGCTCTATAATAATATTTTTCGCGTAGATAATTAGTTGTGGTAATTGGCGCACGTCATTCGTGTCTGTGTATAGCAAATCGCCCGAAATCCTAACTACGCCCGAGGACTTTATGACTATACTCTTGCCTACGCTTAATTTTGACCCCGTTAAGGTTACGTTTTCAGCGTTATATTCACCCGAAGCTAGACTATTCACATCTACATTGCCAGAGATATTACCTCTAGTCCCACCAACCGACGGTAAAGTAAAATTATCTGGAACTGAACTGGTACTACTGAAATTACCATACTTTGGAATATTGGCGAAAGTTAGCTTATTATAGTCACGCGGCGTCACTCCCGAGCGACCATTAAACGACGATGACAATCCAGCCCCTGAAGCTGATTCAGCATTACCATTGGCAATAATTCCATATTCACCCCAAGAGCCATATAATTTAGTCACACTGCCAGATTTATATCTACTAATAGACGTGATCACTTTTTTATCTGTTATTACATCCCCACCCCATACTTGAACTTTTGGCTTTTTGGCAAAACGAAAGCAGTTTGAATCTGAATATCGAAAAGTGTTCTCGTTAACATTCTGGTTGTATGCGCTGACCATTGATACGTAGCATATCTTATCTCCAGGCTGAAGATTTAATTCCGATATATTATCTTCTCCTCCGTTAAGAATATTCCTAGACCCGTTATGAGATATCTGGTCACTGTCACTGAAAAAATGCAAGCCAGCGCAATCACGAACCCCTCCGAGAGCGGCCTCGACAACTCTACAGGCCTCATTGGTGCTGTTAACTACGCGCGTAACCCCATCACCTCCCGTGGGGTCATTCTCAGAAGAACTAATTACATATCGCACAACGGCATATTTCTTATTTCGCTTGTCACTCTTTGTTGGACCACTATTATTTACATTCGCTTTAATACCAGTTACTGTTTGAAAATCAATGATAGTATTACCAGATATGGCTGTACTTGGCCTCAGAGGTTTGAGATCGTAAACATATGGTATATCAACGCAGCTATATGGTGTATACGTCCACTGCGGGCTAGAATTTGCACTCGGCTTATCCCAGTATGCCCTCTGACAAATACGCTTCCCAACATCTTCGTGGCGAATTTTACGGGTATACATAAACTTTTTGTCCCTTAGCTCACCCTTGACTTCCTCTAGAGTACGCTTATTGTGTATTGTTTCGAGCCAGTTGTTTTGATAGTCCGTATAATTATAGTCCCTATTCCAACGATACGTCTTCCAGTCACCAACCGGTATTGCTCTACCAAAAAGATTTTGACCGTAATAACTATGCCAAGATCCCTCGGCCCCCCCTATTATTCTATTAGAAGTGCCCACATGAAATACATCCTGCTGTACTCCTGTTATTACCGACTGCCCTGCATCCATAGGCTCGGTGATATACAAAGAATGCCACCAGTCAACCGTCTCACCCGGCAGTGCTGTGATACCTCCCCGAGTAGACTCCACCCAGCCCGTACCGTAGTTATTGGTGTCGTTAGGGTTATACGACTTTGTCACCCATGACTGTCCAGAAATTAACCATGGCCTTTTTTCGCATTTCACCACAATTTTGCTGGCATCCCAGCTTCCTTGACCGACATGCCACTCAGACCCGTTACGATATCTAAATTCGTTCCATAATCTTACAGTTGTGGTAATGGATTGACCCGCCTTACCTTCGCATAAATCTTTTACATAGAGTTGAGCTGTCTTTTTACCGTCAGGATTATACACAAATTTACCACTACCCCAGGGTTCGCTCGCCACACCTCTGCTAAAATCAGCACCCTGTATATTCTGTAGTCTCCAGTCACCTGAACTAAGATTGTATGTACTGGTCTCACGCCTGCCATACCCTCGAGTGTACCACGACCCCCTTATCTCTACATTCACCCATACTGCACCATATGGGGCAACGACGGTGCTATCATGGTACGATGTCCCGGGCGAGGAGAGCCAGACACCCGCTTCCCAACCATTATTAGCATACGCCCTCTCTACTTCATTAACTTCCCCCCACCCTGCCTCGGCAGCATTAACCTTTAAGCCAAAAGTTACAGCCACAACAACAGCCAGTAGCCCAGCGAGAACTACAGTTTTTGCATTTACAAAGAAAAGAGAGCGAATAGTCTTATTCATTTCTCACCGGCCCGCGCTCAACATATTCTATTTCTGACGATACCAAATCGAGTGATCTTACGCTCTGTAGGGATAGTACCGAGTAGCGTCCTGATGCGGCTAATTGTCTGAGTTGATTTAGTAGTTCTTTTGCCTTGTTGACGTCTTTACTGACATGTAAATAGTAGTGTATCGCAACAAACGCACAGGTTGGGTCTTCTTTGTAGTCGTCGTTTTTAATAAAGCCTTCAACGGCCTGTCGAAATTCAGCTTTATCTCCATTTTTTAGATAGTTGTTATACTTTTCAATAATGTTCGCATCGCATACGTGCACGCTCGCAGTAATTATTTCATTTGGTTTTTTAGCTCCAGCGTATAAATATCCCATAGACATTAGCACGCCGACAGAGATAAACGATGCTAATATTATGCCGATAAATATAACAGTTACTATTCTCCTCTTCATAATACTTATGGTAACCCAATAAACTATAATCCACAAGTGTTTGATATAATAAAGTTATGAGTTTATCTATTGGAATCGTTGGTTTACCAAATGTCGGCAAGTCGACACTTTTTAACGCTTTAACAAATAACGACATTTTGGCGGCTAATTATCCGTTTGCAACAATTGAGCCGAACACAGGAATTGTTCCCGTGCCAGATAATCGCCTGCAAATTTTGGCCGATCTTTATCATGCGCAAAAAATTATTCCAGCCACCGTCACTTTCGTTGATATCGCGGGGCTGGTTGCTGGCGCGTCTAAGGGTGAGGGTTTGGGCAATAAGTTTCTTCACAATATCAGAGAGTGTGACGCGATTGTTCACGTTGTCCGTGCGTTCGAAAATTCAAAAATTTTGCGCCACGATGAAGCGCCAATTGACCCAAAAAAGGATATTGACATTATCAATACTGAGCTGATTCTGGCTGATCTACAGACTCTTGAAAAACGCCTGCCTCAACTTCAAAAAGAAGCCAAAGCAAATCCAAAAGCTCGCCAAAAAGTTGAATATCTGCAGTCCTTAATCGACAATTTACAAAAAGGCGTGCCAATTTCCGCCCTGTCAGATGTGGATTTTGAGGCAATTTCCGACCTACACCTTCTTACCGCCAAACCCGTTATTTATGCGTTTAATGTAGACGAAGAAGGATTGAACAATTCCGATCTACAGAGTCAATTGACCGAACTCGTAAGTCCCGCAAAAACCGTTTTTGTCTGCGCAAAATTGGAGGAAGAATTGAAAGGCCTATCCGAAAATGACGCCAAAGAACTATTAGAAAGCTACGGCGTCAAGGAAACTGGACTCGCCAAACTTATTCACGCAGCCTATGATACACTTGGACTACAAAGCTACTTAACTGCGGGCGAAAAAGAAGTTCGCGCTTGGACAATTCACAAGGGCTGGACTGCGTCGCAAGCCGCAGGCGTTATTCACTCAGATTTTGAACGCGGATTTATTGCCGCACAAATTGTTGATTTTGACGATTTAGTCACCGCAGGATCGGAAGTTAAGGCTCGTGAAAACGGCAAAATTCGCACCGAAGGAAAAACCTACGTCATGCAGCCAAATGACGTCGTTGAATTTAGGTTTAACGTTTAGCTAATTTCAATTTGTAAAATCGCTCAAGGTTGCCCTTACCGCCAGCCACTTCACTATCTTTTTTATCTAAAATAACAAAATGTTTCCTCGCCCAATCTTCAAAATCGGACAAAATCTGTCGGCGAACTTTATCATTTTTAATAATACCCTTATTAACCTGATGCCGCCCCGCTTCGAATTGAGGTTTCACCATAGCAATCAATATCGTATTCGTGTTCATCAAATTTTCAGCCACATGCGGCAAAATTTCCCTCAGAGATATAAACGACACATCGCCCACAATAATATCAATTGCTTCATCTGCATAAAAATCACGAATATCGGTCTTTTCGTGAAGAACAATTTTTGGATTCGGCCTCAAACTTGGATGAAGTTGATCCGTTCCAACATCAACAGCAAATACCTTTTTGGCGCCATGACGCAGTGAATAGTCAGTAAATCCGCCCGTACTCGAACCAATGTCCAGAACAGTTTTATCCTGAAAATTAAGATGAAAATACTCTGCCACGCTTGCCAGTTTTAAGCCAGCTCGTGACACATAAGTTTCTTTCTTCTCGAGCTTTATCTCGTCTGAATCAGACACCATAGTTCCTGATTTCTGGACAATTTTCTTATTCAAAAAAACATAGCCCAGGCGAATAAAATTATCCGCCTGAGATCTTGTTGTCGCCAAACCACGCTCGACCAGGGCTTTATCTAATCGCTGTTTCATTAAATAGAACTATTTCTTTCGCTCGCGATATTCACCAGTCGATGTGTCAACGCTAATAATATCACCCTGCTTGATAAATGCTGGAACTTTGACAACTAGCCCTGTCTCCAAAGTAGCGTCTTTTAGTACAGATGAAGTCGTATCACCCTTAACCACATCTTCCGTATAGGTAACTTCCAGATATTTATTCTTTGGCAGTTCAACGTTAATCACTCGACCGTCGAAGAATTGAAGGCTTAATTCGTCGCCTTCTTTCAGGTATTTACTAGCATCGTCCACAATTTCCGCAGCCAGCTCAAATTGCTCAAAGCTAGTCGGATCCATGAAATAGAACTTGTCGCCATCGTTATACAAATATTGCGCAGTTTTATTATTTACTTCCGCAGCTTCAATTCTCTCTTGACCCTTGAAAGTCTTCGGAATAACACTTCCGTCAATTAGGTTTTTCAATTTCACATTAACAATCGAACCGCCACGACCCATAACCTTTTGGCCGTACTCTACGACGCGATATGGCTTGCCGTCAATTTGACAAACTACGCCTTTTTTCAAATCAGTTGGCTGATACATATTTTCTCCTTTCCAATAAAATATCTCGCTGCCAAATATGTAATAGCAACGAGATATCGCGCATTAAACGTTCCTAGTTGCTGCTAACAAATGGCAACAAAGCCAAGTGGCGAGCACGCTTAATTGCTACTGCCAAGCTTCGCTGTTGTTTTTCGCTCAAACCAGTCTTGCTGATTGGCTCGATTTGACCGTAAACATTGATGTAACGTTGCAAAGTTTTTACATCTTTATAGTCAAAAATAATCGGTGGATTTTTCTTCAATTGTGCCATTTTAATCTCCTTATTAGAATGGAATTTCGCTTAGGTCAATTGGCTTATCGTCAATTTCCGTTACGACTTCCTCTTTTTTAGTAGTCTTTGGTGCTGCAGAACCTGAATTGTCGCCATTTGGACCGTCTAAGAACGTTACGTCTGAAGCAGTGACTTCAATTCGACTCTGTCTTTTACCAGTATCCTTATCTTCCCAGCTATCCTGTCGCAGTCGTCCTTGGATCAAGACCCGACGACCTTTGCTTAGATATTGCATTACCAAATCACCAAGTTTATCCCAGGCTGTGATGTTAAAAAAGTCAGCCTGATCGTCTTGAGATTGTCGATCAACAGCGATGCTGAAACTAACTACGTTCTTACCAGAAGCAGTTGTTCGCTGTTCTGGATCGCGTGTCAATCTACCCAACAAAATCACTTGATTGATACTTCGTGCCATATTCTATCCCCTCTTTTACCTTACGGCAGTTAGGCTTATTTACTTGATTCGCTTGAATCAGATTCTTCGTTGCGTGCTTTTTGCTCGCTTAATGCTTGACGAGTTTTTTCATCAGTTTTTACCAATAGGTAGCGCAAAACTTCATCAGTAATATTAAGTGTGTTTGAAATCTTCAATAAAGCTGGTGCTGGCAATTTAACCTCAAAGCAAACGTAAACTGCAAAGTTTTCACGCTTGATTGTGTAGGCCAATTTTTTCTTGCCCCAGTTATCTTCTTTGATAATTTCACCACCGTTAGTAGTGATTAAACCACGTACCTTATCCAACGCTGAATCTAGATTAGCCTCTAAATCCGGGTGAATAAGAACAGTTAGTTCGTATTCGTTCATGTTTCCTCCTCTGGAATCCATTTACGGATGCTTATGCTGTCTCACACAAGCTTAGGTTAATATTCGCCTATATTATACCCCATTCTACGATATCGTGTCAATGAGCTTATAGATAGTGTCTATATCGTCAGCACTGAGGGGTTGAGCGTTGTTTCTTATGTCGGCGATTAATCTTCTGACATCTTCAGGATTTCTCAAATCCAGACTTTCTAGATCAAGATTACTTGGACTTATTCGTTGTCCATTTACGGAATATTCGACCTTATATTCTCCCTCAAGAGGTTGCCCCTTCCAACCTCTGATATTCCAGCTGTGCTCTATATGAAGCGGCAGTAAGCCACCCGAACGACCCACCACCTCAGTAACGTACAAACCTAATTCAGCGGAACATTGCGTACCGTCTTCCAGCATAGATTCTGGTAAATAGGCTATTTCACACTCCTCCGCATGACCTTCCGAAGAAACACGAATGGCTTCTAGTGGAATTGAAAAAATATGATGTACTATTTCTGGCGATAGCTTATATGTAAAAATGTTCACAGCAGCGCTACTATCGTCTATTCTATAGCGACCATTTTCTAGGCCTTCAGCACCACTCTCCTTAAGAACTTTACCCGCCGCTTGTACTATAGCGACAAGAGTCTCCTGGTCAGGAGCTAAGTCATAGTTACCAAGAAAATACTCGCTCATAATGTTTGATCAATCTTTTTACGATTCCGCCAACAGTTCATCAAGCTCTTCTGGACTAGAAATCAAAACATCGCGCGGCTTAGAGCCATTCTGCGGGCCAATAATTCCCCGCTCTTCCATCTCTTCAATAATTCGCGCTGCTCGCTGATAACCAATTCCCAGGCGCGTTTGTAGCATACTTGTTGAGGCCTTACGGCGCTCGACCACTACACGAACTGCATCCTTAAACTTATCATCGCCACCTTCCGACAAATCCATCACGACTCCACCCTTGCCATCCAATTGAACCGGCTGAGCCACCACTTCGTCGTTGTACTGCGGAGCCATCTGCATACGCAAATGATCGGCAATTTTATTCACCTCGTCATCTGTTACCCAGGCGCCCTGAATACGTTTTGGTTTGCTCATACTCGTTACATAAAATAGCATATCTCCTTGACCCAATAATTTCTCAGCGCCAGATTGGTCTAGAATCGTAATACTGTCAACCTGGCTAGCCACCGTAAAGGCAATTCGCGCCGGCACGTTCGCCTTAATTAAACCAGTAATCACGTTCACACTAGGGCGCTGCGTTGCCAATACCAAGTGAATACCAACCGCTCGCGATTTCTGCGCCAAACGAACAATTAATGTCTCAACGTCTTTCTTGGCCATCATCATGAGATCAGACATCTCGTCCACCACAATCACGATATATGGCATCGATCCATCTTCATGCTCCTGAACATTGCCATTTTCATCAGCAATCGCAATCTTCTTAGCGCGCGACTGCAGCCTCTTGTTGTATTCCTTAATGTTACGGATTTTCTCGCCCGCCAACAATTTGTAGCGTCGCTCCATTTCATTCACCGCCCACTTCAAAGCCGAAATGGTCTTTTCCGGCTCGTTAATCACCGGCGTAAGAAGATGCGGAATATCAGCGTACGGCGCCATTTCGACCTGCTTCGGGTCAACCAAAATCAACTTCATATCACTCGGACTATTGCGATACAGCAAGCTACAAAGCAAGGTATTAATCATCACAGACTTACCAGAACCCGTTTGTCCAGCAATCAACAAATGCGGCATCTTCCCCAGCTCGCCCACAACAACTTGACCAGATATATCTTTACCAATCCCAAAGCTCAAAGGATCACGAGCAGCAGCCCACTGCTTTGATGACAACGTACTTCGTAGTCGCACCTCAGCAGCCTTACGGTTAGGCACCTCAATACCAACCGCTCGCTGACCAGGAATCGGCGCCTCAATCCTTAAACTTTGTGCCGCCAAATTAAGCGCAATGTTAGTTTCCAGCGCCGTAATTCGCGTCAATTTAACCCCACTTGGCGGCCTTAAAGGTGTACTGCGTGACTTTTGGACCAACATTAATGTCGCCCATCGCCGCCTCAATATTAAATTCAGCCAGCGTATCGTGAATTATTTGGGCGTTCTGGCGCGTATCTCCAGCATCAGCACCGCTTTCGTTCTTCTCTAATAGATCCAAGCTTGGCGCCTCCCAATTCGGATCACGAGTCGCCACCAAAGCCTGCTCTTCATTGACCTTCTCTGGCTTCTCTACTTTCTTCAATAGAGCTCTTTTTCTCTTTGGCTGTATCAATTATTGGCACACCGGCGTTTAGCTTAATTTCTCCCAGGTCGGTCTTTTTCTCTTCTTCCGCTCGGCTGAGCAATTGACGCCTTCTTCATAACAGAACGATTATTATCGTCCTCCTTGGTGTGCTCTTAATCATCTCCCAGAGTTTACTGAAAACCGTAAACGGTGACGTCTGAGCAATAAATAGAACCGTTATAAACGCCAAAACCAGATAAATAATCACCGCAATTGCCGAATCTACCATTTTCAAGGTTGCCGTGTTTAATATGTCGCCCACAAATCCACCAGAATTCGGATGCGAAGCCGTCTTCATTAATCCAAATAATCCAGAAAACCACACAATTTCCAAAACTGCCGCAAATTTCACCACTGCGGGTAATTGATTCTCTTCCGCTCGAAAAGTCTCAACCGCCAAATAAATCAGTAGTATCGGCAATGCGTACGCAGTGTAGCCAATAGTTTTTACGGTCGCCATATCAATCCATCGTAAAACCGGACCACCGACGCCAAACCACGATACGACGAGTAGTAGCGACAAAAGAATAAGCATCACCGCGCCAACTTGTGACCAAAAACCCGCCGGCAAACTATGTTGCGGCTTGGCTGGTGCGGATTTTTTCGTGCTCTTTCGTTTTTTTGCCATAATCGTTTTTATTATACACTGATTTTACACTTATTAACAGATGTAAAATCAACTTAATACGCTTAGTATTATAGCATAATTCACCAGTAAAATCAATCCAGAACACTAGTACGGGCGCACGTCCTGTCGCTCCCTGGCTTTTGTGTCATTTGCTTCAGTATCTGGTACTTGGCGCTGCGGAAAACGACGGCGTGGCGCAGTTGGAAGAGTCATCTTTGACTCACCCGAGGCAGGTCTCTTATCGCGCGCTGGCGATTTTAAAACAGAATGAGCTGGCGTAGCTGCCGACTTAACAGATTTCAAGCCACCAACTTCATTTATCACTGGAATGACAATCGGTGTTCGGCGAGTCTGATCGTACAATATATGCGTAATCTCATCTTTAATTTCTTTTTTGATCACGTCCAAATCATATTTGCCAGAAAAACTACGTGCCGCTTTTTGCTTCAAGTATTGACGAATCATATTCATCAACTCTTCAGAGTCGCGCAAGTAAATAAATCCGCGAGAAATAATGTCTGGACTAGTCAATAATCGTCCAGTGCCGCGCTGTACAGTCAACACCACAACAAACATTCCCTCTTGCGACATGTGAATGCGGTCTTTCAGTACGACCTCAGAAACGACCGCGCCAGTGTCATCATACATCACACCACCAACATGAATTCGCCCAGCCTTCTTTGCTTGTCTTTCAATATCAATTTCAATGATATCTCCAGCATCGCACACAAAAATATTCTTACGAGGAATTCCGCATTCTTTTTCTGCCAACCTGGCATTATGCACCAACATATGGAATTCACCGTGAATTGGCATGTAATAAGTCGGATTAAGCGCGTTAATCAATTTAACGTGATCGTCATAATAACCGTGACCCGACAAGTGCAACGGACCGATTCCCGTCAGGTGAGTCTTTCCGTTCTGAATAACGTCAGAACCTTCGCGCATCAAACCGTCAACCGTTCGCACCACGCTTTTTTCATTGCCAGGAATTGGATTTGAACTAAACACCACAACATCCGAACCCTTAATCTTCATATATTTATGAGCGCCCGTCGCCATGCGATTTAAGACGGCGTTAAATTCACCCTGCGAGCCAGTACAAACTACGGCAATTTGATTATCTGGTAATTTAACAATATCTTCCATCTTCATGATGGTGTCTTTAGGAATCTTAATCGTCCCCGAACGCAGCGCCACCTCCAGGTTCTGAATCATCGAAAATCCAGCAAACGCCACCTTACGTCCGTGCTTATGCGCCTCTTCCAAAATTAATTGCAAGCGATGCACCTGTGACGAGAAACAACTTAAAATTACTCGACTATTACTAAACTTGTCCATCACCTGACCGATGGAATACTGAATATCAAACTCCGTATGCGTGTGCGTACCAGCCGATTCACAGTTGGTCGATTCATTCATGAACATCAAAATGCCTTCTTTTGAAGCCACTTCCGTAAGTCGCTCAAGGTCAAATTTCTGACCATCAACTGGACTTTCCTCAAATCGCCAGTCACCAGAATCGACAATTACGCCCATTGGAGTTCGAATAATCACCGCCGTAGAATCAGGAATTGAGTGGTTAACGCGCACCAACTCGATTGAAAAATGCTTAGAAACTTGAACAATTTCGTGACTCAGCGGATCCATCACTCGATAATCTGGCTTGAAGTCCACTTCTGAATCGTCCATCGTTCGATCAAGCATACCAATCGTAAACTTAGAGCCATAAACTGGCGCTGGAATACGATGAATGAAGTGACGGAACGAACCAATGTGATCAAGGTGTCCGTGCGTAAAAACATGAGCCTTAATTTTATGCTTATTCTCTTCCAACCAAGTAATATCTGGCGTGATGTAATTGATACCTGGATAATCACTGCCTGGGAACAGAAAGCCCATATCTACGATGATAATCTCATCATCATATTCGATGGCGTTCATATTCTTACCAATTCCCATTTCGCCCACACCGCCAATCGGAATAATCCGAAGTTTTGGCTGACCGCCGCGAACAGGCTTTGGCTGCATTTTGGCACTAAATTGCTCACCGCCGTATCCGTTGTAAACTGACTTATTTACAGGAATATCAATCAAGTGCTGCGAAGCCCTGAGATTAACATTCTCGCTTGTTCGTCGCTGAGCTCGGAAAACTTCACCCTTACGAGTAGTTGTGCTATTTAATACAGCATTGTTGCTTTTCTTTGACTGCGGACGCTTATTGGCGTCGTCTTTTTGCGGTGTTGCTAGTCGCCGCTGACCCATATTGTTATACTCCTTTTTTATTACAATATAATTCAAAAACCAGGTATAGAGGTGAACTGATGTAAATTCCTCTAGTTAGTACTCTTATATTAGCAAACCGCTCATTTTTTGTCAAAGAACAATGTTTTATAACAGAGGTCAATTAATCGTCGCCATCAACCGACGTGTGTGCGAATTTACGCTTGCCACGATAAACGAAGAAGCCAATTGTCAATAAGTTAACCACCAACAAGAATCCAGCCAAAACCCACATACTGCCGCCGTAAAATGCGTTATCTAGCCCGCCCGAAATAGCCTGGCGCAATGCACGAATCGAGTAAGTCATCGGCACTAGTGGATTAATTGCTTGGAAAAATCCGTTGGCAGTTTGGATTGGGAATGTTCCTTCGCTGGAGCCCAATTGAAGCACCAAAAGAACCATCGCTAGGAATCGCCCTGGATTGTCCAAAACAATCACCAAAAGCGACACAATCGACATATACGCAAACGACGTCAGATAAATTGCCCCGATAAAATGCGCTGGATGCTCTGGAGTCAGCCCTAAGAAAGACACCATCACCAACATCAAAATCGTCGCTTGCATAAAGGCCGCCACGCCAGCCACCGAAGCTTTAGATAGCCACCAACGAATCGCACTTTCCTGCTCAGAAAAAGTTTTGCGAATCGGATAAATAACGTTCAGGACAATCGCTCCAACGAACAAACTTAGCGACAAAACATACGGCGACAAAGCGTAGCCATAGTTCGGAACATTGCCCTTTTCGGTCATTTCCGACTTCACTGGATTTGCAATTTGCTGCTGAGTCGTAGCGCCAGTTGGTTGAATTTTTATGCGATTAGAAGCGTCCGCCAATTTATTCGCCAGCGTATCCGCGCCGCTTGCCAGTTGCGAAGTTCCATCAATCAATGCGCCCGAGCGACTTTCCAACAAACTTGCGCCATTCGCCAATTTTTGACTACCCGATTTTGCTTCGCTTAAGCCGTTTGTTAAGCTTGCTAAGCCCGCCAATAATTGATTGTTCGCAAATCGCACGCTGTTATAGCCGTTAAATGCGGTGATTGCGTTTGGTGTCAATTGATTGACGCCATTATTCAATGCAGAAACTCCAGCCTGAAGTTGCGTTTGTTGCACCGATAATTGCCGAGTTAGTGTTTGAAGATCTTTAAGTAGCGTCGTCGTCTGCGCGCTAATTGTCTGAATTTTCGTGAATGCTTGAGAAATATTGCTGATTTGCGGCAAACTTATCGTCGTAGATTCACTGCCAGAAGCGGCTGCTTGCGTGCCCAAAGCCCGCAAAGTGCCACCCGCCGTCAACAAGTCGGATCTCGAATCTTGTATTGTTTGTGCCAAAGTTTGCGCGGTCGTTTCTACCTTGTTTTGCTGAGACAAGAGCACTGGTGATGGATTCCTCACACTGGCGTTTAATTGATTTATGCCAGATTGCAATTGTTTCATGCCGTCAGATAATTGCGACAATTGAGATTCGGTCGGCAAATTGTTCGACAATTGTCCCAATCCCGCCTGCAATTTACGAGAACCGTCGCTGAGTTGCGCCAGTCCGCCAGTCAAGGATTGCTGATTTACAGCTAATTGCTTAACGCCGCCAACGTATGTTTGTGTGCCAGATTGCAATCGCCCTAATCCGTCATGCAAAGTTGACGCGCCGTTAGCTGCCGTGTCCAGCCCTATTCCAAGCTTGTCCAAATTCTCCAAAATCCCCTTAGTGTACGCCTGGGTGATTTGTTCAGACACCGAAGATTTAACCTTTGCGGCAGCTTGATTGCTGACTAGCGAACCGATATAGTTTTTCGCTGGCGTGGTTGTAAAATTAATAACCGCTTGCTGAGGTTCAGATTCGGTAATTGACGCCACTTTCTGCGAAAAATCGGACGGAATAGTTACCACTGCATAAAAATGCCCGCTATTCACGCCTTCGTCTGCTTGTTGTTTACTGACAAACTCCCAACCTAAATCGTGGTTATCTTTCAGTTTTTTCTCGACAGATTCGCCAACATTCAGCAATTTGCCATTTAAGCTGGCGCCCTTATCTTCGTTCACAAACGCCACCGGCAAGTTTTTTGTTTGTCCGTACGGATCCCAAATTGAACCTAAGAAAAATCCACTATATAAAATTGGGATAAACGAAATTACAGCCATAGATATCAGCAATATTTTATTATTAAACAAATGTTTCCATTCGGCTTGTAACATCTTATTTTTAATCATGTGAGACTTCCTTTGCGACATCTTCCAGCGTCACAGTTTTCAAATATTCACTCCACTTTTCCTGCGCTTCAGAAAAAACCTTCTCTATCATATTCATGCCAATTTCCACCTGACGAGGACGCGATTGAAAAACTCTCTCAACAATTCCCTGAGGTTGGAAAAATGGCGATTCTCCTTCAATTGCGAGGACAACATCATGCAACGTAACTTCGTTCATTTTTCTCGCTAAAATAAATCCACCGCCAGTTCCCTGCGTTGAAGTGATTAGCTTTGCTATTACCAATTTCCGACTGATTTTCTTCAAGTACGTCGGCGAAACCAGCATCTTTTCCGCCAGCACGTCATTAGTTACCGGCGTCGTCCTTTTCGGATCCGCCAGAATTGCCATAATGCAGCACGCTTGTTCAACAGCTCCCGATAATCTCATACAAATCCTTTCTCGACTTAGATATAATAGATATCGACTATCCACTATACTACGTCTGGGAAACTTTTGCAAGTAATCGTCTGATTAAGCGTCGCTATTTTTCACAAATTCCGCAGCCTGAATAAAATCATCAATTAAAGTCTGACGCATGCCGCCGTTATAAAGTGCAGCGGCTGGATGATATAACGGAATCACTACAAATTCAAGCTCGTGCAGACGCACTTTACGTGGACGACCGTGTTCTTTACTGATCTGTAATCCTGGAATAAATCCGCCGCCACTGTGCCGCCCTAAGGTTAGAATGGCCTTTGGCTGGATGATTTCTAATTGCCTGAGTAAATATGGCCAAAATTGGCGCTTTTCCTCTGGCAATGGGTCACGATTATTCGGCGGACGATATTTAACAATGTTGGTAATATATACATCTGACCGCTGTAAATTGGCAGACTTTAGCATTTCATCAAGGAATTTTCCCGCAGCACCAACAAACGGCTTGCCTTGTAAATCTTCATTCTTCCCTGGCGCCTCGCCAATAAAAACGATACCAGCATCAGGATTTCCATCGCCCATAACAAGCTGCGTCGCCTGATCCGCCAAATCCGAGCAAACCTTCTCTTTTACAATTTCTTCCGCCAACGCATCCAATTTAGCTTGCTTGTCCATATATTTATTCTATCAAAAAACGCCCCGCAAGAAACGAGGCGCTTCTGATATTTAGTAAAACTATTTATTTACCTTGTTTACCAGTATAGTTCCTAGGTTATTTAATTCATCGCGAATTTCACCCTCTTCTGCCAGCTTCTGTATTCCTGATGTCCATTCATTAATAGGCTTCTGAATCGCAGTAAGACTGTCATAAAATTCACTCATGTAATTGGAGTCATACTTTTTATAATCACTCTTCATTTCTACAACCTTCGGTAGCATCTCTTCGACTTTTTCTAGCTTGGTAGTGAAATCTCTAATAAACTTTTTATTAGTTTCGTTCTTAGCGTCAACATTCTTAAGATTCTGTCGAGCCTTCCTAATTGTGCTTTCTACGCTAGAAAAGTTAGAGCTATTTCTGCCGTCAGAAAATTCAATTATCACTGGCATGATCTTCTCGTATACTTCTCCAAAAGCATCTACGGCTGTATTGAACTTTTCTAGTTTATTCTTCAGAGCCTCATACTTTTCGCGAACCTCTTTGTCACCAGTGACAGCCTTCATCTTACCTATCTCTGTCAATCTGTCATTAATTTCGCTCTTTGTTTTAGTGAGCTTATCACGATTGGATTTCAATGAAGTCTCAGTTTCTGAAGTGGAGATGTACGAAAGCGACGAGGCTGCCTTATTGTATATCTCGATTGTATCGTTCACTTTGTCTACAGCAGCTTTATAATCTGCCTTGCTTGGACCACTTAGCAACAAGACAGCTAGAACTACACCAAGGATAATTACAACTAGTCCAATTATTCCGCCGATGATTCCCCACTTGGCACCTTTGCTCATTTTCTTTTTTGGTGGCATTTGGTATGGAGTTCCCATGACTGGTTGTTGTGGAAATTGTTGTTGTGGTTGAGGTTGCTGAATCTGAGGCCGTTGTGGAGCCTGCTGGAATTGCGGCTGAGGCGGCACTTGAGGCTGTGGTTTATTATTGTTGTCCATAAATAGTAGTCTCCTGACTTTTATACTTTTTGTCATTATATCGCTATAGCTTAGTTATAGTCAAATAAAAACACCCCGATTTCTCAGAGTGCTTTATTTTTAGCTACAGATTATTTATTAGCTTTTTCTTCCAAAACTTTCTCAAAATCATCAATAGCCTTTTTCCATTTTTCTACAGCGTCAGTATTGAAATCTGTCTTTGGAGTCTTTGGTGCTTTTGGTAGCGATGATCTTGATTTTGTATTTTTAGCATATTCTACAATTGCCACATAATACTGCTTCATTTCTGTGTAATAATTCTTCCAGTCCTTACCATATTTGGAGGCTAGCTTATTTTCAGATTTTGACATCTTATCCAAATAATCTATACAGTCTTTTGTCTCGGAATCCAGACGCTTCTCGAAATTTTCTTTAGATTCTCGGAGGTATTTACTTACATCAGGAGATTTGCACTTTTCATAAGTCTTGTCTTCTGTAAGAATAACCAGAAACTCTAGATACTCTCTCGCGCCGTTATTCCAACTATCCACATACTTATCATACGCTGCCTTCACATCCTTATCGCGAAGTGCTCTATGAGAGCTCATTTTCTTATTAAGATTATTGATTTTCTCGATGGCTTTATATATTTTATCTTTTGTGTTTTTAGTGCCAGCACCATTCTCACTTATAAAAGCATCTCCTACATCAAGACCGGTAAACTGTGAAAGCAGATCTTTATAATCTGCCTTGCTTGGACCACTTAGCAACAAGACAGCTAGAACTACACCAAGGATAATTACAACTAGTCCAATTATTCCGCCGATGATTCCCCACTTGGCACCTTTGCTCATTTTCTTTTTTGGTGGCATTTGGTATGGAGTTCCCATGACTGGTTGTTGTGGAAATTGTTGTTGTGGTTGAGGTTGCTGAATCTGCTGGAATTGTGGCTGAGGCGGTGTTTGGGGTTTGTTGTTATTGCTATTGTCCATAAAATTTCCTCCTAAAATTACGCTTTTGCTATTATATATTTACAAACCAATCATCGTCAAATTAATCTTACCGCGCTCGTCAATTCCAGTGATTTTCACGCGAACAGTTTGACCTTCTTTCACGACATCAGTCACTTTTTCAACTCGATGTTCTGCCAGTTTCGAAATATGAACCATTCCGTCAACACCAGGAAGTATATTCACAAACGCGCCAAAATCTTTAATGCCAACAACTTTACCTTCGTAAATCTTGCCGACTTCTGGCTCCTCAACCAGACTCTTAATCCAGTTCATAGCCTTTTCAATCGACGCGCCGTCTGGGCTAGCCACAGTAATCAAACCATCTTCCTTAATATCAATCTCAGCGCCAGTTTCCGAAGTGATCTTATTGATCGTCTCACCGCCCTTACCAATAATCACGCCAATCTTATCTGGGTCAATCTTAATCTTCTCAATTCGTGGCGCATACGGACTGAGCGACTCACGAGGCCCTGGAAGCACACTAAGCATATGTTCCAAAATGTGTGCGCGACCCGCTTTACTCTGTTCAATTGCTTGACGTAAAATCGCAACCGGTAGTCCATGAACCTTCATGTCCATTTGAAGAGCTGTAATACCCTTTGAAGTTCCAGTTACCTTAAAGTCCATATCGCCAGCAAAGTCCTCAGCATCAGCGATATCGCTCAACACATACGGAGTGTCGCCATCCATCATTAGACCCATCGCAATTCCACTCACTGGAGCCGAAATTGGCACGCCAGCATCCATCAACGCCAAGCAGCTAGAACAAGTCGCCGCCATCGAAGTCGAACCGTTTTGACTCATAATCTCAGTAACCGAGCGAATAGCGTATGGAAAATCTTCTTCAGTTGGCAAAACTGGAAGCAAAGCACGTTCCGCCAAATATCCATGACCAATCTCACGTCGACCTGGACTGCCCATTCGCTTAACCTCACCAACTGTATAGCCCGGCGCATTGTAATGATGCATATAACGTCGCTCACCGTCGGTAATTTCCATAGTGTCAATCAATTGCGAATAGCTAAGCGGCGCCAAAGTCACAATATTCATTCCCTGAGTTACGCCACGCGTAAACAAGCTGGAACCGTGAGCGCGCGGCAAGAAGCCGACTTCCGAGCTAAGCGGACGAATCTCGGTCAATTGTCGACCATCAGGACGAACTCGCTCAGTGACAATTCCCCGACGAACATCTTTATGTAAAGCCAAAGTAAACGCTTCGTCATAATCGCCACGAACTTCACTATATTCTTCCTCGTCCAGTCCCAATTTTTCCGCCATCGCTTCATGGAACTCGGCACGAATTTCGCTAATCATTTCATTACGCTCTGGATATGGTCGGCGGATTTTCTCGCCAAATTTTCCATCAACCCACGCGTTAACCGTTTGCTGAATTGATTCGTCTGGCAAAATTAAATCGTATTCCTGCTGTGCTGGCGCAACTTTTTCCGCCAGTTCGCGTTGCAGGGCAATCGCTGGCTGCATCATCTGGTGCGCCCACGCCATAGCATCAACGATAACGTCCTCCGAAACTTCTTTAGCGCCAGCCTCGACCATTGTTATACCGCTTTCAATACCAGCCACGACCAAATCAAGATCTGACTTTTCGCGCTCTTCCGGAGTCAAAAACGCCTTAAATTCGCCATTCACTCGACCCACGCGCAAACCAGCCACTGGACCGTCAAATGGCGCACCGGTTAGCATTAACGCACTAGACGCAGCGATCATCGCAATTACATCTGGACGGAAGCTCGGATCCATACTCAAAACAGTCGCGACAACTTGAATTTCTTGACGATAACCCTTCGGGAAAAGCGGACGAATCGGACGATCAATCAATCGCCCAATCAGCACAGCTTCATCGCTTGGACGACCTTCGCGCTTGATAAATCGGCTGCCAGAAATCTTACCTGCAGCATAAAATTTTTCTTCATAATCAATCGACAATGGAAAATAATCCAATTGCACTGGACGCGAGCTAACCTGAGCGCTGCCCAAAACTACAGTGTCGCCATAGCGCACCAAAACACTACCAGTCGTCCTAAAGCCGACGCGATTCACCTCTAAAGTCAGCGGCCGACCACAAAAATCAGTGGTAACACTAAAAATCTCCTTGCCGCTTGGATTGATAATACTCATAAAGAGCTCCTTTCTTGCGGTAGTAACAGGGACGATATTACGTCAATAATCGCAATCTCATCTCTATCACTTCCGCGTTACAAATTGCTCCCTATATTATACTAAAACCTCAGCCCAAACGCCAGTCGCGAGCGCACTTAACATAACCTTATTAACAGATGGTGTGATATAATTTACTCATGTCACTTCAGCTAGATTCAGTAAAAAGTCGCCAGAAAAGCTGGAAAAGCTATATCTTAACTATAATCGCAATCTTAATGATTCTTGGCGGAGTTTATTTGCTTGCTCTCATCAGCACGCCCCTTATTTTGTCACAAAACATCAACCCAAAAGACAACCAGACCACTCAGCTCATCACTAAAACTGAGAATAAAATTACCGAAAATCGCCTTTATATACCGAAAATCGACATAAATTTGCCTTATAGTACTGGCGGCGCCGAAACAATGGAACATGGTGCGTGGTGGCGTAAACCAGAAAACGGCAACCCAAAAGATGGCGGCAATTTTGTCTTATCTGCACACCGTTTTATTATGGGTCTAACTCCTCAGCAGACGCTCAGAAAATCGCCTTTTTATAATATCGATAAATTGACTGTCGGCGATGAAATTATCATTGACTATAACGGCGTGCGTTACAATTACGTCATCAGCGAAAAACAAAGCGTTAAACCAGATGCTGTGGAAATCGAACAGCATACAGATCAGCCGCAATTAACTCTTTATTCCTGCACTTTGGGCGGCGCAAACGACGGACGAGATGTGATTATCGCCAAATTGAAAAAATAGCCAGAACAACAAAAATCCCCTTTTCGTCAAAGGGGATTTAAGCAGTTTTTAACGTAAATTATTTACGCAAACCTAATTTGGCAACAACTGCTTTGTAAGACTCAAAATCAGTTCGTTCCAAATATTTCAGCAAACGCTTGCGCTTACCGACCATTTGGATCAAGCCGCGGCGAGCCATGAAGTCGTGCTTATTCGCCTTCAAATGCTCCGTGACTTCTTTGATACGAGCCGTCAAAACTGACACCTGAGCTTGTGGGCTACCGACGTCGTTTTTATTGACCTGAGTCAAAGCAATTGCTTTCGCTTTATTTTCTTTGCTAATCATAGCTCTGTAATTATACCAAGCTTCCCTGTTTTTTGCAATTAGCTAGTAATTCCAAAGTCCGCCAGAGTCTTCGCCTGATCAATAGAATAGTCAGCTATTTTTGTTCGGCGCAAATTCTCACAATACGCGCCCGTCCCTAGTTTCTCGCCAATGTCCACCGCTAACGTTCGAATATAAGTTCCACTTGAAACGTGAGTTCTGATCTTTAATTTGGGATATTCGTATGCCAACAATTCCAACGAATAAATCTCTATAACACGCTTAGGAATTTCAACCTGCTTGCCTTCACGCGCCAATTTATACGCTCTTTCACCGTTAATTTTTATTGCGCTAAAAATCGGCGGCGTCTGCTCAATTTTTCCCACAAATTGACTAATCACCCACTGAACTTCTTCCAAACTCGGCTCATAATCAGACACATCAGTAATTTCGCCTTCCGGATCACCTGTCGAACTATTCTTGCCCAGAATAATTTCTGCCTCATACCACTTATCTAGCTTAGTGAAAGTTTCAGCTTCGCGGCATTTCTTTCCAGTCACGATAATCATTAGCCCCGTAGCAAACGGATCAAGCGTACCCGTGTGACCAACCTTCACCTTCTTTCCCGCCTGATTAGATAAAACTCGTCGCAAGCGCGCCACCACCCCAAAGCTAGTCATTCCCTGGGGTTTGTCTATGAGAATCACTTCGTCCATCAACTATTGTCCCTGGAATGTGGAATTGCGCTGGATTGAAGTCTGCATTTTGAGCTGGCTGAGTTGGCATCGCGGTGATCGGCGCAGGCGCTGGAGCTGCTTGCGGAGCGGCTACTGGCTCAGGAGCCACCCCTAGCGGTGCAATCTGTGGCATTCCACTTACATCAACACCTGTAGGCGCTGGCGGCATTGGTGGCAAAGCGCCGAAATCCGGCATCGCTGGTGGCATTGGCAAATCGAAACCTGGAATACTATTTTCAGGATTTGTTATTGCTGGCTCAATTGGCGCAATCGGCTGACTCGGAGCTGGCGCTACTGGATTATTCAATTGATTTGTGTCGTTGGTAATTGCCGAAATAATCGACTCTTCAGATTGTGGCGCAACAGGTATCGTCGACAATTTTTGCTCAGCGGCGTTAGTTGTCGCGAACGGATCAATCTTTGGTGGTTCATCAGACGCGCCCATAGCCGCATTTAACGGAGTATCGCCAAACGACGGCGTATTATCACCCACATATTTACCGTGCGTTAAGATGGTTTTATTTTGATCGCTAGCCAATTCCCTAATCTTATCCTCGACAGCCTGTGTAGTCGTTGCGTTCAGAGTGCCACCCATCAGCGGAGTTTCCTCAAAAGAAAGTTCGCCCTTTGAAACTATTTTTTCACTAGGCTTTTCTTCCTCGGCTTGTGGCTCTTCCTTTATCGGCTCAATTTTAGCCAATTTCTCTTCAGCAATCCTAGCAGACTCTTCTTGCTTTTCCTTTGCTGTTTGTTCGGCCACTTCATCAACATCGCCCTTCTTTTCGTGGCTAATCGACAAAGTTCCGTCCGCGTGTACAGTTTCCTCATCTTTCTCCGCTTCTTCAGTTTTATTCTCTGAAGCTTCCTCTTTTTCTGGAGATTTTTCTTCGATCTTTTCAATCTTCTGTGGCTTGTCCTCTACTTCACTCTCTGCGATCTTTGAAACCACCAATTGCTGATTTGCGCCAGCCGCCATAAGTTCTGCGGCCGTGGTCATAACCTTTGATGACGTATTGCTATTACTAAACCTCTCAGTTACCGCCACAATTCCCGTAAGCAAAGCCGTCGCCATCTGTTCGTCCAAAGTCACCTTCGGCGTTTTCAGATCATCAAGAAGCTCAACAACCATTTCACTCACACCACTCGCGTTAGATTCGTGCCAATCAACAGAGCCCAGACCACTCTTTACGTCGCCCGCTGTTATAGCCACAACCGTAGCATCGTGCAAAATCTTACCGTGCGCAGTCAAAGCCGTGTCAATACTTTCACTATTTTCAACATTTAGCGCCAGAACCAACTCAACGTTATAATCGCCCTGTGAAAATTCCAAGTCTTTATCTGTAATTGTCGTACGATATGGCGTAATGAAAATCTTTACGGCGTCGTCAACAACTTTATAGCGCAAATGGTCAGCCTTCTCTTTATCCAAGGCAATAATAAAATCACGTAAAGAATCTGCGGTCTGCTCAAACGTCTTATCAGGATTCAAGAACGTAATTGCTGGCGGAATGTCGCCGCTAAACACAGCCGTAGCGTGCTTACCTAGTTTATTGAGGAAAATCGTCAATCCTAACGCTGCCGACAATTCGTCGACTGACGGGCTAGAACTCACCGTCACTAAAATATTAGTTACATCCTTTATACTCTGGATTACTTTTTGCTTTGCTGATCCGTTTGACATGATTTTTCCTATGTTTGTTTTTTGTAATTACGCTTGGCATCACTATACCATAAGCAGTACCATAAAGTCAATATCTAAGCCACCTCTTTACAATTTATGCTATTTTCTGTATAATTCTTCCTGATTAGCGATACAAATCTATAGAGGTAAAGGAGAAACATGCCAATCATCAAATCCGCCATCAAGCGTGCTAAACAAACCTTAAAGCGCCGCGAGCGAAACATCAGCATTAAAAAAGACATTAAGACTGCTGTTAAAGCTTTCTCTGCAGAACCAAGCGCAAAGACTCTTGCTGCAGCACAAAGCGAAATCGACACCGCTGTTAAAAAAGGCTTGATTAAGAAAAACACTGCCGCTCGCCGAAAGAGCGCATTGAGCAAAATCGCTAAAAAAGCAGGTGTTACATTAGAAGCTGCTACTAAAAAACCAGCCGCAAAGCCAGCAACAGCAAAGAAAACTGCCGCTAAAAAAGCTCCAGCAAAGAAGCCAGCTGCTAAGAAATCTGAAAAATAATCTGTAAAGATTACTAGAAAATACCCCGGAATTAACTGGGGTATTTTTATTTAACATCAGTCGACTAATCGACTCGCCAATTTATATACCTGTTTGATTTCTCTGCTCTCTAATTTCCAGCTACTGAGTTCCATTTTAATCAACTCTGGAAATTTCTTACTAACATCTCTCAAAGCATTTCCTGCCGATTTTCTCACATATTCGCTTGCGTCTTCCTTCAAGCTGGCAATTCTTTCTATGGCTTCACTCGGATTTTCCTTGAAATATGGTCTGCTCGTCCATATTCTTAGTCCCTCCGTTACTGCTCTCCTCGTATTGGGATTGTTGTTTTTTAACCATTCATCAATTACCGGGAGTGCTTTTTCATATCCTATTTTCTTGCAAAATTCATCAAATGCCTTTGCCAATACTTCCTGAACTCTCCAATTATTATCTTTGGAAACTTCATCTCGCATAAATGCTAAAACATCATCTTGTTCTGATAAATATCCAAAGAGAAATACGCTGTACATTCTAACTTGATATATATTGGATTTATAAGCTAAAAAAGCTAATTTTTTGCTATGCTCATTATTATTAGATTCATAATCAGCAAAGGCTCTTTTTTCTTGCTCTTTAAAGCCATTTTCTATCAAAGAGAATTCTTTTTCTAAATTTGCGATATATTCTTTTGCACAAGTATCATCCATAAGACCCAGCTACTTCTCTATTCCTTGGTATATTTTCCAATTCCAACCAGCGCCGCCTCCACAAGTAGCCACGGATTTACAGAGGTTGTTTTCATTTGCAAGTCCGCCCGAAGTAGCGCGTCATTTATCCTTTTCAGTTTTTTCTTATCGACGCCCTTTGCTGAAGACGCCAATTTTCGTAAAACATACGGACTAGCCGAAAAATCCGAAGCCACCAACTTACTGTCGCCGCCAGTCAAAACCAACGCCGTCAAGTTAGTCGCCTGCGAGGCAAGCAGTCCCATTGTCTGATAAGCGCCATCAACGCCACTTTCCGACTCTAAATAGCTAATTATATCGTGAACCTTATCATAATCACCCGCCAGCGCCGAAACAAACAAATCAAACACATTTTCCGTCCTCGCCAAAGGTATAAAGTTGTCAATTAAATCATCCGTCACTTTTTCCGCCAGCGCCAATTGATCCAAAAAATTACTCAGTCGCAACTGATCAAATCCCAAACGATCGACAATTATCTCTGCTTGACGATTCGTTAACTCACACTCGCGAACCTTCGCCTCCGCCACGCACCACTTTAAAAGCTGCGGTTTTTGACGATCACTAAGCGGTGAAAATTCCTGAACTTTGGCATTTTTCTGCAGCCACTTATACGTTTTCGTTCGCTTATCAATTTTATCTTCCGCCAGAATAATCATCCTGTCATCATCAAACTTCATATCTGGAAGTTGCGACCAAATCTCAGAATTTTCGCCTAGTTTTGAAATCAAATACACCGACGAATCCATAAACAGCGTCTGCCCAATTGCTATTTCCTGCATTCCAGCCAGCGTCAAATCTTCACCATCATGTCGTGCCGCTTTTTCGTTGCCGATCAGCTTGGCAATTGCCCGCCGTTTCTCGAATTCGTTTTCGCCGTAAAAAAGGTAAATCACTTCACCTCCACTTGGCAAACTGGACAAATATGCGTACCGCGTCCAGAAACCTTCATCTTTACAATCTCTTGGTCAGGATGTCGATGGCACAGCTGACCTTCCCGACGAAATACATGCGCAAACGACAGATAATTGCCCTTCCTGCCTTCAGCGTCAACATAATTTTTATCCGTCGAGCCGCCCTGATCAATACTCAATTGCAAAATCTGGCGAAGTTCGTTAAACAAATCTTCCAATTGATCATCACTAACATTTCTGACACGCGTCTGAGGATGAATTTTCGCAGCCCACAAAGCTTCATCGGCATAAATATTACCAACCCCAGCAATCACCGACTGATCAAGAAACGCTGGCTTTATCATCGAATTTTGCCGACGACGAATTCGCTTAATAAAGTCACCCGCTTCAGTTTTTTTATCGAGCGGTTCCGGACCAACTTTCTGCATAAATGGCAAATTTTCTATCTCATCAGTCGGCATCAATTTCATCCAGCCAAACTTACGCTGATCATTGAAAAACAGACGTGAACCATCCGTAAAATCAATTTGCACTCGTGTCGATCTATCAGGCAATTCACCAATCAAACTATCATTCGGATGACCACCAGCAAAACTATTAGCCCCACGAAAAATCAATTGCCCAGTCATCTTAAGATGTATCACCAGCGAATAGCGCGTATCAAGATCAATCATCAGCACTTTCGCGCGACGTCGCACCGCCGTTACATGCGCACCATATAAAAATTGCTGAACGTCAGTGGGTGAATTCGGAAAACTCTTTGGCGAATCAAATACCGTCGCTCGCACAATAGCCTGACCTGGCAGCAAATCCGCCAAACCGCGACGAACTGTCTCAACTTCGGGTAGCTCGGGCATTCGGCAAGTCCTACAGCTTAAACAAAGCTTCTTCTTGACTTAGGCCAATTCCAGCCGCCATTTTCTTGCCGTCAGGAATTTGCTTCAAAAACATATCCAAAATCTCGTTCACGTTAGCCTGCGCCGAACCCTTAGAACCGCTACAATCCGACGTCCACAAACTCTTCACAACGGAATTGTCCTTCAAAGTTTCGAATTTGTAAATTTTACCGCTAGCACAAATTCCCCGCAAATCATTTTGCTGCTCAGTTAGCGGCGTGCCTTCCATCATTTTTCGCTTATCAAGCGCATAAACCAGCTCCGTATAAGCCTTGCTGTTATTGTCCAATCTTTTCTGCGCAATCGGCTTATCCAAATATCCCTCGTACGTCGTCATTTCGCGAGATTCCGGCGAAATAGTGATGCTATATGAGCGGAAATTCTCGTTCGCTACAATTGGCCCGCGCACCGTCAATCGAACCGCACTTCCCACGTCCGTCGACAACAAAGCAACTTGCCCTACGTTAACATTCTGATCCGTTGTTTGGCCTGAATCGTTTTTGCCAAATAATGCTCGACCAATCGCAATAACCGCTGCTACCGCCACAACCGTGATAACAATAACCAGCAAAATTGGTACAAATCGAGAAAATGAATTTCGTCGTTGAGTGTATTTCATGGCGTAATTATACCATATTTTCTACACTTCACCCCAATTTGCGCCCGTGCCGACATCAACCTTCAACTTAATCGGTAATTCTGGACAAACGCCTTCCATTTCCGCTTTCATAATCTCGCTGACTTTCTGGACGTCTTCAGGTTTGCATTCCACCAAAATCGAATCATGAACCTGTAAAATCGCATCAGCCAAGCCCGACAATTTATCCTCCAATCGAATCATTGCCAATTTCATCAAATCCGCTTCCGTGCCTTGAATTGGCATATTCATCGCAGCTCTTTCTGCCGAAGATCGCACCATAAAATTGCTCGATTTTACATCAGGCGTTGGTCGTCGCCTGCCAAAATACGTTTCAACAAAACCCTGTTCTCGCGCTTGAGTTAAAATTTTATCCAAATACTGACGAATCGGTTTTCGCACCTCAAAATAATGATCAATAAACTTTTTCGCATCTGTAAATGACATTCCCGTAGCCGCCGCCAAACCGTGCGGGCTCATTCCGTAAAGTACACCAAAATTGATCACTTTCGCTGCTCGACGCTGAGATTTGTTCACTTCGTCAATTGATATTCCGTATGTTTCCGCCGCCGTTTTTGCGTGAATATCAACATCGCTATTAAAATCGTCAATCAACTTCTCATCGCCTGCCAACACAGCCGCCAGCCTCAGCTCAAATTGTGAATAATCCGCGCCGACAAAAACTTTGCCATCACTCGGAACAAACGCCTGACGAATTTTCCTACCCAGTTCAGTCCGCACCGGAATATTCTGCAAATTCGGATTTGTACTGCTCAGCCGCCCCGTGCTGGTTACGTCCTGATTGAATGTAGTGTGAATTCGCCCATCAGCCGCCATCAATTTTGGTAACGCCTCAATGTACGTGCTGATCAATTTGGTCAATTCTCGATATCGCTCAATCAACTCAATAATCGGATGTTGTCCACGTAATTTGTCCAGCTCTTTCTGACCTGTTGAATATCCAGTTTTTCCCTTTTTTATACCCGCGGTTGGTAATTGCAATTTGGTAAACAAAACCTCAGAAAGTTGCGCTGGACTAGACGCGTTAAACTCGTATCCAGCCATGGAATACATTTGTTGTTCAAGCTCACCAACTTCCGCCGCCAGCTCATCGCCCATCTGTTTTAATAGCGTATCGTCCAACTTCATCCCGCGTTTTTCCATCTGGAATAGCGCCCAAATTACCGGAAAATCAAACTCGTGAGCCACACGCGCAATTTGTGAATTGTTCGACATGTAAACTTTTTGTTCACGATAAATTTTATGCAAGCGAGCCAATTGATAAGGCGCCGAATCATCGTCAGAAAAATCACCAGACAGTGCATTCAAACTACGGTCGCGCTTCAGCGGGTCAATCAAAAACGCCGCCTGCTCAACATCCCAAACTTCATGAAAACGCACCGCCACGCCATAATTATCCAACGCGTGATATAACCGTTTGACATCCGCCGCAATCACAATTCCCTGCGCCAATAATTGCCACATAGATTGACTAATTTCATCAATTTTCGCCGTCCACGCTGACTCAGGATTTGAGCTTATGTAAATTACGTCAGGCTCCGACGAATCGATATATATTATATTTTCCGCCTCAAACATCGGCGTGTCGGGCAATTTTTCAATTCGCGGAATATCCAACTTCGGTTCTTCTTTTTTCTCATTTTCCGCCATTTGCATTGTTTTTGGCAATCGTCCAATCAGCGAATTAAACTCCAGCTTCTGCAGAATTTCCGTTACTCGCGCAAAATTGCAATCATTAACATCCGCCACATCCCAGTCCAGTTCAATCGGCGCGTCCGTCCAAATTTCCGCCACTTGCTTGGTCAAATATGCCGACTCGCGACCATTTTCCAACTTCGTTCGCAAAGCGCCTTTTTGCTCGTCCAGATGTTCATAAACTCCGTCCAGAGTTTCATATTCTTGCAATAATTTAACCGCCGTTTTTTCACCAACTCCCGGCACGCCCGGCAAATTGTCACTAGAATCGCCCTTCAAAGCCTTCAAATCTAAGAATTGTTCTGTCCGAATTCCATATTTTTCTTCAAAATGTTCCGCCGTAAATTCCTCGATGTTCCTTAAACCGTTTTTCATGGCGTAAACTTTGGTCATTGACGATATCAATTGCAATGCGTCCAAATCCGACGTTATCAAGCACGTTTCAATTCCGCGAGATTCCGCTTGCCTGGCAAACGCACCCATAATATCGTCCGCCTCGTAATCATCAATTTCATAAAGCGGCCAGCCAAATGCATCAAGCAGTTCATGTAAAATCGGAATTTGCTGGTAAAAGTCATCTGGCGCTGGCTTACGACCAGCTTTATATTCTGGATACAATTCCCGCCGCTTGCGAATATTTGTGCCTCGTTTATCCCAAGCTACCGCCACATAATCCGGCTCCAATTTCTTAATTAACTCAATTGCCAAACTTACAAATCCATACACACCACCAGTCGGAGTTCCGTCAGCCATCGACAATCCCGGCATGGCATAATAACCTCGGTAAAACACCGACTTTCCATCAATAACCACTAGACGCTTCATACTTCTATTGTAGCATTTAAGCGACTGTCGTTAGAGAGTTGATTATTGACGCTTCGGCAAGTTTTTGTTGTATTCCCCAATACTTATCATAATTCTCCCTAAATATTTTTTCAGCATTGAAAGAATTATTGCCCTGTTTTTTCTGCCATTTGCCGTATCTCTCATAGATTTCTCTAAGTTCTTCCATAGAACTGTAGGAGTCATTATCGTGTTTCATCCTACGCCTATGAATCTCCCACTTTTCCCTTTCGTAACTGTAGAGGTGACAGTATTCACTTGTCTTATTTATATCTGTCTTATCGCTCGTTATTATATGCAAGATTTCTACATCACCAAAATTATCAAATCCGACAGAAAATTGATAAATCGATCCCTGTAATATAGAAATAGAAGTAGGCACAAAATCAACTATAGAAAGATCATCTATAAAAACATAATCAAACTTATCTTTATCGTCTGGCATCTTATATATCTGATATCGATCTTTCGGATTAGGTGACGAAGTGTCAGGATTCTTCCAAATCATCCATACCTGACCATACTGATCAATAACCGGTTCGTTAACAAATCTTTCCCATGCTTTATTACGATCAAAATTTGATTCTAGCTCCTTAACTTGTTTTAATATATTACCCCATTGAACTTTTTTACGATATTCTATAAAACGGCGCCAGATACTAAAATCAGAAAGTGGATCCTGAGGTAACTTTTCAGTATCTCCATGAAGCGTTTCCATAATACTTACCACAAACATACTCTCTATTTGGAAGAATGTCAACAAATTGTTAAAATTAGTACATGACACAACCATACCCGCCACCCACCTTGTCCGCCCTGATAGCATATTATGCTACTGACCAGTATCGCAAAGAGCCCAAGCCGGCCACATTATAATGCTATAATGAAGATATCGCGCGAGCTACTAAAAGACAGTGCGGGCCGATAAATCACGGGGGGGGGTAAAAGTATGTTTGAAGGCAAGACATTTGAATACGATCCGGGTTATGATCCGGAACGGCTTGACGGTGGTGGCGATAACACCGAATCTACACCAGAGCGCAACCGCGAAGTGACACCGCTCATCATTAACGTTGATTGCCCAGAATATAGCGTCACGTCCGAAAATCCATATCGCTACGATGCCAACCCACCCCGCCCGCTTGATACCATAGCCGCTACAATTGAAGCACCAATTCGCCAACATTTTATGGGTCGGAATGTACTGCTGCGCGGTATCCAGTCGGCACACTTTGGCGTAAGCGATCGCCAGCAACTCATCAAGGAAATAGTCGCCAGAGGAGGCGATAGCTTCACGGTGCAATCTGCTGACCCAACCTATGACATGCATGCTCGACGATGCGACAACTATAGCGGCGAGGAAATTTTCGCCCTGCTACAGGCGTTTCATACTTACAAACCCAAGTGCGATGAGCTACCGCTCGCTCCTGTTGATATCTGGCAGGTGTTCGACGGCGAGAGTTACGAAGAAATCGAGTATCTCCATCCCCGGCACAAGATACCTACGCGCGACCGCTATAAACTGCGGCCCGGCTTCAGCCCTCAGGATGCCCTGCTGGCGATCGTCGTGGTAAATTAACCATTCTAACCGGGGCCGACTGTTTCATATCAAAGTCAAGAGCTCCAGAACAAACTACTCGCAGGAATCAACACAACCAACCGGCAGCCACACCTGTTTGCCACCCAGCTGAAGAGCTGTTACAATAATCCCCATGAGTACAAGCGAGCATAGCTGCAAAATTATCGCCCTTGTCGGTCTGGCCGGTAGCGGCAAAAGTTCGGCTGTCGAATATTTGACAGAAAAAGGATTTCCAAAAATTTACTTCGGTGGCGTTATTTATAAAGCCATGGACGAGGCTGGAATTGAAAAAACTTGGGACAATCAACAACAATTTCGCGAAGAAATTCGTCGCCGTGAAGGCAAAGATTTCGTAATCAAACGCGTCATAAAAAACATCCACGACTTAATAAACGCTGGGCAAAACAAAATCGTTTTGGACGGATTATACACTTGGAGTGAATATAAATTCCTTAAGCACGAATTCCCTGGCCAGGTCGTTGTTATTGCTATTGTTACACCGAAATACCTCCGTTATCAACGAATGGCTAAACGCATAGAGCGCCCAATGCAACCGCACGAAGTTGATCAGCGCGACTGGTCAGAAATCGAGAATTTGGAAAAAGGCGGACCAATTGCTATTGCTGATTATTTCATCATTAACGACGGCAGCCTCGAGCAATTACACCAAAAAATAGACGCCGCAACTCACGACGCCCATTTTTGTAAATCGCCCGAACAGTGTTAATTAATCCAGATATTCGTAAAGTTTTTTCGCGTCTTTGTGTTTGCGAAGTTTTGCTAGCGCCTTAGCCTCAATCTGGCGGATTCGCTCACGCGTAACCGCAAACTCCTGACCAACTTCTTCCAAAGTATGGTTTTTTCCATTATCCAAACCAAAACGCATTCGAACAATTTTTTGCTCACGATCACTCAAACTTGATAGAATTTCCTGAACTTGCTCTTTTAACAATTGATTTGAAGCGGAATCTTCTGGCGAAACCGTATCTTCGTCAACGATAAAATCTTGCAACACAGAATCATCATCTTCACCATCACGACCAACGCCAGCGTCCAAAGAAGAAATGTCTTGCTTGATCTTAATGACATATTCAATTTTCTCTGGTTCCATATCCAGCTCTTTAGACAGTTCTTCAATTGTCGGCTCACGGTTCAATTCCTGCGTCATTCGTCGCTGAGTACGCAGCAATTTATTGATCGTTTCCACCATGTGAACTGGAATACGAATCGTTCGCGCCTGATCAGCAATCGCACGCGTAATTGCCTGGCGAATCCACCAAGTCGCATAAGTCGAAAACTTAAAGCCCTTATCCGGATCAAACTTCTCAACCGCACGCAAAAGTCCAGTATTTCCCTCTTGAATCAAATCCAAAAAGTCCAATCCACGGCCAGAATAACGCTTAGCAATTGACACCACCAAACGCATATTCGCCTCAGCCATCTTATCCTTAGCCTTTTTATCGCCTTCGACAATTCGGCGCGCCAAGTCCATTTCCTCTTCAGCGCTAAGTAGTGGAATTTTACCGATTTCACGCAAGTACAGCCTGACCGAATCGTCCGACACATCGTCCAAATATTGCCCAGTCGTCAACGAATCCAAATCTTCCGATTCTTCTTCGTCTATAAGCGTTGGATCAAAATCATCATCTTCGTTTAAGTTTACTGGCTTCGTCGTGATATCGTCGCTCACATTTTCTCCTTAATCAGATTATTTAAGCTCTGGCGCAAATTCTGAGACAAAACCTCATCACCCGACGCCTCGGCCTCTCTAAGCTGCGTTAATAGTTGATTCTTTTTGTTTTCGCGATGTTTGATTGTTATCTGTCTGACTAGCCGAGCCATTTCTTCGTCTAAGCTTTTTTGCTCCCAATTGGCGTAACGACTTTCACTTTTCAACTGTACTATTTTCACATACTGTTCGATTTTTTGCAAGTCCAGAGGAACTTCACCCAAATTCGCGTCTGGATTCTTCCGCAAATAGCCAATCAGCTGCCGTGCGTTGTCATCATCCAGCATTTCGCCAGAAATCGCTGCCAACCAGCGCCGCACAGATTTTTCACTCGCCGCCAGCCCCGCCAGCATATCTTCAGTTTCATCCTGAACCGGAGTCGGTTTTTCTTTTTCAATTTTCGCCTTTTTCAATTGATGTTCAGCAACTTTTTCATTCGACAATTTTGCCTTCAGCGCGGTAATTGACGCGCCAGTTTTTTCAGAAATCACCGACAAATAATGCTCTTGCTCCACCGGATCTTTCAAACCTCGGACAATCCTCAACGCAATAGTCGAAAATCGCCGCTTGCCTTCTGCCGACTTCAAATTCTCCATTTCCGCGTATCTGGCAATCACCCAATCCACCGCTGGCTGAGATTGGTCAATCGCCGCTTGCCAAAGCGCTGGATCTTTTTGGATCAATTCGTCTGGATCTTTAACGCCATCAGGCAAACTCACCACTTCCAACTCCACGCCGACTTCCTGTGCCAAGTTGATAGCGCGTTCCGTTGCATTAACTCCCGCTCGATCGCCATCAAATGCCAAGCGAATCCGCCCTGCCAATCGACTAAGCGCCTTCAAATGCTGTGTCGTCATCGCCGTGCCAGAGGTCGCAACTACGTTTTTGACGCCCGCTTGATGACTACTAATCACATCCAAATTGCCTTCAACAATCACCGCCACATCACTTTTTCGAATCGCTTCCTTGGCTTGATGTAAACCAAAAATATGTCGCGATTTATCGAATAACAGCGTTTGCGGCGTATTTAGATATTTTGGCGCACGCGGATCATCACGAATAATTCTACCCGTAAATCCCACAACTTCGCCATTGCCGTCACTCAACGCCACCATCATTCGCCCACGAAACAAATCACCGCCAAACCGATTCGACAAGCCAGCATCCGCCAATTCCTGCCTAGAAAATCCTCTTTTTTCCAATGCTTTCGTCAACGTGTCGCCATTCTCCGGCGCATAGCCAATCAAAAAATCACCAATTGTTTGACGATTTAATCGCCGTTTTTTAACCACATAATCCAGAGCTAATGAATTTTTTACCAAATTCTGCTGATAAAAATTGGCGGCCAGCTTCAGCGCTTCTCTGGCTCTAGCGCGACGCTTGGCTGTTCGTCCGTCGCCATTAGAAAACAAAGTCAGATCAACGCCTGCCTTCCGAGCCAAATGCTCCAGCGATTGACGAAAATCCATTCCTTCCACCATCATCACAAACGTAAAAATATCGCCACCTTTTCCAGAAGAAAAATCGTGCCAAATCTGTTTTTCTGGACTAACCATAAAGCTTGGGGTTCGCTCGTCGGTAAACGGACTTAAACCCTTCAAATTGCGCCCCGCTCGCTTCAACTGAACATACTCACCAATTACATCCTCGATGTTCAGTCGCGCCCGCACTTCTTCTTTGGCATCATTCATATTTTTATTATATCACTCTTTACCTCTGTTATTGTTTGTGGTTAAATAGAGATATGTATCCTGACAATTTGAATAACCAACCTCAAGGTATCGATTATCTGAATCAAATTGCCACACCTCCGCCAGCGGAAGGTTTTGATAAAAAAACCAAAATCATCATCGCTATTTTGAGCCTTATCGGTCTAATAACCCTAATCGCGATATTTGTTTTTTCACAAGATTCTATGCCAAATACTAACCCGTCACAAGTTGCAGCGCGCGTTAATAAGCTACTCACTATTTCCAAAAAATACAATAATAAGTTCCGCTCGACCAGTCTGCAGACTACCAATAGTTCTCTGGTTGCAGTGCTGACCACTGCGAATGCCTCAATGAGCGAAGCGCTTCAAGCGACCGGCATCAATTATAAAGAGAAACAAAAGGACATCCTCGCTCTAGATCCGTCGGAAAAATTAGAGAAAAAATTGGACGAAGCTCTTCTGAACACGCAATTGGATATTACCTATGCCCATGAGATGAATGTGCAAATAACAGATACAATCAACATGATGAAAAAGGTATATAAGTCCACCAAATCAAAAAAGATGCGCGAATGGCTAGTAAAAACTGCTGGTGACTTAGAGAATATCCAGAAGCAGATCAATCAAATCATTAAAGCAGATTAAGCTTCTGAGACTAATCTATAGCTCAGCCTCGCCAAGTCAAAGACCTCTTCGTCAGTCAATTGGCCTGAACAAATAATTGTATTCCAATGCTTCTTGTTCAAGTGATAGCCTGGTAAAACCGTTTCGTATTTTTCTCGTAAATTCTGCGCCAACAACGGATCGCATTTTAGGCTTACTCTGAGCGGCTTTGAGCCTTCCTTCACCAATGCTACCATTTTCCCCGCACCGTCATTATCTCTACCAAATTTATACACCGCAACATCCTCGCCAAACGGATAATCCAGCCATACGCCCGGCAAGCTTAGGATAAATTCTTCAAATTGTTTATGTGTCATACCTTTACCTTTTTCAAATAATATTCAAGCTCCATAATGCTGCCGCGGATGTCTTCCAACGCTCGGTGATCTTCTGGTTTGGCGAATTTCTTACCGTATTTACCCTCAAACACCACCTTCCACGCGCTCACGTCCAACACGCGATAATGTAGTCTTTTTGACAACGTTGGCCACCATTGATCAATGAATCGACGATCTTGATGGATTGAATTGCCTGCTAGCAAAATCTTCGTCTCGCCTGCAAAATACTCATCACAAAACGCCAACAATTCGCGTTCTATTTCCGCCAAAGGCTTGCCCGATTCATTCTGCTCCTCCAGCCCGCGTCGCGCTTCCGGATGCTCATTCCAAAAACCAGCATTTCGATCTAACAACTTAGCCAGCTTTTCCGAATCGTGGCGCACAATTCCTTCGTACGTCGCAATTTCCTTAAAATTCCAATCCGTCGCAATTGCCGCCACTTCCAAAATCTCATCACGTACTGGATTTAGTCCAGTCATCTCCAAATCCACCCACAAAATCTTCTTTGGCTTAAAACTTGCTTTCATATCTCTATTTTACCACTTCCATAAGGCGTGCTAAACTAAAATCATGACAAAACGCATCCTACTCAAATTATCAGGTGAACAACTTCAAGGCGAATTCGCCAGCGGCTTTGACCCAAAACGCGCTCGCTGGATTGCTGAACAAATTCGACCAGCGCTGGACGACGGGGCTGAAATTGTAATTATGGTTGGCGGCGGCAATTACGTTCGCGGTAATCAAATCATCGGTCACGGAATTCAACCTGTTTCCGCACATAATATCGGCATGCTTTCTACGTTGATGAATGCCATTGCACTGGCTGACGTATTAAACGACACAGGGCTGCCAACTCGCGCATTATCCACGGTTGAAGTGAATCAATTTATTGACCACTACACTTTCCGGCGCGCAATTAGCCATATTAAGAAAAACCGCATCGTAATCGTGGCGTGCGGCACTGGCAGACCGTTTCTGACTACTGATACTGCAGCGTTAAATCTAGCACTAGAAATGCAGTGCGACGCTGTGGTTAAAACAACGAAAGTCGACGGAGTTTACGATAAAGATCCTATGAAATTCCCTGACGCCGTAAAAATTGATCATTTGTCTTACCAAGAAACCCTAACAAATCCTAACATTGCTGTTATGGATAAAGCAGCAATTGGACTAGCCATGGACGAACACATTCCAGTTGTAATTTGTGATTTGCTCACAGACGGAAATATTCTCCGCGCAACCCGCGGAGAATCAGTAGGCACGCTTATTAGTTAAGGTTTTAATCCTTTTTCTTATCTAATTTATCGAGTTTCAAGAAGTGAATGATTGCATATACAACAAATGCAACGGCTATCAACGTAATTAACGAGCTAACGAATGCGCCGTATAAAAACTCGCCTTTACGTCCAGCAATTTCAACCGTAAATGAAGCTGATTGCAATCCTTGTTGAGAGCCAACGATCAACTGCACTAACGGGTCAACAAATGCCGTCACCAACTTTTTAACCGTATCGCCAGCTGCGGTACCGATTGCCAAACCTACAGCCAAGCCAACAACACCCTGCTCGCGAATAAAATTAACAAATCCAGCCATGTGAGTGTCTTTTATAGCTGCACTTACAATTTTCTTTTCCTTAATGGCGGCAATTTTTTTAGCAGCTTTAATGCTCTTAGGAGCTAGTTTTTTAGCTGATACTTTTGAACCTTTAGTTGATTCTGAAGATTTCATAACTATAAAACTCCTTTTATTATATATTTATTCACTAATTTTATCACAGGTAGAATCGCGTACTATCACACCAGCAGCCCTCATAGACCTCAGCAACTTTTCGGCAGCCCTTAACTTCCCCACAGCCAAGCTATCATACTTAGGTTTACTATTGATAATTTCCTTGTACAACATAATTGCCTCATTTAATAAGTTAATATTCCTATCATGTTTAGCTACTTTACGTATAACATCAGGCAGAAACAGCCTGTTCTTTGAAGAATCTCCCGACAACAAACTATCATTTACCACGGACGCTACTTGAATAGCCAAATCACCACTGCCTTGTTTTATCAATTCTCTACATAATTTATCCGCTTCTTTCAAATCATTCCGAGAATCAACATCCAAATATATACCAGACAAGCCTACTATTTTATCCGCAGCCTCTTTATATAGCCCATTCAACTGATCAATTCGAGCATTATATTCATCTAGCAATAATAATCTACCTGGAATGGACGGCAGAGTAAGCATCTGTAGTCGTGCATTTCTTCCGTAGCCATCTCGATATTTCATACCATCCGAGAACATCAACCATTCTCGTCGAGCTACAAAATCACTTCTATTAACGGACGAAGACAATTTCTGCAATAATAAATCTGTATATAAAGTACTATTAGCTCTGAGCTCACCATAATACAACTGCTCAGCTGGATCTATTCCATCAAAGCCAATGGCGTCAGTCATTTCACAGCGCAACTCCTCTGTCAAAACATCTATTATAAACGACCTATCACTACTACGATCAAATAGCGTGATAAACGTGTGTTGATTTGCATAACTAATGAAATGTTCAATTCCTAATTTTTCTAAACATTCTGACGCAACAATTGTATGTCCATAACAATTAGCAGCTTCGTCTTTGGCAATATTTACCGCTTCAAGTGGACTTGAAAAATTACTCGTTGACCTAAAATTAAGCGTTTCGCAAACAAGCTCTGCAACAGATTTAGCGGCCTCTGCTATATCATCAAACGTCTTATCTGATTTTTCGTACACATTTTTTATGTCACAAAGCTTCTCCGACTCTGACAAGAGTTCTCTCTTAACGCCTCTTTTCTCTGCTATATCACTTCTCGGAGTTAATAGCTGAGTAGATAAATATCGATCATAAAATGATGTATATGGTTGCTCATCTAATTGTTTACTCGGTCGTTCATTCACGAATTTATATTATATACTAATATAGTATATTTTACAAGCGATCTGGTGCCACGATTCCCAAAATAGCCAGTCCAGCCTTAAGAATGTCGGCGTAAATTGCCACGATTCCTACGCGATGTGCCTCTTTGTCGCTACCAATAACCTGATTTTTCTCGTAATATCGATTAAATTCCTGCGCCAATTCGAACAAGTACGTACAGATGTGATGAGGTTCCAAACTTTCCTTAGCGCGATCAACCACGTCCACATACTCACTCAATTTTCTGACCAGCATTTTATCCTCGTCAAACAACTCTGTCGGGAAGGTAATTTCTTTGTCAGATTTAGCTAAAATTCCCCGCGCTCGAGCATGGGCGTATTGCAAGTAGCTTCCCGTATTTCCCGTCAAACTTACCGCGTCATTAATATCAAATATGACGTCGCCGCCGATCTTCACTTTCAAGAATTGATAACGGAGCGCGCCAGCAATTACATCGTCAGTTGGCTCGCCGCCAGCATTTTCAATTGCCTTCTTAAACTCATCGAACAGCCAGCCAATTGTAATAACCTCACCCGTTCGAGAACTCATTTTCCCAGTTGTCAATTTGACCAAGCCAGTTGCGTAATTGAACAATTTTCCCTTCAAAGCCGGAATCGACAATTCACTAGCCGCAATCACGCCACGGAAGTACGCTGCTTGCTCCTCGCCGTTTACCGTAATCGATAAATCCAAATTCGGGTAGTCCTTATATTTCAACTGAATCAATCCCATATCATGCGCCCCATAAAGACCATTGCCGTGAGATCCAATAAACACGTTGTCGAACGCGCCGTATTTGCTGCCCTTAAAAACATACGCGCCGTCAGATTTGGTAAACACCTCTGGAGTTTTCTCTTTAATCAGAGATTTGCCCAATTCTTCAGTTTCGCTCTCAACGTAACGTCGCTCAATCGGCACGTTTCCAAGTCGCCCAACATTAGAGTCAATTTCGTCAAAACTCCAACTTTTACAGATTTCGTAAACTTGTTTATATAGCGGATCATCCAGAACGAATGACTGCTTGGCTAGTTCATCAATTTCTGCCTTCGCCTCTGGAGATTCTTTCGCCGCACGCGCACCTTCAACGTACATGCGACTCATAAATTCATTTCGCTTATCGGCTGGGATTTCGTTCAATTTATTTACATCGCCGTCAATCTCGCGCAAAATCGCCCACATACTTTTACCGACATGCGTTCCGACATCACCGTGATAACTCACTCGATGCACAATTGCGCCATCAACCGCCAACAAATTAGCCATCGTGTCTGCCAAAATCGCATTCAAAGCGTGTCCGATGTGCATAGCCTTAAATGGATTCGGACAATTGGTTTCAATTACAACCGTCTGACCAGCGCGCTTCGTCGTTGGCTCTTTTTTCAAAGAATTTAGAACGGATTGATCGCTCAGTTTTACATTGATAAAACCTGGACCAGCCACGCTTACTTCGCTAAACTCCTCTTCCTTGCGCATATTTTCAGCAATCATCTCCGCAATTTCACGCGGATTCTTCCCTAGCGGCTTAGCCAATTGCAACGCCACATTTGTAGCAAAGTCACCAAACTTCGGATCAGGACGCGTCAATTGTATCGATATATCTTGATCAAAAAGTTGCTTCACTACTTGAGAAATAATCTGTTCCATACTGTCTAGTATACAACAGAGGTGGACTATTATCTAGCTAAATCTCTACGCAGTTTCGTCAAGTTCTTCCAATTCCAGACTTAATTTCGTCGCCGAACTTGGACTAGATCCTTTCACGTGTTGCAACACATATGTCAACGCCGACATATCGTCTCGACTCAATACGCCTTCGGTAAGTCCGTGAATATCTTTTTCTTCAGCCATTTTATTCCTTTTTGTTTTAATTTTTTATACCTAGTAATGTTATCATATTATTATTAATTTGTCAAATCTAGTATCCTTCTACGTACACCTTACTCATTGCACTCAGTCCAGCTCTACCGAGATTTTCCAGCATTTTCCGCTGCTTTCCATAAGGGTTGTCTTCTGGATGCATTTCTCTCAACTCCTTTAATACAGTTCCATATTCATCAATCTGCTCAGAGGTTGGTATTATTGGATTGCAAAACGCCACTTGTATACCTTTTCCTTTTATTATCCATGGCAAATTAACTGTATTATCATTTAGTAATCCTGGGTTGCTTCCTTGATCTTCAACTTGAACACAAACTGGTACAAGCGGAGATCCAGTAGCCAAAGAACAATGTGGACCCAAAAGACCAGGTTTTTTAACACCACTCAATGTAACATTACTCTCGTATGCGTCTGCGGGATTAAACGCTGCTACAATAATATTTTTTGACCCATCTGTCATTTGATCTACGATTGGATCATAATGACTACTATCAAATTTGACAGATCTTTTAGCCCTAGTATCCGCAGCACCTTCTTTGTATCTATACGATACACCAGGAAAATGATGCTTACCAGCTAAACTATACATAAGCCTTTGATGCCATAAGTCGTAATTTGTTGAGGCCACGGGAATAATATTTTCATGATCCGGAAGTGCCGTAGCAATGATAGACGCTGCAGTGGTTACGTCGTTATTGTTAAAATGCGTAACATAGAAGACTGCACCTCCAGAAAGACGCGGATCCAACAGGGTGTCTAAACCAATAATTTTTAATGCTACATTGCCGAGTGCTAAATTATTACCAACTTTTAGTAAATCTGTAAAGCGTTCATCAGCTGGATCTTTACCATTCCATTCTCCAATAGTAGCCGCCTTCAAAAAATCTTCATTCCGTGAAAAAATAGTCATAGTAGAAGTTATACTATTTATTTATGAAATAGTCAATATACTATATAGGTGTAAGAATCTTTGGCTATAATCTAAAGATCTTGATTCTTATTCGCAACCGTCACAAATAGTCAAACTTGCTGGGTCAACTGGTGCCGCAACAGTGCCGTTCGACTTTGCTTGATCATCAGCCGCTTCTTGCGCTGCTTTAAGAGCTGCGTCAATGGCACTCAATTTTTCTTCCAAAGTCATGTCATCAGTAATAATCTGATTTGCGTTCATTTTCATTTTCCCCTATATTTAGTAGTTACTTAACTAATTTTACGCTAGATATAGTGCTTATGCAATAAAATGTAGCCAATTGCCCGTTGTAGTTTTTTCATCAAGTTCACCAATTGGCGCAACGTATATTTGCGGATTTTGACAACGTGGCATAAAATCAGCCAGCTTCTCTTTATAAGCCGCCATTGCCGCCTCTTTCTCAGATTCTGGGAGTTCAGTCACGTTAGTTTTTAAGAAAACTGCTCGCTTTTTATCATCCCAAACCACAAATTCCGCCTTACCGTTTCGAAACGCATTTTCTGAATGGCGCGCAGTCGGCTCTGATATCCAAACTATCGAATCACCCAATCGCGCAAAGTGCAACGGCGTCACCAAAGGAGTTCTATCAACATTCACCGTTGCCAACGCACCAACTTCGACTGTATCTAATATTTCCTTCGCTAATTCGTTCATATCATCAACTCCCATTACTTCGTGGTATTAACTTCGTAACTAGTGTTTGTACTTTCAAAGAAATTCACCAATTCCAGCGTATCGTTGGCAGCTGCCATCCATTTGGCTGGATTTGGCACGTTATATTCAGGCTCAAAACCTAGCTCTTGCAAGCGTCGGTCGGTCATATGCATAACATACTGGTTAACATAATCAGCGTTCAATCCCAAAATTCCCTTTGGCAGCATATCCTTATTGTAAGCCTTCTCAAGTTCTACCGCTTGCAAAATCAAGTTACGAATTTCTTCTGCGAATTCCTGTGTTTGCAATTCTGGATTCTCGTCCAAAATTGTCAAAAGTAAATTGATACCAAACGTCAAATGAAGATTTTCGTCGCGAGTAATCCAGTCCAGCAGCGAGCCGACATTGCGCAACAAATTACGTTGACGGAAACTCATGCCGACCATAAAGCCTGAATAGAACCAAATTCCCTCCAATACGATGTTATATGCCACCAAAGACCTAACAAAGTCCTTCTTGCCTTCCAGCGAATAAATATCCAAATTTGGATCAAGCATCACGTCCAAATGCTTATTCTGGAAGTCAGCTTTGTCGGCTAATGATTTTTTACCAAATCCCGCAGCATAAATTTCCTCGCGATCAAACGGAAATGTCTCAATAATGTATTCAAATGTCATGAAGTGATTAGCTTCTTCCCACATCTGTTTTGACAAATATAGTTGAGCTTCCGCCGCGTTCACATATGGATAAATACCGAACGCCAATGATTTATTGATCAATAACTCGTTTGGATTCAAATAGCTAATAACCGTTTTCAATGCGTGCTTTTCATCATCTGACAATTTTTCAAAATCTGCCAAATCTTGAACTAATTGAACTTCATTTGGAAACCACGTGTTAGCCACTGCTTGATTATAAAGATCATATGCCCAAGGGTAACGAATTGGGTGAAGTGACAATCCATCGCGTAATCCTGAACCTAAAATTCCCATCTTAATTTCCTCCTTATTTATTAATTTTCGCAAATCCAAATCCGCGCACTTTACTATTTGTGCGGACTTTTTGTTCTGCAATTTTATCAACTGAAACTGTTGTCTGCTCCGACTGATGACGCGGCTTAACGTGCAGATAATATGTCGTCTTTAATCCACGCTTCCACGCTTCCGAATAAATCTTCACATATTCATCAATGTCTCGCGTCTCCAGGTACATATTTCGAGAAATCGCTTGATCAACCCACTTCTGAGCCCTGGCTGCTACTTCAATAAACGCATACGGACTGAGTTGGAAACTTGTTTTATAAACATCCTTGATATTCTGAGGAATGCCGTCAATATCTTGAATATCGCCTTGCGCCGCAAAAATCTCATCTTTCAAATCATCCCACAAACCAAGCTTCTTCAAATCTCGAACTAAATTATGGTTCACTTCCAAAAACTTACCATTCAAAGTCGAGCGACTGAAAATCTGCGCAAATTGCGGATCAATTCCAGGAGTCGTTCCCGCCACGTGACCAATGTTAGCCGTCGGCGCAATTGCCATAAGAGTCGCATTTCGCATTCCCTTCTTCACCTTCTTTCGCAAACCATCCCAGTCCAGTCGCGTCTTTTGATCTATTTTCACCTTCACACCGCGATCTTTCGATAATTTATCAACCGTATCAATTGGAAGAAGACCCTTGCTCCAGCCACTGCCCGCAAATGCTGGATAGCTGCCCAATTGCTTTGCCAAATCAGCCGACTGGTCAATCGCGTGATAGCTAATGAACTCCGTTAATTGATCAACCAAATCGTACGCTTCTTTCGATTCGTAGCAATAGCCCAACTTCTCCAACACGTCAGAAAGACCCATAATTCCCAGGCCAATTGCTCGAGTTTGCTGATTTGAATGCATCGCTTCTGGAATTGGCGTTTGAGTGATGTCGCACAAATTGTCCAATTGTCGCACTGCCGCACGAGCCGCTTCTTTCAATCTATCCCAATCCCAAGTCTTATCCTCGCTAAGAAATGCCGACAAATTGATACTCACCAAATTACATGTCGCAATGTTGTTTTTATCCTGCGGCAATGTAATTTCCGTACACAAGTTACTGAGGTGAATCGTACCCGTATTGTTATTCAATGCTCGCACATTAATCGTGTCTTTCCAAGTTAGCCACGGATGTGATGTCGCCTGCAAACTGGTCAAAATGCGCTTAAATTGCTGACGAGCTGGAACTTTATCAAATGTTCGCAATTTCCCAGATTCCGCCATCTTGATATATTCTTTATATCGCGCCGAAAACGCCTCGCCATATAATTCCGTCAAATCTGGAGTTTCTGCTGGATCAAACAAATACCAATCTTGGTCTTTTTCTACTCGCTTCATGAATTCGTCAGAGATAAAGACTGCAGTATTAGCAAACCTGGTTCTTAAATATGGATCACCAGAGTTTTGACGAAGATCAACAAATTGATCAAAATTCAGGTGCCAGTTTTCCATATAAATTGCAGCCGCACCAGCCTTTTTACCCTTACGAGAAACCGCAAAAAGTGCCGTATCAATCATCTTCATGAATGGAATTGGGCCAGTCGATTCAGTATTGGTGGTTTTAACTGGACTGCCAGCTGCGCGTAGCTTTGTAAAACCAATGCCAATTCCGCCCGTGCCTTTAGCAATCCACATTGTGTCGCGAACAGCCTTAGCAATTGATTCCATATCATCATCGACATTAAGCAAGAAACAATTACTGAGCTGCGGGAACGAACCACCAGCGTTAACTCGCGTTGAGCCGCCTGGAACATACTCCAAATTGCTCATGTGATTATAAAACTCAATCGCTGCAGTCGTTGGGTCAGATTCGTTATAACTAAGTCCCATCGCAATACGCATGTGCGTAAACTGAGGTGTTTCAATTGGTGAGCCGTTTTGTTTGCGAAGAGCATAGCGATTTTTATTAGTCACCACGCCCAAATACTTACTCAAATCATCACGCGCTGGATCAAGTTCCGCCGCCAGCTTTTTCAAGTCAAATCGACCGTCAGCCATACGCTTATCCAGCAAACCTTCTTTCACCGCCGCCTTAACGAACTTCGGGAATTCGCGCGCATGAAGCTTTTTCAATTCTTCCGCTGTTTCATAATCGCCCAAAATCTGCTTATAGACAGTTTTCAGTAATAATCGTGCCGCGATTTTATCATAGTCTGGATCGTCTTTAACATTTTGGAGCACCGTTTGAATAACCGCCTCATCCAATTGTTCGGTCGTAATTCCATCAAATAATGTCAATTGCAATTCAGTCGCAACTTGAACAACTTTAGAGATTTGGTCCGGCAAACCTTCGCACGCCTTTAAAATAGCCGTGTTAATTTTATTAGCATCAAACGGTTCTTTTGTTCCGTCGCGTTTGACTACGTTAATTTCTTTCACATACCCTCCTTAATTTCCCCTCTTAAAAACAAACCACCAACACCTCATCTGGTGGCCTGTCTTCGTAGCTTGTGTTTTTTGTTTATTTATGGGCTCGCTATATATATAGCGTACAATAATAACTATAGCCGCTATATCTAGTGTTTTGCAAGCTATTTAGTAAAAATTACAACCTATTTTTGCTATAATCAGATACAGTATGAAATTTGCCTCAATGCGCGACGCCACTTATTTTTTGGACGAGTTAATCGCCCATCCGCCCGAAAAACATAATCGGCTGGTATATGTAGCGCATATTTTGGAAACCCTTGGTAGTCCGCAAAATCAAATTCCCGCCATCCACATCGCTGGCACCTCCGGCAAGGGTTCGACTGCTTATTATGCTACCAGTTTACTGAACCGGGATGGCTATACCACCGGTACATTAGTGTCGCCGCATATTGCCAGCGTCGCCGAGCGCTCGCTCATCAACGGGCAGCCGCTGCCTGAACAAGAATATTTGCATTATTTTCAAGCGTTTGCCAATCTTTACACAGTACACAGCTTGCATCTATCGTATTTTGAATTTTTGACGATTTTTAGTTTTTGGCTATTTAAGAAAATAGACGTTGATTATATCATAATTGAGGTTGGGATTGGCGGTCGGCTAGATACAACCAACGTGATTTTCCGTTCGCCAACTGTACGCGTCATCACTGATATCGGACTAGACCATACGGAATTATTAGGCAATACTCTGACAGAGATCGCCCAAGAAAAAGCTGGTATTATCCATCAAAGCGATTCAGTCGTGATGAACCGACAAGCTTCTGAGATTGAAACGATTATTCGGCAACATACAGAGTCACAGCACTCACAGTTCTCTATTGTTTCGCCAATTATTGACGATTTTCTGAAAATACTGCCGGATTTTCAGCAGCGGAATTGGACATTGGCGTACCACGCCGTTGAAAAGCTGCTGGCGCTAGATAAAAAGCCGCCTCTGCCAAAAGAAGCTCTGAAAAAATCTGTACATATCACTATTCCCGGACGGTTAGAGAAGCACAACGTTGATGGAGTTAACGTCATATTTGATGTTGCACATAATCCCCAGAAAATCCGCGCCTTGATTGATTCATTACGAAAAATATATCCAGAGAAAAAACCTGTTTTCGTGGCAGCATTCGGACAGAATAAGCAGTTGTCGTTGGCGAAATCACTCGCCATGATTGACAACTTGGCACAGCTGACTTACGCCACCACGTTCAGCGCCGATTACGGTAAAAACCACCGCAACGTACCGCCAGAAGCCATCCGCCGTGTTATGAAATCTGCAGTCGAGATTGAATACAATCCAGACAGAGCTCTCACAAAAGCCATCGAGAAAGCCCAGCAGCTTGATACGTACGTCGTTGTTGCTGGGTCGTTTTATTTGGTGAGTGAATTTGCGGCAAGGTAGATCATTATAATGTTCGGAAGAATTTAACAAAAATATCTTCTAGCTTTTCCTGCTGAGCCGCACCGCTTGCCATAAATTGTTTGACACCAGGCGTTGCGTTTACCTCTATTACGCCGTATTCGCTATCTGATTGCGTAATATCCTTACACGCCAAATCAACCCCGCATATTCGTAAATCAAAGATTCTTGCCACCCTGACAGCTAGATCTCGCCACCGCTGATGCATAACCTCACCGACATCAACTAGCGTTCCTCCTGCTGATAAATTTGATATATCCATCAAACGAACATCTGCGCCTTCCGGTATAATATCGGTCATAGACAGACCCATTTTCCTTAATTTATTCATAATTATAGGTAGCTGCCTTTCAAGATGTATATCTCTACCAGAATCTACCAAGGTCTTATGTTTCAAATCAATTAGCTGTTCTAAATTACTTACTCCATCACCCTTAACAGAAAAAGGTCGTCTCTCATAGGCATTAACTACCTCATCATCAAAAACCAATATGCGATAGTCAGGCATTTTTAATTCTTCTTCAATGACAGCTACTTTAACACGCTCCTCGTTATACTGATTAAGAAGCTTATCAAGTTCTTCAGCGGTTTCAACTCTAGCTACACCAACTCCTTGAGAACCTCTGCTAGGTTTAACATAGACAGGAAATCCTAAAGATTTATCAATATAGCCAAGGGCTTCTTTTGTGTCACGCATAGAGTGATTAAACTGCTGACGGTCTGATTGACGCAGCATATCCGCCCACCAAGGTAAAAGAAATTCAGAACCTCTTGCACAATTTATGCCATTTTCTCTAAGCAAAAACTTTGTATACCCCTTATCATTAGCTAATTGCTCTGCACTTCCTGAATTAAACCCAGGATCATGTCCATATAAAACTCTGTGTTCTCCAGAATTATACTTAATTGATGCCACATACCCATATTCGGGTTCGACAATAATATCTTTTATCTCTGGTAGCTTACCAGCATTATATGCGTCTATCAAAATATTGATTAAGTATGTATAATGTTTTCTTGTTTCTATAATACCCTCTCAAATATCTCTTGGCGGAAGGAGAGGGATTCGAACCCTCGAACAGATTGCTCCGTTACACGCGTTCCAGGCGTGCCAGTTCAACCACTCCTGCACCCTTCCTTGTTGATAATTATACCACAACTTTATTGTCCCTTATGGTTGCACTTAATAACATTCATTCTCTATAATAAGTCAAAGATGAAAGAAACTATTCCACCACGCATTAGGCTTGTTAATGTCACTAAAAAATTTGGCTTTGGTGATGCTGAGATTCGCGCCTTAGATAACGTCGATTTAACCGTTAAAAAGGGTGAGTTTATCGCTATTATGGGACCAAGCGGCTGCGGAAAAACTACTTTATTAAACACCCTTGGGCTATTAGACCAGCCATCAGAGGGAGAATATTATCTGGACGATGTCGCTGTCGACAATCTGAGCTCACGACGACGCGCCAAAATTCGTTCCAAACACATCGGCTTCGTTTTCCAGAATTTCAATCTCATTCCTCGCCTGACTGTAATTGAAAACGTGGCGTTGCCGCTAACGTATAAAGGACTCGGGAAAGTCAAACGACTCCAGGAAGCTAGCCGCATTCTGAAAACTTTTCATCTGGGACAGCGCGAATATTACATGCCGCATCAATTATCTGGCGGTCAGGTTCAGCGCGTAGCAATTGCCAGAGCGTTGGTTAATAGTCCGTCAATTATCTTAGCCGACGAGCCAACAGGAAATTTGGATAGCAAATCTAGTCATCTTATTATGGAAGAATTGTCCGACCTACACCGTCGCGGCAACACCATAATTATGGTTACTCACAACCCAGAATTGACTCATTACGCCAGTCGCGTCATCACTATGTTGGACGGAAAAATCGACACTGACGAGCATAAGGAAAAGCGCAAGTTCACTAAGAAGTTAATTGTAGACGACGAAAAAGAAGAAAAACCTAAGAAGCAAAAATCTTCAAAGAAATCGAGGGCGAAAAAATCGTGAAAATATTAGTAAAAAATCATTTTGAGAACGCTGCTCAGGCGTTACGAGCTAATCGTGGACGAACATTTTTGACAATTGTAGGCGTAGCTATTGGAATTGCCAGCATCACCATGGTTCTATCTTTAACTGGCGGATTTAATCACCTATTCGGCGACGGCTCTAACCAATCATCCACTCCTGTCGCCATTGTTAAGTCTGGCAATCAAAAAGCCGTCCCGAATCTACTGACCGAATCCGACAACACGACGACGGTCAACACATTGACTGAAACGGATGCCAGGGATATAGGAAAAATTGCCAATACGAAAGCCGCGCCAATTGCTTTCCTGCACGCCGAGTTGCGCGCCCGCGAAGGTAAAGTCGATATCCAAAACGCCGCGTTAATCGGCAGTACGGAATCACTAAAAGACGTCGCCAATTTGCAAATTGCTACTGGGCAATTTATTAACGACATCGGCGGAGTTGTCGTCGGTCAGCAATTGTCGGTCGATTTGTTCGGCACCGAAAGGTCCATCGGAAACGTTATTTACATCCGAAATCAACCATTGACCGTTGTTGGCGTGTTAAAAAATATTGAAAATCCAGCCAGTTATTTGGACGTGAATTTTAATAACGCCGCGATTATTCCGTTGTCTGTGATTAAAAAATTTACCCAAGGAACGCCGCAGATTCAGCAAATCATCGTAACTACCAAAGATCATAAAAATCTCAATTCAGTCATAAAATCGGCTGATGATATTTTGAAAAAGAATCATGATAGTGATAAGAATTATCGAATCGTTTCTGGTGAAGAGATAAACGAAAAGAAGTCTAATGTCGCGAGGTTTCTCTCGATAATCTTAACTGTCATCGGCATTATTTCTCTGTTAATCGGTGGAATAGGCGTTATGAACGTGATGCTTGTCAATGTCGCCGAGCGCCAGCGTGAAGTCGGTGTCAGACGAGCCGTCGGCGCCACGGGCTGGGATATCATCAATCAATTCTTAATCGAGGCAGCGATCATCGGATTCCTCGGCGGAATATTGGGCTACGGCTTAGGCTTGGCGGGAGCTTATATTGCCAGCTTATATTTACCGCTCACGCCTTATATTTATTGGCAAACAGCCGTCTTATCAATTGGACTATCAATAATCATCGGTGTGATTTCTGGCGTATATCCAGCAGCCCGCGCCACCAGACGCGACCCAATCGAATCTCTACGATATTAAATTAGCTAAGTTCCGCTTTCAATTTTTCAATCAACTGAACTGGACCAGGATTGACTCCATTAAGAATGGCTGTGTAAATACTAGCCGCGTCAGCCAGCACCAAGCCCCACAGCAATTGTTCCATAAGCGTCTTTCCTCGAAGCTCCAACACGTGCGCCTTTGGTCGCTTACCACTCAGCAAACGATCACTCAGCTCCATTCGCTCACGAATCCTGTCACGCTCCAAATTGCTACGAATATCAAAAACTGTAAACGGCTTCTCTACTGGATGCGACGACCAGCCGATAAATTCATTGTGATTAAATTCTGGATATTGATTCGAGAACGCCAAATTCTTCGCCGATTCATTCCAGCTAATTTTCCACTTATACGCCAGCGGCCAAGTCAATTCACCACCAAAAACAACCAACGTCTTGCCAATTGTTAATTTCGCAATCTGTTTCGCCAAATTATCAGCTTCTGGCGTTTTAGCTGTCCAATTAGATATTTCGCCCGCCAACCAATCAGTACTATTTTTCACCTGATCATACAAATCATTATCAATTACCCAAAAATGTTGTAATAGTTTCAATAATCCTCGCAGATGATAAACCGTCGACATTCGTGGCTGCGCGCCAGCTGGAACTTGAGCATAAGTTATGTTGTCATTCTTCGCTCGCTCAATCAACGCTCCGCCAGTCGACATAGCCGCCAGACACGCCTTCTTCTCCAACGATTGCTGATAACAACTCAGAGTTTCCTCAGTATTGCCCGAATGACTAACCGCAATAACCAACGTTTCCTCGCCCACAAATCCAGGTAAATCATAACCCTTCACCACTTCAAGCGGAATGTGCAACCATCCCGCAGTCAAAACTCGAACCATATCAGCCGCTAAAGCCGAACCGCCCATTCCCGCGATCACAATATTCTTAAAATCTCGGCGCTGATTCGCACCTTCGTGAATCGACACTTCATACCGAGCTTGTTCTGGAATATTCAAAACGCCGCTTAAAACGTCGCCTGGGTCGTATTGTTTTATCACATTCATATCATCTAACATCTTGCGCTCCTTGATTAACTCATGTTATAGTGTAACATATATAAGCTTAAACAATTTAATATATAAGGTGGGTTATAATGGATTCTCAAGCTAATCAATCATTCAGTGACGACCAAGAACTGGCTAAGGTATTAGCTGGCGTGTCACAAGGTACAGACAATAATTTACAATTCGAAGAGACAAATGCTACAGCTTCACCTGTAATTAATCCTGCAACCATCTCACCAGATCCTGTCGCTACAGACCAGAACGATGAGCCTGCTATTGATATAGCGAAGCCTGCTGCTCCAGAGCCAGTTGTGCCAACTCCAACAGTCAGCGCACCAGCTTCAGCTGCAGCCGCAGATCCTGCGCTTGATACGATTAAGCAAACTGCCTTGAACGAGTTGCGTCCATTAGTCGACAAGCTAGACGTTTCTCCAGAAGAAAAGTTTGACACTTACCTGTTACTTCTTCGTTCTACGGACGATAAAACTCTGATCGCGCCAGCACATGACGCTGCTGTAGCTATTGTTGACGAAGCTCGCCGCGCACAGGCTCTACTGGACATCATTAAAGAAATCGACTATTTCTCAAATCCTCGTTAAGCCATTTCTCCAAAATAAAAACCCGCCATTTTCGGCGGGATTTTTATTGCTCGGGGCAGATTTACATCATGCCCATTCCCGGCATACCGCCAGGAGCAGCTGCAACTTCAGCCTCTGGAATATCAACCACCAGAGCGCCCATAGTTGCCGCAGTTGACGCAATTGACACTGCGTTTTGAACAGCTTCTTTAGTCACGCGAGCCGGATCAATAACGCCAGCCTTCTTCACGTCAATCAGACCATCTTCTGGCTTCATAACGTTAACGCCGAATCCAGGTTTACCAGATTCAACTTGAGCAAGTAACGCGTCGGCATTCAATCCAGCGTTTTTCATAATCTGCAAGAACGGTTGCTTCAGGGCATCCTTCAAGATTTGTCGACCAACCGACAAACTATCCGCGCCGCTAACTTTTAGATTGCCAGCCAAATTGACCAAAGTTACGCCACCACCAGCGACAATTCCCTCAGCCAAAGCTGCCTTAGTAGCCGCCACCGCATCATCAACGCGGAACTTCTTCTCGTCAATTTCCGTCTCAGTCGCGCCACCAACCTTAATAACCGCAACCTTGCCAGACAATGCTGCGGCACGCTTGTCGAATTGTTCTTTTTCATATTCGCTAGAAGCATTTTCTGAAAGCGATTTAATTTCAGCTATTCGCTCTTTTACACCTGAAGGTTTGCCTGCGCCTTCAATAATTGTCGTTTCGTTTTTACCAACGATCACCTTGCGCGCCGAACCCAAAACTTCCAAGCCTGCGTTTTCAAATGTCAATCCGTGATCTTCAGAAATCACAGTCGCGCCAGTTAGTACGGCGATGTCACGAAGAACATCTTTACGACGATCACCGAAACTTGGCGCCTTAACTGCTACGGTATTAAATACGCCCTTCAATTTGTTCAAGACCAAAATACTCAAAGCTTCGCCTTCAACTTCGTCAGCAATCAAAACCACGTCTTTCTTGCCGCTTTGTGCCAATTTTTCCAACATTGGCAAGAATTCTTGTACGCTAGAAATCTTCTTATCAGTGATTAGAATTGCTGGCTTTTCGTACACAGCCTCCTGGCGACCCGCGTCAGTAACAAAGAACGGACTCACCCAACCCTTGTCCAGGCTAAAACCTTCAACAACTTCAGCTTCTAGTTCCAGACCTTGACCAGCCTCAACAGTAACTACGCCGTCTTTGCCAACTTTCTCGATTACGCCAGCAATCAACTTTCCGATTTCCGCATCTCCCGCCGAAATCGTAGCGACTTCAGCCACGCGGTCAGACTTGCCCTCAATCGGCTCAGCCAATTTGTTCAATTCTTTAACAATTTCCGCACCAGCTTGCTCGATGCCTTTCCTAAGTTCCATCGGATTATGTCCAGCCGCGATCAATCGATTTGCCTCTTTCAAAATCGAGTATGTCAACACTGTTACAGTCGTTGTGCCGTCGCCTGCTTGCTTGTTCAAGTTCTTAGCGGCCTGCTTGATTAAATCAGCACCGACTTTATAGCCCAGCGTTTCGTCATCGTTTTCTGGCAATTCAATTCCTTCAGCCACAGTTACGCCGTCATGAGTAACCGTTGGACCACCAAAACCCTTCGCAATCACAACATTGCGACCCTTTGGACCGTAAGTTACCTTAACTGCGTCGTATAGCGATTTAGCACCGCCAAGCACGCGATTTCGCGCATCATCATCATAAAAAACTTTTTTTGCCATAATTAAACTCCCCTTTTTATCCAACAACCGTTGCTAAAATATCTTCTTCGCGGACGATCAAATATTCCGTGCCGTCAATTTTCAAATCCGTAGTCGAATATTCCTTATAGACAATCCGATCACCGACTTTGACATTCTTCACATCGCCACCAACTGCTTTAACTTCCGCAACCACTGGCTTTTCTTTAGCGTTATCAGGCAAGTAAATTCCGCTCGCTGTCTGAGTCTTTGCTTCTTCACGCACCGCTACAACACGGTCGCCAAGAGGCTTAATAGGTGTACTCACGTTATCCTCCATTTCGTTAACAACGTATCTATTGTAACGCACCAATTTAGCACTCGTCAAGTGTGAGTGCTAATTTTCTAGATACTATTCAGTATTATACGATTAGTAGCTCAGGGAAATTATCATCACCATCATCACCTTCTTCCGATGCATAGATTCTTCCCGTAAAAACATCATTCTTAATAGCAACTTCCCCCATTATCATAATAATTCTAGCATTTTCACTGCTCTTTCCAACATCAATAGAAGTAGGTGAAAAGATAACTTCCTCTTCCTCAGGAGTAATACCTCTTCTTTTTGCAATATCATTACCAGCAAGATTCTTCTTAATTATCATTAGAAATCCTGAGCCAAACGGATTAGCACGCAATTTAGCATCAAGCTTCGGAAGAGTGTCTGGGTCAATAACTTTATAAGCTTCCATACTCTACCTAGACTGCCCTTCTCGGCGTTCTTTGAGCTTTGCTACGCCTTTGCCTTTCAGCGGCAACTATTTCCTTAATTTGTTGTGAGAAGTACGGACATTTACTCTTGATAGTTCTGTCTTCCGGAAGCACTCTACCACAAAAATCATCATCATCAAATCCCGAACAGACTACATAATAACCCGGTCTACGATTCCTTTCTTTTGCCTTATAAGCAGAAATTTTAGTCGCTTTTATATCAATGTTAAATTCAAACCTTTCGCCTTGATCATCAACATAGTAAACATGAATATCTCCTCCATTAAGATCATCTTCAATATTAGTCATTTCAGCAAGTTCAACCCCCGGAGTCCAGTTTAAGGCACTTTCAGCAGCAATTTCATGGCGCATTCCCTGAATCACAGCATAAAACGACTGACTAGCGTACTCAATCTCCGAGCGAGTATAATTAAGCATTAACATAACCTCATTGATGGAATCCATAGTTTCCTTCATACTACTACACTGCTCTTCATCTATCATAGTACGTATGATTTTATTGAATCTCGTAACTGTTTCTTTACACTTTTTTATCTCTTTGTGAGACATATCACTCTTATGATTATTAAGCTTTACCTGAGCATCAAGCCAATACGGCATAATTTGTATTAATTTCAGAGCTCTGTCTTCGTCTGTTTCATATTGACTTTCTTGTTTACTACGCTGAATATCTATAGCTTTAGACACAACATACCGCTTTGCTCCTACCATTTTTAATGCCGTCTCACCTAACTTTGAGCATATTTCCATATACTCAGGAGATCTCATGACCTCAGCAGCGGTCTCACTCAATCCCATTCGCTCCCTATTGGATCTGCTTGTATTCATAACTGCTATAATACCATAAAATCAATAAAAAAGCAACCCTATACTCTTCTCCCTACTATTCCTCAATCTGTTATAATAACTCCATGCAATTATTCAAACATCTCTTAGAAACAATTCTCGGCTCTTACGTAAAAAAATATCTTGAATCTCATCCCGACGCCAAGCTAATTGCTGTAGTCGGCAGCGTTGGTAAAACTAGCGTAAAATCAGCAACCGCCACTGTTCTATCAGAAAAATTCACCGTGCGCCATAGTCGTGGCAATTTGAACACAACCTTAAGTGCGCCGCTGGAAATCTTAGGCGTAGACGGACCAAAAAACGCCAAATCTCCCCTAGCCTGGCTAAAAGTCTTCTCCGCCGCACATGCCAGCATAAAAAGCCCCGAATCTCCAGATGTAATTATTCAAGAATGCGGTATTGATTGCCCTGGTGAAATGGCTACTTTTATGCGCTATATTCAGCCCGACATTGCCATAATTACCTCTGTTGCTCCTGAGCATATGGAGTTTTTCAAAAATATGGATACGGTGGCTCATGAGGAATTGTCCATTAGCCAAGTCGCTAAAAAAACCATCTTCAACCTTCATGATATCGATGAAAAATATCATAATCTCATAGTTGGAAATCGCGTGAGTTACGGCGACGAATCTGCCGACGTTTTCCTGGAAATTAAAAAGACTACAGACACTGGCTGTGTTGTCAATCTGAAACACTCCGAAGAAACTTCTCAGGACATCAATATTTCTGTATTGGGCAAACATAATATTCGCTCAATCACTGGCGCGGCGGCGGCGGGATTGGCTTGCGGCATGAATATTGAAGAAGTTGCGGCGGCTTTAACAAAAATCAAACCAGTTTCAGGTAGAATGAATATTTTACGCGGCATACGTGGCTGTACATTGCTGGACGACACTTACAATGCCAGTCCTACTGCTATGGAAAATTCGCTAAAAACGCTCTATTCCATCTCTGCCAATCATAAAATTGCCGTATTGGGCGACATGAATGAGCTGGGCGAAACATCCGAATCAGAGCATAAAAAAATCGGTGAAATTTGCGACCCTAAACAGTTAGAATTACTCGTCACCGTCGGTAAAATAGCTAAGAAACACCTCGCGCCAATCGCTGAAGAAAATGGCTGTAAAGTAATTTCTTTTGACACGGCGCTTGAAGCTGGAGAATTCCTGAAAAATGGCGACATTAAAGATACGACAATTCTATTCAAAGGATCACAGGGCGGCATTTACCTTGAAGACGCCGTGAAAGAATTGCTACTCGACCCAAGCGATGCAGAAAAATTAGTTCGTCAATCACAAAGCTGGAAACAGATTAAAGCGAAATTTTACGACTCTTTTTCTCAATCTCAAAAATAATTTCCTGAACGACCTTCTTGTCATTCCACGGAATTCGCTTGCCATTCACAATTCGGTACTGCTCATGACCCATGCCCGTAATCAGAACAGTATCGCCACGAACAGCCGACTTCAAAGCCTGATAAATCGCCTGTTTTCGATCAGCAATTTCCGTCATTTTATGAGCCTTTTTCGTTTGCTCAATTCCCTGACGAATCATTGCCCGAATTTCATCTGGATTTTCGTTATAGCTTTCCTCGTCAGTCAGGAAAATCCTATCCGCCAAATTAGCCGCCAGTTCGCCCATAATCGGTCGCTTCGTCTTATCTCTGTCGCCGCACGCACCAAACACCAAAGTTAATCGCCCCTTGGTAATTTTATGAGTGGTTTTTAGCAATTTTTCCAACGCGTCTGGCGTGTGGGCATAATCCACAATAATATCAATTCCAAGCTTATTCTCTACTCGCTCGAATCGTCCAGGAATCGCTTCCAAGTTCGCCACGCCCTCTTGGATATCTTCCAACTTTATTCCCAACAAATACGCCAATGACACCGCAGCCGACATATTCATCACGTTAAATTCACCAGGCAAATTAGTCGCCAATTCCAGATGAGTTTGATGATCAATCAGTAAACTCGCCTCTGTTCCCTTTTTATACAACTTAACGTGTGTCAGGTGAGCTTCAGCTTCCGGATTCGTTCCGTAAGTCATTTTCTCGCCAGAAGCCGTAAACTTATCAAAATATTCAAACCACTCATCATCACGATTCAGCACGATATATTTCGGCTTTTTTTCAAATAATTTAGCCTTAGCCGCCGCGTAAGCTTCCATCGTTTTGTGATAATCCAAATGGTCTTGAGTCAAATTAGTCATCACCGCCGCCTCAATTGGCACGCCGTCAAATTTATGCTGTGATAAAGCGTGACTTGTCGCCTCTAAAATCACATATTCCACTCCTTCACGCTGAGCCGTCTGGAAAAAGCTGAACAGCCTTGCTACAGTCGGAACCGTCGCATTCAAATCATTTATCTTTTCCTTGCCAGCAATTTCAATTACCGCCGTCGTAAATAACGCAGTCTTAAAGCCAGCCTCTTTCAAAATCTCATTGATATAACACGCGGTCGTAGTTTTCCCGTTCGTCCCTGTTACCGCGATAATTCTCAAGCCACGAGCTGGATTGCCGTATCTCAGGCTAATCATCTTCGTGCGCGCAACTCTATAGGCGTTTTCGGTTTTCTCCAAAGCTCCTTGAGGTAGCGTTTTTCTAGCAATTTTTACCAACTCGTTTTTCATAATACCCATTTTACCACTTATATTTGCTATAATAAAAACAAATGAGGATTTTGGGAATTGAATCCAGTTGCGACGAAACAGCGGCGTCAATAGTTGAAGATGGTGAACGCTTGCTTTCAAATGTCGTCAATTCACAAATCGATATTCATGCAGAATACGGCGGAGTTATTCCAGAAATTGCCGCTCGTAGCCACTTGGAAGTTGTAAATCCCGTCATTAAAAAAGCTTTATCTGACGCAAATTGCACTTGGGATGATATTGACGCCATCGCCGTTACTTACGCGCCGGGTCTTATTGGCTCGCTATTAATCGGCACTCTCGCCGCTAGAACTCTCGCTATTATCCACAATAAGCCGCTCTTTAAGATTCATCACGTAGAAGCTCACGTGTACGCCAATTTTATCAACAAGCAATCTGACAATTTATCTCTAACATTGCCGAAACAGCAGCCATCATTCCCTATGCTTTCGTTGATCGTTTCAGGCGGGCATTCGCAGCTTGTCCTATTTAAAAATCACGGTGATTATCAACTTATCGGACAAACCCAAGACGACGCGGTTGGCGAAGCGTTTGATAAAGTTGCTAAAATCATCGGTTTGCCATATCCTGGCGGCCCAGCCATCGCCAAAGCCGCTGAACTTGGCGATCCACACGCATTCCACTTGCCTATCGCCAAATTATCCGGCGAATACGATTTTTCCTTCTCTGGGCTTAAGACAGCCGTTTTGAGAGCCGTTCAGCACGAAGTCGGTAAAGACTTCACTTTTCCCTCTCATGAGCTTCCAGCGCTCGTAGATGACGAATTACGACGTAATATGGCAGCGAGTTTCCAGTATACAGCCATAAAAACTCTCGTAAATAAAACCAAAAAGGCGTTTGACAACTTCCAGCCAGCTTCCGTCGTGATCGCTGGCGGAGTCGCAGCTAATCAAGAATTGCGCCGTCAATTACGCGAAGCTCTGCCAATTGACATCGAATACGCCCCTATTCAACTCTGTACAGATAACGCCGCGATGATTGCTACTCTCGGTTATTTCAGATCTCAAATTGACGATCCTACAGATCCATACGATCTGGAAGTTCAGCCAAGTTTATCAATGACAGCAATATAACGTTGTGGAGGTTACAACATGAATCAACATTTTTTACAATCTGAGGCTTGGGGAAAGTTTCAAACCGACCTCAAGCGAAAAGTAGTCCGTAAACACACTAACTACGGAGATTTTTTCGGTATCGTCGAACGAGGTCGCTTCAATTCTCGCCTCTATATTCCCTACGGACCACAAATCCAGTCACCCGACAACCTCATAGAACTCCTAGAAATCATTAAACAATCTGCTAAACAACAAAAAGTCGACTTTATTCGCATTGAACCATTGGGTAACATCGACACTACTATCCTCAAAAAAGCTGGCTATCGGAAAGCCAAGGATGTTCAGCCGTCTCATACTATCATTAACACCTTAGCAGACGACGAAACTATACAATCTCTTACTAGCCAAACTGTCCGTCGTATGTGGCGCAAAAATCTTAAAGCAGGCGTTACTTTTCAAGCTAGTTACGACCCTCAGGATATCGAAATTTTTATCAATATGATCCACGATGTAGCTAAGCGTACAGGCATGGTACCGCACAGTGACGCTTATTTCCGCCAGATGGCGTCTTCCCTATTTCCTACCAAGCAGGCTGGTATTTTTTATGCTATCTACGAAAATAAACCAGTAGCTAGTATTTTATTTTTCAGCAATGGCGAAACAATGTATTACGGTCATGCTGGATCTTATTCAGAATACCGCAAATTAAGCCCAGCCACCGCTCTTGGTTTAGAAATGCTTCGTTATGCACATAAAACAGGTCATAAGTTTTTTGATTTTTACGGTATCGCACCAGAAGATGCGCCAAAAACTAATCCATGGTACGGCTTTACACAATTCAAAAAGAGTTTTGGCGGTCAACCAACGGAGTTTCCTGGCACCTGGGAATTACCACTACGTCCTATCACCTATAATCTTTATCATCTCTATCAAAAGATTTATCAAACAATTCGCCACCACTCCTAACATCTGCCCTTTGATTTGTGATATAATTAAAATGTAATATAAACATGTGGAGAAATTAGAGGATTACATAAATAAGGGCTTTTGCACGTGAAAAGCTACTTTGTTTTCTTTTGTCTTTTTTTCACATGAAAAAACCATGGAATAACTTATGCAGCTAGCTAAACAATACATACCAAACGATTACGAACCAAATATTTACGCACTATGGGAAACCAGCGGCGCACTAGAGCCAACAGGGGTAGGCAAGCCATATTCAATCATTATGCCGCCACCTAACGCGAACGGTAATCTTCATATTGGGCACGCACTCGATATGAATCTGAAGGATATTCTGATTCGCTATCACCGAATGAAGGGTGACGACGCCGTATTTATTCCAGGTGCCGACCACGCTGGGTTTGAAACTTGGGTTGTGTATGAAAGAGAATTGACAAAGCAAGGGAAGAGTCGCTTCGATTTTTCACGTGACCAATTGTATAGTCAAGTTTGGAATTTTGTACAAGAAAAACGCGGTAATATGGAGCTGCAATTGCGCGCGTTAGGTGTTAGTGCATCATGGAAGCATTTGACATTCACTCTGGACGACAAAGTTATCAACACCGTATACGACACATTTAAGAAAATGTGGGATGACAATTTGGTTTACAGAGGTGAGCGAATTGTCAATTATTGTACCGAACACCAAACCAGCTTTGCTGACATCGAGGTAGAACATAAGAACGAGAAAGGGAAGTTGTGGAAAATAGCTTACCCGACGCTAGATAAAATTGGCGAGATTATCGTAGCTACTACGCGCCCAGAGACTATGCTCGGCGACGTCGCTGTGGCAGTTCATCCAAATGATGAGCGATACGAAAAATTGGTTGGAACTCGCATTTTACTGCCGATTGTCGATAAGGAAATTCCTATTATCGCGGACGAATATGTCGACATGAGCTATGGTACCGGTGCGGTTAAGATTACGCCAGCGCACGACCCGAACGACTTTGAAATTGCAAAACGTCATGATTTGCCTCTAGAGTCAATTATCAGCCCAGAGGGGAAGATGATAAACGTGCCAGCGCAGTTCTTGGGATTAACACCAGTAGAAGCTCGCGCTCGAGTTTTGGAAGCACTGGAAGCACTGGAGCTACGCCGCGGTGAGACTGAAATTGAACACGCCGTTGGACATTGTTATAGGTGTGGCAGCGTAATTGAGCCAATGATTAAAGAGCAGTGGTTTATTAAAACACAATCACTCGCACAGCCAGCAATTGATGCACTCAAAAAAGAAGAAATCACTTTTTATCCAGCATCCAAGCGCAAAGAACTTATCGCATATCTTGAGCAATTGAAAGACTGGAATATTTCACGACAGATTCCATGGGGAATACCAATTCCTGCGTTTGTAAATGAAAACGACCCTAAGGATTGGATATTCGACACTCGCACCAACAAGCAAAGTATTGTTGTAAATGGCACAACATATATTAGAGAAGAGGATACCTTTGATACTTGGTTCTCATCTGGACAATGGCCATATATTGTTACAGACTACTTGGATGGCGGCGATTTAGCCAATTATTTCCCGACCGACATGATGGAAACTGGTATGGATATTATGCGCGCATGGGTTTCACGAATGATTATGCTCAGTCTGTACCGAACAGGGAAGTTGCCGTTCAAAGAAGTTTATCTACACGGAATGGTTAATGACGAGCACAACCAAAAAATGTCTAAGTCTAAGGGTAATGTCATAAATCCTATGGAGTTGGTCGCAGAATTTGGATCTGACGCCACACGTATGGGACTTATTTCTGGGCGAGCGCCAGCTCAAAGTCAGGCCTTCAACCGCGGCTCTGTTATCGCTGCTCGCAACTTCTGCAATAAGCTATGGAATATTGCCAGGTTTGTCGAAGCGCAAATTGGCGATAATCATCAAATTGTCGACTTAGAGCCACAAACTCCGGCCGATCACTGGATTATTCGCCAATTGAACGACGCCGCCAACAACATCGCCGTTCGATTAGAGCAATATCGCTTCTCAGAGGCATCAGAAACTGTTTATCACACCATTTGGGACGACGTGGCTGACTGGTACATTGAATCATCTAAAACCGCGATCAATCGTCCATTATTATCTTGGGTTTTGGCAACTTCTCTGAAAATCACTCATCCATTTGCGCCATTTGTTACGGAAACGATTTGGCAAACACTCAATTATACCGACGGCATTTTGATGCGTGAAGCTTGGCCAACTCCAGAAAAGTTCGATCCGATTGCCGCCGAGCAATTCGAGCAACTTAAGCTTCTGGTTGCTGAAGGTCGCTGGGTAATTGCCGAGCTGCCAGGGAATAAGAAATATCGATTATTATACGGAAACGACAGTCTTATTGCCGACAATCAAGACACGATTAAGCATCTTATGCGACTTGAGGCAATTGAGCACACCGACCAACCGCGTGGACTGAGATTAGCGGCAGCAAACAGGGAAGCGTGGCTAGATATTGATAGCGAAACTCTGTACCAACATCAGGAAAATCTGGAAATGCGCCTAGCCGAAGCACGTCAGAAATTGGCGGGATTAAAGAAGCGTCTGGAAAATCCAACTTACGTTGAGAAGGCACCAGCTCACCTTGTCGAGGAAACTCGCGAGCAATTAGCCGAGCAAGAAAAAATCATTACTCGGCTTGTTTCGGAACTGGAAGTGATTAGCTTAAAATAGCCTAGCTTACACCTTCAAGATCAAGGTGATATCCATCAAAAGTATGTTGACCACGAGCGGCATATTTTTGGCGCAATCGCTTCTTATCGTTGTTACGAGGCGTAGTTCGTGGTCGCGCTGAACTTTCTTTCAACACATTTGACAATTGAGCGTGTTCTGGATGAGTATGGGGCTTTGTTTCTGGCATTTTTATTTCATCCTCAACGTTACTTTGAACGCTATATATTTTCCAAGATGACAAAAACGCTTTATCGACGTTGGTATCGTGCAGCAGCACACCAAACGCTACATTCAAACTGACAAACATAGTTGTAGCGGTGAAAAACTGTTGTACTAAATTCATTTTTATTCTTTCTTTTTTGTATCTATTTTTAGAATACTAATTATAATGTTAGCATAAGCTTTGTTTTTTGTCAAGTATATTTCCCAGCATAGAAATAGTCATCCTGAATTTTACAGAGAAAATGTTTAGTATAATGGAGTTTATGGGATATCTAATTTCTATTAAGGTCGCACTAATCCTTTTCCCAATTTTGGCGTTTCTTATTACATTGCCATATATGATTGCGAACTATCGAAAATACGGCTCCGTCAATAAGCTGCGGACTTTGATTTTCTATTCCTTTATTCTGTATTTATTAACCGTATATTTCTTAGTTATTTTACCGTTACCAAATCCAGAATCCGTTCACACGACTTACGTAGAAAATCTGAATTTAATTCCGTTTTCATTCGTCGTAGATTTTATAAAGAATAGTCCACTTGTATTAACAGATAGCTCGACTTGGATTACGGCGATGAAACATCCCACTTTCTACGTTCCTGCTTTCAACGTTTTAATGCTCATTCCGTTCGGAATTTACCTACGCTACTATTTCAAATGTAGCCTTAAAAAGACGTTGTTATTGACGGCTATTTTAAGTTTATTCTTTGAGCTAACGCAACTGTCTGGACTTTATTTCATCTATTCAGGACCTTACCGATTAGCCGACGTCGATGACATCATCCAGAACACGATAGGCGGATGCATCGGTTACTTTCTGGGCTGGTTTGCGACGTGGCTACTTCCGTCCAGGGAAGAAATAGATGAAAAATCCCTTGAGGCGGGTTCGCGAGTTTCTGGAATCCGCGTTAGTCTGTCTCTAATAATCGACGCTGTTATCCTCCGTATTCCTTACACCTTATCAAAAACTCAACTTCCGTTTTCGCTATTTTTAGCCCTCTATTTTAGCCTAATTCCTCTACTGAATGGTAAAACTTTTGGTAGCGCATTATTAAAGTTTGGGCTAACATTTGAAAATAAAAAATGGATTCGCACAATTTTCAGAGGAATCTTACTCACGATATATTTTCGCATCATTCCCGCAGGCTTGTTTTACCTCGCGGATAAATTTAATAAGGAAGCGAATTCGCTATTGCTTCTCTGTCTATTCGCAATTACATTCTTGGCATTCATATTATTCGTATTAATTACAATTGTCGTAGCGTTATTTAACCGACGTTTTATGTTCGATCGTCTATCTGGCGCAAGTTACAAAAGTACGATTCAAGCCAAACAAGAGAAATAAAAAAATAGGAAACTCGCACGAATCTCCTATTTTTCGACTTCAATAGCACTATTTTGGCGGAAGGGGAGGGATTCGAACCCTCGGTACGTTTTACCGCACGCCGGTTTTCAAGACCGGTACCTTCAACCACTCGGTCACCCTTCCGTACTATCTCTGAATTTTGGCGGAGGAGGGGGGATTCGAACCCCCGCTACAGATCTCTCCATACTAACGATTTAGCAAACCGTCCCCTTCAGCCACTTGGGTACTCCTCCAAATTCACTATTTAGTGTACCATAGAAGTGTAATTATTAATAGCTTTATTGCAAATAGGGTATAATAGAATTATGGTAAAAGGATATATTTCTAAAATTATAACAGGATTACTTACAATCGGATTCGGCGTAGCTTTAGTAACCGCTCCAGTTTCTGCATTAGGCGAAGGCGGTGCTCCAGCCGGAATCAACGCAGCACGCGGCGACAATACGCCGTCCAACTTGGCTAATGGTGATTCATCAATCGTGAGGCGCGCTATCAACATTATGCTGTTCGGTGTCGGCGTCTTAAGCGTCGTTATGCTAATCTTCGGCGGTTTCCGCTATGTAATATCTGGCGGTAAAAAAGAATCTGTCACAAACGCCAAAAACACAATTTTATATGCAATCATCGGTCTATTAGTCGCGGTCTTTGCTTACGCCATAATCAACTTCATCCTTGGCGCAGCTTTAAGCGGCGGATCAACCACTAACGTTTAATTGTTCACTAATTCTCATCGTGATATACTAACGTCATGAACGATAGTCCAGAAAACCAAGACTTTGAAACGCCATCACCTGACAGGATTGATTTAACCGAGCCAATAGCTTGGAATGCGCCAGAAGGCGTGCAGATTCAACGCGGTAAATTGTGGTACGTGTTTTTTGTCATCGTGTTGATAGGGTTAATGGCTTTAGCGATTTTAGTATTTAAGAACTGGACTTTCGCAGTTTTACTACCAATTATGGCTGTAGCCTTGTTTGTATTGTCAAACAAAACCCCACAAGTAATAAACTACGCAATTAGTCCCAAAGGCATTTACATCGCCGACGTTTTACACGATTTTAGCGAATTTCGCGCATTTGGATTAATTCACGAAAACAACCAACATTCGATTCTATTACTACCCGTAAAACGATTCTCGCCAGGTTTAACTATTTATTTTTCCGAAGCAGAGGGCGAGAGAATCGTCGATATGCTCGGAGCGCGCCTACCAATGCAAGAAATTAAGCCAGACGCCTTAGAGAAGTTTATTCGGCTGATAAAGCTATAGCTTGATTGACTATATTTTATGTGGTAGAATACAAAAGTTCAGTGCTTTATAGCAATGAAGGTACCTTATATTTTTTGTTGCGGCCAATCGTTTTTTTCGAAAGGCTGTATGCACCCGTAGCTCAGCTGGATAGAGCGCTGGCTTGCGGAGCCAGAGGTCGTAAGTTCGAATCTTGCCGGGTGTACCAATTAACCTAAGGAGGGGTATGAATTTTATTAAGTACGTAAAATATTCAGGATTGGGAATTATAGCAATCTGTTCGACTGCTATAGCAATTTTAGCTGGCGCAGAGTTCTTTGAATTGATAACTTGGAATGAAGCTAGTAAGTGGATGATTAAATTTTGTCAACTAGGTGGCGTCGGTCTAGCTCTATGTATCGTCTGGAGTATTATCGGCACTATAGTAGCCAAAGATTCAAAGAAAACTGATAAAAAATAATTTCCCGAATTAGTTAGATACGGAGAGGTGCAGGAGTGGTTGAACTGGCCGCTCTCGAAAAGCGGTATGGGGCAACTCATCGAGGGTTCGAATCCCTCTCTCTCCGCCATAGATATTATGAAAATCACCATTATAACGATCGGAAAAAAGAATGAAGCCTGGGTCCAACCAGGCGTTTCTCGTTTTTTAGAGCGTCTACGAGCACCTTTTGCTGCGGAAATGATTATTCTACCGCATTCAAGCTTTGAAGGCGACAGAGCGCGCCAGGAAGAGTCTGAGCGTATTTTTTCACGCCTTAATTCGGACGACTTCGCCGTTTTACTCGATGAGCGCGGCAAAAACCTATCATCACCGGAGTTATCTGATCTAATAACCGAACATATCGACAAGCACATTGTCTTCATCATCGGTGGCGCTTACGGAGTTACTAGCGACTTGCGCCAAAAATCTAACGTCGTCTGGTCGTTATCAAACTTAGTATTTCCGCATCAATTGGTCCGTCTTATTTTAGCCGAGCAATTATACCGCGCCCAAGAAATCCATCGCGGCAGTCATTATCATCACTCATAGCTTCGGGCGTCCGTGCCTGGCAATAACCGCAATTTCCACGTGTTTGGCGCCATTTTTCTTCAAACATTCCGCCGCCGCCAACACAGTTGAGCCAGTCGTAAAGATATCGTCAATAATGATATATCGCTTATTTTTATCAACTTTACCCGCAATTTCAAAAAACTCCTTTGCTTGACGTTTTCTCTGGGCGGAAGACTTCGTAAAGTGCTGGGTAACGTTATTTCTGCGCCGGAGCAGGGAACAATGCTCTATTTTTCTACGTCGAGATAGTTTAATAGCAATTTTTCGGATATGATCGAATCCACGACGCCGAATATTCTTAGAAATTGTAGGGATTGGAACAATTACTGTCTCTGACGACAATTCAGGCAGAGCTTCGCCTAAGAACTCACTTAACAATCCAGCCGCCGCCTGAACGCGGTTAAACTTATAATCATCAATAATCTTTGCGACAACACCTGTACGCCGTGAAAAACACCAGATCATATCACAGGGGAGATTATGTTTTTTACATAAGTTGCCATTTTCCAACAAATCGCCACATAATACACACATATCATACTTCCGACTCATGATGTATTTTTTACAATTTACGCATAAAATACCACCCGTTTTACCACACTTATAACAGTGGTGAGGAGCGATGATTGATAATAGCGTGTCAAACATTGTAATTTTTACGTTTTAAGCCTTTCTATGTTGATTATAACGCACATTACAGTTATACTAATAGAGACTTTGTCAATGAGCCTATTATAAAAGTGGAGGAAATTATGGCCCGAAAGCAAGATGATACATTACTAACAGAACAGGAATTGGCTGCGGCGTTTATTGATGATAACGACGATCTGCTACCTGGTTTTAACGACGACAATAGTAGAAGCAACAGTACACCAGCAACACGATCCGATGACAACTGGGAAGATGAGGCTGATGATGCAATGGGTCAATTGGCCGTTGACGTTTTTGAGACAGAAAATAACCTAGTTATCAAAGCTCGTACTGCCGGCGTAGATCGAAACGACCTAGACGTAAGTATTTCTGACGGCATCTTAACAATTAGCGGCACACTGTCTAGCGGTGACGAAGCAGACGTTCGCCAATGGCACATCCAAGAATGTTACTGGGGCGAATTCAGTCGTACATTAGCATTGCCAACCGCTGTGAATGAAGAAGGCGTTAAGGCAGAATTAAAAGATGGCGTTTTGACAATTACTTTTGAAAAGATAAAGCAAGAAAAAGCAAAGAAGATTCAAGTTCTGTAAAAACCATTTCACAGAAAATACCGTCACTAGTTGGCGGTATTTTTTTAGCCACAAAAAAGAACCTCATCAGCGAGGCTCTTTTTTACCGGTAGGGTAGATTAACCCTTAAACTTATCGATAACCATATTGACGATTGCGTATGCCAAAATAGCGATCACCAAACCGACAATTGCGTACAAAACTGTGTTCTTAGCCGCCTGAACCTTATTACTGTCACCGGCTGAAGTGGTGTAACGGATACCACCCCAGATAAGCATAATAACGCTTAATGCACCAACAGCAAACAAGAATATATTTACAAATTGCTTAACCAAAGTTTGAGGATCTGAAGCGGTTTCACTCACACCTTCTCCTCTTGCACTATTTACGCCATTAGTTAAGGTAAAGTCTCCTTCAGCGCTTGCAGCTGGAGCTACAGCCAAAGCAACAGTTGGTACTACCAGTAGTCCCGCCAAGATTAATTTTAATTTATTCATTGTTATTTTCTCCTTGTTTAATGATATTACTATTATACATTTTTATCTGTTATTTGCAAAACTAATTAGTCTTTACCTCAATTCCGAATTGTCTCAAAATCATCTTAACTATAACCCATGCAAGAACAGCTACAATTAGACCAACTATCGAATAAGTGAGAGCAGTTTGAGCAGATTTCGTCTTTGCGGCATCACCAGCTGAAGTTATATAGCGGAATCCGCTAAAGATAATCATAACAACAGATAAAATTCCAACAGTCCACAGTAGAAAATTAATCAATATACTTATTAATCCACCTTCACCCGCAATGCTTTTATTTTGCATATCTGTTGTCGTGGCAGTTGTTATACCTTTCTTTACACCGTCAGCAGCTTGCGCGGAAACGTTCGTAGAAAGAGAAGCTACTGATATGGCTGAAAATCCAAAAACCGAACAAACTACAATTAACGCTGATAATATCATTTTTTTCATTTTTACTCCTCATTATTATTACTAGATGCATCAGGTTCGACAGGCGGCTTATTAAACCCGTCAAACACAAAATTGACAATCGCCGAAGCGAATACAGAAACTATTAATCCAACGACAGCATATAAAATAGTACTCCTGGCTTTTGCAGCCTTCTGAGCATCACCGCTGGAAAGTGCAAATAAAATACCGCCAATAACTATCATAATAATCGAAATAGCACCAACGGCCGTAAGTAGAACTTCAACGATAGTTTTTATAATACCATTCACCTGATCTTCACCTTTATCTTTATTTTGGCAATAGACAGAGTCTTTACTATCGCCAGAGCAAATATCGATACCATTAGCCGCAGATACCGATGGAGTGAACACTCCAAGAAGCCCAACTATCAGTACTCCAGCCGTCAAAATTTTCGTAAAAATCTTCATTTTAAACCTTTCCTATAATATAACCTGTTATAGCAATCGCGTTAGCAATAATCACCAAACCAATGACTGCATATAGAATAGCATTCTTTGCGCTAGCCGTCTTAGCTGGATCACCAGCAGATAGGGAATAGTTTATTCCAGCAATAATAACAATAATAACGGCTACGACACCAGCCACCCAAAATGCCAAATTAACAAACTTCATAATATCTACACCATTATTCTTCGGCACACCAAGACTATCAGCACTCCCCAGCAATCCAGCAAAAAATTCCATATATCTCATTTTATACTCCTATATTTGATGATATAAAGTTAACCAACGCAACAGAAGCTAAGGCAATAACCAGACCGATCGCGGCACTCATAATAGTCTTTCGCCCATGTGCGGCCTTATCTGGAGCACCATTACTGGTCATCATCAAGAAACCACCGTATATAATATATCCAACGGTCGTGTAACCAATAAGCTGCAGCAAATCATCAACGATATTAAGCGCAATTTTCCAAATATAGTTAGCTTGAGAATTAGTGTCTGCGCCTGGACTTTTAAGGGAACAGTCATGGTCATTATTAGTTAAGCCGCTATACCATGGTTTTAATGTTAAAATTTTTCCCTTATTAGAACACGCATCGTTATCGTCCGCAAAAGAAGTATTCGGGAAAGTTAAACTCGCCCCAAACGACCCTATAATCATTAAAGACATCGCTATTATAATCTTTTTCATTAATCGAAAACTCCTCCTGGAATAATAAAGTTAGTAATTGCCACCATAAACGCAAACATTATTATCCCAATGACAGTATTCGTCCAGACTTCACGTGCTTTTTTTATCTTATCTGGACTACCTTCAGAAGTGGTATATAAGAATGCGCCATATATAACAGCACCAACCGCCGCGACCAAAACTCCAGCGGTTAAGATTTTAATAACTTGCTTTATTATGTTGATAATTGCCGTGCTACCTGTGCCATCACAAGAAATAACAGAGGTTTCCGCGCCACCGCAACTATTATTAGCAGCCATGACCATTCTAGGCGTAAAAATCACCCCTGCGATTACTGTTGCGATAAATATACTGATTACAATATTTCTTTTTGTCATAAAATTTTCTCTTATACCTAAATTGTAAAATAGTCAAGCGAAAAAAGCAAACATTTTCCTTGAAAAGACAGAAGTAATCTGATAATATAAGGGATATTGATATGCGCTCGTAGTGAAGTTGGCCTATCACGCCTCCCTGTCACGGAGGAGATCGCCGGTTCGAATCCGGTCGAGCGCGCCACAGATAATTCACCCCCGGTAGGGTGTTTTTTTATGGAAAATATACCATTTTTATTGCATTTTGTACAATTTGTGTTATTATATAGCCAATTGGACTGGAAGGTCTAAGGAGTTTTTATAATAAAATACCTGACAATGTCAGAGGAAGGATCCCAAGCGTTATGGTTCGAAATCGTGAACAATTTAACCCAAGCGATTCAGAAGTAAAGCTTTCAACTTCACTTAAAGGAAAAGTCTTAAAGAGCATCGCTGCGATGGCGACACTGCTGGCTGCAGTAGCTCCGCTGTCAGCGTGTGGTGAGACCCACAATGAGCCAACTCCAAACACAACAACGTCTACGTCGCATGAAAGCGAGAGCCCGTCTCCCGAACCTAGTCCAGAAGTATCTGCTTCTAGCTGTACAAAATTTGAAGGAGACCAAGAACTTTTAACAGACCTGAAGTTAGCGAAAACTGACGGAGAGAAAAGAAATGCTTTTGTTGAATTCGCAAGAAAGCAAACAGATGAGCCTATGGCAGAAACAAACTCGATGGGCACAACGGTCACTTCTCAAGCCAATCTTGTTGACACCATAAACCAACTTGGGCGGGATTCCGTGACCACCCTAGAGTCATCCCTCAATTTAGTTGCTGACGGATGTTTTAACGATAGCGACAAAAAGTTTATATCTGATTCCTTCCTAAGTTCTGCGACATTAGGTCAAGCCACTATGAGTTTAGGTCGCGCCTTTGACAACGCTATTGAATTTTCTCACAATGACAAAGTAATAGAGGACTTAAAGAACGAAGTTAGCTGCAAAATAATTCATACCGCCAAAGCCGAAGAAAGAAACGGAGTAGAACAGCCAACTTTCGTTACAAGAAATAATTTAAATGTATCAAAAGATGTAGAAAAAAAGGATCCACTTCGAGATACAAGTTTGGAAGGCTCCTTTTACGTCTCACAGATAGCCTGCCAAACTGAGAATAAATCGCTTATTACTGAACACTTAACTATAGTACATGTATCCTCTGATGAAGACCCTGTTGATAGTCTAGAAAATGGTAAACAGGCAACTAAAATGATAAACCCTTCTTTATCACCTGGTGACATAACGAATAATGAACCCCGATACGCATCCTGGACTATTCTGACCGATAGAGGTGTCAACCCAGACAGCCAAATTCCAACATTATATAATGGCGTAGCTACAACTCTAGGAGAAGTTCCTGCAGTAAAAGAAGCTCTAGCTGAAAGAGAAGAAGTTCGAGCTAACAAATAAACACCCTTCTCAATAAGGTAAAATAAAGCCTTGCATAAACACCTTCATATGTGATTAAATGAAGGTGTTTATGTTTAATGGGAAGCGGGTGATTAAAAAGGTGGGGCGACTCAAGAAGCCTATTATAATTTTATGTGCGTTTGCGCTCTTTATATTACCGATAACAAATATTTTATCAGCCCATCCCGCGTTAGCTTCAAAAGACCCGAGCAGGTTCAGTAATCTAAAAGAGAATGAACAATACAAGTTCTTCACGTACGCCTCTGCTATGGCAAAATGCTTCAATAATAGACTTCTACCTGTACACAATGACGTTGATGACCAGATGTTGAATGATAATGTAGTATTCTCGCGGTGGACGGATGAATGGGTTTATGTAGGTACATATCCAGAAGTAAAGGGGTTTAAGGAGGGTGGAATAAGCTGTACCAATACAGGATTTCAGCAAGAGGCTTTTAATACATTTGGAATTTCACCAAATGAGTTGCTGTGCTATATGGGCTTCCCAAAGGATGGTTTAGGAAAGAATGATAGTGATGCAGAACATGAAAAATGTGCTGCCCTAGGATTAACTAACGATTTCACCTCTAATGAAATACCCGAGAAAGGTAGTGAAATTTTCTTAAATGCTCTTAAGACATTAACCGGATACGATCACACTAAAGCAGAAAAAGACGCTTACATAAAATATAGAAAATATTCAGACTGGATTAAGGGTTGTGTGGATGGTGAAGCAACCAGTAAGTCTGACGGCACATGGGGGGTTTCTGTTGTTAACATAAAAACTAAAAAGATTGATACGATATACAAGCCAAAAGGCAAAATTGATCACATATACGACGGAAGTACTTGGACGGATCATTATAAAGACAAACCTGAATTTTTATGCAAAACAATTGAAGGTGAACTGATACTTGCAGCTCAAAATTATTTAAATGCTCTAAAAGAAAATGCAGTAAATACTGCCTGCGCAGGACTGGCGGACGGAAAGCTTAAAGCCTGCAAAGATGGCGTAAATCACAATGGTGATTCTACATACTGTGAAAACACCTATAAGGACCCCGAAGAGGTAAGCGCCTGTAAACAAGGACAGTCTGCCAAAATTGAAGTCCCAGAAGAAGAGGAAGGTGGCGAACCAAAAAACTCCTGCGGTATTGATGGCGGCTTAGGTTGGCTAATCTGTCCCGTAATGACATTCGTAGCTATGATTAATGACGCAGCCTACGGTGCTATTTCTGGATTTTTAGATATAAAACCAGCAATACTTGGTGACAACAGTAATACTTCCGGAGCAAAGCAAGGTTGGGATTTTTTCCGCAATATAGCCAATGCCATATTCGCCGTAATATTCTTATGGGTTATATTTTCTCAAATCTCTAATGTTGGAGTCAGTAATTATGGCATTAAGAAAATCCTACCTCGCTTAATAATAGGAGCCTTACTGGTTAATTTATCTTATTATCTTTGTCAGATTTTTGTAGACTTATCCAATATATTAGGACACACACTAAAGGACGCTTTGGAGTCTGGAGCGGGGGGAGTAGGTACCGGCTCAGAAGCTACGGGATGGGGAAGTGCCATCGCTGCCACCATAGTGGGCGTTGGCGGAGTAGTTGCATTTGCCGCCTTAGCTGTTGGAATCCCCACTCTTGTTGCTGGATTCTTTGCGATTATGACAGTATTTATTATTCTGGTAGTTAGACAAGCAGGTATTATACTACTAGTTGCCATATCTCCAGTAGCATTTGCTGCTTGGCTATTGCCAAATACAGAAGACTTATTTAAAAAATGGATGAAAATGTTCCGGGGACTGCTATTAGTATTTCCTATAATATCTTTGTTGTACGGGGCAGGAAAATTAGCTGGTGCAGTGTTAGCAGCGAGTGCGACAGTTGATCCGAATAATCCAGATGAAACCATGCAGCTAGTTGCTTTAGCGGCCACTACTATGCCACTCATCGCCACACCTTTCGTATTGCAAAGCTCCTTAAGTTCACTAGGTAGTATTGGCGCAAAGATAGGGAAAATGAGTGCTAATGCACATGGTCGATTCGCCGGAAATGTAAAAGGTACAGCAAAAAGACGTACTGATAATTCCGTTATCGGCGACACTAAAAGAAAATATGCAGACTTCATGGATAGAAGACGCGCAAAAAAGCGAGCAAGTGGTTGGCGCGCAAAGAGAGATAATAATAGTTTTGGTCAATTCATGGGCTGGGACAAAGGTGGAGCACGCGCCCGCGCAGCTGTAGATAAAGCATTCGAAAGCGACGTTGAAAACGCATCCACAATGCTACAAGGTATGACGTCAAGTGAAATAGCTGCTATTGCCATAACGGGTAAAACCTCTGATGGTAAAGAAGTCTCACGAAGTATGCATGCAGCCACAATAGACCATACTATGGCTAATGGAAGTTTTAGCGATCGTATTAATGTATACAGTAGCTTAGCAGGGAAAGACACCGCTATAAAGAATCGCGTCATCAAAGCTGGATTTGCTAAAGGAGATAATAATATACTAGGTAACGAATTTGGGAATGCTATTCTTCAAGATAAAGTTGGTAGTATGGACGACTTAGAGAATATGGCCATAGATAACGCTGCAGATGGCAATCTACAAGCAGAGCACTTAGTGCAGAATGGAGCAGCAACCAAATGGCTATCTAAAGCTATTGCTGATAGTAAGAATGAAAAAGCTTCGGCTGCATTTAAAAAAGCAGGAGAAGTTGCCGTATCAAATCCAAATACTGCGAAAAATATAAATCAAACAATATCCGAAGCGTTAAGCGCTCATGGAGTGGATGTCGAGAATACGCCACAGAATACATCCTCCTCTAATTCTTAGCAGAACAGCCAGGGTAGCGGTTCTCAACAATCATCACAGAATAATCAGCAGAGCAATAGTAGTTCTGGGGAATAATTATTGCTACATCTCAAGAAGATGTAAGAAAGGCATTAGAGGATTCTAGACGATGAGGCAACTAGACGCATGCTTCATACGCTCTCTCTTGACTTTTTCCATCAAAAATGCTAATATAACCTCAGATGGAGTGGTTGATTTCCCGTAAGCAGCTTCTTAACAAGTGGCTGCAGTGGTTTATATTGCTGATAGCAGGGATGCTGGTGGGCATTTTTCTTAATACCTTAACACACTCAACCTCTGTTTACGCCGTAGACGCAGAATGGAGTGGCCATAATTTAACCTACAACAAAGAAAAATATACAAGGGTAAGTGATGATAAAAAGATTAAACAATTTAACCTACCGGATAATTCGCTTGTTTATGTTAATGAAGATAAGAATAAAAAAGAAACCAAGGTTATTTATTTCCCATCAAGCGAAATATCTTCGCTAAGCTCGGCAACCTACGCGGTTTATTCATTTACACCACCGAACACCTACGAACAAACCAGCACTTCAACTATTTCGATTGAATCGCCATCTGAAAATTCAACAGGTACTTCCTGCGATGTGCAGGGAATAGGGTGGATTATCTGTCCAGTTTCCAACTGGCTGGCTGATGGCATTGATTTTATGTACAGTGCACTTCAGGAATTCTTAAAAACTAAGCCATTAGAGACAACCAACCAAAACAGCGGAATTTATCTGGCGTGGGTCATTATGCGCAACATTAGCAACGTGGCGTTTATCGTGGCGTTTCTGGTGATTATCTACTCACAATTGACCTCTGTAGGAATTAGCAATTACGGCGTTAAAAAAATGCTCCCTAGGTTAGTAATTGCGGCAGTGTTGGTTAACTTATCGTTCACGTTTTGTGCTGTATTGCTGGATTTATCAAACGTAACTGGCTACGCCTTCCAGGACGCTTTCATGGGGATTAAAAATACCATATCCACTGTAGGAGAAAATACGGGCGTAGGTTGGACATGGTCAGAACTTATTGTGATGATATTATCCAACGGAGCTTTAGCTGGTGGAGTGGTCGCAACAGTAGCCATGAGGGCAGAGCTGCTACCATTAGCACTATCAGCATTAGTGGGAATAGGTCTAGTGCTTCTCTTAGTACTTCTAATTATGGCAGCACGTCAAGCTTTGATTGTAATCTTAATTATCATTTCACCTTTAGCCTTCGTTTGTTATTTACTTCCTGGCACAGAAAAATGGTTTAAGAAATGGCGAGACTTATTCTTCACGATGTTAGTGTTCTTCCCAGCATTCGCTGTAATATTCGGTGGGGCGCAATTGGCTGGAATAATAATTATCCAAAACGCCACTGGAGCAAATGGTGGAATAATGCAAATCTTAGGAATGGCAGTTCAAGTTATACCATTAGCCTTAACTCCTATCGTCTTGAAACTTAGTGGCGGAGTATTGGGTAAATTCGCTGGGTTTGTTAATGACAAAAACAAGGGCTTATACGACAGGACTAAGAACTATTCTAAAGATCGCCGCGAAACTATTAAAAACAAGAAACTGGCTAATGCCAATATGGCGCGATTCAACCCAAATCGTTTACGCCGTTGGGCAGATCATAAAGGTAGAGCACTCAAAAAAGATCTGGAAACTTCACAGAAAAATGCCGAGAATTCATTTAGAGATACAGCCAGGTATAAGAAGTTAGACTTAGAGGCCAGGCAGGCTTCCAGGCGTGCAGATCTGTTATCCGCACAAGATGACAATCGCTACACCGAAGCTACGCTGGGTCACGCACCAACTGATACGTATGGAAAGTACGATCGTGCTCTACGAGCTAAGTTCACTAAATACTCAAATTGGCGAGACGCGCAACAAGCTCAATTTATGTCAGAAATTAAAGACCTAGAAACAGAAATTGCAGTGTCTGGACTAATTAAGAATAATGCTCAACGTCAGCAGCATAGTGAATTTGCAGAGCAATTGATAAACAGCAAGGAACTTCGAGAGAAGGCTGGCGGGCACGTATTCAAAGATGCAAATGGCAATTTGATTGGTGCAAATGCAGCCTTAGCTTCAGCCATAGCAACCAGCCGTAGCGAATACGCCAAGTCAATTGACGAGGCTCGTCAAATTATAAAGCATTACAAATTAGATGCAAAACATAGGCAGGGATTAGCCCTAAACAAATTATCTGTACCCCTTCCTGGTGGAGTTAATTTATCTGGAGATAGTATATTTGTACGTGAAGCTGCAATTGAAGAGCAGATTAAATACGGTACCGCAGCGGAAGTTGCCGAACTTCTTAGTGAATTACCGCCAGAATTCTATTCTTCTGCAGCTTCAGCGCTAGCGGAATCTGGTGTAAGGAATAAGGCGTCCTTTATGGGAGGTAAGCTCATCGATGATATGCTGAAGGGCGATATTAATAACAGGGGAGACCTCATGAATCACTTCGCTGAATGGCTACAGGGTGGTAAGTACAGGCCTGAAACCTTAGCGTCTACGGATGCTGATGCTGTTAAGTTGTTGATAGAAGCTGTAAATACTACATCTGTTATTACTAATAAGAAACGTCAAGATATCAAGGATGTTATCAATACAATTCTTACCGACAGTAGATTATCTGCAAACGTAACAGATGCCGCCAAAGAACAATTTGAGATTTTCCGAAACATGTTATAATCTCCATATTTTGATATAATATAAGCAGTATGTCGGTGTATAAAGTTCCTCAAGATGTCGAGGCGGAGGACAAACTGCTCGGGCCGTTTAGTTTCCGACAGTTTGTGTTCTTAATTATAGCTGTTATCGGAATCGCTATTGCGTACGGTTTGAGTACAATTTTACTACCTTTGGCAATAATTCCTGTGCCGATAATTATATTCTTTGGAGCGCTGGCTTTACCTCTTAAAAAAGATCAGCCAATGGAAGTTTATTTGGCAGCAGTCATTTCTTTTATGCTAAAACCAAAAAAGCGTCTATGGCAGCCTGATGGAATTGAAAGATTAGTCGAAGTTATCGCGCCAAAAGTCGAGGAGAAGACTTACGGCAATAATTATGATCAAGCCGAAGTCCAGCGAAGATTGTCATATTTGGCGAATTTGGTAGATAGTCAAGGTTGGTCAATTCGTGGCGTCAATAATCCGAATAGCTCGATGCGTGCCGATTTATTCAACGAAGGGCAGGCAGCCAACGACATATTGGATGAAAATAGTGCTACGGCGCAAAATATCAATCACTTAATAAATCAGTCAGATGTTCGTAGGCGACAAGAAGTTATCCAAAAGATGCAAACAGGGCAATCTGCTACGCCGCCTCCTACGCAAACACCTCAACCATCTCAACCAGATAATCCTGCTCCAGCCGCACCACTACAAATGAACCCGTACCCAACAATGCGTCAATCTGTATTGAATCCAGTGCCCGGACGGCCTGCCGCGAGCGCTCCAGCTCAAACTCAGCCGACAACCACGCCGCAAGCTAGCGTAAACGAGGTGTCACCTGCTATAATAGAACTGGCAAATAACCGCGACCTCTCGATTGAAACGATTGCGCGTGAGGCAAATCGAATTCAGCAAGAAAATAAATTATCAGATGAGGAAGTGGTGATTTCACTACGTTAGGTGGGGTTTATGCAACCAGAGTTACAAAATCAACAATCTTATCAGCAGGTTCCGCAAACCAATGCGGCTCTTCCTGGTGTCTCTCAGCAGCCATCAGAGGCAATTGGTTCGGGACCAAATCCAGCCACACCAGCTCCAGATAAAACCCCTGACGACAAGAAGCAAAAAGGACCAATCAGCACCCAGAATACGCTGCTTTTCTCTGAAATGCGCGAAAATATGATTATTATGAGCGACGGCAGTTTTCGGGCGGTAGTGGAATGTGAATCAATTAACTTTGACCTTATGAGTTCACGCGAAAGAGAGGGAATTGAGTTCAGTTATCAAAACTTCATTAACTCTCTGTATTTCCCAATTCAAGTTCTTATCCGTTCACGCCGCGTGGATATTGGTCCGTACCTGGACAGATTAGCTGAAATTCGCCGCAATCAAGATAACATGCTTCTCAACGTCTTAATGGACGATTATATGGATTTCATTGATATTCTGGCGCAAGAGGCAAACATTATGGATAAGAGTTTTTATGTTGTCGTTCCATATTATCCAGCTGGCGAGGAAAATGCCTTCAAACAACAGACTAAGGGATTGTTCAATAGTTTCTTCAGCGGGAAAAAAGAAGCGACCGTAACAAAAATTGACCAAGTTACTTACACCAAAGCCAAAGATGAAATTAAAAACCGCATCGATTCGGTTATGAACGGGCTATTCCAAATGGGCGTAAAAAGCTGGCAATTAAATACCAGGCAACTGGGCGAGCTATTCTACACTTCATATAATCCCGACACGTCGTCACGTGAATCATTAGAGGACATTGACCCGAGCGAGCTTACGACCACTTACGTAACTAAGGGAACTGGTCCATCACCGAGAGGAGGAAGGTCATAATGGCAAAGAAGAAATTAGATGCCGTTGATATTGCTGCTCAACAACGAGCACGAGAACAAGCCGAAGTTGAACAGGCCTTCTTAACTGGTGTTCGAACTCTGCGTGATTTTATTGCGCCAAGTAGTATTGAGCTTCATTCCGACCATTTCCGACTTGGCTCAAAATATGGCCGCACAATGTATGTTTATGGCTATCCTCGTCAAATCTACACCGGCTGGCTTAGCTCAATCATTAACATCGATGAAGTGCTGGACATTAGTATGTTTATTTATCCAGTCGATACGCAAATTGTCCTGAATAACCTGCGCAAAAAAGTTACTCAGTTGGAAGCAACCATGAATATAAACATGGAAAAGGGAAAGGTGCGCGATCCAGGTTTGGAAGCGGCTTTGCAAGACGCCGAAGAATTGCGCGATCAATTGCAGATTGGCGCGGAAAAATTCTTCCGCTACGGTTTATATATTACGCTTTACGCCGACAGCTTGGACGAACTAAATTTCATCCAGCATAAAATTGAAACTATTTTTGGCCAGCAATTAGTGTTCTCAAAAGTGGCTTCCAGCCAGCAGGAGCAGGGATTGAATAGCTCTATTCCACAATTGACTGATGAACTACAGATTCGCCGCAACATGAATACTGGCGCAATTTCAACCAGCTTCCCATTCACTTCAGCCGATTTGACGGACAATAAAGGTGTGCTTTACGGAATTAATATGCATAATAATGGTTTGGTGATTTTTGACAGATTCTCTCTGGAAAACGCCAATATGGTAGTGTTCGCTAAGTCTGGTGCTGGTAAATCATTTACCGTTAAGTTGGAAGCTTTGAGAAGTATGATGGTCGGGGCTGATATTGTGATTATTGACCCAGAAAATGAGTACCAAAAACTATGCGACGCGGTTGGTGGTAGCTATATTCGATTGAGTTTAAGCAGCGACACGAGAATCAATCCGTTTGATTTGCCACGTGTTATTGATACTGATGAGGCAGATGACGCACTGCGTGCTAACTTAGTTACACTGCACGGACTACTCAGGCAAATGCTGGGTGGCGCAGGAGTAGGGGCTGGCGGGCAAGTCGTAGCAGGACTATCGCCAGCAGAAGAAGCTGATATTGATCAAGCATTGATTGACACTTACGCGCGCGTTGGCATTACTTCGGATCCATTGACACATAATTCTACGCCACCGACGATTTCCGACTTATACGACACTTTGCTTCATATGGGCGGAACTGGCCCAAGTCTGGCTCAGCGACTCCGCAAGTTTACCTCTGGAACATTTGCGGGAATATTTTCACAACAGAGTAATATTGATATCAATAATAATATGGTCGTCTTTAACATTCGCGACTTGGAAGATGAGCTGCGACCGACGGCGATGTATATCGTTCTGAACCACATCTGGAATATTACGCGTACCGACCAGAGGAAACGTATGTTGATTGTTGACGAGGCTTGGCAATTGATGAAATATGACGATTCTGCCAACTTCTTATTCTCATTAGCCAAGCGCGCCCGCAAATACCAATTAGGATTAACGACTATCACACAGGACGTGGAAGATTTCGTCGGAAGTAAAATGGGGCGAGCAATCGTTTCCAACTCCTCAATGCAGCTACTTTTGAAGCAATCCGCTAGCGCCGTTGACGTTTTGGCGCAAGTGTTTAAATTGACAGATGAAGAGCAGAAGCGACTAGCCAATTTCCCAGTTGGGCAAGGATTATTCTTTGCTGGACAAAATCACGTTCATATTCAGATTCAGGCTAGTGACACCGAGTATAATTTGATCAATACAAATCCCGTGTCACAACAAATAAAACCGTCAGATTCACCAATCGGCGGCTACGGAGCGGTGTAGAAAAATAGCGAGAAAATATGGCACGAGTTGATTACACGACGGATTCCGAGACTGACAGCAGATTAAATCCTGCTGAACAGGCTCAATTTGATCAAATCGCAGCCGACGTTGATAGCGGGTCAGAACTAAGCGATCGGGAAAGAGACGCTATTAATGACCTCGAATCTCAGTTTGATAATAAAGATTCGGATTTGAATCCTAATCAAAACGATTCCGCCAGCGCTGCTGTTAATAACCAAGAGTCGTCCGTTCCAGGCAACGGTTTTTATCAGCCATCTAATGACAAAAAACGAAACAATTTAAAATCTACTCTAAAGCTTGCGAAAAAAAGTAGAGGCATAATAGCTATAGTTGGTATTCTACTTTCCTTAGCAGCCACTTTTTCAGCTCTTCTGCCATTAAAATTAAATTCTCTACTGGACAATATAGATCAACAGATAGGAAGCGTTGCTCATTATTCAGTTGAAGAGCGCTTACAATACATAACTACACGCTGGTTGGCTATGAGAGTCATGAAAGAAGCCTATCCGGGAGATGAACACCTAGTTTTTTGTAAAGGCGGTGGCATAATATGTTCACTCACTTCAACAAAATATTCCGCTTGGTTTGAAAAAATGCTTGACGCTAAATTTGAAAAAGAAGGCGTCAATGTAAAAGTAGTCATAAATTCCCATGGACGCTCAGGATTAGGAGGAAAGGCTTCTCATTTCACCATCAAAAGCGTTAACAAAGACCTTGACAGTATAATGAAAGGCATAGAAAAAGAGGTTGGACATAAGGAAATAAGGAAAAGAATTAAGAATGATATAAAACGAGTGCACGGTCGTAATTATTTAATGCGCTTTATATCCAAACGTATTCTATATAATAAATATGGCGTAAAATCGTTTAATATTATACCCGAAAAACACGTTAGAGCATGGAAAGATTTTAAGGCGAAGATTAAGTCTGAATTCGCTTCTCGTGCCATCGCAAAAATATCACCAAAACTTGCCGCCGTCTTATCGTGTATTAATGGTAGAGATGCCTTAGGTTGTGCAGAAACGCTCGATAAGCTTAAAACCAAACTAGATGGAGATGTAGAAAAAAAAGAGAATGCCCTTAAGGAAAAACCCGACGATCCTAAAGCAAAATTGGATTACGAAGCCGCTAAATCCAACAAAGATACTTTTAGCAAACTTACCGATAATCTAGCTAATGGCGACGGTCTTATTGCAAAAATAATAAACAAAGAACTAGTAAAAAAATTCACAACTGCTTCAGCTATCGTAGGAGCCATTGATATGGCTGCTGGCTTCATAGGTGCTCTAGACTCGGGTACTCTTGAGGTTATGGGACGAGCTCAAGTCGCCCAAACCTACGCCTCTTTTGCTTATGATGAAGGCATTAGCCCAGTTGTAGTAAATGATATGATGAAAACTGGAGACTTAGAAGATATTCGCTATTTAGAGCTTGCGACAAGTTTATTTGACGGGGCAGAATCATCACCACTGTACAGTGAAATTCAGGCTGGCGGGATCACATCATCCATACTTCCGATCCTATCCGGAAACAGCGTATCAGCATCTGGCGGAATACGAACTAAATGTACTGTTGACGGCAAAGAGAAGGTTGTTACGTTAGATCCAGGCGAACTTGTTTGTCCTGAAAAGAAAGTTGTCCAGGATTATACAGCATTTACCAAAAATCCAGCATGGCAAACACTAGCCGCAGTAGCTAACTTTTGGAATAATTCTATAGGAGCTGTAATTGACGTAGCTCAGGATATAGCATCCCAAATAACGGAACCTATTGTAAACTTTGTAACTCAATTACCTGGAATTAAACAGGTAATGGACTTTTCACAGGACATAATGGGCACCTTAGTGCAATGGGCAATTAGTTACATATTTAATATTCCAAACGTTGGTATTGATGCTCCAGGAAACAATAATTACGAAGGTTTGGTTGGCGCACAGATGGTCTCAACGGCGGATAGTCTAGAAAACGGCAAAACAGAGTCTGGATCTGGTATCGGTGGTAAATTATTGAGCGATAATGAATTGGCGATGATAGCAACGAAAACAGAGCAAGAAGATAAGGAAGATTTTGAGCAACAGCCAATGCTAGCAAAGATATTTGATCCAAACTTAAGAAATTCAGTAGCAAATCAAATGCTTGCTATAATGCCAATCGGTAAAAAATCTGCCATTAATTTCTTAGCAAAAACACCAGCCTTATTATTGTCGCCATTAATGCCGAACAACCGAGCTTCAGCAGCTACTAATAGATTAGCCGTCATGAAATCTATGGGAATACCTTGGTATGGGTATACAGATCCTGAAGTACTAAATGCCGACCCAAACAAATATACTGCAGAAACCTGTAAGACGTATGATGAAACTCGAAAAAAAAGCCTGGAAAGAGATAGAAGTACAGGATATGTCGTTCCTGTTTACAAAACCTCCGATCCTTGTGCCTTAGAGGAAGTAGTGGCTGGTATATTAGCGGAGCGTGCGGGCGATACTGAAAGTAAATACTATATCAAAGACCCTGGCGGTGGTAGTGGTAGTTCAAAGTCTTCATCTTCAACTGGTGAAGCTGTCGGAGAACCTGAATTAGAAGAAGCTCAGCAGACAGGATGGGGTGGTTATGAAAATGGTAAAATTCCAGATTCAGATTTACAAGCTCTATCATTCTCACCAGACAACAAGATGAACAAGAAAGCAGCTACAGCCATGGAAGAAATGAATAAAGCATACAAAGCCGATAATGGGTCCGACCTAATTATAAATGATGCCTATCGAGAATATGATAGACAAGTTAAACTTCGTGAACAATTAGGTAGCACCGCAGGCGTTCCAGGTACATCAAAACACGGTTGGGGTCTTGCTGCAGACATTGAAGTTGGTCCATTTGGATCTTCTACATATAATTGGCTAAAGGCTAACGCTCATAAATACGGCTATGTGCATCCTGCTTGGGCTGAACCAGATGGAAGAAATCCCGAACAGTGGCACTGGGAGTATGCAAGGAAGGTTTAATTAAAATGAAAAAGTCTATTATATTTTCTATGATCGCAATATTATTGCTATCGCAAAACACCTCAGCTCTAACGGAGGCTGATTATCCTGCTCAAAATATACGATTATACAGTTCAAAAAGTTCTGCATGTACCGAAGCTGCAGGATCTGTGTCGGCTGAATTATCTAAAAACATCCCGTCGGACTGGGGAAAGATTTTTTCTGCAGCAGCAGAAAAGAGTAACGTTAATCCTAACTTCCTGGCAGCATTATATCTAACAGAACAGGGGAATACTTGGAAACCATTAAATTCTCAATGGGCATCTTCACCGGTTGGCGCTAGTGGCCCTATGCAATTTATGCCAGGGACGTGGGCTGGTCACGCCCAAGACGGAGACGGCGACGGCAAGGCTGATATTATGAACCCTTATGACGCAGTTTTTGCAGCTGCAGATCTAATTAAAGGTATGGGCACCGACAAGAATACTCCCCTGGGAGATATTGGTAGTCCATGGAAGCGGGAACCTATGACAATTCTATATGCAGCGGGTGCTTACAACTGGGGTGGCGGCAATATTCAAAATCACACATCAGATTCTAGTCCTTTAACTGACGCTCCAACGGAAACTCAAAACTATCTTAAAAATATCTACGAACTATTTAACAGCGACTTCACAAAATCAGGTCACCCAAACTACAAGGATCCAACATCTACAGGAGAAGGCGGTAGTGGAAATAGCTCGACTAATGTGTCAAATTGCGCAAATAGTGGCGGCGTGCATGCCGGAAGTATAGTAGAAACGGCAAAAGGACTGATAAACAAAGACAACCCGGGCACACCCTCACAGGCATATATAGATGCTCGTGCTAAATACAACCCTGAAGCCGGTGGCGATATGAATGACTGTGGAAAGTATGTATCTACTGTTATGCGTGCCAGTGGAGCTGACCCAGACTACCCGCCAGCAGGCACCAGCATCCAAAGAGATTATGTAATGAATTCATCAAAATATACTATCATAAATACTAAATCTCCTAGTGATCTTCAACCTGGTGATATATTAGTCTATAGCGGTTCAGGATCTTACGGGCACACAATGATATATATCGGAGATCAGGGTGACGGTAATGTCGCGGTAGAGGCATCTCTTGGAGATCATCCTCCTAGATACGCAAATATTGGTCGTGTACAAACTCAATTAGGATATTCAACTAACGTAGTAGCGAGGTTAAATAAATAATTATGTTCAATACTTTTATGCAATTAGATCGCAAAGTTAAGATTGCTATTATTTCATTCGTAGGGTTATCCATCTCACTTATAATCTACGCAGTTTATCTACTGCAATTCGATGCCACGATATACGTATATTCTATACCAGACAAACTAACTATGTCATATGACAATATAAAGAATCAGGGAATATCATCTAGGAAAGATATTAAAGTAAAGCACGGTAACCATAAATTTACTTTCTCAGCTAACGGATTTGAAAGTTATACTACAGAAATAAATATTAACAAAAACGAGAAGAAAAACATCATATTCGCCTTAGAACCTATTACAGATGAAGCTAAAAAAGAATACTCAAAAGATAAATACACTGATATCAAAGAAGGAATAGCCGGTAAGAAAGGCAAGGAAGAAACCCGCCAATTGGAAAACAAAAATCCTGCTATCAAATCTTTACCTATCCACGGCAGAGATTTCTATATATTTCCATGCGACAGATATAGATCTGGAGGAGATAAGACTATAGGAATATGTATAACAGTAACGGACTATTTTAACCGCTCTCAAATTGACGAAGCGTTTACCAAGCTAAAAGAAAAGGGAATAAATCAAGAAGATTATGATATCAAAGTCAATAATCGTATTTGGCCAACTGAGAAAGAAAAGTCCACCGGAGCCGCAATTCAGTGTAGAGGTTCAAATCCTGACTGGTGCTATACTTATAGAGATATTTAGCTCTTAAGCGGCATAATAATGTGCGTATAATCAGGATTTTTTACTTGCTCGCGAATTACACACGGCGACAATTTACCATTGAATGAGAATACAATTTCATCCGCGTCAATAATATTCAAAACCTCTGTTAGATAGCGTGAATTAAGAGTAACTTGACCATCTGCGGATATTTTGGCTGTTGCCTCTGAGGTGTTCTCACCAAGTTCAGACGCAATCGAATGAATAGAGAGCAGAGAATTTTCCTCTGATGCTGTAATTGTAATTCCACCACCAGATTCACGCGCAAATAACGCCGCAATTTTCGTAACTCGACTAAAATCAGACTTCTTAATAACAATCTCAGTTTCCGCGGTTGCTGGAATCAATTGGCGATAATCAGGGAATTTCCCGTCAATCAATCGGCTAACAATTTCCATATCTCCCGTCTTAAAACAAACTTGAGAATCGTCAAAAAGAACCGTAATTTTCTTCTCATCACCGACACTTTTACTGACTTCCGCCAGAGTAGAAGCGGGAATAATAGCCGACACTTCATTATCCGACTTTATCAGACGCTTTTCTGCCAGCCTGTAGCCATCAGTAGCAGCCAAGTATAGTGATCCTTCATAATTATGCCAATAAACTCCCGTAAGCACCGCTCGCGTAACGTCAGAGCTAACAGCCAACTTCGTTTGGACTATGGCTTTCTTTAAATCCTCAACATCAATTTCATATTGCATAGCGGTCTTTTCGTCAATTGTAGGCAGCTCAGGATATTCGTCAGCTACCACGCCATTGATAACTGATGAGAATTTTCCTGAAGTTATATGCAAATGTTCGTTTTTAGTTTCAAGTTCCACCGGGCCGCTTGGTAGGTTTGTGATGAACTCTGATACCAATCGGGCAGGAATTGTAATGGATCCATGATCTTCAATTTTCGCGCCAATGTATTGAGTGGAAGCAATTTCCAAATTCGTTCCAGCAATCAATAATCTTCCTCCATCAGTGCGAAGTAAAATATTATTCAATATCGGCAGCTCATTACGACTTGATGCAATATCTTTGATTAGATTAAGTGCTTTTGCAAGTTTTTCTTGGGTGACTGATACTTTCATTATACTTTCCTTAATTTTTAATTAGTCTTAATAGTAATAGGTGCTGTGGAAACTGGGTAAAAAATGTATTCAAACAGGGGTAGAGTGGCGATAAAATAGGTGGAAAACTCTGTGTGCTATTTGTGGACTTTATAGTGGATATTTGTGTATTATTCCACTGTCTGCCGACTTGTCGTTTTCTTTCCACAGATCTGTGTGTTGGTAAGTCGCCGCAAAAACACAGCATCTGCACAGCTTTTCCACAATTAATGAACATATAATTTATCCTTAATGTCGTTAATTTGCTCGCGAATACTGACGTTAGTAAGACTTTCTTTAGTAATTTTTTCAATTGAATGCATAGCGGTTGTGTGGTCTTTTCGTCCAAGTTCTTGAGCAATTTTCGGAAAACTCATTTTCAGTTCACTACGCAGAAGAAACATCGCAATTTGCCTTGGCATCGCGATAAATTTGTCTCGTCTGGATGAACACATATCTTTTACGTCAATATTATAATAGCGCGCCGTCTTATCTATTATTTGTTTGGCGGTTATATGTTGCGGTCTGTTACGTTTAATATCTCCCAAAATTCCTTCAGCCGCCGCTAAATCAGGCGTGAAATTCTGCATTTCCGCATAAGCAAGCAGTCGATTCAAAGCGCCTTCCAGCTCGCGAATGTTCGTCTTAAAGTTGGTCGCCAGATATTCTACGACATCGGAATCTAGTTCAGTGTTGCTGAGTTCGGCTTTCGCCTTAACGATAGCGCAACGAGTTTCATAATCGGGCATCTGAATATCAATCGCCATGCCCCATTCAAATCGACTACGCAAACGATCGGTTAGAGTAGGAATGCTTTTTGGCGGTTTATCCGAGCTAATAATGATTTGCTTATTGTTCTGATGAAGATCATTAAATGTATGGAAAAATTCGTCCTGAGTTTTTTCTTTTCCAGCGATAAATTGCATATCATCGACAATCAATACATCGACATTGCGATATTTATCAGAAAAACCTTTTTTCTTGAAACGAATATAATCCAGAAACTCATTAACAAATGTTTCTGTAGTAATGTAAAGCACGCGCGCCGAAGATTGTTTTTTAACTATCTCGTTACCAACAGCTTGCATTAAGTGAGTTTTACCAAGTCCAGAGCCTCCGTAAAGATAGAGCGGATTATATTTTTCTCCTGGATGTGCGGCGACCGCTTGGCAGGCAGCATAGGCCAAATCGTTACTTGAGCCAACGATGAAGTTGTCAAAGGTGTACCTAGGATTAAGATTACTTGAATGGGATTTCCTCGATGGTAAAATCAGCGGCTTCGCTGTTTCTTGTTGTCCACTTTTATCAACTTCACGATTAACGCGTGGTTTTTTATTGCTAGATTCGACGTTATAAGAAATAGACGGAGCATTGATGCCGTTGTGAGCCAAGGCCTCTAATATTTGCGGGTGAAATCGCTTTTCAAGTTGAGTCCTAGCAAAAATATTCGGCGCAATTATGAGAACTTCTTTGTCGGAAATTATTTCCAATTTGGTATTTTTGAACCACGCAGTAAACGACGAAGACGATACAGTTACTTCAATCTCACCTAAAACACCCTGCCAAACCGCATGACTATCCACGAAAATTACTCCCTCAAATCCTGTTAACTATCTTTACTATAGCAAATAAGGGGAGTTTTCCACAAGTATAAACGGAGTAGAAAGGTTACTATTCAAAACAGGGGTGGAGTTTTCCACAATTAAAATTCTCATCTGTTAAAATTGTGGAAAAATATACGTCGATAGTGGAAAAGTCATTGTCGACTTGCAAAAAGTACTGAAAGAATATATACTATTTATTGATATGCCAAAGCGAACATTTCAACCACACACCCGACATCGTGCAAAGACACACGGTTTTAGGGCACGAGTTTCTACCAAGGCTGGTAGGATGGTTTTGAAGCGCCGCCGCCTAAAGGGCCGCGCTAAAATTGCTATTTAATTGATAGCTAAAAATTATCCCGTCGATGAAGGCGGGATTTTTTGATATAATTGTAAAATATGTTACAACAATGTAATCGGTTTCATGGTCATGGCAGTCTTAAGTTTGTCTATAAAAATGGACAAGCGGTTCGTTCGTCTATAGCCACGATAAAATACGTGAAAAACCCATATCGAAATCACAGCAGATTTGCGGTTGTTGTTAGTAAAAAAGTCTTAAAATCAGCGGTGCGTCGGAATCGTATACGTCGACGTGTTTATGAAATTATTCGCCTGGAGCTGCCTAATATGAAAAATGATCAAGACGTGGCTGTTATTATATTTTCGGCGGAAGTTTTATCGATGCCACATAAAGATCTAAAACAGACAATAAAGAATCTTTTCTCTCAAGCTCAACTGTATAAATAGGCGCTTTTTTGCTATAATTGAGACATGAGTTTTTTTGATGAGTTTATTGTTCGACCGATTTTAAATTTGCTAATGGCTATTTATAGTCTGATTCCGGATTTTGGTGTTAGCGTCATTATCTTTACGATTATTGTAAGACTTTTACTTTGGCCGCTAATTAAGAAGCAGCTTCATCAGGCGAAAGCCATGCGTAAAATGCAGCCAGAGCTTGTGAAGATCAAAAAACAGTATGCAAAAAATCCACAAATGCGTAACTTGGCGATGGTGGAGCTTTATAAAAAACACAACGTCAGTGCCTTTGGTTCAATTGGCGTTATGATTATTCAGTTACCAATTTTGATTGCAATGTATCGAGTGGTGCAGATTTTCGTTTCTAGCCGCGCCGACTTAGGAAAATATGTTTATGATTTTATGAAAAATCTGCCGGTTGCTAATAATTTAGTGAATAATCCGGATCAATTTAATCAGAATTTCCTGGGAATTATAGATTTAACGCAACACGCAATATCAAAGAATGGAATTGTTGTTGGCTTGGTTATTTTGGCGGCAGTTGCGGCATATTTGCAATATTTAACTTCAAAACAATTGTCGCCCCAATCTGACAGCAATCGTAAATTGCGTGACATTTTAGCTGAGGCTGGCGATGGAAAAGAGGCAGATCAGGCGGAAGTAAATGCCATTATGACACGAAAAATGATGAAATTTATGCCGATAATGATGTTCTTTGTGATTGTATATTTGCCGGCGGCTTTGGCGCTTTATTTGACGACAGCTAGCGCCGTGGGATATCTCCAGAATTATATTATCTTCAAGCAAGACTCTAAAGAAATGCAAGAAATTGCAGATAAAAAATCATCCCAAAAATCTAAAGCATCGACAAAAATCGACAAACGTGTTAAAAAGGCTACAGAGGCTAGGATAACTCGGATCAAGGCTAAGGATTAAGGAGGATTTATGGATCAAATTGAAACGGTTGAATTTGTAAAAAAATATTTAGAGGATTTACTAACATTCTTTGACTTGAATCTGGAAGTTTCAGTAAAAATCGAAGATGGAATTGTTGTAGCTTCAATTCCGCATAGCGAGCGAAGTAGTATTTTAATTGGTAGAAATGCGGAAACATTGCGTAGTATTCAGAATCTTTTGTCGACAGCGCTTCGTCATAAAGAAGCGTCAACTGTTCGGGTGAATTTGGATATTGCGGATTACAAAAAGCAGCACGCTGAAAAAATTGCCGAAAAGGCGCGCGGTTGGATTGAGGAAGTTCGACGAACCGGTGAATCAAAGGTGGTGGATTTGAATGCTGCTGATCGCTGGACAGTGCATCACTTGGCTGGTGAATATAGCGATATTGACACGCATTCTGAAGGTGAAGGTCGCGAACGACGGCTGATTATTAGTCAGAAGAGTTCTTAGTATCTTTAAAGACTATTCTGGAATATAGAACATAATTCCAAACGAGGCTGACTACTGTGGCGGCTAGCTTGCTAATTAATAGAGCGAGTGATTTATTTAATCCGAAGTTTATAAATATCGGTGTGATAATAGCGATAATAATTGTTTGGATTACCCATAAACCAAATAGTGTAACTGCCGCGAATAAAAGAAATTGTTTTTTCAAGCTTTGGGATGTTGACTTGAAAGTGTATTTTTTATTTGCAAAAAACGAGAACAAAAAGGCAACGAATGTTGATATAAAATTAGCAAACTCTTTTGGAACATTTAAGAAGATTGTTAGGGTGAAAAGTATGCCAAAATCTAATGCCGTATTAGTACTGCCGACTATGAGAAACCTGAATTTATCGGCGTGTTTTTTTAATATTTCCTGCATGATACTCCTCTATTAAATATAATGGTCTGTTTTTTGTCTCAATAAATATCCGTCCTACGTATTCGCCAATTATGCCCAGAGACAGTAACTGAACTCCTCCGAGGAATAGGATGACTGCCATTAAGGAAGAATAGCCAGCTCCGGTAGAAACTCCGAACAAAGGGCGAACTAAAAGATAAATAATCCAGACAAAAGCAATAAATGAAATAATGAATCCGAAGATGGTCGCCATGCGTAGCGGTGCGGTAGTAAAGCTGGTAATTCCGTCGATTGCCAAGTTAAGTAGTTTCCGGTAATTCCACTTAGTTTGACCAGCTAATCTGGGATCGCGATCGTAAAATATCTCTTTTTTCTTATATCCAATCCAGCTGAAAATTGCTTTTGTATTACGCTGAGATTCGCGGAATTTTTGCAAAGCCTCAATACATCGGCGATCCAGTAAGCGAAAATCTCCAGTGTCGACTTGAATGGGAATATTGGTCGATTTTTGCAATATTCTGTAATACCATTGGCTGGTTTTTTTCTTCAGCCAGGTTTCGCCTTGTCGATTGTTACGGCGAGCATAGACGTCATCGTAACCATCTTCCCAATACGAAATCATTTCCTGGATGAGCTCTGGCGGGTCTTGTAAATCTGCATCGATAATCACCAGAGCGTCACTTTTTACGTGGTCAATTCCAGCTATCATCGCAATTTCCTTACCGAAGTTTCGCGATAGATTTATATAGCTAATCCGAGAATCTTTTTTCGATTGCTCGGCTATGATTGAAAAAGATTTATCGATGCTGCCGTCGTTTATGAAGAGAAATTCGAATTGATAATTGGGTGTGTTTTTTGTAAATTCATCCAAGCGCTTAAATAATTGCGGCAAAACGGATTCTTCGTTGTAGACAGGAATGAGAAGAGTGATGGTTTTCATAACTATTTCAAAGCTTCTTCAAATGATTTCATTAAGATGTCTACATTCTTTTCCCACGAAATTCTTTGCACCTGTGCTTGCATACGCTCACTCATTTCTTTGCGGCTGTTCGGATTGGATAATATAGATAAAATCTTTTCAGCAAAATCTTCGGGATTTTTGGGTTGAGCATACAAAATAGCATCACCTCCAGCTTCACGCAATACTGGAATATCTGAAGCGACAACAGGAGTTCCGCTCGTTAAGGCTTCGATGATAGGCATTCCAAATCCTTCATAGATAGAGCTCATACAGAAAAGGTCAGCTTGTTGATAGAATGCAGGAACGTCTTCTTGAGGTATATATCCTGGGCGTATAACATTTTCTCCCGCAGCTTGAGCCTCCTTTATGGCGCGTTCAGTGGATTCCGTTTTCCATCCTTTTCCGCCTGCTAGGACTAGGGAATATTTTTCGCGAATTTCCTTCGGTAGTGATCGAAAAGCGGCTATCATTGTCGGTAAGTCTTTGCGCGGCTCTAAATTGCCGATTGAAAAAATATATCGTTTGGTTGGTAAGTTGTATTTGGTTGCGACGTCTATTGTACTAGGTTGGCGATAGATTGGATCTGCTGGTATAGATGTTACAACAATTTTTGATGCGGGGACTTTGTACTCGGCGATAATCTCTGATTTGATTGACTCTGAAACTGTAATGATGATATCGGCTTTTTTGGCAGAGCGAGGAACACATCTCCTAAGATGCGCCAAGTTGCGCTGCTCGATGGTCTCAGGAAAATATAAATATCCAAGGTCGTGAATAACTACGGCGGAGATGGAGGATTTTATTGTCGTCCATAGATCAAAATTTGGAAATATTGATACGTCTACGCGAGGGGAAAATAAATCATACGGTAGCGGAATATTGTAACTTTGAAGTTTTGTGAACAAGCGCTGCGGCATAAAAATATGTTTTTCGTGCTTGACGGCTTTATTTAATTCGGGGTCTTTATGCTTGCTAAGAAAATTAAAGTAAAATGCTGATATTTCCGTATTTGATGGAGAATAGGTAGCTAGGCTGTTAGTGAGCATTCGTGTGTAGTGACCCACTCCAGATATATTTGGGGCAGTTAATGCAGCAGTTTCAATACGAATCTTCATATATTAAAGTATACCATTTTCGTATATAGGAATAAATTGCGTCTTTACTATGTTGTGAAATACGAATAGATCTAGATACTGTTGTCGAGCTGCCGTAGATAAACTGATTCTGAGCTTACTGTCTTCATATAATTTTTTCATAGAATCCCGTAATGCTGATGCGTTTTTAGAAGGAATGAGAAGTCCCGTTTTATTATTGTGAATAATTTCTGGATTTCCACCGACATTGGTTGCTATGATAGGCAGCCCTAACATGCTAGCTTCGATTAAGGAAACGCTAAATCCCTCATGATATGTTGGATGTAGATATACATCAGCGGATGCGACATAAGGTAGGGGATTTGTTTTATATCCATAAAAAGTAACGGGTAGCCCTTTGGCTTGTTGCTCAAACTGTAATCGATCAGGGCCATCACCAATAAGTACTAATTGTGAATTTTTATACGTAGCGTTAAATTCTTTAAAAGCAGTAATCGCTTCTCCAATACCTTTGTCTATGACAAGGCGACCGGATATGCAGAAAGTAAATACCGTATTCTTAGGTGATTCGTATTTTTGCTTTTGATCTTCAACTCCATTATAAATAACGATTATTTTATTGCGAATTGGCGAGTTTGAAGGTAGATTATTGGAGATAAGAGTTTGTTCACTTTTACTGACTGCGGTTATAGCATCGGCAAAGCGAGCTGACCACGCAACCAACTTACCTGTTGGATTCTTATATTTTACGCAGAGATTTTTCCAGATGTGTTTTAGATCGGCATGGTCAGTCCAAATCACTTTAGCACCAACAAGTTTTCCGGCAATAGATCCAGCTATGAAATCATCTTTACTTTGCAAGTGCACAACGTCCGCTTTAAATCTACTAAACTGAATGGCGTAATATGTAGTCAGCAGTAATTGCCACAATATATAAAACGGCACGAGCAGAGCATTTTTCCCGCTCCAATTTTGCTTAAACCACCACCAAGATTGATAATATGGAATGTTTTCGTGCTCAGCGTAATCACGCAACTTTTTATGGTGACTTAGAATTATTGGAAAATTTCCTAATTTTTGTAGTTCTTTTGCTAGGAAAATAGGAAAACGCTCACCTCCGCCGAAATCATAAGATGCGGCGTTGCGTACTAAGACGATTCGTAAAGCACTCATACTATAGAGTATATATCTTTTTTATGCAATTTGATATAATCGTAAGGAGATGCGTATTCTTGTGAATAAAGAAAATGAGGCGATTTTACGCGCAATAGTCAGTACCGATTTTAAAGTCAGATACCAAAGTTCAGTTTTGGGATATGTTTGGTCTCTCTTAAAACCTATGTTTATGTTTGGTATTTTGTATGTGTTGTTTACATATGCATTTCCTCAGGGTAGTAAAGGGATCGAATCTTATGGGGTTTGGTTGCTAATGGGAATTGTGTTGTGGAACTTTTTCTCTGAGGCTACTATGATAGGTACACGTTCTGTTGTTGATAATGGACAATTGATTCGCAAGGTGGCAATTCCGCGACATCTTCTGGTTATTGCAAGCAGCGTGTCTGCACTTATTAACCTCGGCTTAGGGATGATAGTGGTGATACTTTTTGCGTTTCTTAGTGGTTTATTCCCTACTTTTTCGTGGTTGCTACTTATTCCAGCTATAGCTGAGCTATTTATATTGTCCGTTGGATTGTCCTTGCTACTTTCTGCTCTTTATGTGATATTTCGCGATATTGCTTATATATGGGAAATCTTATTGCAGGCAGGACTTTATGCGAGCGGTATTATTTTTGCGGTTACTTCTATGCCGTCTGTCATACAAAAGATTGCATTTTTAAATCCAATTACACAGATTATCCAAGATGCCAGACACGCTTTAATGCCTAATAATCCCGCATCTCAAACTATTTGGCAGACTTTTCATAATCCGTTATTGTGGTTTATTCCAATCATTATAGTTATTGTGATATTTGGTTTAGGAAGTTGGTATTTTCAGCGTAGACAACGATTTTTCGCGGAGGACATTTAAATGACAAAGCCTGCAATTATAGTAAAAGATATACATAAGGAATTTATTCTTCCACAGTCAAAGAATTCTAGTATTAAAAGCGCCTTTGTTAACATTGTTAAGAAGAATAAAAAGACAGTTCAGAAAGTGTTGGATGGTGTCAGCTTTAATGTAAATCAAGGTGATTTTTTTGGTGTTGTTGGCCGAAACGGTTCAGGTAAGAGTACCATGCTTAAGATGCTAGCTGGAGTTTATCAGCCAACGAGCGGAAGCATTGAAATAAACGGTAAATTAACACCTTTCATAGAGTTGGGGGTTGGGTTTAATCCAGAACTGTCTGGTAGAGATAATGTTTTTTTGAATGGTGCTCTACTTGGATTTACGCGTAAGGAAATGGAGCTGATATATGATGATATCGTTTCATTCGCGGAGCTTGAGCCATTTATGGATCAGAAATTAAAGAACTATTCATCGGGTATGCAGGTTCGTTTGGCGTTTTCAGTAGCAATAAAAGCGCGCAATGATATTATGATTTTTGACGAGGTGCTGGCTGTTGGTGATGAAGCTTTTCAGCGCAAGTGTATAGATGTTTTTGAACAATACAAGTCCAGTAAGCAAACGGTTATATTGGTTACGCATGATATGGATACTGTCAAAAAGTTTTGTAATCGAGCCGTGTTAATCCACGAGGGCAAGATTATTAAAGAAGGTAATCCAGTGCAGGTTGCGGATGAATATAGTAGGCTCAATCAAGCTGTAATAGATAAAGCTGTAGACCAAGGACATCAATATACAGGTAAAAGTATTAAAACCGCCATATATGATAAAACAGGCAAGAAGCGTCGCAGCTTTAAAGTGGGAGAAACGATTTCTCTTGACTTGTCATGGGATAATGATAAGACTGAGGCTATTATGGTGGATTTGTATCGTAAAGATAGCAATTTGGTATCGAATTTTATCACCAACAGAGAGGGATTTCCTAAATTGCCTAGTGATAATAAATTAACTCTTGATATTGAGGCAAATTTAGGTCCAGGGTCGTATTATGTTGATATTAATCTGCTCAATCACAACGGCACCGTGAAGTATGACGTGATGTATCGTGCTGAAGAATTTATTATTATGAATGATTTTTCTGCAGTCGAGCATTCATTTGGCGGCTTAACTATGATTCCGCGCAAATGGCATACTAGTAAGAAATAATATAGAGAAAATTTATTTTGACGAGTGAAGCTTGATTTTGATAATATCAAGACCCCATTTAACGACTATTCTCGCGGCAGTTCGTCCAGTCGATGCGATATTCCACAATTGATGTAGTCCTTGTAGAACATTACCTTTTTTAATCATACGATACCCGACGCGCATTAGTATAAATATATACGCATGCTTAAGGCTTATTCCAAAGTCATCAGTAACCGAACTTTTTATATAATAATTAAAAGACTGTTTGATTTCTGATCTAGATATAACCTCTGGGGAAATAATATCCCAGCTGCGATATGATAATTTTTTAGCAAGGAGATTTTGTTCGTCGCGTCTTTGAGCTGATATGCTGCCATCGCTAATTCTATATCTAAAAATAGGATAAGCGACGTTAGCTAGTTTGCCATATTTAGCAAAACTGCTAAACAGATCATAGTCTTCGGCTGGACATGTATTAGGATATAGTCCCGCCTCAATTACTGTCTGTTTACGATAAACTACTGATGAATGGCAGAATTGGTTAAAAATACAAAGACCAAGCCGAATGTCTTTATCGAGAGTAACGTTAATAATAAAACCAGTAGGTACGCTGTCTTGGTTAATGATTTCTGCGCCACCGCCAACGAGAACCAACTCGTCATCATTTTCCAGCATATCAACCTGAGTTTTTAATTTATGAGGCAGCCATTCGTCATCCCCGTCTATTCGAGCTATATATTTTCCTTTGGCTTCATTTATGCCACGATTAAGCGAAGCGACGAGACCCTTATTCTGCTGGTTAATGAGGCGGATGCGACTATCTTCTTTTTGAAGGCGCTGAACGATTTTTTTTGTATTGTCAACGGAGCCGTCGTTTATGATAATATATTCAAAATCAGTAAAGTCCTGAGATAGAACAGAGCGAATAGAATTTTCTATATACAATTCATCGTTATAAGTCGCAGTAATAATTGATACTAGCGGTGTTTTATCTTCAGAAGTCTTTTTTACCATATGTGATATTATAACATTTTTTATAGCAGCGTTGAAATCTTATTACCGAAATGTTATTATTATAAGCAATAAAATAAAACGAGAGATTAGATCGTGAAAATCAAACAAAAAATGAAGAAAAAAACTAGAATTATACTTGCCTCTACGCTGGCTTTAGCTTTAGTAGCGTGTGCTACAGTTGCGTATATTTACAAGCCGCAACACAATAACACTGACGCTAATAATCCCGTAGTAAAAGAGTCTACAGATAAAAAAGAAGACTCTAAGAAAGTTGATGACAACAGCGCAAAGCCAGAAAAACGTGATGGATATAGTCCTGATAAACCAATTAATACTGGAGATCAGCAGTCGTCAGGGTCAAAAAAATCAGTAGTTCCAATTGTGAGCGGATATGGATTGAGTGCAGATAAGCAATATTTACAGATTGATGGAGGGGTTAACTCTATAGTTGAAAATGGTGGTAGTTGTGAATTTACGCTATATTGGGCTAGCGGAAGTATTTCTCGTAAATCTAGTTCATTTGCTGGTCCAAGTTCGACGAGTTGCCATATGATTGAGGTGCCATTGTCGGAATTGCCATCAGGGTTGGATATATCAGTAAAGGTGAGTTATTCATCAAAATTGTATACCGGAGAGTCTTCGAATAATCCGTCATTCCGTAAGGAGAGCTTGCGGTGATTGAAATAAGACGTACGAAGTGGACGAGATTAAAATATGTCAGCTGCACGTTAGCTGTGGTGAGTGTTATTGTCTTAGGGTTTATTGTTTGGCCGAGGACTGGAGCACTATCTCCTTGGAATGCCGGTAGGATTATTGATGATAATGTTTTTTATGATACAAATACGTTTGCTAGCGTTCAAGATATCCAGAATTTTATAAACGACCATACTCCTGCCTGTGATACATGGGGAACTGGACGGTCTGAATATGGTGGCGGCACGCGAGCGCAATATGCTGTTAACCGCGGCTGGCATGGTCCGCCGTATGCTTGTCTGCGTAATTATCACGAGAATCCAAACACTAAAGAAACCTCATTTGAAAAAGGCGGCGGCTGGTTTAGTGGTGGATTATCTACCGCACAAATTATTTGGAATGTGTCAAAAGAATTTGGCATTAACCCACAGGTCATGTTAGTGATATTGAAGAAGGAGCAGGGGTCTTTGTTCACTGACTCGTGGCCTTTAAAGAGCCAATATAAATATGCTATGGGATTTGCTTGCCCGGACAACGGTCCAGGAAATACTGCAAATTGTTCAAGCGAATATGCTGGACTATACAACCAGTTGCGTATGGCTGCGCGCCAACTACGACTTTACGCGAATAGACCAAATGAATATCGTTACAAGGCAGGACGAACCAACTACATCCAATATAATCCAGATGCAGCTTGTGGCGGAAGTTGGGTATATATTGAGAACCAAGCGACCGCAAGCCTGTATAACTATACGCCATATCAGCCGAATCAAGGGGCTTTGGATGCTGGCGCGGGAACTGCACATTGTGGAGCTTATGGCAATCGAAACTTCTGGAGGTTTTTCAATGAGTGGTTCGGTTCTCCGTTGAATTCTGTCAAAATTGATTCGCCATTATCCATAAAGACGGAAAAAACTGGATCAAAATTGTTTACGAATATGGAAATAACAGCATCTTTCACTATTCGTAATTCCACTAATCAGCGTCGTGACTTAGGTGTGATGGTAATTGCAGGTCGGGATAGCAATTCGAATAATTACGATTTTGGTAGTCAGCGCGTTATTCTTGAGCCGTGGCAATCATACACTTATCGAGCGTCAACTAGATTGGATAAAGAAGGTGATTATAAGTTTTGGATCAGTAATTATCGTGATGGTAGTGGGTGGAGCGACAATTATCCAGAATCTTCAGCGGGAAATGTTCGTGAGGTTGCAGCATTTATTCAATCACCTCCAACGGTAGTGTCTGCCGTCACAGCGCAGATTTCGCGCATTCATAAAAATCAATCAGTTAACGTGGGCTTTCAGGTGAAAAATAATAGTGCCAAACCTGTTGATCTTGGTTATTTTGGCTTAGCCATAACAAGTCCAAGCGGAAAGAATGCTGACGTTGTCTTTGATACAGTTAATCAATTATCTCCAGGCGCTGTATACAATTACAATAAAGAGTTTTTACCGCGCGAAGAAGGACTGTATCGAGCAAGAATTAGCGGGACTCTTGATGGCGGTAGGACGTGGACGGAAGCTCAGTATCCTGTAGCTACGGACGCCAGTGCTGGTAATCGCACCACCTTCACAGTTCTCCCTAGTTTAACACTCACTCAAGGTATAACATTCTCTAGCGCTAACCCTCGCTCTGGCGATTCAGTCACAACTACATTCAAACTAAAAAACTCCTCTAACCAACCAATAACAACCAGTGAGTACACTTGTCTAATTCTACGTAACCAAAGCGGGCAAAACTACGACCTAGGATGTCTTTCTCCATCAACAATTCAGTCAAATCAAGAGTTAGAATTCAAAGCAACTCGTCCATTCCCAGTAGGTACATATAACGCATATTTCTCTACATTTGACGGTAGAAGGTGGCAAGACTACAAAACACCACCCCTCGAAACTGGACAAGAGGTGGTGAAGACTGAGATGAGGGTTCTTCCTGATGTCGTTCTTTCTGAAGGACTATCAATTAGTAGCGCTACTGCACATGTAGGTGAGCAGTTAACGGGTACTTTCAAGTTAGAGAATCTTAGCTCTAGTGTATCTAATCATAATCAACAACTATGCTACATCATTCGCAGACGGCAGGGTGGTAACTATGATTTAGGATGTTTGCCTACGAGTGGAATTCCACCTAAGAGCCAATCAAGCTTCTCTCTGAGTCGTACGTTTAATGAACCTGGTGAATATGAAGCGTTCTTTTCACTTTATGATAATGGAGTGTGGCGTGAAGGAACTTATCCTCCAGGACTCACAGGAAAGGAATCTTCTCGCACCACCTTCACAGTTCTCCCTAGTTTAACACTCACTCAAGGTATAACATTCTCTAGCGCTAACCCTCGCTCTGGCGATTCAGTCACAACTACATTCAAACTAAAAAACTCCTCTAACCAACCAATAACAACCAGTGAGTACACTTGTCTAATTCTACGTAACCAAAGCGGGCAAAACTACGACCTAGGATGTCTTTCTCCATCAACAATTCAGTCAAATCAAGAGTTAGAATTCAAAGCAACTCGTCCATTCCCAGTAGGTACATATAACGCATATTTCTCTACATTTGACGGTAGAAGGTGGCAAGACTACAAAACACCACCTCTCGAAACTGGACAAGAGGTGGTGAAGGCTGAGATGAGGGTTCTTCCTTAATTATTTGAGAGCATATCCTTAACTTCGCCTATAAACGAATCTTCCGAGAACTCGCGGGATGCTTTCTCCCGCAAGTTTTTGGCTTTATGGAATGATGATTCTATATCATCCAGAGTCTGCTTAATACATTTCGCATATGATTTTGGATTAGTGATGTCGTCAACTATGAAGCCGTTTTCACCTATAAAGTCAGGAAGTCCGCCAACTCTAGCTGCAACTATTGGCAGTCCGCGCAAAGCTATCTCGACTGGCGTATTTGGCATACCGTCAAAAAGTGAGGTATATAGAAAAGCGTCATATTTTTCAGCCGGCAGAGACGCCACTCCGTTAAATCCACCGATATAATGAACACGTGGATGCGGCGGTAGGCTATTTGCAGGGAACTCTGATGAAGGATCTCCGTACATATCTATATGAACGTCTTCAGGAAGAAGATCTGCAATTTCCGATACTAATTTAGGCAATTTTTCTGGCGCCAGTCGAGAAGCCCATAATATTCTACGGCTATTCGGTAATTTATCTACTACGGGATAATGATTTTTTGTCAGTGGTTGATGATGTACGACTATTTTTTGAGGATCGTAGGCATATTCATTGACCCACATAGATTTTACTGCTTCGTTGTCTGTCGTAATTGAATCAAGAAGTTGATATACCTGCGGTATGTGACTGTGTGAAAATCCAAAAATTCGTCCCGTCTCATCAGTACTCTGACTATATGCAGTAGCTATTACTCGCTTGTTGGTTGCTTTTATGTATGTTTCGTGATCACGCACAAAATCATAAGCCAGCTCGGAATTAAGAATGTGTAAAGTTTCAACATTGGTGTTTTCGATCAATTGTTCAAGTAGTCTGTATTTTTGGTCAATACTAAAGAACCGAGTTATTGTCCCAAATTGTAAGAAATCTATTTTCTTATCTAGCTGCGACCTCCATTCTGAATAGTCAGCAGGAACTTCATTAGTGGAGATAACGAGCACTTTCTTTCCTATTGAAGCCGCGGTGTTTGCGTAATTGACGGCAAATAAATCTGCGCCACCTCTCTTAAGCCAGGGCACAAATAGGGCATAATCATAGCTATCACTTCGTAATTCCTTACATATTTCCCAATACGCAAGACCAACTCGATAATGGTCGTCGGTGATTGTGTGGTATGTGCTTGGTAGTGGTGATGGCGGAAAAATTTCTTTTTCTATTGAGTGAAGAGCTTTCCATTCTGTTTTCAGCCATTTTGGTATAGATTCTGCAGTTTGTGAATGTGCTGGTCGTTTTAGTAATGCACTGCGTCCGCGGCGTATTATAGCCAGGGGTCGGCGGATCAATCCTAACGGTATGCGCGATCGTATGATTAATTCTTTGATTGTATTTTTTGTTTGACGGTGCTGCTCTGATTGGGGAACGCGAATTTTGTTGATGTCTATAGAGCGAAAATTGGACGGCTTAAATATTGGATGTGCGTGTAGTAATGATCGACTAGCTTTTTGGCGTGCCCACTCCGATCCTGATGACTTACGACGTACAAATATTGCTGTTTGTGGAATGAGAATGTTTTTTACACCATTTTCAATCAAGCAACAACTTAAGTACCAGTCCTCATATCCATATCCTGGGCTATTTGGTGCATACGGGAATTTTTTAAGAAGCGTAATCGGTGCGATGATAACGGAATTCCAACGTCCAGATAGAACGCTCAATAAGATATCTTGGTCCTTAGTAGTGCAGCCAGTTTTTTGGACAATAGAGTCCGCGCCCTCGAATTCTATAGTATAAGCGCTGTGGGCGACATATTTGCCGTAAGGTTTTTTTAATAGCAATTGAACGCTGTCGTGTAGCCAATTTTCGCTCATTAAATCATCGGCGTCGATAAAAGAAACAAATTGACCATGCGCTTTTTTTATGGCGCTATTTCGCGAACTTGAAAGATCTCCATGATCCCATTGATATATGTGTATAGGCAGGCCGGTATAGTTATTGAAATAATCAATAGTCTGATCATCACCTCTGTCTATGGAAACTATCACTTCATAAGATATAGACGCTTCCTCAATTTTTTTTACAGCACGCTCGACTGATTTCATAGTCTTATGCGCAACAAGACCCTCGCGGTGGGCAGTTATAATAATAGACAATACACAATCTTTCTTATTCATAATTCAGATTATAGACTAGGTAGCTTCTTTAGTCTATTTTGTGCTATTATGATACTTGTAATGAAAGAGTGGAGTAAGAATAAACCTGGGGTAGTTTTCTTTTTTGTAGTCTGGTTTATATTATCAATATCATTTATTGGTAATTTTTTTGGAACAGGACTATGGAACGGCTGGTTTGACGGTTTTCAGAAAGATTCGTCTGCCATAGTAGAGAAAACTGCTTATTGCAAAAATAAATATGATTACAAAGGTCCGTTAATAGCAGCTGACAGTAAAGATTACAATAAGATAATGATGAGCCAAGATTGTAATCCGTCTCAGGTAAAACCTTATGTATCTCAATACGGTTTACAGGCGAGAGTTATAGCTGGGTTATCTCCTAATGATGCCTCCAAAATCCCAGCTTACATCAAAAGAGTATCTATATTCCTGGCTGTGCTTACTGCATTTTTATTAGCCTTAGTTGTTCAAAAAATAAGAGTGCTGTTTGGCGGAATTACCGCTTCTGTCTTTGTTGTAATGCTGGCGTTTAGTCCTTGGATTGCTGGGTATGCTCGTAATATATATTGGATAGAACCGATGCTAATAGCTCCGTTTGTGATATCTTTCGTTGGCTATCAATATTTTAAGAAATCAAAAAAACTTTGGCTATTTTACATTATTGAATCTGTAGCTATGTTCCTCAAGCTGCTAAATGGATATGAATATGTATCGACAATCGCTATATCCGTATTAGTTCCTATAATATTCTTTGAATTAGTTCATAAAAACGTGAAAATCATTAATCTTTGGAAGCAAGCAGTGCCCGTGTTTGCTGCTACGGTTGTTGCGTTTTTCGGTGCTTATTGGGTAAACTTTGTGTCGCTTACTGATTATTACGGATCGTCCGATAAAGCCGCAAGTGCCATAAACGCCAGGGCGTCAGATAGGGGAATTTCTGGTATACGTTCTATGAGAGCATACGCCGTCGGCAACTTTAAAATCTTACGACCTGAAACTTACAACTTCATAAATCAATTAGTTAACCTGGACAATATGGCTAATAATAGCGGAAAAACGTATAAGTATATTATTGTAAATGTCGTCAATTATTTGCTACTTCCAGCAATTACTTTGCCTGTACATATTAATGGTATGTTTGGCGAGTTTATACAGTCTATTCTATTCTGGACTATCCTTGGGTATTTGATTATTCTTAGCTCCAGAAAGATTATTGGCAAGAAATATAGCAGACCTTTCCTTTGGTCTATGAATTTCTCTGTTATTGGAGCTTTTTGTTGGCTTGCTCTTATGCCAGGGCACGCATTGCCGCACGCTCACATAAACGGCATTATATTCTACATACCTCTACTATTGTTCGTATATGTATTGATTGGGTTGTGGGCTGATTATGTAGTAAAAAGGACGGTGAAGTATGAATAGTACAGTTATTATTGGCGGTGGATTTTATGGGCTAAGGATAGCACTATATCTGCACGAAGAGCTTGGTGTAGACAATATAATTATTATCGAGAAAGAAACTGTGTTGATGGATAGGGCTTCTTATGTGAATCAGGCGCGCATCCATAATGGATATCATTATCCTCGTAGCGTTTTGACTGGGTTTCGTTCAGCGGTTAACTTCCCAGTTTTTGTTGACGAATACGGCCCAGCTGTAGTATCTAATTTTGAGAAATATTATGGAATTGCTAAGCATCTTTCAAAGGTTAACGCTAAGCAATTCGAACATTTTTGTGAGAAGATTGGTTCTGAGATTGAGCGTGCTCCGCATGATATAGAAAAAATGTTTAATCCGTCGTTAATCGAAGAGGTTTTTAAGGTTAAAGAATATGCGTTCAATTCACGCAAGCTAAGAGAGATTTTAGTAGAGCGCATTAATAAATATAAGGGCATTAGTATTCATACTGGAGAATCTGTCAGTAAAATTGAATTACCTACTGGCGGCGCGGGTAAAATAAATGTTGTTACTGATCGTGATAATTATGAAGCGGATTTTGTTTTAAACTGTACTTACTCAAATATTAATACGCTGCATCGTGCATCTGGATTGCCGCTAGTTGGACTTAAACATGAAATTACCGAGATGTGTCTTGTTGAGCTACCTCAGCAGCTTAAGGATTTTAGCATAACAGTGATGGATGGTCCGTTTTTCTCGATTATGCCATTTCCTTCGAAGAATTTATATACTCTTTCACATGTTCGTTACACGCCACATGAATCGTGGATTGATGATGAAAATACTAGCGCCGAGCGTATCAAAACTCATGAATATTTGAAAAATCGCCCCTTTAAATCAAACTATAGGCAGATGTATAATGATGTTGTGAGGTTTATTCCAGCCTTGAAAAATATGAAATATCGCGAATCTATCGTTGAAGTGAAGACGGTTTTAGTGAAGAGCGAAGACGATGATAGTCGTCCGATATTGTTCAGAAATGACTTTGGTAACAATGGATATATTTGTATTATGGGCGGAAAATTAGATAATATTTATGATGCTTTTGAGGAATTGAGGAGGATATATGGTCAAGAAAAAGCAAACTAATAAAACCGTAAAGAAACAAGATATTTTTGTATCTGTTGTAGTTGGAGTTGATCGTAACTATACTGGCTTGGGTGAATATTTAACGGATTTATCGAAATTACTTGGTGGTAGTTATGAAAATTACGAAATCATCGTGATAGATAATGAATTGAAGCCAGAAGTTGCAAAAGAAGTAATAGATATATTGAAGGTGTTGCCGTGCATACGCTTAATCCGTCTATCTAGGGAATATAGTTATGATATCGCTCTTATGGCTGGGATTCAGGGGGCAATCGGAGATTATGTAGTACTGACTAACCCAGCAATTGACCCGATAGACGCCATACCTTCTATCGTCGAAGAAAACAAGAAGTATGACATCGTTAATGGAATAGCAACTAACCATACAAAGAAAGATGATTTAGGTAGGCGAACGTTTTATTGGTACAACCGTCGATATCTTGGTGTTGATATTCCTGCTGCCGCGACATATTTTATTGCGCTCAGTAGGCGTGCAGTAAAAGCTGTTTCTACTACAAATAGACACGATGGGCATATTCGTCATTTGATTCGTCAAATTGGATATAAATGTGCAGAATATCGCTATGAAGTGAAAGTAGACCCAGTAAAGACACGTAAACTGCGCACGGGAGTGTTGGAGGCTATAGATATAGCAGCTAGCCACTCCACTCAACCACTAAGGGCTATGTCGTGGGTTGGTGTCGGTGCTAGTGTTATTAATCTAATTTACGCATTATACGTTGTTTGCGTATCAGTATTTAAGCGCGACGTGGCTGCGGGATGGACAACTATGTCCTTACAGCTTTCTGTGATGTTTTTCTTGCTATTTATGTTTTTGGTTGTATTAGCGGAATATGTTGGAAAAATACTTAAAGAGGCGCGAGACGATGCTTCATATATAGTGATGGATGAATTAAGCAGTACGGTATCTATTGCCGATACGGAAAGGAAAAATCTTTCGGAGTAATAATATGAGTAAAATAACTTCTGAGAAAATAAATCAATTACATCCAGAATGGGAGTTCCCAGATTTTGAAATTAATGAGATAAACAAGAAGAAGCATAAATATTGCGTGTGTGTTTTTGTTATCAATGAAGGGGAGCGCATTCAAAAACAGCTACAGAAGATGAAGCCATTGGCTGACCAAATCGATATCGTGGTGGCTGACGGCGGAAGTACTGACGGGTCGCTTGGAATTGATTTTCTAAAGTCTCAAGATGTGCGAGCTTTATTGACGAAAAAAGGTAAGGGTAAACTGAGTGCGCAGATGAGAATGGCGTTTGCTTGGGCTCTCTCTGAAGGTTATGAGGGCGTTGTGGTCGTTGATGGAAATGGCAAGGATAGTATAGAAAGAATTCCTAACTTCATTAAATTGCTTGACCAAGGATATGATCACGTCCAAGGCTCACGATTTATACCAGGCGGTAAGGCGGTAAATACGCCGCTCTCGAGGGAGGTTGGTCTTCATCTTATTCACGCGCCGTTGATAAGTCTTGCGGCTGGAAAAAGGCATACCGATACGACAAATGGATTCCGTGCTTATAGCGCAAAATTGCTCAAAGATCCAGATATTGCTGTATTCCGTGATATATTTCAAACTTACGAACTTCATTATTATCTCGCTATTGAAAGTAGCCGTCGTAAGCAGTATAAAACGGCTGAAACGCCAGTTATACGAACATATCCGAAGAAGGGTAAAACACCAACGAAGATTAGCCCAATCAAGGGGAATATGCACGTTATGAACGTATTACTTCGTGCGGTGGCTGGAAAATATCGTAAGCCTAAAAAATAGTCCGTTTACGATAATATTGTTAAACCACTCGCGATTAGTGTTTATTAGTTTCTACACATTTATCGGCGTTATGTAGGCAGAAGTTACTCTTATAGATATATAAGTTATCTTCTTTAACAGGCATCTCGCGGTAAGACATGTCTTGTATTTCGAACGAAACTCCTGGTATCAAACTGTAGGCTTTAGGCGAGATTCGTACAGATGAGTCGTTTGGTCCTAGCGCTATTGGAAAACTCCAACTGGTGTTATACGGTGGCAGTGATATTGGATATTCCTGTAGCGACGATCCAGATATTTCCAATAGGTATCTCGGCAGCTTAGAGGTCATAGGTAAGGTACTTTTTGCCTTGTAACGCACAGATATCTCAAACACTCTAATATTATTACCAGTGCCGGTGTTAATGACGTAATCTCCGTTTGAAGATTTTTGCACGCGACGTTCTGGGTGTATTGTGGTTTTCTGGTTTGCGTTATCGGATTGGCGTTTCCATAATACGTGAGAATCATTTGTCGCAATTACGGTATAATTATTCAAAAGTTCTTTGTAAAATTGCCAATGACGCGACCATAACCATTCTTCGTAAACGAAATATGACGGGTTTAATGTTATAACGTAATCGGGTTTCTGCTCTATAAAATCTTTAGTGTATTTATCTCTTCTATCGGGACCTAATGCATGTATAATGTAGTCTTCACCTCCTGAAGATCCGTTTTTCTGCTTGTGAATAGAGTCGTAAACACTGGTATAAGTAGACCAGATACTAGCACCATTTTTAATGTACGGCGCAAAAGCCTCTAATCGCTTTTTCCACGCAACGCTTACGTATTCAGAGTCGTCAGTAGAGTGTCTAGCCTTCCTTGATTCGGTGACAATGTGTTTTACTGGCATCCAGCTAATTTTTTGTAGGAATATTGCTGCGTTGTATCCAATAGCAACTACACAGCCGAGTAGTAATCCGAACACTATAAACGAAATTTTCTTATTTATAGCATTAACGTTCGGCTTCTTTGTTCGGATTATTTTATCCGCCGCGTAAAATAATACCATTACAAGAATAGATCCCGCAGCTCTTTCTAATGGTATAAGTTGTGCGCCAGGCGCCCAGTAGCCAGTTATAGAGACGGCGAACACTATAATTCCATACAGCAATAATATAAAAAAGGTGGAAAATTCTTTTTTGGATAATATCTTTTTCTTTATGCTTATTATATATGCGGCAACTCCACCTATCATAACAGGTAACATATAAAGTAACATTCTTTTTGTGACGAGCTGGTCAAGGGTATTTAATTGCAGGAAACTATTTGGAGGAGCCCCAAAATACCACCCTTGGTCTTTAGGAACTTCAATCAATGCGTAACGAAGCGCGTCGTGTGCGTGACCGAGCGTCATAATTGATAGTACGGCGTAAGTTGCAATTGCCACACCAAACAACTCTCCGAAAAATACCATCATCTTTTTCTTTGTGGTTTCTTTTGAGCGAATGTATCGAATAGCTTTAATGATAACGTAAGCAAGAATAAAGGCTAGTCCTTGTTCGGTGCCGCACGCGACAGAAAGTCCCATAATTGTATATAAAATAGGATAATAGAGGTTAATTTTATTTTTGCCAATAGTCATCTGCCAATTTGGATGCCATAACATGAAAGCTGCAGCGATAAACGGGAATGTTGTCCTGAGACCGAGAAGAGAATTGCCTGCCCAAATAGCGTCAATAGCGTCAATAGAGATTATTGTGAATATGCTAGTTGCGAAGATGGATTTTTTAACATTTCTAAAATAAGCCCAAAACAGAAAAAAGGACGAAACGAGGAATAATATTGGCGATACTAACAATTTTGCAACTTCCACGGCGAATAAATTGTGTCCCATAATATAAAATAATGGAAAATGAAGAAGTGGAACTCCGACTCCGTGAAAGAATGGGAAATCTCGTGCCAGAACTTCACCGTCCAATAGGCGACGGAGCGGGTTGTATAATTGGAAAGTTCCATTGGCTGCATACGAATCCATAGCTAAGCCGTTTCCCAATGCCGCAAGCGTAGCGAAAATTACAAAAACTAATATGTAAACGACACTTACAAATACTGCAGTAAAAAGTAGCGCTCGTTTAAGATTTATATTACTTAGAGTCTTACGTATATTCATATTACTTAAACTATTCTAAATTGATATCAGGGATATGTCTATACTAACTAGTGTTATGTCTTTTATATAAAATCTACTATAATAAATATAGGAGGAATTATATTAATGAAAACTGCACTGATTGGATACACTGGATTTGTTGGCGGAAATATTAAGAACCAACACGAGTTTGACGATTATTATAATAGTAAGAACATATCTGATATTGAAGGTAAAGAGTATGATCTCGTGGTTAGCGCTGCGAATCGTGCTGAGATGTGGCGAATTAATCAAGAGCCAGAAGTTGATCGTGCAGAAATTGAAGATTTTATATCGCACATTGAAAAGGCGAAAATTAAGAAACTTGTGCTAATTTCAACAGTTGGAGTTTATAAAAATCCAAATGGTGCCAATGAAGATACGCCTATCGAAACAGAAGGTCTATTGCCGTACGGAGTTAACAGGTATTATCTTGAGCAATTCTGTCGCGAGAATTTTGATACGACTATTGTCCGCTTGCCGGGTTTATTTGGTGATGGTTTGAAGAAGAATGTTATTTATGATCTGATGAATAACAATATGGTTGAAAAAATACACGCTGATGGTATGTACCAATATTATAATCTTGATAACATCTGGCGAGATATTAACATTGCTTTGGAGAATAATTTACCATTAGTTAACCTTGCTACGCCACCAGTCAGTACGCGAGAAGTTGCGAAGGTTGCTTTTGGCATAGATTTTACCAACAAGCCAGAGGGAATAAATCCTGCATATTGGGATATGCACAGTAAATACGCGTCTGTTTATGGCGGTGAGGGAGAATATCTCTATACAAAAGAACAAGAGTTAGACGATATTAAAAAGTTTGTTGCAAGAAGTAGGTAATTATGTTATAATACAAGCATGAAATCTACGGAATCGATGAAATTAGCTATATCAAACATCGCTTTTGGCGAAGACCAACAAGCAGCGTTAGATCGTGTATATCAGAGTGGACTTGATGGAATAGTAGTTGCGCCTCCAACTATCTGGCCACACCTACCGGAAATTACCGACCTTTCTGGGCAGGATCGTAAGGACTGTATTGAAAAGATGGGGCAAGATGCTGAAGATTATTCTAAACGACTTGGCGATCTTGGGTTGAAAGTTTTTGGATTTCAGTCTTTGACTTATAGAACTAAGGGAATGTCACTTTTTGGAAGTGAGAATGAGCGTAATCGTTTAGCAGAGCATTTAGAAAGTCAAGCTATACTTGCTGGTAAAATTGGTGCGGATTCAATGTCGTTTGGTTCACCTGGATTACGCAACCCGAGTGAGTTGAGTGGTGAGCAGGCTATGGATTTGGCGTCTGAATTACTTGGTAGGGTTGCTACCGTGGCTTATGATAATGGTACTCAAATAGCGTTCGAGCCATTATCGGGTTATGGTAATAAATTTATCGAAAACTTAAATGATGCTATGGAATTAGCTAATCGTGTTGATAATCCGGGTTTTGGAATTCATCCCGATACGGCAGCAATGTATGGTGCTAAGGATGGTCCTGAAGGTCTAAGTTTGACTGTTAGCGGGTATGATGTGCGCGGTATCGATATTAGTGCTCCAGGGTTAGCGCGACTTTCGCTTGCGCCAGAAATTCCCCAAGGGGATTACATAACAGCCATTAAGAAGGCTAAGTACGGTGGCTGGGTATCGCTTGAGATGGGCGGCCCTCTAGGCTCGCATGTTATTGGTCAGGAGATTGAATATATTAAAGAACAGTGTGGTCTTTAGGATTAGTAGTGATATAATCATCATATGAATATGAAATTAGCTATATCAAATATTGCCTGGACTAACGAAGAAGAGGCGGACGTCGCAGCAAAACTGCAAGAGCTTGGCGTGCGTTATATTGAGATTGCGCCAACTAAGATTTGGAGTGATCCAACCAAGGCTACTATTGAACAGATCAATGAGTATATTGAATGGTGGAAGAAGTACGATATTGAGATTGTAGCTTTTCAGTCTATGTTGTTTGCGCGGCCTGACCTTAAAATGTTTGAATCAAGCGAGCTTCGTGATGAAACACGTCAATACCTCGCTGATTTTTTGCGATTAGCTGGCGATATGGGCGCTAGTCGATTAGTTTTTGGATCGCCGAAGAATAGGCAGCGAGGCGGAATGTCGACAGAAGAGGCAGATGATATTGCCAATCGCTTTTTCTCTGAGCTTGGTGATGTCGCTAAACAATATAATACGATGCTTTGTATCGAGCCAAATGCTCCTCAATATAACTGTGATTATATAACAACGGCGGATGAGGGCGCACGACTTGTTCGCACAATCAACTCGGAAGGAATTGGTCTACACCTTGATACCGCATGTATGGCTCTAGCGGGCGACGATATTAGCAAATCAATACAAGATAATGGCGATATATTGAAACATTTCCATATTAGCGCTCCTATGTTGGATCGAGTTTACGATCGTGATGATGTTGATTATCGTGCTGCAGCTGATGCGTTAAAACGTATTGATTATAGTGGTGTTGTTTCAATCGAGATGCGTCCAGGCGAGCAGGGCGAGAACGTTAAGCGCGTGGAAGACGCTGTTTCATTTGTGCGGAATATTTTTGATAAACTTGACTAATTAAGGTCAATGTGATACAATACTAGGTATGAATCGTATGAAAAGTCCTATTATAGAAGGAGCGCCGATTGTCGGTGTGACCGGGACATATTATCCTGATCCCGAAGATATCCGCTTTGAGATTGCACTTGATACTGCAAAGGGCTGGTCTGAACAAGAGTTACCGCTTGTTGTAGTTGATGGGTCTCCTGATAATAAAGTTGCAGGTGCTTTACGTGCCCGTGGAGCTACTGTTCTGACTGCTCGTCAACCAGGAATTGCCAGTCAACGGCAAGAGGGAGCGCGATATGTACTAGGTCAAGGTGGAGATAAAATCATCACCCATGAACCAGAAAAGCCATCAACACCAGCGATAGCTCGTGAGGTTGCTGATATGCTTGACGATCATTCAATTGTTGTTATTGGAAGGACGGAGCGTTCGAAAGAATCAATGCCGCCATTCCAACGGCGCACAGAAGAATTGGCCGGCTGGGTGCTTGAGCGTACGCTAGGGTTGCCAGCGGATGCGCTTGCCGGTCCACGAGGTTATAATCGTCAAGGAATGCAACATCTGCTAAGATACCCATCAGATAGACCGGGGATGAATAACTGGATTTATATGTACGATAATCCCCTAGCTGCAAGAGCTAATGGAGAACGTGTAGGTGATATCCAAGCCGACCTTATATATCCAAAAGCTCAGGTTGAGCAGGAAACAGGCAACCCTGCTTTCGATAGGAAGCGATATGAACAATTTGCACTTCAGCTTAATTATCTATTAAAAAGACCTGAAGCTGAGAAGCAAGCAGCTGATTTGCGTAATATGGTACTGGGATCACTTGCGTTAATGTCAGTAGAACCGACAGACGCGGAGATAAAAGACTTTTTTGGTGTGCTAGAAGATAAATCAAGACAATTTGGCTATAAAAATTAGAGTCGTCAATATATTTAATCAAATAAGTTTTTATCCTTGCTCGGAAACAGATAGCATTTATGTGCTTAAATCGCTATAATATGTAGTATGATAACTGTAATAATTGCTGGTGGCTCAGGTACGCGTCTATGGCCGCTTTCAACTTCTACTCAACCGAAACAACTTTTAGCACTAACTAGCGAACGTACTATGGTTCAGCAGGCTTATGATCGAGCGAGGAAGCTTGGTGATACGATTTATGTAGTAACTGAAGCCAGTCACGCTGAAGCGCTTAGAGCGCAGTTGCCAGAATTGCCAGACGAAGCGTTTTTGATTGAGCCAGGGCGACGAGGGACTGCGCATTGTATTATATTTGCCTTAGATTATATCAATCGTAATCACGATCACACTGAGCCTATTGCTTTTATTCATTCCGATCATAACGTCCGCGATATTCAAGGTTTTGCCCATTCGTTCGATACGGCGGCGCGCGTTTCTAGTGACCGCGGCTGCATTACGCTTATCGGTATTGAGCCTACTTTTCCGTCGACTGGATTCGGCTATATTCAACGCGATGGTGTGATTGATGCTCGAGCGGGTGTTTATAATGTCGAGTCGTTCAAAGAAAAGCCTAATTATGATACGGCGAAGCAGTATGTTGGGTCGGGGAACTATTTGTGGAACTGTGGTTATTTTGTTGGCTCAGTTGACGTTTTTATGAATGAAATGAAACGAAGTGCTCCTGATTTGTGGTCAAATTATCAAACCTTAGCTTCTGTTGCTGAGTTTGGTGGTGAAGAATACAATAGGACGTACTTAGAGCTTGATAATCAAGTTATTGACATTGCTCTTATCGAGAAAGCGGCTGAGTTGGCGGTAGTGTCGGCCGACTTTGACTGGATGGATATTGGCAATTTCAAGGACCTGCATAATGCGGTAGCTAAGGACGAAAACGACAATTATGTTCGTGGTGAGAATATTCATACTATCGACATCGACAATACTTACATTCGCAATGAACAACCAGATAAACCAGTAGCGGTAATCGGTCTTGATAACGTAGTGGTCGTTAATACGCCCGATGGCGTACTAGTGGCGCGCAGGGATGTTGCGGCTAAATGTGGCGATATAGCTAAGAAGCTTCAGGCTTAATCTCAGCTTTTCCGACCATATTTTTCATATACAGCCAAAGTTTGCTCGGCCATGCGCTGCCATGAAAATGTCTTAACGTGTTTCTTGCCTTTTTTAACGAGTTCATTGCGTAACTTGTCGTCGGATAAGATGTCGTCAATTGATTTTGCTATATCCTCGACACTGAAAGGATCAAAATAGTGAGCAGCATCGCCGTGGGTTTCTGGCAAGCAGGTAGCCGTGCTCGAAGCGACTGGCGCACCGTGTAGCATTGCCTCTAGCCCTGGCAAACCAAATCCTTCACTGAGCGAAGGGAAGCAATAAACTGCCGTATTTTCATACATCCAGCGCAATTGCTCGTCTGATATAAAGCCTGTAAACACAACGTTTTTAATTCCGTGCTCATTTACATATGTCTCGTGGCGAGCGTAATTACTGTCTTTTTTACCAGCCAAAGCCAGTGTTAAATCTGGATATTTTTTCTGCAACAAGGCAAAAGCGTCAATTAGTCGTCGAAGGTTTTTATGTGGTGTTGGTCTACCGATATACATAATGAATTTTTTGCCAATTAACTCGTCAACAGGTTCGTTGCCTTTTGGTAACTCATCCGCAGATTCCAAAGTTACAGTAATTTTCTCTGGGTTTACGCCGGTGAATTTAATCAAATCATTTTTTACGAAGTTAGAAATTGTGATGATATGTGAAGATTTTTTCGCAACTTTTTTATTGACCCATTTATAAATTTGCTGCTTAATCCAGAAAACGACAGGATTTCTATCTGGATTCCTAAACCTGACAGTGGTCAAATCTTGCATCGTAGTAACAACTGGACTGGAATTATACCAAACAGGCTGCTGGACCATCGCAAAATGAACTAAGTCTGGATGGAGGCTTTCAAGTTGTTTTTTAAAGCCGATTTGCTCGGCGAAAGTGTATTCTTTGTAGGGACAAATGACTTTTTTAAAGCGCGGATTGCTCGGCTGCCAACTATCAAAATCCTTTGGTTTGAGTAGAATAACATAATCGTTTTTATTATCAATTTTCTGCAAATAATGAATCAGCCGTTCGATGTAGCGACCAGTGCTAGTCCTTAATGTTCGGGCGTCAATTACGATTTTCACGATAATGTTCCTTCCATGATTTATCAACTATATTTTTTATCGCTTTATGGAAAATTGCAGCTGAAAATTCGTTTGCCGTGACTGAGATTTTTGTTGGTGAAACTTTTTTACCAGGAAGTTTCTCTAGGGTTTCTAGCAATGAAGAATCTGTTTGCTCAGAAAAGAACCAGCCGTTTTTTTCGGGTTTTATATAATCAAGTGCGCCGCCAGCTTCATACGCAACCACTGGAATACCAGATGCCAACGCTTCAACTGGCGCAATTCCGAAATCTTCGTGTGAACAAAAAATAAACAAATCTGCTTTTTTAATATATTTTTCCCGCGTGGCATTATCAACGAATCCTAAGAAAGTAGTATGTTTATCGGCGATATTTTTTAGATTATCAACGTCTGGACCTTTCCCAATAATATCTAATTGCCAGCCAAGTTTCTGACAAGCTTTAATAGCAATATCAAGTCGTTTCATCGGTACAATTCGCCCCCAAATCAGACAGCGAGGTTTTTTGGGGATGGACGTTTGCTTGCGATTCTTGGCAAGCGGCGAAAAGCTCGACACGTCAATTGGCGGAAAAATAACCGTACTTTTTCGTTGGTAAAACTCTTCAATATCAGCCTGAATCCCCGTAGAGTTGGCGATAAAAACATCAACTTGCTGAGCGGCATTGAAATCTCGTTTTTTCAGTGGTCGAACTAGGGTTTTTAAGCCTAGGCGTGCCAGCCATTGTGGGCGAAAACTTGGTCGTTTGATATATTCGTCGTAATGTCGCCAATAAAAATGCGTTGGCGTGTGGCAATAACAAATATGAAGTTGATCTGGTCTGGATTTGCGGACGAATTTTGCCTCACCATTTCCTGAGCTGGAGATGATAATGTCAAATTCGCTAAGATCAAGCTTAGCGAACCACCACTGTCTAAGAAGTGGTAGCAATCGTCGAATTTTTGAAAATGGCCATCGCTGTAAATAGCCAGTAACGACTTTATTATCTAATCTTTCTCGCCATTCGTCGCTACAAAAAGAAGTGTAAATTGGCGCATCTGGGTACAATTTGTGAATTTCCAAAACGACCTTTTCGGCTCCGCCGCCGTAAATCCAATCATGAACTATGGCAATTTTTGGCTTACTCATTAATTATCTTTCTGGAAAATAACCAAGCAGGTTTTTAATAAAATCGTGATGTCCATCCAAAGACTCCAGTTCTGGACGTAATATAAGTCAATTCGTCGCCGTTCTTCAAAGCTAATACTGCGCCTGCCAGATACTACTGCAAGTCCAGTGAGTCCTGATTTGACCGCTAATAAAACGTGTTTTTTGTCGTATGCGCTTAATTCGTGCGGTACCAGCGCTCGCGGTCCGACCAGGCTGATATCTCCTTTAACGACGTTGAATAATTGTGGCAATTCATCAAGACTAAAGCGACGAATAAATCGACCAACTGGCGTCACGCGAAAATCATGATCAAGCTTGTCGCCGTTTTTACGGTATTCTTCGATTAGCTCAGGTTTACCAACCATTCGAAAGACTTCCTCGTCAGTTTTGCCGTCAAACTTTGCATAATGTGAGCGAAACTTGTAGACCTTAAACGGTCGATTATAACGAGTGAGGCGTTTTTGTTGTTTGCCGTGCATTAAAATTGGTCCAGCCGGGTCGCTAATTTTTACAGCAATTGCTACTAAAAGCATAATTGGCGAGGCGATGACAATCCCAATTGTCCCACCGATAATGTCCATAATTCGCTTAACAATTCGCCCATAGCCCATTAACGGTGTTGGATGAGTGTGAATTAGTGGTACGGAGTCGATGATATCAATAGTGTGTTTGGTGGTCATAATTCCGTCGAATTCCGGCGCTTGATAGAAATCCAGGTAATGTTTCTGGGCAATTTGATAATGTTCACTAACGTTTTTTGAGTCGGTTTGGATGATGACGTCAATTTTATCTCTGGTGAGCGCCGATTCTAATGACGAACGTCGAAGCTTTTTTAATTCAATAGGAATGAACTGGGTTTGCGCGACAATTCCGCTAATCTTAAAGCCAGTTAACGGATTAGTTTCTATAAAATCAGCCAAAACGTGAGTTAAATCACAATTGCCAATTAATATAACACGGCGAGCTCCCAAGCCGCGTTTTAATAGTCTCAGGCGAACAATATTGGCGGCGCTGCGGAAAATCATTAGTAAGATGAAGCCAATTCCAGTGGCATAACCAGCGACGAGTTTGGCTGGGAATAACGGAGTGTTGGTAAAGAACGTCACGGAAATCATAATCATAATTCCAGTTATTGACGCTAAAAGTATTCGTCCAAAGTTTCGTAATGGGTGCGTGTAAATCTCTCGGTCGTATAAGCCAAAGAAATAGAACATCACAATCCACAACGGCAACGTCATAAAAATTGAGGTAATAAAATCTATAGCGTTGATGCTGATATGAAATGGTCTAGGATCCAGGGAAATTCGCAAAATATAGGCAATAGTAAATGCGCTCAATAAAGCTAAGATATCAAGAACGACCAGAGCAATTTTGAAGTAAAAATCAGACTTTTTCCGCATAATCTCTGGGGTAATTATACAAAAATATGCCGATTATAGCAAAACAATGAATCGTATTTATAAAACTACCAAAAAACCAAAAATGCACGAACATCGCGATGGTTAGAGATAAGATAAATTGAGCTTTAATTTTACGGATATTTTTTATGGCGAAAAATATGATTATCAATGGGGTAATTAGAAGAGTAAATAGTCCGATAACTCCCAGTCCGCTGAGTAATAATATGTAAAAAACGTAGACCGTTTGGTCCGCTGGGACGTTTATGTGAAGGTGTTTTTGGATGAAATTACCGAGGTTGCCGAGTCCAACACCAAAGAAGAATGTTCGTGGCGATGACAGCCAAGATTTTACAGCTAAGTCGCTGGCGCTGAGTCTATCGTTGGCGGAAGCTTCAACGAAACCAGCGGGCTGGAAAGAATTGTTGCTTGGCGGAATGTTTTCGGTAGGTTTTGGTGACGGATTTTTGGTGACGGATTTTTGCGGAATCTTAATTTTCCCGAGAGATAATTGATCGACCATACTGACGAAGGTATTGTGCGCAATAAAAGGCGTATTGGCGTATCTAATGTTGGCTGACGAGAATAATAAGGCGAATCCGAGTAATAATCCAGCGAAGATGATTGGAAGTTTTTTACGAATAAAAGATGCGTCAATTCGTTTTATGAAAGCGATTATAAATAAGGCTGTGATGGCGATAAAAATTGCCAAAAATCCGCCACGGGAAAATGTTAAAGATATGGCGAGAGTTGTGAAAAATAGGCTAAATTTGGCTAGGCGAGATTTTGATTGAAAGAGCGCAAGGAAGAATGCTGGGAGTAGAGAATTGGCGAAGAACTGCGGTTCGGCGGCGAATAAATTGATTCGCGGAAATCCAAAAACGTCGGCTTTACAACCAGCACAAAGCGTGCCAAATCCCGTTGACTCAAAAGTGGCGACGATGAGCTGAATGATTGCTAAAATCCCAAAAACTAGCCCGCTCCATAGTCCGATATTGATGAGTTTGCGTTTTTCTGATTTTGACAATTCGCCGTAAATTAAGCCAGCGGATAATCCGACGGCGAGTAAGAATAATAGCGATAACGAATATAACGCGGTGCGCAGGCGTGCTTCTGCGAAAAATACGCCGACGGTAATGGCGATAAAAATTGCCAAAAATCCGCCGATTAGCCATCGGTTTTCCAGTAATTCTTGGCGTTTTTTAAGTAGTAATGGCAAGGAAAATAACAGTAGGCTTACGGCAACGATTTGATATAGTCCTACGCGCAGTGATGGGAAATCCATAATTGATAAGCCGACACTAGGATGCAGGGCAAAGCCGCCGCCAAAGATAATAATAGCCAATAGCCAGAATCGAACGTCGTTAATGTATTTTTTTGCCATATTTTAAGTATAGCGTATGGTGTATACTTTAGATATGAAACTGACGAAAAAGCAAAAAATAATGCTGGATTTTATCGATGGGTTTATAAAGGGAAATGGCTATAGTCCGACGCTTCGGGAAATTATGCGCGCTTTGGGCTATAAATCGGTGTCGACGGTAGCAAAACATGTTGATAATTTGGTGGCTGCGGGATTTTTGGAGAAGCAGGACGGCGAAGTTAGGTCTTTGACGCTGAGCAGTGAGAAAAAAGAAGTTTGGTGGCAAAATTTAGCGAAAGAAATTAAGAAGAGAGAAGTCGAAGATGACGAAAAATCACGCTCGGAAGTGGAGATTTTAAAAAAAGCATTGGAAATTGTCCGTCAGTAACTTTACAACTATTCAAAAACTCGCTATAATACAAGACATATTCCGGCATAGCTCAGTGGTAGAGCGGTTGGCTGTTAACCAATAGGTCGCTGGTTCGAGCCCAGCTGCCGGAGCCAAGAAAAGACACTTCTGTGGAGGTGTTTTTTCTTTGTTCCTTGAAATACGATTCGGTACCACACAAAATTCCACATCAGACTGATGCTGGTGGCGGCTAGTTTTGAAGGTGAATTGCCTATTGAGAGCATAGCTGCGGTGGTTGAAATGATGACGGCCAATAGTAGCAGTACAGTGAGTTATATTAACGGCGGTGTTGAGAACGCCAATGGCAGCGAAGGTGGTGAGTTGTTTGCGAAGATTCATGCTGGTGAGCATAGTAGGTGGAGCTGTAAAAAGGCTGTAAATAGAATTATAAGACTTCATCTACCAAACTGGATACTTACTGCAGTCATAATAATAAAAATTAAGCTAAATTATAGATATTTTTAGCAAGTATGCGATTTTTTCGCGTTACTCATTGTTTTATAGAGGATAATATGATACAATGTGAACACTATGATTATAGACTTCACTATTAAAAATTACAGGTCATTCAAGGAAACAGCTAGCATATCCTTGTTAGCAGAGCCACTTAAAAATGATGGTATTGCAATATCAACTACCGATTTCAAAGATGATATTTTACCTGTTGCTGGTATATTTGGCCAGAATGCTGGAGGAAAGTCTAATATTATTAAAGCTCTTTCGTGTATGATAGATTCAATGTTAAATACAGACCATGTAGGCTCTCCTATTAATAGACATCCACTTTTACAACCATTCTTGCTAAACACCGATAATAGTAGTCAGCCAATACATTTTGAATTATCTTTATGGGATAAAGATACTGTTTCACAGTATAATTATGGATTTGAAGTTGATAATTCTGGTGTAGTTTCTGAATGGCTTAGCATAGTAGACAGACCGAAAACAAATCGACGCTCGCGTATGATTTTTGAAAGAAGCGGTAATAAATTTACGTTTGACAGTACGGTTAAAGGCGACCTTGAGCCTTTATCGAGGCGTGTCTTAGGTACGGCGTTAGCTGTCAACGTCTTTGCCAATTTGGCGGATCCGTACTCACATAAATTACTTGAGATAGTAAAAGAACAAATAAAAATTATAGATAGTACCGATATTGATGAATTGAGGCGTTATATATTAGAGCGTTGTATTATTGATGAAAAATTACGAATGCAGGTTATAAATTTCATAAATAAAGCAGACATAGGCATAAACGATATATTCATAGACAAGTCAGAAGTAAGCGTTGCTGAGTTACCAGCTGGTATTCCGGAGGAGTTAAAAAGGGCAATGTCTAATGGAGCTGGCTTTAGTTATAGAGTAGAGTCGAGTCATTTTATTTATGACAATAGTGGCAATAAGCTTACAGAGAGTCGGAACTTTAATTTTGGTAATGAATCCTTGGGTACACAAAAGATATTTATATTGGCAGTTGTGTTGTTGGACGCTTTAAATAAAGGCGAGGTGGTTGTGGTTGATGAGCTTGGATCAAGCTTACATCCTTTCTTGACTAAAAGAATAGTTGAGATATTTCAAAACCCTGAATTAAATAAATATGGAGCTCAACTTATTTTTACAAGTCATGAAACTTTTCTTCTTGCAAAGAATTCCCTAAACGGCAAACTTGATCTGCGGCGAGATCAGATTTGGTTTGCAGACAAAGGCGCTGGTGAAGCTTCAGTATTGCGATGTTTATCGGAATACAAAACAAAAAAGGAGTACGATCTTGCCAAGCGTTATTTGGAAGGTAGGTTTGGTGCGGTGCCTGTTATAAAATCTTGGGAAGCTTAATAAAGGTGATACATGACTCATTCTAGCAGTAAAAGTAGAAGTCAGTTTTCTTTAAGCGGAAAAAGGCCTTCTGGAAAGTTAGATGAGCGAAAATTTTTCTTGATTGTTACTGAAGGAAAAACAGAATCTCGGTATTTTAAACATTTTAGGAGCACAACAGGACCTCGTATTGAGTCTGTCGATAAACAAGATTCAAGGATTAGGCTGGTTGAAAAGGCGATTGAATTAAGGGGGCAGTATAAGAAAGAAAAACGCTATATAAAAGGTGACGAGACATGGGTTGTGTTTGATCGTGATGTCGATCTTGGCAAACCAAACGACAAGGAAACATTTAATCGTGCACTAGAATTAGCATGTAGAGAAGATATACAGGTAGCATATTCAAATGATTCATTTGAATTGTGGTTCTTACTTCATCTACAAGATGTTTCAGCATCTATACATAGAAGTATTATTGAAAAAAAGTTGAAATCTCATTTGGGCTGCTATACTCATGGTGACGATGTTTTTGATAGAATTAATTCTAACTATAGTATGGCGGTGAAGCGGGCAGAAAAAATACTTAAGGAGGCTATTGAAGATAAAAAGAGTCCTGTAGATGCAAATCCTTCAACAACAGTATATCTGCTCACTGAAAAATTGCGTAAATCCATGAAGGACTAGGTATATCATCAAAAAAGTTCATTATCTAGTTTGTATAGTTTTTATTAACTAATAATTGTACTTTAGTATCACAGTTTACTTATCTTGCTATTTAAAGCATTTTTACAGAACGCTTGTTTATAGTGGTTTACATGAGAGTAATAACCACACCCCAACCATTAGCTAGGTCACGACTTATTACGTCCGATTCTAGTCCATCGCCGTTTCGGGCGATAGTTAATCCATTTGTCGACATAGTCGTGCCGGTGCTGAACGAGGAGAAAATTCTTCAAAGCAGCATTGAAACGCTTGACGAATATATGATGGAAAATTTGCCATATCGCTATCAAATAACGATCGCGGATAATGGCAGCCAAGATAACACCTTAAAAATAGCGAAAAGCTTGGCGCAAAACCATCAATCAGTTCGTGTTGTAAGGCTGACTGAACGCGGTCGCGGGCGAGCATTAAAGCAAGTTTGGCAAAGCAGTCAGGCGGATATTTTGACGTATATGGATGTCGATTTGTCCACTAGCTTGGATGATTTTCTACCGATGATTCAGTCGCTTGTGGCGGGCGAAGCTGGTGTGGCGATTGGTTCTCGATTGATGAAAAAATCAAAGACCAGCCGCGGTTTTAAGCGGGAGTTTATTTCACGGTGTTATAATAAGATTATCAAATTGACGTCGCGAACCAAATTTAGCGATGCGCAGTGTGGATTTAAGGCGATTCGACGTGACGTGGCGAAGAGATTTTTGCCAAAAATTAAGGACAATGAGTGGTTCTTTGATACTGAGCTTTTGATTAAAACGGAGCGCGCAGGCGTGCCGATTCATGAGCAACCCGTTACTTGGATTGAAGATACTGATAGTCGTGTGAAGATTGTAAAAACTGCGGTCGATGACTTAAAAGGACTGCATCGAGTTAATAAGGAATTAGACGATCGCTCGTGGCTTGAGAAAATGACTCTTCCGATGTTACTGATTGTGACGGGTGTGTTGTATATGTTTGGCGCGATTCATAATGGCATGGCAAATAGCTATTACGCAGCGGCGGTACAGGCGGCAAGCCAAAACTGGACGGCGTGGCTATTTGGCAGTTTGGACGCGGCGAATTATGTTTCAATCGACAAACCTCCACTGGCGACGATGATAATGGGACTTAGCGCTCGACTGTTTGGATTTTCCAGTTTTTCAATGTTACTGCCGAGCGTATTGGCGGGTGTTGGTTCGGTTTGGCTATTATATTCGGCAGTGAAACGACAATTCGGCTTTACTAGCGCGATAATTTCTGCAGTTACATTAATGTTAACTCCTGTTGCGGCGTTGATGTTCGGATTTAATAATCCAGATGCTATTTTGACATTTATGCTCACCGCCAGCGGTTACGCATTTCTCAGGTCATTAGAGGGTAAACGTCCGCTTTTATGGCTCAGCCTGGCGGGATTATTTACGGGACTAGCGTTTAACACGAAAATGCTTCAGGGCTTGATAGTTTTGCCCGCGATGGTAATTGTCTATCTAGCATTCGCCAAGCCGCCAATTGTTACGCGATTTCTACATTTGATGTTTGCGGGCGTGATTACGACGGTGTCGACTTTATGGTGGAGTGTGCTTGTTTGGCTGACGCCGTCTGGCAATCGACCGTGGGTTGGTAGTACGAACGACAATAGTATTTGGAGTTTGATTTTTGGCTATAACGGATTTGGTCGGCTATTAGGAAACCGCGGCGGCGGAGGTGGCGGAACTCCTCCGAGTGATGGAATGGCAATAGCAAGCCCTGGCGGAATGGGTGGCGCTCCCAGCGGCGGTCACGGTCCTGGAGGTACTGGATTTGGTGGGCAAACGGGAATATTTAGGATGTTTAATAATGATTTTGGACCAAACATCGCATGGTTACTAATCTTAGCATTAGCGAGCGGCGGACTGCTCTTGTGGATTTTACGCAAGACTCCGCGGACTAATCGCGGACGAGCGGCGGTGATATTCTGGATGCTTTGGCTGATCATTCACATCGTAATATTTAGTATGACTAGCGGCGTAATTCATCCGTACTACGTGGTGGTTATGGCACCGGCTGTGGCGGCTCTGGTTGGAATTGGTGTGCCGTTTCTGTGGGGTGCGTACGTCAGGCGAAAGTCGTATACTTGGATTTTGCCTATGTTGGTCGGCGTAACGGCGGCGATTGCGATAATTATCCTTAGCTACGCTGGTACGATGACTTGGCTAATGTGGACGGTTGGTATTCTGGGAGCTATCGGTATGACGGGACTATTGGTCAATCTATATGCACCGAAACGTTGGCTTCAGAACTTGGCAATTATCACCTCTGTGGCTGCGTGTATGACTGCCCCGGCTGCCTACACGCTGTCGACCATCAACGTCACGCATACGGGCAGCATTCCGACGGCTGGTCCGAACTCAACGGCGATGCAGGGAAGTAATAATGAAAAATCTCAGGCAGACAGCGCGTTGGTTCATTATCTTTTACAAAACCAAAATGGCGCGACTTGGTTGGTGGCGGTGGATAGCGCGAATGAATCTGCGGCAATTCAGCTAACCAGCGGTCAACCAGTCATGGCAATTGGTGGCTTTAATGGCAGCGACACGCCACTCACGCTTGAACAATTTAAGCAATTGGTGGCGGACGGCAAATTGAAATATTACGCCGCTAGTTCACGTGGTCATGGCGGTGGTCCAAATGGTGGAAATAGCGAAATCACAAATTGGATTAAGAAAAACGGTAAAGTCGTTAATTATGGAGGTAGTGATGTAACATTATACGAACTATCTGCATAGGAAATAAATTTAACCAAAGGAGAATTATTATGAAAAGATTAGATCAAGAATCTCAAACAACACCAGAAAATATTTTTAACAATCCAGAATACGCCTCGAACGAAAAACGTTCAATTAGCGTCGGCACGGCAATGGGAATAGCAATTGGTGGCGTGGTTTTGTGCGGACTGGGATTTGTTGCGGGTATGCAAGTTGGCGGCTCGAGTGGAAGCCAAATGGGCGGGCAAGCTGGCGGCCCTCCAGGAATGAGCCAATCTCAAGGCGGTCCTGGTGGGTCTAGGCAGCAATCTGGCGGAAATGGCAGTACGTCTCAAGCTCAATCTGGTCAATCGGGACAATCGGGTTCATCTTCAACTGGACAAACTCCGTCAGCTCAAAATAGCACAGCCAACACGCCGCCATCAGACGCTTCACAGTCTGGCGTGGCACCGCAACCAACTTCTCAATCCTCTCGACAATAAAAACCAACTTCTCAATAAAAAATTACCACCTCATCACGGGGTGGTAATTTTATGTAGTTGCAGGTTAGCGCAGAATGAATAGTCCTGCGGCAACTAATGCTAGGATGGCGATAACACCTAAGAAGACATTAAATCCTGTGTTTGCGAGTAGGCCGCTTACGGCATTCTGAGGCTTATTAGCTGGATTATGAGCGGCAGCTGACGGATTTCCAGGCTGAGGCTGCGGCTGTGGTTGTGGTTGTACTGCCCTAGGGATCGCTGATGTGTCAATAGCCAGAGTACCGCTAAACACAGCTTGAAGTCTTCCTATGACGGTTATCCCGTTTACCCAAGAAACATTCAAAATAGGGGATGCTCCGTTGGCTGGTAGCGATAGTATATGAACTTTTCCAATAGTTTCTGTATCGTTGATGACATCTTCTGAGTGAAATATATAAAATGGACTTCCCGTGATATCTCTCATTGGTGAAACAAATGATTTGTCGTTAGGCTTAACAGTAGTCCGCTGATCTTCAAGATGTAGGGAAGTTAGGGATGTTAATCCAGCTAGCGGACTTATGTCGGTGATGGCATTTTCTTTTAGAGATAGAGTCTTTAGAGAAGTTAGTCCAGCTAGTGGGCTTAGGTTCGAGATTGAGTTGTGATTTAACGACAAATTCTTAAGGTTTTTGGCGGCTTCTATTCCAGTTAGGTTGGTAATGTTTGAGTTATCTAAGTTAAGATCTGTCAATTTTTCCAACTCTACGTCAGTAATTTTTTGATCTGCCGCACGAGTTGTGCCAAGTTTTTCTCCTAGTTTTTCATTGAGCAACTTGCGTAGTTTTGTATCTTTTAATTCAACCTCTTTAGGTTCTCGCTTTTGGTATATACGAACGTAGTCGACTGACATAGTTGCAGGGAATGTGCCTGGTTCTTCTGCTACGACATTGTAGGCATTCGACCATTTACCACCAGGGCCGTCGATATAAGTACCGCCAATTGCCATGTTAAGACGCAGGAAGAATGGTACGTCGAATGGTCCGTGCGGTGTGTTTGCGGCATTTGGTTGACCAAATCCTTCAACTGTGTGATAGCTTTTTCCATCAATGAAGTATTCTAGCTTTCCTTCGGTCCATTTTACTCCATACGTATGCCAGTCAGTAGTATTTGAAAAGCCTGCCGGTAGGTCCGATTTGTGGCTGTTCTTGTGTGTCTTATTGGTTATGGATTTTCCCCAGTGTGCATCCGCGGCAGCATAGTCCAAATCAGAACCCTTTGTTTCTACGATGTCGATTTCGCCATTCATAGGCCACCCGTCGCCGTATCTTTTTTCATTAGGGCTCATCCAGAATGCTGGCCAGGTGCTCTTATTATTTGGCATTTTTATTCGAGCCTCAAAATATCCGTAAGTCCAGGTTTTTTTGTCTCTTGTTTCTATAAATCCAGAGGTAAAATCTTTATTTTTGCCCTTATTACAGGTTACGCCTGGTTTATATAGACCGATCAGATTCAGGCTACCTCCACTGACGTTTATATTTTCCGCGGATTCTGTATAGCACCCCTGAACCTCACTAGCGTTCCAGCCTCCTATGTATGGAGACCATACATCCGTATCTAATGAATCTCCATTAAACTCATCTGACCAGACTTTCTCATATTCACTATCTGTTGGCGGATATGGACTTCCTGCACTTTTGGCGTTATCTATAGGCATAGTGAACAACGACCCACCAATAACAATTGCAGCGACCATTAATCCAGTTATCGCCTTAAATTTTTTATTTAAAAAACGTTTTTTTATTAACATTTTTTATCTCTCCCAATATTTTGATATTTAACACCACTATAACAATAAGCGGAATAAAAGTAAAGTTTAATATGTAGCTATTTTAACAACATGATTACAGAGGTGTTGGTTACTGGAGTTTCGGGTTGAAATAAAAAATTGCCACCCCGTAATGAGATGACAATTTTCCTGTAAACACTTAAGTCGAATTAGCGATTAATCGTTAGGTTTACTGACTTTAGAGATTTGATGTTAGAAACTGCTCTTAGGTCGAAGACAGAGTTGTTCTTAAGAGATAAAGTCTTAAGGTTTTTAGCTGCCTCTAATCCCGTTAGATCGTGAATCTTTTCTGCTTCTGATGCGTTGTCGGCTGCATCTAGGTTAAGATCTGTCAATTTTTCCAACTCTACGTCAGTAATTTTTTGATCGTCTTTACGATTAGTACTAAGTGCTGTTGACAGGTTTTTATTAAGTTGAGCGCGCAAGTTATTGTCTGGTACGTTAACTTCTTTAGCTGTTCGCCTTTCGTATACGCGGACGTAATCGATCGACATAGTTGCCGGGAATGACTTTGGATATTCAGCTAGAGCGTTGTAGGCATTTGACCACTTGCTACCATTGCCATCAATGTAGTCGCCGCCGATTGCTAAGTTAAGTCGTAGAAAGAACGGCTTGTCGAATGGGCCGTAAGGTGTGTTTGCTGCGTTTGGCCATCCAAAGCTACTGACTGTATGGAACTTTACGCCGTCAATGTAATATTCCAATTTTCCTTCAGTCCATTTTACGCCGTAAGTGTGCCACTGAGTAGTGTCTTTAAATCCAGCTGGCAATTTTTTACCTTGGGCATGCTTCTTGTATCCTGGTGAGATTCCCCAGTGAGCATCTGCTGCCGCGTAATCTAGGTTAGAGCCTTTAGTCTCTACGATATCAATTTCACCACTGCGAGGCCAACTACCATATGTAGATTCGTTAGGGCTCATCCAGAATGCTGGCCAAGTACTCTTATTATTTGGCATTTTTATACGAGCTTCAAAATATCCGTAGGTCCAAAATTTTTTACCCTTCGTTTCTACGAATCCAGAGGTGAAATTGCCGCTTTTTTCATTGCCGCTACACCTTTCTCCTGGCTTGTATAGTCCAACTATATTTAGGCTGCCGTTTTTGACATTGATATTTTCCTCCCTATCTCTATAGCAACTTTGAACGTGGTTTGCACCCCATCCTCCGCTACGTACATTCCAGGATTCTCTGTCTAATGATGTGCCATCAAACTCGTCGCGCCAAATAGGTTCTGTGTTCCAATGAGCACTATCGTTTAATGGATAATCATCGCTGACGGCACTCTTAGCTTGTCCAGTTGGCAAGGTAAGTAGTGATCCACTGACAATTAATCCAGCTATCATTATGCCGGTTAATATTTTAACTTTTGTATTTAAAAAGCGTTTTCTTATTAACATACACTCCCCTTAAATTTATGTTAGACACCAATTATAACAACAAGCATAATAAAAATAGAAGAAGAATAGTCAATTTTACAGCAAAATTAAAGAACCATTATTTACTATATAAATAGCATTAATTAGAGGAATAATTACCATGGAAAAGGTATAAATGAGAATAAGTTAATTTAACAACAAACCTATGGCGACGATGACTTCGCAGCTTTAGGTAGTTGTGTGAAATTATTGAGACATAAAGGTATAATATATCTGTGAGAGTTTTACTGATTGAAGATGACGTTACGATTGCTCGACTATTAAAAGAAGGGTTGGAAGACGAGTCGTATGTGGTTGATATAGCGCACGATGGCAGCGAAGGCTATCGAACCGCTGTCGCCGATGAATATGATGTTATTATTTTGGACATAATGTTGCCAGAAATGAATGGCTATGAAGTTTGTCGAGCCCTGAGGAATGACGGTAATAAAACGCCGATTTTAATGTTGACTGCGCGTGATACAGAACGTGATATTGTTGAAGGTTTGGATACGGGGGCGGACGACTATTTGGCTAAGCCGTTTAGCTTTGATGTGCTATTGGCTCGCATACGAGCATTACTTCGTAGGCCGAATGAGAAATTGGAGGAAATTCTTCAGGTGGGCGATTTGAAACTTGATCCAAGCTCGAAAAAAGTAACACGAGCTTCGCAGGAAATTAACTTGACCGCTAAGGAATATGGCGTTTTGGAATATCTGATGCGAAATAAAGGTAAGGTTTTGTCAAAAGAACAAATTATATCGCACGTTTGGGATTTTGATGCGGACGTATTGCCGAATAATGTTGAGTTATTTATTATGTTTTTGCGTCGAAAAATTGATAAGCCATTTAAGTCGAAATTAATTCACACGGTTTCGGGTTTTGGCTATAAATTAGAGGAGAAATCATGAAACGACAGCGCGTCAGGCGACTAGCGCTGAGTTATTTGGCTGTGATTATGGCGTTATCACTGGTGTTTAGCGTGATTATTTATGCTGTTACCTCGACGCAACTTAACCGAGAATTGCCGCCTGATGACCATATTAAGCAATCTGCGGATATCGAAGATCAATTTCACCATCGGTTAGAGCGACGCGACAATGAAACGCGTGAAATGGTGGTAATATCTTTAATTGCGTTAAATGGTGCGATGTTGGTGTTTGGTTATTGGTTGAGTCTAATGCTGGCACGAAGAACACTGGCACCAATTGAACGGTCAATTGAGCAGCAAGCCCAATTTGTATCTAATGCCAGCCACGAGCTAAGAACTCCGCTGGCGGCTTTGCTTTTGAGTAATGAAATAGCGATGCGTAAGCGTGTGCTGACCGACGAAAAAGATCGTCAGGTTTTGAGTCAAAACGTTGAGGAAATTAAAAAACTAGCTAGTCTTAGCAATTCGCTGCTGGATTTGGCGAAGTCGGAAAATGCTTTGAATGATCCAGAGCTAATTGATATTTCTGAAATTATTAAAGAGGTTATAGGGCAGTATTCTCAGGTTGCAAAAGCAAAGCAAGTTAAGATTTTTCATAATATTCCAGATGGTCAAAAAGTAACTTTGCAAGTAAATGCGGTTCGTCAGATTTTATCAATTTTGGTGGACAATGCTATTAAATACGCGCCGCAAAAAGTCGGCGAAGTGAAGATTCGGGTTGGTTTGAATAAAAATTCTGTGGAATTTATAGTTAAAGATAATGGGCCAGGCATTTCGTCAAATGATCAAAAGCATATTTTCGAGAGATTTTATCGTGCAGACGCGGCGCGGACTCGAACCGACGCGTCGGGCTATGGTTTGGGGCTGGCAATTGCTAAAACCTTGGCGGATCGCTGTGGTTATACTATTCGTATCAAAAGCAAGCCGTCAGCTGGCGCGGAATTTATACTAGCCATTCCAAATTAATAACAGATAGAATATATAGTTTTTTGTTGTATTTTGTACAATTATGCTTGTAAAGCTCATTTAGTAATGATATTGTGAGGTCACAAATTAAATAAAAACACAAACGTGTACGGGAGGGAAACAAAATGGGTGTTTCTTATACTAAATTAGCCGGTGTCGTATCAGTGGCGGCCATCGTTGGGGCGGTGGTGTTTCATTCGCCGGTAAGTGCTGCGCCAGCTTCATTTACGTGGACTGGCTCAGCTGGTGACCATAAAATGTCAACTGCTGGTAACTGGAAAGAAGGTCAAGTGCCAACAGAAGGTTCTAAGTTGGTATTTACTTGCGTTGAGGGCTCTGCTGCCAATGGGTGGCGCATAGAAATTCAGAACGATTTAACAGTAGCTATGTCGGGCTTAGAGGTTAAAAAGCTGGATAGTCTTCCTGACGATAAGTCGTGTGCTAGATATAATATTGATAAGATGCGGTTTACGTCAGATGCTGAATTTACTGGAGATCATACCAGTATCGATAGTAAAGATAAGTATAAAACCCCTAGAGTTTATGTTACTGGCGCTGTCACTGGCCTGTCAAGTCTGAAATCGAATGGATTTGATGGAGGATTTGACAGCAAACCGACAATAAGCCGTTTTGAGGTTGCTAATACTGGATGTGATAATATAAGTTATTATATAAAAGCCGCAGAAAAAATTGTCGGAGAAAATGCTAGTGTGTCACTAGATAGCGCTAATAGTATCTTGGTTAAAAATAAAGGCCAGTTAGGGATTAGTGATTATAACAATGAGACAAGTTCTAGTAAAATCACTTTTGAAAATGGCTCGATGATTTCTCATGGAATACGTTGTCAATTCGCTGGAGGTTCTGGTTCGAACGTAACGACTGTTCTGTCTGGCGACATTACGCTTAATGGTGATGTTGAGTATTGGCTGGCATCAAATGTCACATTGAAGATTACCGGTAAACTTAGTGGTCCAGGTAAGCTGGTTGCGCATAAAGATAATGAAGGTACAGTACTGGTTGAGTCTTCAAATAACACCAGTGGCACGCCGAATGGTCAGATTGGTAATGCTCATGAAGCTAAAACAATACAATTAGACGGCGACAAACCTGATGAGTTTGTGACTGTTAAAAAAGGTGAAACAGTTTTACTGAATGGTAGCCGTTCTGAGGTAAGCGTTGATGAAGGCGGTGTGTTCGGCGGTGACGCTACGGTAAAGAGTCTTTATGTATCAGGTGTTGTTGCTCCGGGCAACTCACCAGGTAAAATTACTGTACTGGAAAGTTTCGCTTTACAGAATACCGGTGTTTATAAGGCTGAAATCTTAAACAAAGATCACTATGATCAGATTGTTGCACATGATGTTTATCTAAAGGGTAGTCTAGACTTAACATACTTGGCTGGTGGTGTCATTAAGAAGGGTGATACCTTTACGATCGTCAGCAACAACGGCACTAACCCTGTCCAGGGAACATTTAAGGACTTACCGGAAGGTGCAGAGGTGACCGTAAGCGGTGCAACCTTCAAGATTAGTTATGTTGGCGGTGACGGTAATGATGTTGTACTGACGGCACAGAATGACTCAAAAGCTCCAAAAACTCCAAATACGGGTGGTGAAAAATTGTCTGTTAATTTGATTGGGGCTATAGCTGGAGTCGCTTCAGCAGCCGCTCTACTATTCGTAACAAAGCGAAAGAGTCTTAGTAAGAAGTAAAGAGCCGAAGTAAAGGCTTAAAAAAATCGACAGGCACGCCATAAGCGGTTTGACGCAGAGCGTGCCTGTTGGCTACAATGAGGTAGACATGGTACGGGGAGAACGAAATATACGCAATTTACAGACACCGCCAAAGGCTAGGGGTCGAGTGGTCGTACCGCGACGCAGGCTGATGAGTGATATTGTTGTAAATGTGACTGATAGTGCGAATATGAAGCATACTGCGAATATTGCTCATCATTCTGTGTCGACTAAGACAAAACAGCCTCGGCAGTGTATAAAATCAAAGAAACCTACGCTAATTAATAAAAAACTGACTCGAGCAGCCCGCTTGCTAGATATCTATGGAGAGTCTGTGTTTGCCGGTGATTTTCGGGGTAGTAAGCATAGATATATTAAGCAATCTTTGCGAAATATTTTAGGTGGTAATTTTCGTAAAAAGCTTCCTGGCGTAATTGCAGTTATTCTTTTGACAATCTCGATATATTCATTTGTTGATTCTTGGCTGTTGAATAGTCGAATAAAGAACGCCGTTAATGGGGCGCCAGTAACAGCACGCAGCGATGATTCTAATGATCGTAGAAGTAGTGAAGGTAAAGATGAAACTAAAGTATCTAATGATGCTATTGCCAAATATAGGGTTGCTGCAGATTTGCCGCGAGTCATCACCATTGAGAAGTTGGGGGTTAAGGCTAGGGTTTTGCAAATGAGCGTCAATTCGGACGGTTCAATGCAGTCACCTGTCAACATCTTTGATGCTGGATGGTATACCGGCAGTGTTAAGCCAGGTCAGTTAGGCGCATCAATAATTATTGGGCATGCGTCCGGTACAGCATTGGGTGGAATTTTTAATAAACTAGAATCTCTAAATACCGGTGATACGATTAGTGTCGAGCGTGGCGACGGTAAAATACTGCGTTATCAGGTGATAAAAAAACAAACAGTTAAATTATCTGATGTGGATATGAATAGTTTTATTCGGCCAGCTGATGGCGTATCTGAGGGTCTGAATTTGATGACGTGCGCAGGGGAATGGATAAAAAATTCCCAAACTCGTGATCGTCGAGTGATGGTATTTACTAAGCGGATTTAAGTTGTCTGGTGTTATAATTTACGCATGAAGACATTGCCAGATCACGATAAATTATTAACCGACAGAGCTTTGCGGTGTGCGGCGACGGAGCTGAACGTTGATTCATCTGAATTACGGATCACGCCAGTAAGTGGCGGCTTTTCGCTTAATCGTCGAGCATTAGTGTCGTCTGGCGATCGAACGATTTTCGTTAAAGAAGTTGATGCTAATTTATTGTCGGATGAGGGTGAGCGGGAATTAGGCTGGCTAAAAAAAGATTATGCAGTAACGCGCTTGTTGCAGAAAACTTATCCGCAATATGTTGCTGATTGGACTAAATTAGCTGATGACGGTTACGTGTTGATGACGAGCAGTTACGCTTCGTCAGATGGGTGGTTGTGGCAACCTCCGACGGATAACTCTGTCGCGGAACGTTATATTTCGACGGTGATAACCGCGGTTCGAGAGTTGGAAAAAATAAAATTGCCGCAGGAGCTAATTGAAGAATTGCAACTACAACCGTTTGTGGTGAGAGAGCTTGGCTTAGATGATGGGATTGATCAGATTATTGCTGACGCTGATATTCGTCGTCGATTGATTAATAACTATCAAAAACTATTGCCAAATCAGTTGGAGGTTAATCAGCGGCGTTGTCAGGCTATAATTGAGCTGTTAGAAAAGTGCGATGGGTTGATTGATATTTCGGTGCGCGCTAAAGAATTTGCCAAGCAGACGGAAGATTGCTTTAATCATTCGGATGTTCGTAGTGACAATTTGGCATTTAATCCGCAAACTGGCGAGTTGAAGTTGGTTGATTGGAATTGGGCTTCTTATGCACCTCAGGGATCTGGTGCGACAGAATTTCTGGTTGATATGGCGCGCCATGGTCATGACGTAACGCCGTGGCTGGGTGAGTTGAACGTGGAAATGTTGGCGTCATTTGTCGGATTTTTCCTTACACGTAGCCTCAAGCCACCACTCAAGCCGGGTGATAATCTTCGTCAAATGCAAGCGCTATCAGCGGCTGTTGCTTATGATTTGCTGGAGCGTATGTGACGGCCTCTCCTCCACTAATCATTCTCCGCGGTAATTCTGGTTGCGGCAAAACCAGCACGGCGCGCTTACTCCAACGTCAACTAGGCTACGGTACGATGTTGGTGTCACAGGATGTGGTACGCCGGGAAATACTGCGCGTGAAAGATAGCGAAAGCAATCCGGCGATTCAGCTGATTTACGATCTATGCATGTATGGCAATAACGTTGGTTATACGGTGATTTTGGAGGGTATTTTGAGCAATAAAAAATACGGCGCGATGCTGCGCCGGCTGCTGGGTGATTTTCAGGGTGAAAAACTGATTTATTATTTTGACGTATCGTTTGAGGAAACGGTGCGCCGCCACGCTACCAAGCCAAACGCTCATGAATTTGGCGAATCAGAAATGCGCCAGTGGTGGAAAGATCAAGATGTTTTGAATGTACCAGGCGAGCAGCGAATCGGTGAACAGCTGTCTCAGGCAGAAATTGTCGATCTGATTCATCGCGACGTTTTGGCATTATCAGAGGGAGCAAATACTTCCGCATCTCGTATGTAAATAATACAATGTACTTTCATTGACAGACGCTATATATCGCGTGTATATTCAATATTAAGCACTACATATGGTGTTTTAGAAAATAAATAACGTTTTTTGCAACATATACCCACTGGAGAGGTTGGGCTAGTTTGCTATTTTTATAAACAAGGAGGGGGAATGTATAAATCAATTAAAAAACGCGATGGTCGAACTGCTAAATTTGATCGGAAAAAAATTGAAAAAGCAATTGAAAAAGCAGGACTGGAAACTGGTGAATTTGACGCCGCTCAGGCAGTTGAATTGACCGACAAAGTTTTGGGCGTTTTGGAAACTCGTAACCAAAAGCGTCTACCAAGCGTTGAAGATATTCAGGACATTGTTGAGGATGCGTTGATTGACTCTAAGTTTAAGAAGACTGCAAAGGCGTACATTATTTACCGCGATCAGCATAAAAAATTGCGCGAAATTACCTCTAATATACACGTTGATTTGATTGATAAATATCTGGAAAATTTGGACTGGAAAGTTAATGAAAACTCTAATATGGGCTACAGTCTTCAGGGTTTGAATAACTATGTTTCAGCGGAGATTACGAAGACTTACTGGCTGGATAAAATTTATACATCGAAGATTGGGCAAGCTCACAAAGAAGGCGACTTGCATATTCACGACCTTAACTTACTAAGTGTTTATTGTGTTGGTTGGGATTTGACTGACTTATTACAAGAAGGATTTACTGGCGTTGCTGGTAAGGTTGCCTCTAAGCCAGCTAAGCATTTCCGATCAGCGCTTGGTCAAGTTGTAAACTTCTTTTATACATTACAGGGCGAAGCGGCTGGCGCGCAGGCTTTCTCTGATTTTGATACGCTATTAGCGCCGTTTATTCGTGCCGACAAATTGAGCTACGAGGAAGTAAAACAGGCTATTCAAGAATTCGTCTTTAATGTCAACGTGCCAACTCGTGTTGGTTTCCAGACGCCGTTTACCAACATCACACTTGACCTTGAATGTCCAAAACACATGGCAGATAATCCAGTGATTATTGGTGGCGAAATGCAGGACACGACTTATGGCGAATATCAAGAAGAAATGAATATGCTAAACAAGGCGCTGTTGGAGGTTCTTTCTGAGGGCGACGCTAATGGTCGAGTCTTTACGTTCCCAATTCCAACGGTTAATATCACCAAGGATTTCAATTGGGATAATCCAGTGATTGAAAGTTTGTGGGAAGCCAGCGCTAAATACGGCATTCCGTACTTCTCAAACTTCATCAATTCTGACATGGATCCAGAAGATGCGCGCTCGATGTGCTGTCGATTGCGCATTGATAATCGTCAATTGGAATATCGTGGTGGTGGCTTGTTTGGTTCAAATCCAATGACTGGTTCGGTCGGTGTGGTAACGATAAACTTGCCACGACTGGCTCTAAAGTCTAAGAACGAAAAAGAATTCTTTAAGGGCTTGGCTGAACTTATGGATATGGCAAAAGACAGCCTGGAAACCAAGCGTAAAGTTTTGGAGCGATTGACCGACGCCAATTTGTATCCGTACACCAAGTTTTATTTGCGAAACATTAAACAGCGTTTCAATCAATATTGGAAAAACCATTTTTCAACCATCGGTTTGATCGGCACGAACGAGGCGGCGCTTAATTTACTAGGCGTTGATATTGGCACGGAAAAAGGTAAGGCTTTTGCTGAGAAAACGCTTGATTTTATGCGTGATCGTTTGGTGGAATATCAGAAGGAAACTGGCAATAATTACAACCTTGAGGCAACGCCAGCTGAAGGCACGACGTATCGATTGGCACAACTTGATAAAGCCAGCTTCCCAGATCGAGCGCATTTTGCTAATGGAATTGGTGCGGAAGTTAAATGTCCGTTTTATACCAACTCTAGCCACTTGCCAGTTAATTACACGGACGATTTGTTTGAGTTGATGGATCTTCAGGACAATTTGCAAACCAAGTACACGGGCGGCACGGTGATTCACTTCTTCTTAGGTGAGCGTATGGACGATCCGCAAACTTTGAAAAAATTGGTGAAAACGATTTGCGAAAATTACAAATTGCCATACTTTACGTTCAGTCCAAGCTTCTCAATTTGTAAGAATCACGGCTATATTGTTGGCGAGCATCCAGAATGTCCAAATTGTGGCGAATCGACAGAAGTTTATTCACGTGTGGTTGGTTTCTTGCGTCCAGTTTCTCAATGGAATAAGGGTAAGCAAGCGGAATTTGAAATGAGGGAGCATTATGACGATGCCGCCGAACACCAGCGACTTAGCGCCGTCGCGGCAGCTTAAGGTGTCAATCGGTGGAATTCAGAAGCTGTCGCTCGTGGATTATCCAGGGCACGTGGCGGCAGCTCTGTTTCTCTCTGGTTGCAATATGCGCTGCGGTTATTGTCATAATCCTGAATTGGTATTACCTGAACGGTTAGCGCCGAGTATTCCAGTTGATGAAGTGATGATATTTCTAAAATCGCGAGTTGGTCGGCTGGACGGCGTGGTGATTTCTGGCGGTGAGCCAACGGTAAATGAAGATTTGCCGGAGTTATGTCGGATGATTAAGAAACTTAGTTTTGATATTAAATTGGATACCAACGGCACGCATCCAGATATAGTTCGCGGAATGGTTGAAGAGGGGCTGATTGACTTTATTGCGATGGATGTAAAAGGTCCGCTGGAAAAATATGTTGAAATTGCGGCGCGACCGATTGATTTGGAAGCGATCAAGGAGAATGTTCGGTTGATGATCGATTCGGGAATTGATCACGAATTCCGTACGACGATTGTCCGCGAGCAATTGGAAGTTAGCGATTTTGAGAAGATTGGCGAGCTGGTTAAGGGTGCGAAGAGATTTGCTTTGCAACATTTTCGCACTGGCACGACAATTAGTCCAAAGTTTGCGAATTACCACACTTTTACTGACGAAGAATTTAGAGAAGCTCAGAAAATAATGGAAAGGTACGTTGGAGAATGCGTGATTCATTAGAGGTTGAAATTGTGCGTGTCCGTCAGGAAAATCCTGAAGTTAAAACGTTATATTTTGCACGTCCGTTCGACTTTACTGCCGGACAATATATTACGGTTTTTATTGATGGTAGTAGTGTGCGTGAAGGGAAGGCTTATAGCATTTCTTCTACTCCTGACGATGAGCTAATGTCAATTACCGTGAAGAATGTTGGTGGTGAATTTTCTAGCTATTTATGTTCACGGAATGTTGGCGATAAATTACAAATTAGCCACGCTTATGGCGATTTTAATCCGCAAACAGAAAGTCCTTTGGTTGGAATTGCTGCGGGCTGCGGACTTAGTCCAATTTGGAGCGTTATGGCAAGTTCTAGCCAGCCGACGTTTTTATATTTTAGCCAAAAATCGCCAGAATATATGGTTTTTGAAAATGAGCTAGCGGCATCAAATATTAAAGTGAAGAAGTTCAGTACTCGCCAGCAAGTTGAAGAAAAAGACGGTTGGTTTAACGGTCGATTTAATGTAGAAAAAATTGTTCACGAAACACCAGAAGATGCGCATTTTTTGGTCTGTGGAAGTTTGCCGTTTGTTAGAGATGTTTGGCAAAAATTATCCGCCGCTGGTGTAAGCGAATTGAAAATTTCAACGGAGACGTTTTTCGAGCAATGAACGAAGGTTTGGCAAATGGGGCGGGCGATTTTAATATTTTCTCGGCGTTGAATGGTGATGCTAATTTTCAGAATTTATCTTCAGCAAAAATTGATGATGATGCGACTGAATTAAATTTGGTAGCAGCGGTTGCTAGCGGTGAGAAAATTGATACGTCATTTACTGAGGAAAGTGAAGCGGAAACAACAGAAGAATATTTGAGTGACGAAAGGCGATCGGAAATTTGTCAAAACATAGTGAGCGCGGCGTGCGCCAGTTGTGCTGCGGCGGGAACTTGTTCAATATTACGAATGCGTAATTTTGCTGAAGAGAATTTACAGCCGGCGGCAGAAGAGCCAAAGAGTTATTTGTCTGACTTAATGAATGATGATTGTGATTTTGTTGTTGCTGGATATGTCAGTGCTGATAACGAAAAGAAGCCGCCCGAGTCGATTGAAAAAGATAGTCTATCAGAAAAACCTGCGGTTAAGTCGGAAGCGAGCGATAATGATGCGTCGATGCGAGTGTCAGTGGAAAGTAACGAAGTGAATGAACCGACGGATGATGAATGTTTGAATAGTGAGAGTGCGTCGTCGGAAAGTGTTCCAAGCGCGAAAATAATCAAAGAAAATATCCCGCCGAAAATCAACGAAGAGTCGGATGAGGATGAGACGACTAGTCAGATTAACTTGATGGACTCGGAAGACGTCGATAAAAAAGTAGACATTCATAAAGAAGATATGTCTTCTGAGAATCAAGCTCCGGCTGTTGATAAAGAGGATGAATTGTCTAGAGAATTACCTATAAAGAAAGATAGTCATATAGGAAATGAAAACGATATAAACTCTGCACCGATTTTGGAAGATTCTATTCCAAGTGCCGATCTGGTTGAGAAAGCTATTTCTAATGAGTCGAACTCCTTGCTTATGCGTGATTTTGTTCAAGTCAATAATGAAATTGATATGGCGACGAAAGGTGATAATAATAATGTGCCAACTGAGGCGGAGTTGAGCGATGAGGTTGTGCGTGAAAGAATTGAATCTGTTGAATTGGCAGAAAATAAGAAGGATTCGCCAATTTTACCACAACGCGATTTTGAAGAGCGTAAAGTATGTTTCGAAGATTCAAAGAATATTGTTGCGGACGAAGATTTTGACAATTGTACGGTCGTGAATGAAACAGATAATATGGCGGATGATTTGGGTGATTGCGCAGAATTGAGCGAAGAGGTTACGCATGAATTGGAAGAATTGCCGACTAATAAGTCTGAAATAATAGAACAATTTATTCCCGATTTGAAATTAGTTGATGATAAAATTGGTCAGAATAATGTCGTTGAAGAGGTTGTGAAAAAAGTTGCGGAAAAAACTGAATTGACTGAAGAATGCGGTGAATCGATTGTTGCAGATGATTTTGATGAGGTAAAATGCTCTGTAAAAATTGAAGAATCGAGCGATTGTTGCGATGACACTGATAATGTTTTGAGTAGGGATTTAAATATTCCAGTTTTTCAAGAATTTTCTACTTTACTAGATGATTCATCGGAGGAAAAAGCTAATTATAATTGTGACGAAGATGATGCCAATGATACAAATATGTCTGGCGTTTATCCGGGGGTTTGGGCTGATGACAGTCCGTTGAATCCGGAAGATGATAAGACTTCGAATAGCTATGGCCTCAATATGTTTTTACCTTTAGTGGAATTGCTAGGTTTTTTGGCTATTAAGACCTCTTCGATAAAACAGGAAATAATCATAAGATAAGAATGGGACATAGTATAATATTTAATATGACAACAGGTGATAATCGTAAAGAACAAGAACGTACCAAATTACATAATACTATTTGGAAGATTGCAAATGAGCTGAGAGGTTCGGTTGATGGTTGGGATTTTAAAGCATATGTATTGGGATTCTTATTTTATCGGTTTATATCAGAAAATTTGGTTAATCATCTTAATGCTGAAGAGCGAAAAACTGGCGCAAATGATTTTAATTATGCGGAACTTAGTGATGATCAGGCTGAGTTCGGTCGTGAGGAAACAGTAAACGATAAAGGTTTTTATATTTTGCCAAGTGAGCTGTTTGAAAATGTTCGTAAGCGCGCTAAAAATGATGAAAATCTGAACGAAACTCTGAGCAAAGTATTTCGTAACATCGAACAGTCGGCTAAAGGTTTTGATAGTGAGGATGATTTTCGTGGGCTGTTTGACGACTTAGATGTTAATAGCAATAAACTTGGACCGACTGTCGCTAGTCGTAATGAGCGATTGGTGAAGCTGATGAATGCTATTGGTGAATTAGAGCTTGGTAGATTTGAAGATAACACAATTGATGCCTTTGGTGACGCGTATGAATATTTGATGACCATGTATGCCGGTAATGCTGGAAAATCTGGAGGTGAGTTTTTCACTCCACAAGAGGTAAGCGAGCTTCTGGCGAAAATAACTGTTGTCGGCAAAACTTCAGTAAACAAAGTTTATGACCCAGCCGCAGGTTCTGGTTCGTTATTGCTAAAATTTGCAAAAGTTTTAGGTAAGGACAATGTTAGGCAAGGCTTTTATGGTCAAGAAATTAACATTACGACTTATAATCTTTGCCGCATCAATATGTTCCTACACGATATTAATTATGAAAAGTTTAACATTGCTCACGGCGATACGCTGAAAGATCCGAAGCACTGGGATGATGAGCCGTTTGATGCAATTGTTTCTAATCCACCGTATAGTATTAAATGGGACGGCGATAGTAATCCAACACTTATTAACGATCCACGATTTAGTCCAGCTGGAGTACTTGCTCCACGCAGCAAGGCTGACTTGGCGTTTACTATGCATATGTTGAGCTGGCTGAGCGCTAGCGGTACGGCGGCGATTGTTGAGTTCCCTGGTGCTTTATATCGTGGCGGAGCTGAGGCAAAAATTCGTAAATATTTGGTTGATAACAATTACGTCGATGCTGTGATTCAATTGCCACCAGATTTATTCTTTGGTACGACGATTAGCACGTGTATATTAGTCTTAAAAAAGAATAAGACAGCGAGCGATATTTTGTTTATTGATGCTAGTGCCGAGTTTGTCCGTCAGGGCAATAAAAACAAGTTAAGCGAAGAAAATCGACAGAAAATCCTGGATAGCTTCACTAATCGGCAAGATATTGATTATTTTGCAAAAGTCGTAACCTATGAAGATGTCGTCGCTAATGACTATAATCTATCAGTTAGCTCGTATGTCGAGGCGGAAGATACGCAAGAAGTTATTAATATTACTGAGCTCAACGCTGATATTGCGAAGATTGTGGCTCATCAGTCGGAGTTACGGACGGAGATCGATGCGATAGTTGCGGATCTCGAAAAGGACAGTGATGATGCAAGATAACGGCAAATATATAAAAAATATCTTTGACGAGGGCGAGCTTGACTGGGCGGCAACTGTTCGGAAATTCCGAACAGTTCGGATTGAGGTCAACCATCGGGTGAAATACCTGTGGGGATATTTTGCTAAAGTTTTTACTATTCTCAATTTTACTTTAAGGGGGAGTAGATGAATTCGGTAAGAGTTGGTAGTTATATAGTTCAAAAATCATCGGAATGGGGAATAAACGATCCAGATATTTCAAGACTTTGGTTGTTAGCAAAAGAGTTAGTTAAGTACTTAGATTCTGGCGAAGACACCAGAGACGAGCTAGATTTTGCTGCTGACCGCATTAAAGATGAGCTTGAGACTGCGCTTGTACATTATCAAACTATAACGTCTACAGATTTTAAAGATTTTACAGTCAGTAGACGAAGAGCTGCTTATGAAAGTTATTATAGTGACCTGTGGACATTATATAAGGATCGTATGCAAAAATATCTTAAATGTGTTGGCATAGATATTGGCTTTTTATTCGCAAAAAATGATAAGGATTTTGACAAAAAATCTAAAAAATTTATTGACGATAACCCTGATAATACGAGCTTCATTCAATTTGCAAAGAGTCAACGAAATAGCTGGCAAAATGATTTTGCAAATTATCGAAATGCTCATGAACATGAAGGTGATTTAAGGGGCGGTGTTAAAGATTTTGACAACCCTATTGATGCAAAAAGAATGTTTGCACAAATTTACTGGACTATGGAAACTATAATTGCATGTTTGGTTAGTTGGAAATTGCGCAAAGAATACAATGTGGTCGAAGTTAATCATACATCGACATGTTTCGATAGGTGTAAGCGGTATTCTATAGAGCACTACTTAGTAACGCAGCGTAATAACTCTAAAGGGGATGACAATGAGTAAAATTGATGATTTGATTAAAGAGATGTGTCCGGATGGGGTAAAATTCCAAGAATTGGGCAAGGTTGCTAAGTTTTGTAGAGGTAAGTCGCTTTCTAAAGCGGCAATTGGTACTGGCGATGTGCCAATTATTCTATACGGTGAGCTATATACTACATATGGCAACTATATCGTTGACGTCGTTTCTCGTGCTAACTATAAAACTGCTATTAAAGGTACAGAGGTTGTTCGAGGTAATATAGTCATGCCAATAACCAGCACTACTAAAGAAGCGCAAATTGGCAAGGCTTCTGCGATATTGACGGATGAGAGTATATATTTAGGCGGTGATGCTATTGCTCTAAAGCACAACCAGGAGCCCGGTTATTTAGTACATTTGCTAAATAGCCGATGGTTTGAATCTCTAAAAATGCGTGAACGCACTGGAACAACGGTATCTCATCTCTCGCCGAAAGGTATTGCAAAGATAAAAATTCCTATCCCGCCTCTTGAGGTTCAAAAAGAGATTGTGCGTGTGCTAGACTCGTTTACAGAGCTAGAAGCAGAGCTAGAAGCAGAGCTAGAAGCGAGAAAGAAGCAGTATGAATACTATCGCAATACACTCTTGACGTTTAACGAGAGAGAGAGAGAGAGTAGAATGGAAATCAATGGGTGAAATAGGGTCTTTTTATAGCGGTCTTACTGGCAAATCAAAAAATGATTTTTCTGACGGTAATGCTAAATTTATCACATTCACAAATATATTCAGTAATATTGCTGTTAAACTGGACACAGACGCAACAGTTAAGATTTCTCAAAATGAAAAGCAGAATACAGTAATGAGAGGCGATGTTTTGTTTACAGGCTCCTCGGAAATTAAAGAAGAATCAGGAATGTCATCTGTGGTAACTATGACTCCGGTAGAGCCAACGTACCTTAATTCGTTTAGCTTTGGTTTCAGAATTAAAAATGAGTTTAAGGATGACTTAAATCCAGAGTTCATGAAATTTTTATTCCGATCTAAGGGCATGCGTAAATCTATCATAAAAACGGCTAATGGAGTGACAAGATTTAACGTAAGTAAAAAGAGGATGTTGGACGTAAAAGTTCCGATTATTCCACTCGTTGAACAAAATCGCATAGTTGTCACTCTTGATAAATTCGAAAAACTCACCAGCGATATTTCTGTTGGTTTGCCAGCGGAGATCGAAGCCCGCCGCAAGCAATACGAATATTACCGTAATAAATTATTAACATTCAAAGAGTTGGAGCGTTCAAAATGAAATATGATGTGATTGCTGAAAATAGCGACAGCACCGTTGTTAGCGATTACGTTTCGCCTTATCAGCGAGCAACGAATTATCAGAGCGAGGCGGAATTAGAGCAGGAGTTAATCAAACAATTGCAAGCGCAGGCGTATGAGTATTTGCCGATTAAGAGTGAGAGCGATTTGATACAGAATCTGCGCACGCAGCTGGAAAAGCTGAATAATTATACGTTTTCTGATGTCGAATGGAAGCGGTTCTTTGCGGAGCGGATTGCTAATGGCAATGAGGGCATACCTGAAAAAACTTTCAAAATCCAGGAAGATCACATGCAATTATTGCAGCGAGATAACGGCGAGGTGATTAATATTCGGCTGCTGGATAAAACGAACATACATAATAATTATCTGCAGGTAATTAATCAATATGAAGTTTCAGGCGCGCGTGATAATCGTTATGATGTGACGCTGCTGGTGAATGGCTTACCGCTGGTGCATATCGAGTTAAAAAGGCGTGGTGTACCCTTACAGGAAGCTTTCAATCAGATTAATCGCTATCAGCGGGATAGTTTTTGGGCGGGCAGTGGGTTGTTTGAATATGCTCAATTGTTCGTGATTAGTAATGGTACGCACACAAAATACTACAGCAATACAACGCGCTGGCAGCATATTTATGAGGCGGGTAAATCAGATTCGCATCGTAGTAAGAAAACCAGCAATAGCTTCGAATTTACCAGCTGGTGGGCGGATGCTAAAAATCGCCCAATTACCGATTTGATAGATTTTACGGCGACCTTTTTGTCTAAGCATACGCTGTTGAATATTTTAACGAAATACTGCGTGTTTACTAGTGACAAATTATTGCTGGTAATGCGTCCGTATCAAATTGTAGCAACTGAGCGTATTTTGAATCGTATCCAGATTGCTACAAATTATAAAAAGCTCGGTACTATTGAGGCTGGCGGTTATGTGTGGCACACCACGGGCAGCGGCAAAACGTTGACTAGTTTTAAGACGGCTCAGCTAGCAAGCAAATTGGACTATATCGACAAGGTGCTTTTTGTGGTTGACCGTAAAGACCTCGATTATCAGACGATGAAAGAGTATGACAAGTTTCAGGAAGGTGCGGCAAATAGTAATACTAGTACGCGGGTTCTGACGAAGCAATTGGGTGATCCGAATGCGAAGATTATTATCACGACCATTCAGAAGCTTGACACATTCATTAAACGCAATCAGGGACATAAGGCGTTTGATGATCACGTGGTTATTATCTTTGACGAGTGCCACCGCTCGCAATTTGGTGACATGCATCATTCCATTACTAAGAGTTTTAGAAATTATTATCTATTTGGCTTTACTGGCACGCCGATATTTGCTGATAATGCGTCAAGTGGAGGGCGAGTTGACTTACGGACAACTGAGCAGGCGTTTGGTGATAAGTTGCATACCTATACAATAGTTGATGCGATTACTGATAAGAATGTGTTACCGTTTCGGATTGACTATATTCGTACGATTCGTGAAGCGGACGAGGTTGACGATCAGCAGAAGGTGCGAGATATTGATCGCGAGCGGGCATTGAACGCTCCGGAGCGTATTCGTAATGTTGTGCAATATATCCGTGACCACTTTGACCAAAAAACAATGCGTAAAGCTAAGTCATATGCATTTACTCGATTAATGAATGTTCATGAAGTTGCGTCGGCACGAAATAGAGCGGCAGTTGAAGAGGCAAAAGATAAAATCCGGCTGAGCGGATTTAATTCAATTTTTGCAGTTAGCTCAATTGAAGCAGCTAAGCTTTATTACAATGAGTTTAAGTGTCAACAAAGTAACCTTCCTGAGGCGAGTCGGTTAAAGATAGCTACGATTTATAGCTACGGAGCCAACGATCCTGATCTGGAAATGGACGGCATGGATGACGAGAATTCAGAGAACACTGACGGGTTAGATGTTTCGTCTCGTGATTTTCTGGAAGGTGCAATTCGCGATTATAATGCGACGTTTGGTACAAATTACGACACTAGTGCTGAACGATTTCAGAATTATTACAAAGACGTGAGTTTGCGCATGAAGAATCGAGAAATCGATTTGCTAATCGTGGTGAATATGTTTTTGACGGGATTTGACGCTACGACTTTGAATACGTTGTGGGTTGATAAAAACTTGCGTATGCACGGGTTGATTCAGGCTTATTCGCGAACGAATCGTATTCTTAATTCAATAAAGACTTACGGTAATATTGTTACGTTCCGCAACTTAGAGAAAGAGACTAATGAAGCTTTGGCGCTATTTGGCGATCGTGAAGCTAAAGGTATTGTTCTACTGCGTCCTTTCCGAGATTATTATTATGGCTATGATGAGGATTCTGGAAAACGAACGCCAGGATATGTTGATTTAATTGCAGAAATAAAAGATAAATTCCCAGTTAGCGAGATGATAACTGGCGAACAGAATAAAAAAGAATTTGTGAGATTGTATAGCGCAATTCTAAGAGTAAAGAATATTTTGTCTAGCTTTGATGAATTCATCGGACGGGAGATGTTAAGTCAGCGAGATGTGCAGGATTATCACAGTATGTACATCGATCTCTACAATGAGCTGCGACCAAAAACTGATAGTAACAAGGAGAATATCAATGATGATTTGGTGTTTGAAATGGAGCTTATCAAGCAGGTTGAAATAAATATAGATTACATTTTAGAATTGATTCGTCAATATCATGATAGCCATTTGAACAATAAAGAGATATTGGTTGATATCGATAAAGCGGTTAATTCGTCTATAGAGTTACGCAATAAAAAGGATTTGATTGAGCAGTTTATTAATTCGCTCACGGTTAATAGTTCGGTTGGTGGTGATTGGCAAGAGTTTGTTAAATCAAGAAAAATTGAAGAGCTGGATCAAATTATTGATGACGAAAAATTGAATAAAAAGGCAACATATTCATTTGTCGAAAATGCTTTTCGTGACGGATATATCCAATCGACTGGAACGGACTTGTCGCGAATACTGCCGCCAATCTCGCGTTTTTCGGCAGGAGGTGAACGTACTAAAAAGCGTGAAATAGTGCTGCAAAAGTTGAGAGGATTTTTTGATCGATTTTTCAGTATTTCTAATGGAAAATTGTAAATCTAAGGGTATTATTCTATTGGGAGAAGCGTATGAATGATAAAGAAAATACTATTAATGTCGCGCGTGCCATTATTCGCATTGGTGACGCCGCTGAAAAAGCCAAAGATTATGGTTTGTTGAAGTCGCTAGAGGAAATGGTTGATCGGTTGACTCGACATAACATTAAGGACGCTGAGGTTGATATGCAGCTGCTGCTGGAATACGTTAAGTCGTTGAACGATTGTGAATATTGCCGAGAATCTAACGGCGAGATGAGCACTGCCGATTTGGTAGATGAAATAAATCGACAATTAGCACGTCTTAGTCAGGAGCAAGTGGATAATTCTAGTAAATTGGCTTTGGAATTTGAGCCGACAGTTCATTTAGTGACTGCAAATTATGCCAAGGATGAGAATGGGACGACTTCTGGCGTATCGATAGCTTTGGTTTTTAATAGGGATGGCTCGGTAAGTGCGCCGCGCGATCATTTCTTGAATATGGAATTGCTTAATTATTTTAACGATAAACACACTGGTCAATTATCAATTTATTGAAAATCATTTACCACCGAAACTTCAGGATTATCAATTAGTTGCGGGAACGGCGGAAGTGCGAGAAATTTTGCCACGGGAATTGGAAGGTGATAAATTTTTAAGGTTTTATGAAAATCTCCGTACACATTAAACCAAACTCTCGCCATCGTGAGGAAGTTGTGAAAAATGAGATGACGACTCATTGACAGTTTATGCCAAAGCTCCAGCAATTGAAGGTCGAGCCAACGCGGCGGCTATAAAATTATTGGCAAAACATTTTAAGGTTTCGCCGTCTAAAGTTAAATTAGTGCGCGGTGCAGCTTCAAAGTATAAGATATTTGAGATTGATTAAGTTTACGGATAAACGGCGCCCGGTGTCATATCGCCGATTAAATTTTGTACCGTTACGAATGAATAGCCTTGTTGCTTGAGTGAATCAAGAATGCAAGGAACGGCATTCACGGATGTCGGATGAATGTCGTGCATTAAAATCACAGCTCCGTTGCGAGCGCCAGCGACAGCCCTTGAGCAGACGATTTCGCTATTACGATCAGCCCAGTCGCGCGTATCGACAGACCAAACAACTGCCGACATTCCGCGTTGGCGGAATTGTTCCAAAACCGCCCGATTAAACGCGCCGTATGGTGGACGTATTATATTAGGCTTGGTGCCGACGGCTTGTTTTATGGCGTTATTCGTCTGGTCGATTTCGCCAGCAATTTGGTCAACTGATAGCTTAGGTAGTTCCGGATGTGACCACGAGTGATTACCCAGTTGATGACCACGCGCCTGTATACTGCGTAATGTATTGGCACGTGCTGAAACTTTGCTGCCGATTAGGAAAAATGTCGCCTTGGCGTCGTATTTATCCAATATATCCAACAGTTTTTCGGTGTATGGTCCGGGTCCGTCATCAAAAGTTAGAGCAATTGTTTTATTTGCGACGGTAGGCGTTGGGGCTGCGGGCGCTGGTTTTGGTTTTTCTGCAGGCTTGGGGATGTTGGCGAATTTTCTCGCCGTTGGGTTTTGTAGATATTTAGAGACGGAGGAAATTGGCACGGTAATTGTCAATTCACCGTAAGATGATGGCAGTAGCGACGCCTGACCGAGTGGCCAAGCCAATGAATTGCCGTTATTAGTGATGATGAAATTAGACAAAGCTTCTTTATTTATGATTTCGTTCAGGTCAATTTCTGGCTGCTGGCGTTGCTTGATGATCTGAGAAATATTATCTTTGGCAGCGGATATGATTGCTTCGGCGGATTCATCGGACTGTTCTGTAAAATCAGCCAAGCCGACAACTTCGCCAGATTTTTTGTCGAAAGTCCAAAATTGCGTCATTGATGCTGGATGTGCGCCGTTCATATCCTGCTTAATATTGACGACAATTGACAGCGCTTCTGAAGTGTTGTGTGTGACTTGATAACCAATTGTTTCAGTCATTGGCTTGTCAAACACTGTCGCCAGTAAAACCGTATTTTGAAAATCACGATCAATTTTATCAATCGACTCGCTAATTAAGCGATTAATTTTTTCATTTTCTGTGATCGGATATTCAATTGAAACTTTTTCCCGTTTGTTATCTCTGGTGACAAATTTTGAGCGAATGCCAGAATATTTCGAGTCGGCAAAATAATACTTTTCGTCAGATGGCGCAGTCGTTTGTCGCGAGTGTGATTGATTGAGGAAATATATCCCAAATAGCCCCTGCCGAAAATAGCAAAATCAAAAACGGTATGATAATAAATAGTTTTTTCGATTTTGGTTTTGCTTTTTTTCTCTGAATGCGCATACTATAAGTATAGCACTAGTATTTTGGTTTTGTTATTATTGATAATAAGTGAGAGACTAGCTTTGATCAAAAATTACAACAGAGAGGAATTTACGGAGTGGAACTTGAGCCAATTATAAAAGTCGATAAACTCGTTAAAACTTATGACGGAAATAACGTGGTCGACGGCGTGTCGTTTGAAGTTAAAAAGGGAGAGATATTTGGGATTCTTGGCCCTAACGGCGCGGGCAAGACAACAACGTTGGAAATGCTGGAAGCGCTCAGGCCAATTGATGGCGGCGTGGCTACAATTGACGGCATAGATGTCGCTAAGAAACCTAAGGATATTAAGAATATAATTGGCATTCAGCTTCAGTCGACGGCTTTTTATGACAAACTAACTTTGCGCGAACAATTGAAAATGTTTGGTAGTTTATATGGTCGGACAGTTGATACCGAGGCGCTGCTTGCTAAGGTTCAATTGACGGAAAAGGCTAAGAATTATGTCGAGCAGCTTTCTGGTGGTCAAAAGCAGCGTTTTGCGATTGCTTCGACATTGGTAAATAATCCGAAAGTGTTGTTTCTGGACGAGCCGACAACAGGGCTTGATCCGCAGGCACGTAGAAATTTGTGGGACTTGATTAAGGAAATTCGCGACGAGGGAATTACGATTCTTTTGACGACGCATTATATGGACGAAGCGGAATTATTGTGTGACCGTCTGGCAATTATGGATAGCGGTAAGATTATCACAATTGATACGCCACATAATCTCATCCAGCAATTATTGGCGCGCGGTTTTAAGAAAGAGCAAGTTGTCGAGCAAGCCAACTTAGAGGACGTGTTTATTGATTTAACAGGAAAGGCAATTCGGGATTAACATGAAAAAATATTGGATTGGAATATTCGGGCAAGTTCGCGCTCAGCAAAAGCGTTTCGTTCGAGATAAAATGGCGCTATTTTTCACCTTTCTTTTTCCGCTGATTTTTCTATTGGTTTTTGGGTCGGTTTTTAGTAATGATTCGACCAGTTTTAATATTGCAATTGTCAACAATTCGCAGACGGAATTTGCCAAAAGTTTCGTTAAAAATGCCAAAGAAAATTCGAAGGATTCGATTCTCAAAATTAAAGACGTTAAAGATATGAATGACGCACGCGAAAAAATGAAGCGATCGGAGCTTAACGGTATTATTGAGCTTCCAAGTGATTTTGGCGCGATAAAAAATAATGGCAATCATCCTACTCCAACAGGCACGATGAACGTTCTTTACTCCAAAGGGTTCTGAGACAGGCAGGTAATACGCGTAGTGGCGGTAATGAACCAAATTACCAATAACATCAATAGTCAGATGGGCCATCCTGAAGCTCCGCTTAAAGCTGTTGGTAAAGCGATTGGTGATGAGCAACTAAAATCGTTTGACTACATATTTACGGGGCTATTAACTTTCAGCTTGATAAGTATGGGTATTTTTGGCCTAGCTAATCAAATGCCGGCTGAAAAGAAGCGTGGCTCGTACCGACGCTTACGTGCAGCGCCGTTTACTTCTGGGTCAGTTGATTATCTCTACAGCAATTCACTATACGATTATTTCCTTGCTTAGCTTGATCATGATGGTTGTCGCTGGCGCTTTGATATTTCACTTTAATATGCGAGGCGATTGGGCGTTGTTTGTGGTTATATCTATATTATCGGCATTCATGATGGTGGGAATAGGGCTATTGATTGCTGGGCTGGTCGAGAACGAAGATCAGTCTTCCGCGTTAAGTAATTTAATTTCTTTCCCGATGATGTTCTTGTCCGGTACGTTTATCCCGCTTTATCTATTCCCAGAATGGCTGCGAAGCGTTGCCCAATTTGTCCCCATAACTCCAATCACGGATGGTTTTCGGCTAATTATGACCGAGCACGCAAGTTTTATGGAAGTCTTGCCGCAAGTTGGAATTATCGCAGCCTGGACTTTCGTAATTTACCTCGTGGCTATTAAATTATTTAGGTGGGAATAATATAATATCAATGAAAATAGCCCGCCGAACGAGCTCAAGCTGAATGCGGATCTTTCAATCCGATAAACAAGTAGTAGTTCCTCTCAAGCCTACTCAAAGAGAAGGTGATTTTCACCCTCTGCAGCTCTGAGTAAAAGCTATATATTGTTATATAGTACACTAAAATAAAAAATATCAACTTACTCGTATGGTTGCTAACCATATGTCGATTGCAGTATAAAAACTCTCGGGGTTACTTCGAAATATCTTACGTCGTAGTTGTGATAAAATACGCTCATGTAAGGAATGTGGCCGGTAGACGCGCAGACGTCGCAGTGGCACCATGGTTGTTGTGCTTGACTTGCCATCCCAACAAGCCATAGGTAACATTGGTGTAAGCCCAATATCTATTGATGGGTCGACATCGTACGCAAATTCATCAATAAACACGCGTAGTATCACATGCCTCTCATATTGTTGGCGGCGAATTTTGAGGATGTGTTCGGGGATCTGCAGGTCTTGCCAGTCAAAAACACCAATTAGCAATTGACTGGTAATGCCGATGTGTTGCAGTTCTTGTTTCAATAGTACGCATTTTTGGTAACACGACCACACTTCATCACTGCCACTTGTTCCGTAGGGTAAGTCGCGAATCTTTTCAAATACTTTAATTGCTTTTTTGACTCTCATGATAGGTAGAAAATGGGACTACATCTATGATATCACCGGAATGATCGCTCACTAGTGTATAATATAGCACATGAAGTGGCTCGATGATATAGTAAATACGTTTCAGGATACTAATAAAGAGATTTTGGTTTCCTCGGGTGCGTCACCGTCGGGGGTGTATCATGTGGGGCATTTGCGCGAAATTGTTATCGCTGATGCCGTAGTGCGAGCGCTGAAGCAAGCAGGCATTCGGGCGCGCCACGTTCACGTTTCAGACAACCTCGACGCCTTTCGTAAGGTGCCGGTTAATTTACCAGATAGTTATGAGCAGTATTTAGGTATGCCGCTCTGTATGGTGCCATCACCAGATGATCGGTACGATTCGTGGGCGGATTTTTGCTTGAAGCCATTCCTCGATAGTGCTGATAAAATTGGCGTCACCATGGACGTGATCTATGCTAGCGATAAATATCGGAGCGGGTTTTTTGTGTCGGCTATCGAGCGCTCGCTGAGCCGCATTGACAAAGCTAAGTCAGCCATACAGGAGGTGTCGGGTCGGCAGTTGGATAATCAATGGTCGCCGATTCAGATTATGGAACATGGTCGTCTTAAAAATCGTCAGTTTGTCAGAATGGATAGCGATACAAAAACGATTACCTATCGTAGTCACGATGACTCGGAGCACACGGTTCGATACGATGACGGGCAGGTAAAGCTGGACTGGCGGTTGGATTGGCCGGGGCGGTGGTGGCTGCTCGGTGTTGATGTTGAGCCGTTTGGTCGTGATCACGCGACGAAGGGTGGTTCGTATGATACTGGCAAACGGATCGCTCGTGAAGTCTATGACATTGATGCGCCAGTACCAGTGCCATATGAATTTATTAATCGCACCGGTGATACGAAAAAGATGAGCGCCAGCAAGGGTACTGGCGTGAACGCACACGACGTTGTTGATATGCTGCCGCCTGAGGTAGTGTGCTACTTTATCCTTCGATATTCGCCAGCCAAGCGGTTGTATTTTGACGAGACCGATAGCCTGGTGCGGCTGGTTGACGACTTCGCGGCGATGAAGCAGCATCCGCAAAATGAGCTTGATAAACAGCTATTATTCTTGTGTACTGACGGGCTAGATCAGCCAGCGGTCAGCTCAATTCCATTCTCGCATCTGGTTATTTCATACCAAGCGGCGCTGTGCGACATGGTAAAAACAGTAGAGATTTTGCGGCGCAGTTCGGAATACGCCCGCATCGTCGACGAGGAAGAAGCAGTGATCATCACAGAACTAGGCTATGTCAGTCGGTGGCTGGAAAAGTGGGCGCCCGAGTCATTGAAGTTTCGTCTGACGGACGAGATAAATCCCGATGAGTTCTCGCCAGAGCAAAAAGAATACTTGAGGCGATTAGCTGACGATATCGCCGAGGCGCCGGCTGGAGCTGATGGTAACTGGTTTCATCAAGCAATTTACACCTACAAAGAGAGCGGTTTGCTGCTGCCGCGGGAGCTCTTCACCACCATCTACCGCGTGCTCATTGGCAAAGATTCCGGGCCGCGCGCTGGCTGGTTCTTATCGATTTTGCCGCGGGATTGGTTGATTGAGCGATTGCGACTAGTCAAGTAGAAGCCCGTCTAGTGATTAAGCTTTTCAGGTGGAAATGGGGAGCAAAACTCTAATCGTCTGGCGGTTTTATTAAAATATATCGGTAGTTTGCCCGTTTTCGCTTGCTTTTTATCGAATAGCCGTATCTGTCGCTTAAAACATTCTTTCTGTTTTCGAAAACAGCTTTTATGTTTTGGAAAAATGCCTTTCTATTTTGTGCGATTTTTACTGTTTTCCATAATGCTAACGCTGCATTATAATTAGACTAGCTATAGTATGAATCTACACCAGAAGGGGGAATTATGACATTTGAAGAAGCGCAAGAGCTAGTGATGAGTCATATTCGCGCGCGGAAGTGGGATAAGACGAATGATTCGCGCGGTTTGGCGGTATCGTTGTCGCTGGAAGCTAATGAATTATTAGAATATTTCCAGTGGGGTGATAAACATATCGGCACCAAAGACGACATGTCAAGCGAACTGGCCGATATCATTATTTATGCCATTCAATTTGCTGCGCGCTTTGATATCAATATCCCCGAAGCGGTTGCTGCAAAAATTGCCAAGCAAGCCGAAAAATATCCGGTCGAGATTTTTGAGATTGAAGATAAAGCCGAGCAAAATCGCCGCCGGTTGGAAGCTAAGAAAAATTATAAGAAGGATATGACGTTATGAAAAAGAGGTTTGGTATGAATAAAAAACTTATTGCGATTATTTCCGTCATAATCATCTTGTGCGGCGCTGCGGCTGGGCTGTGGTATAACCGCCAGCATTCTGCCGAGCATCCGAAGATTCCGTCTACTAACGTGTCCGACGCCGCCAAATTCAAGTCAGAATATCCGCGAGTGACAACGAATAATCGATTCGTTTATGCCAGCGATAAAGAAATCCTTGATATCTTTGATAACGGCAGCGGCGTGGTTTTCTTGGGCTTTCCGCAATGTCCGTGGTGTCAGCATTTGAGCGAACACATTGATCGGGCAGCTCGGGCTGAAGGTGTTGATAAAATATACTATTTGAATATTCGCGATGCTCGCGCTAGCAACAACGAAGTTTACCAAAAATTGGTCAAGAAATTAGAACCGTATTTGGAAAAAGATAAAAATGGCAATCCTCGAATATTTGTGCCTGATGTATCGATTGTCAAGAACGGCAAGATTATCGGCCGCTACAAAGAGGAATCAAATGGCGACGATAATATCACGCCAGATAAATATTGGACTAATGAAAGAATAGAGCGGACTTTATCTCAACTGCGTGGATTTATGAGTCAACTGAAATAGTGACAATTATTTAACGCCGCCAGCCTTAAGAATGCTTCTTAATCCGTTTTCGCCGCCGACGAATCCGCTGGTTTGATAGTCGTTAATAACCATATATGGCAATCCATTCACGCCAAGCGACAGAGGCTTTTTGCGTGTTGCTATCAATCTCTTTTTGGTGCGGTTTTTTAGTCATACAATCGGAAAATTGCGATTCATTCATGTCGACGTTTTTGGCGGAAGTCAGGAAATATTCCAGTGGAAGAGCAGGGATTTTTTTCGGCACAGCAACGTTTTTTACGCCGATTCCTTTATCGAGTAATCGCTTTTAATGCGCGGGACGATATCGTGGGTGTACTGCCAATATTTATCTTGATCAGCAGCACAAAACGCAGCGTGAGCACCGGTTTCGGTATTGTTGGTCATCTCTTTTAATAGTGTCACTACGCGATGCTCATAACGAACTTTTCCGGATTTAATATAGTCATTTTTGAAAAATTCTGTACTGGTTGCAGCTTCGACCTCAGCGCAAAATGAACAAAAATAGTCAGTATAATCAATGAATACGTTTTTCGCGTCAGCGGATCCTTGCGACATTTTCTCATTCCACGGTTTATTGTCACCAATGTGACGATTCGGCGGGACGATTGACAATTCCATAGATAAACAAAGCTACAATTCCCACGATTACAATTCCCGAAAGAACCCAAATAAGTGCTATACCTGATGATTTTTGTCGATTCATATTTTCTCCTGTTTAGATAATTCTGTGTACATAAAAATAATTTGACCTGATTTATATATCGAGAATAAACTAAGCAGTAAAGCTAATAAAAGAACTATTATGCTGGTGATATTTGCGGCGGTGGCGGCGGCAGCTCCCGAGAAAAATAGGGTTACAATTGGCAAGATTAGTGATGTTCCGCAGGGAACGCAGCCGAGTCCAATTGTTGCGGCAATTGATGCGATTCCGCTTAGTCCGACTTGTCGAGATACAGTTTTTTCATTGTCGCGATTATTCTTTGCTGTAAAAATTACAGCGGCGATCGATATACCTTGAAGAATTGACACTACCATAAGCAGTGCGTCATTTGGTGAAGTGAAACTTTGTTTGAAGATGTCTATAATCATCGAACCGAGCAGCGCGATTTTATCGAGGATTGGTAAACGCGACATCATTAGTGGTCCGTAAAAATTGGCGTTGATTGCGAAATAAATTATCACGGCGAAGGCGACGGTTGCGGCAATTGTTATTAGGAAATATTTCGGCAAACTAAGCATTCTGCCGATTCCTAAAAGCGCTGATTTGATGGTTAGTTTGTAGTGCTTATCGTTGTAATTCATTGTGGTAGTTGTACTATAAAGTTTGCTGGTGTGTTATTGCGATCTTTTTTAGTTCGTAAATAACTTTTGTTGGCCATGGAATACTATCGATTTTGAAATATTTTTGTAAATGTGGCAAATAGGTTTCATCGAATTCATTCTGCGACTGTGTTATTTTGTAGCCATGTGGCGCGCAAATCCATTTGTGAATAAGGTGGTCCACGATAACGTACGATTCTTTTGATTCGCGTTCAAGCGAATCTAATCCCCAAACCGCGTGAAACATGATTTCGTAAATAGTTTGGTTATTTGCAGTGTAGATGTACGGAACGATAGGATTATCATTGTCGTCGCAAACGATAGTAGGGCATGCTAATCACTGAATTTTTAACAAGCGCTTTGATCCATGTGCAAACTTCATCGTTAACATCTTCGGATGCTACTTCGATAGACGTGACCAGGCTTGACGCCTCGCCGGGACCCCAATCGCGGATGATAATGGTGCCGTCAGGTTTGAGTGCTCTATCTAGCATTGCGAATGTTTTAGTACGCTCGGGTCGAGATAGATAGCTCATCAACTCGTGAAATACACTCGACATGTAGATAATGTCGAATTCATCTTCGGCGTTTTCAAGTTGTTCTTTAGTAATAAAATCAATGTTATTTTCTTGAAGCTGAGATTGAACAATTTGTGAAACATCATAGGCTACGTAGTGAGTTCCTGTTTGCATCACTTGTTTGATGAATTCTGGCGAGAAACCAGAACCGAAATCAAGCAATTTAACGTTTTCACCAAGATGTTTTGCGATAGCTCCGAATTTGGATGACGCTGTCTGGTTCATCCGCTCTTGATAGGTTTTGTTGATATGATTTTCCAAGTGCTCGCTGCGAATTTGGCTCATATATCTATTATACGATATTCGTAAAGGCAATTCGATCATCCACGGCAGCAACTTTTATCGTATCTCCGTCGTGAATTCGCCCGTCGATCAGTTCGAGCGCCAAAGGATCAAGCACGCGTTTTTGAATCAAACGCTTAAGCGGTCGAGCACCGAAACTCGGGTCGTAGCCGTCTCGCGCCAACATATCACGAACGCTACTATCAAAATCCAGCGTTATGTCGCGACTATCCTTAACTTGGCGAACAACTTTTTCTAATTGCACATCAACAATCGCACGCATCGATTCAGGGTGAATGCGATCAAAAATCACGATGTCGTCAATTCGGTTTAAGAATTCTGGGCGGAAATGACCACGAAGCGTCTCTAAAATTTGATTGTCGAGAGAGCTAATGTCGTCGCCCGTGTAGTCCATAATCATTTGCGATCCGACGTTGCTGGTCATAATGATAATGGTGTTGCTAAAGTCAATCGTTCGTCCTTGTCCGTCCGTCAATCGCCCGTCGTCCAAAACTTGCAATAGTACGTTAAACACGTCGGGATGTGCTTTTTCGATTTCGTCAAACAAAACCACGCTATATGGACGTCGTCTAACGGCTTCCGTCAATTGACCGCCTTGATCGTAGCCGACATATCCTGGAGGCGAACCGATCAATCTGGCTACGGCGTGGCGTTCCATATATTCACTCATATCAATTCGAATCATGGCGTGTTCGTCGTCGAATAATTCACGGCACAAACTGCGCGCGACTTCTGTTTTTCCCACGCCAGTAGGTCCGAGGAATAAAAATGAGCCAATTGGTCGATTAACGTCGCCAAGTCCAGCGCGTGACCTACGGATGGCGCTTGCTACAGCTGCTACAGCGCGATCCTGTCCGATGACTTGGCGGCTGATCGATTCTTCCAATTTGGTCAATTTGCTAGATTCACTTTCCATCAATCGCTCCACTGGAATTCCGGTCCAGCGCGCCACAACGCCGGCGATATCGTCAGGCGTAACTTCTTCGCGGAGTAATCGGTCGTGAGTTGGAATCGCCGCTAGTTCTTCGCGGGCGCTTGCTAATTTTTTCTCCAGCTCCGGCAAATCGCCATATTTAATGCGGCTAGCGGTGGCGAGGTCTGCGTCGCGTTCAGCAATTTCTAATTGTGAGCGCAGATTGTCCATTTTTTCGGTAGTCGTGTTAACGGTTTGTAAAATGTCTTTTTCGTGTTGCCATTTTTTATCAATTACTTCGGCTTTTGCGCGAATTTCGGCAATTTGCTCTTTGATTTCATCTTTGCGAATATTGGCGTGGTCGGATTTGTCTTTTTTTAGCGCCGCTTCCTCAATTTCCAATTGCAAGCGTCTATTGTTCAATCGATCCAGCGCAATTGGCACGCTTTCTAATTGCATTTTGAGCGAGCTGGTCGCTTCATCAAGCAAGTCGACTGCTTTGTCTGGCAAGAATCGGTCGGGTAAATATCTGGTGGACAATCTGGCGGCTGCCACGATTGCATCATCAGCGATTTTTACTCCGTGATGAATTTCGTATTTTTCCTTCAATCCGCGCAAAATGGCGACAGTGTCGTCAAAGCTTGGTTCGCCAACGTAAACTGGCTGGAATCTTCGTTCTAGAGCGGCATCTTTTTCGACATATTGACGATATTCAGCGAGTGTCGTCGCGCCAATCATATGCAATTTTCCTCGAGCCAGCGCTGGCTTTAACATATTGCCCGCATCCATACTGCCTTCGCTTTTTCCAGCGCCAACCATGGTGTGAATTTCATCGACAAAAAGAATAATCTCGCCGGCTGCGTCTTCTACTTCTTTCAGAACGGCTTTCAATCGATCCTCAAATTGTCCACGAAAACTAGCGCCCGCCAGAAGACTGGAAATTTCCAGGGAAATTAGTCGCTTATCCTTCAGTGAAGCGGGAACGTTGCCTTTGACAATTCGCTGCGCCAACGCTTCAACAATTGCGGTTTTACCAACTCCCGGCTCACCAATGAGAACGGGATTGTTTTTAGTGCGGCGACTTAAAATCTGCATAGTGCGTCGAATTTCTTCATCTCGACCGATCACTGGATCGAGTTTGCCTTCGCGTGCTAACGCTGTTATATCCGTGCCGAACTTTTCGAGTGGTTTAGTTGTTTCTTCTTGATTCATGTTTGGTGGCATAAAATCCTCCTTTTGGTTTTTAGTCCTAATTTGTTGCGCCCCAGTAAAAGACAGAATGGTGAAATTTGATATAGCTATCATAGCAAATTAGCACTCTCAGTGCAAGAGTGCTAATAAAATAAATAGGCTTTTTGTAGTATAATAAGTGTATGAATATTCTTGTCACTGGTGGCGCTGGATATATCGGCAGTCACACAATTATCGAACTATTATCATCAAATCATAAAGTAGTGGTCGTTGATAATTTATCAAATTCGTCCGTCGAGAGTCTGAGGCGAGTTGAAGAAATCACTGGTCAATCAATACCGTTTCACGAATTCGATTTATGCGATCATCAGCGACTATCAGAATTGTTTAAGTCTGAGAAAATTGACGCTGTAATTCATTTTGCTGGGTTGAAGGCGGTTGGTGAATCGGTTGAAAAGGCGCTTCTTTACTATAAAAATAATCTTGAAAGCACGTTGGTTTTGCTTGATGTGATGCAAGAATTTGACGTGAAGAAACTGGTGTTTTCTAGTTCGGCAACAGTTTATGGCGATCCTGCTAAATTACCAATTACCGAAGATATGCCGTTGTCCGCCACGAATCCATACGGTCAGACAAAGTTGATGATTGAGCAAATGCTTCGCGATATTTCTGCGACGAATCAAGATTGGCAATTTACGTCTCTTCGCTATTTTAATCCAGTTGGCGCACATCAGAGTGGTCGCATTGGGGAAGATCCTTCAGGAATTCCGAACAATCTTCTACCTTTTGTGTCGCAAGTTGCTGTTGGTAAGCGAGAGCATTTGAGCGTTTTTGGTGACGATTATGACACTCCAGATGGAACTGGCGTGCGTGATTACATTCACGTGGTTGATTTAGCGAAGGCTCATGTGGCGGCTTTGGAGAATTTGGGCCGACCGAACGAATATAAAGTCTATAATATCGGCACCGGTCGTGGCACTTCAGTTTTGGAATTAGTGAAGGCGTTTGAGAAGGCGTCTGGTCGTGATGTTCCGTATCAGGTTACGCCACGTCGAGCAGGTGACATTGCGACGTGCTATGCAGACCCAGGCTTGGCGGAAAGAGAGCTAGGTTGGCGAGCAGAATTGACGATTGAAGATGCTTGCCGCGATGCTTGGAATTGGCAGAGCAATAATCCAAATGGCTACAATGGCTAATTGCCAGATTTGGTGAAAATCTTATTTTCGTAATAAGCGGAACGTTTGGAAAGTTCTGAATTTAAGTTTTCAATTCCGCCGTATTGTTCGACCAAGGTTTTCTTTCCAGAAAATAAGTTTGTGCCCAGACCTAATCGGTCGCCGTCAATTTTAACTCCTAGCGCCGCCAAAGTTGACGGATACATATCGAATGTCGTGAATTGACGATTCTTTGAGCGACTAGTTGAAATGGCTGGATTTATAAACGTGTTGTAAATGGTTCGCTGATAGTTAGTTCCGCCGATTTTTTCGTCGTAGTATGAAGTCTGCATTCCTAAGTGATCGCCAGAAATGATAATTGTGGTGTTTTCATAAAATGGCTGAGATTTAACCCAATTGACGAATGCGGCGACTTGTTTTGAGGAACAAGCGTGTACATTGTCGTATTGATTGCTGAAGGTTTTAGCGCAGGTTTCATCCAAATAGCCATCGGTAAAATGCGTGTCGGCGGTTAATAATTGCAAGTTAAATGGCTTGTCTGACGCCGCCAAGCGCGAGGCTTCTTCGCGGGCAAATTGGAATAACTTTTTGTCTTCATAACCCCACCAGACTTTGTAATCTTCGGAGATTTTTCCGTGTTTTTTGGCGTAATTGTAATCTTCGATATTGAAATTGCCGTGTTGAGTTAATAGTTTATCGCGTCCGCCAAAACTTGCTTCAGAGCCCATAACAAATGTTTGATTATAGCCTTGTTTTTCTAAAATCTCACCAAGACTATAAGCGCCTGGCAAGAACTTTTTAAACTCGCCCAGGGCGTTATGGTCGCGTCCGCCAACCAAGTTTTCCTTCAGTGGGTACGCCAGCAGATTGCGCAGCCATTCCCTGCCACGGTCCAGCCAGTGTTTGTTGCAGGCAAAGCGCCGCCAACACCGGATGCTTTGTTTGAGAACGAGGTGTTTTTTAACGCCAATTCTTCCAGCTCTGGAATGATGGATGTTTCGGAGCTGCCGCCATTAGTCTTTGATGCCAAAGTGTTTTCCATTGATTCTAAATAGATGTATATTAAGTTGCGCTTTTTCTCTGGGAAAAGTCAATTTGGCGGTTTTTGGATTGACGTAATTTTCTTCGTATAATTTGGTCGATTGAGTCAGAGCATAAATATAGTTAGGGATGCCGAAACTTTGAATCAGAAGGACGATCGCAATTAAAAACATACTTAGCGAGTAAATTGCTTGATTTCGTAATCTCAAAAACGGCAAGGTGAGTTTTCGTGATGATTTGATTTTTTTCAAGCAAAAGGCGATTATGTGATTGATAAAAGAGATCGATTTGTCGAACATTGGGATTAATAAAGTGCCGAATAATAGGAAAACCAGCGGAAGATTTTGCAGGACGGCCGACCATAAATTGTCAGATTTGCCGCCAGCTAATCCGTTGACGAAATAAAAAATTATCTCGTCGATTTGCGAATTTTTAAAGACTATATATTTATAGCGCGCCGCAATTAAGCAAAATGCCGCCAAAAAAAGCAAGATGATTGATATTGATTTAATCCAGAAACGTTTGGTAAATTTAATTTTTCTCACTATTCTATTATATCACTTACGTTTTTTGCGGATGAAGGGGTATAATAAAAGCATGAGCAAGAATAAGACGCGCACATTCGGAATTAGTTGGTGGATTGGGACTAGTTTTATTTGCGGGGATGATTTGTTTGATGTTGGGTGATATTTTACATCGAGATGGCGTAATTGGCTCAAAAACTGATGTTTTAGTGATGGGTACGAATGCTGGATTTAAGCCGTTTGAATATATTGATAATAATCAAGTAGTTGGCTTTGACGTTGATCTGGCGAGGGAAATTGCTAAAAGTTTGGGCAAAGATTTGAAGATCGAAGATATGTCGTTTGATGGGCTGCTGCGGCGCTGGATAGTGGGCAAATTGATATGGTGGCGGCTGGAATGACAGTGACGCCTGAGCGAGAAAAAAATGCGTTGTTTTCAGATCCGTATTATTCGGCGTCACAGAGAATAATTGTTAAAAAGGGCAGTCCGATTCGTAATAAATATCAATTGCCAGGGCGAAAAATTGGCGTGCAATTAGGGTACCACGGGTGACACTTTGGCGTCTAAGATTGCTGGCGCATCAGTCACGCAATTCCAAACCGCGCCGAGTGTTTTGCAGGAATTAAGTTCGGGAAAAATTGAAGCGGTCATTCTGGACGACGCTCCCGCAAAGCAATATTCGGCTGGATTTTCTGACTTAGAAATCTTACCGGGGGCGCTCAGTGATGAAAGCTATGCGATTGCTATTAAAAAGGATAATAAAGACCTCTTAGAAAAGGTCAATAAAGAAATTGCCAAGATGAAAAAAGATGGTCGCTATGAAAAATTAATCCGCAAATATTTTGGCGAGGAGACTAAATCGTGAATTTTTGGGAAGTGATTTTTGGCGGCGGTCGATGGCTATTTTTATGGCATGGCTTAGAGGTGACGCTGGTTTTGACTGTGTTGTCGCTTATTTTAGGATCGGCAATTGGTGTACTTGTCGCCCTGATGCGCACGTCGAATTTACGACCATTTGGCAGGATGAAAACGAGCAGACTCGCGAACTTTAATCCGCTGGCTAGTCTGGGAAAAATTTATGTCGATATTATTCGCGGCACGCCACTTTTGGTCCAGCTGTTGATTATGTATTACGTCGTTTTTGGGTCGTATCAATTTATGCCCAAGATTTTTGTGGCGGCGGTGGCGTTCGGGATAAATAGCGGTGCGTACATCGCTGAGATTATTCGTGGCGGAATCCAGAGTATTGACAAGGGGCAAATGGAAGCGGCTAGGTCTTTGGGTTTGAGCAATTGGCAGGCAATGCGGCTAGTCATTTTACCGCAAGCAATGAGAAATTCATTGCCGGCGTTGATTAGTGAATTTATCGCGCTATTAAAGGAAACTTCGGTTGTTGGTTGGATTGGCCTGAATGATATTATGCGTGGCGCGGACAATATTCGTTTTCAAACGGCGACAGCTTTTCAGTCGCTATTTGCTGCTGCGGCGATGTACTTAATTTTGACGGCGATTTTTACGCGAGTAATGGCGCGAGTAGAAAGGAAATTGAAGCATGACGATGATCAGCGTTAAAAACTTGAAAAAAACGTTCGGCACGAATCGAGTTCTTCGCGATATTGATGTGGAAATTGAAGAAGGCGAGATTGTCGTAGTGGTCGGCTCGTCTGGTTCTGGCAAGTCGACATTTTTGCGTTGTCTGAACTTACTGGAGGAACCGACTTCGGGCGAGATTATTGTCGATGGAGTGAAAATTACTGGTCCACACGTGAACTTGAACGTGTTGCGTCAGAATATTGGCATGGTTTTTCAGCAATTTAATCTGTTCCCGAATTTGAGCGTGATTGAAAATATTAAATTAGCTCCGAAAAAGCTGCGTAAATTTTCAGATCAAAAAGCGACAAAATTGGCGCGAAGTTTATTGGACGATGTTGGACTATTGGATAAAGCGGACGCTTCGCCGAATAGTTTGTCTGGCGGTCAAAAACAGCGAGTAGCAATTGCGCGGGCGCTAGCGATGGAGCCGAAAATTATGCTTTTTGATGAGCCGACTTCAGCGCTAGACCCAGAGATGATTGGCGAAGTTTTGGACGTGATCAGGAAAGTTGCCAAAAAGGGAATGACGATGGTAATCGTGACGCACGAAATGAAATTTGCCCGCGAAGTTGGGACACGGATGATTTTTCTGGATAAGGGAGAAATAATTGAAAATGGCACGCCAGCTCAGGTAATGGATCACCCGAAAACTGAACGTGCCAAGAAATTCTTCGCCAAATAGCCCGAGTGACCTCGCTATAATTCGCTTAGAACTGGGACTTCTGTCAATTTGTTAACTAGCTGGTCCAGATCAACCTCTGTCAGATAACTCGGTAAAATTCGCGTCATTTTCGGATCGACAAAGCCGCATTCCGCTACTTCCTCAACGCCGTGCGATGTTTGTTCCAGGTCAATCTGCTGGTAATCTTGCCAGTTGGTGATGAGGAAGAAAAATTCCAATTGCTCGTTCGGGCCATGCGCTGATTGCTCGCCTGATTCGGCGAATTGCTGGATAAATAACAGCTTACCAATTTCTGGTTTGACGCCAGTTTCTTCAATCATTTCTCGACGCAAGCCGTCTAGCAAGCCTTCGCCCATTTCCAAGCCGCCGCCCGGCGTACACCAAAAGTTTCGACCCTTGCCGTTATTTGCGGTTAATTTCTGGCAGAAAATTTCGCCGTTTTCATTGATAATAATTCCGCGTACGTTTACTCTTCGTCGCATAAAACCTCCTTTGATTGCTAATAGCCAGAGGTCCAATTAAGCTGAACGTACGCCCAATAATTTCATGGTCGGGGTGACTGGATTTGAACCAGCGACCTCACCGTCCCGAACGGTGCGCGCTACCGAGCTGCGCCACACCCCGACGCTAAAAATAGTATAAAACTAACAGATATTTTTGTCCAATTGTAGTTATTAAAATGAAATCAACTAGTCCTAAAATGATATAATATAAGGTGGACTTAGGGCGTAAAGGACTATAAATGAAACATATTTTGCGAATTTTTAGAGGCTATTGGTTGCTGTTTATTATCTTGATTGGATTCACGTATGGCGTTGTGATGGCGAATTTGTGGCTGCCGGATAAAATGTCGGAAATTGTCAATAACGGCATTATTAAACAAGATATGTCGGCGATTTGGAATAATGGCTTGATGATGATTTTGGTGACGGCGGCTGGTGGGTTTTGTTCAATTGTTGTGGGTTTTTTGGCGGCGCGAATTGCTACGGGAATGGCGCAAAAATTGCGATTGAAATTGTTTGAACGAATAGAAAGTTTTTCTTTGGCGGATTTTAACAAGTTTTCTACGGCGTCGCTGATTACGCGCTCAACGAATGACATCCAGCAGATTCAAACAACGTCAATAATGTTGCTTAGACTGGCATTAATGGCACCGATTATGGTAATTGGCGGTCTGCAAAAAGCCATGAATAATGCGCCCGATTTAAGCTGGATCATCGCTTTGGCGGTGTTTATTTTACTCGTAGTTATCGCTACATTATTTACGATTGCCGTACCTAGGTTTAAGAAATTACAGGCGCTGGTGGATAAACTTAATTTGGTGGCGCGGGAAAATTTGGTCGGGCTAAAAGTTATTCGTGCGTTTCATAACGAAAAGATTGAGCAGAAAAAATTCCAAGAAGCTAACACGGAATTGAATAAGATGAATTTATTTGTGAACCGTTTGATGATGTTGCTTGATCCGATTATGACTTTAGTGATGAACTTTTCGAGTGTGGCAATTGTGTGGTTTGGCGCGCATTTGATAAGTGGTGGCAATTTGCAAATTGGTAATATGATGGCGTTTTTGGAATACGCGATGCAGGTGATAATCTCGTTCTTGTTGCTATCGATGGTGTTTATTATGGTGCCACGAGCCGCCGTATCAGTGCGTCGAGTCGGAGAAGTTTTAGACACTTTGCCGTCAATTACTGACCCGAAGTCGCCGAAAAAATTGCCAAAAGATGCCAAGGGAAAAATTGAGTTTAAGGACGTTACGTTTACTTATCCTGACGCGGATTTGCCGGTGCTTTCGGATATTAATTTTGTAGCCGAACCTGGTCAGACAACGGCGTTTATTGGCAGTACTGGTTCGGGAAAGTCTACGTTGATAAATTTGATTCCTCGTTTTTATGATGTTTCGGCGGGGCAGATTTTGCTTGATGGCGTTGATATTAGAAATCTGAAACTGGAAGATTTGTCTGGTCAAATTGGTTACGTGCCGCAAAAAGGTGTGCTGTTTAGCGGAACGGTTGCTAGTAATATCAAATACGGCAACGCTGAGGCTGATGATGAGTTGATCGAGAAGGCGGCCAAAATTGCCCAAGCGGAAGAATTTATTAGCGAGTTAAAAAGTGGCTATAAAAGTGAAATCGCTCAGGGCGGTAGCAATGTTTCTGGTGGTCAGCGCCAACGTTTGTCGATTGCGAGGGCTATTGCGGTTGAGCCGAATGTTTACATTTTTGACGATTCGTTTTCGGCGCTTGATTTTAAGACGGACGCGAAGTTACGGGCTGCGCTTGCAAAGGAAACTAAGAATAAAACTGTTCTAATTGTCGGTCAGCGAATTAATACGATTATGAATGCCGATAAAATTATTGTGCTTAATGAGGGAAAAATTGTTGGTCAGGGAACGCATCAGGAATTGATGAAAGATTGTGAAGTTTATCAAGAAATTGCTGCTTCGCAACTCTCGGAAGACGATTTGCAGAAAATGTCTATTGCTGCGAAAGGAGTGTTGTAATGTCTAGGCAAACCACGAAAAAGCGACAGCAAGTACGAATGGGCGGCCCGATGGGCGGAATGGGCACTGGCGAAAAGGCTAAAGATTTCAAGGGGAACGGTCAAGAAGCTGATCAAATATTTGTCGGATTTTCGATGGCAAATGTTGATGGTGCTGGTTTTTGCGATTGGGAGCACGATTTTTGCGATTGCCAGCCCGAAGATTTTAGGCGGCGCGACGAATCAAATTGTTGATGACTATGCCAATATGAAAGCCTACGAGGCGATCACTAGCAAATTGCCAAAGGGCGTTTCTTTACCGGCGGGAACTACTGGCGCGGATGTTTTGAACCGATTGCCGAATAAGTCGGAGATTGAAAAACAGATTCCGTCCAGTCAACTTGAGTCGATTAAAAAGCTAGATCTTAGTCGGCGTCCAGAATTTCATTTTGACGCTATTTGGCGAATAATTATTTTGCTAGTCGGAATGTATGTGCTGAGTGCGATTTTTCGCTATATTCAAACGTGGATAATGACCCAGGTGACGCAAACCGTAACTTTCAGAATGCGACAACAATTGTCCGAAAAAATAAATCGCTTACCGCTGAGTTATTTCGATAAACAAACTTACGGCGAAGTTCTTAGTCGCATAACTAATGACGTCGATACGATTAGCCAAACGCTAAATCAGAGTTTGTCGCAAATTATAACTTCAACGGTTACGGTGCTGGGGATTTTGGCGATGATGTTTTCGATTAGCTGGCAGATGTCGCTAGTTGCGCTGTTGGTGCTTCCGTTGGCGGGTGGCGTGATTACGCTGATTGCAAAGAGCTCGCAAAAACAATTCTTACGCCAGCAAACGCAGCTTGGCGAGCTTAATGGACACATTGAAGAAATGTATGGCGGTCATCAAGTGATGCGCGTCTTTAATGGTCAGAAAAAATCGATTGCTAAGTTTTCTAAGATTAACAATCGGCTTCAGGAGAGCGCTTGGAAAGCTCAGTTCTTTTCTGGCTTGATTCACCCGATTATAAATTTTATCAGCAATATTGGCTACGTTGCTATGACAATTTTGGGTGGTTGGCTGGCGATTAATGGTCGACTGAAAATCGGCGATATTCAGGCGTTTATTCAATACGTCGATCAATTCAATCAGCCACTGGTTCAGGTTGCTAATATCGCTAATATTTTGCAATCGACAGCTGCTGCTGCCGAGCGAGTGTTTGAGTTTTTGGACGAGCCAGAAGAAGCGGTTGAATCGAATAACTTGGTGAAATTGTCCAGCGTAAAAGGCGAAGTTGAATTCGACAACGTCGTCTTTGGATATAAGACAGATCAGACTATCATCAAAGGTTTGTCGGCACACATTAAGCCAGGTCAGCGCGTAGCGATTGTTGGTCCGACTGGCGCTGGCAAAACGACGCTGGTTAACTTGCTAATGCGATTTTATGAGATTAATAACGGTTCGATTAAAATTGACGGCGTGGATATTCGTAAGATGAAACGTAGCGATGTGCGACAAATGTTTGGTATGGTGCTGCAGGATACGTGGCTGTTTAATGGCACGATTCGTCAGAATTTGATGTATGGCAACCCAAAAGCTACCGAGGAAGAGATGGTAAAAACCGCCAAAGAAGCGCATGTTGATCATTTTGTGCGGTCGCTGCCGGGTGGCTATGATATGGTCTTGGGCGAGGAGGCTGCTAATATTTCCCAGGGAGAAAAGCAGTTGCTGACAATTTCCAGGGCGATGCTGGAAAAAGCGCCAATGTTGATTCTGGATGAAGCGACAAGCTCAGTTGATACGCGCACCGAAGTCCTTATCCAAAAAGCCATGGATAAGTTGATGCAGGGGAAAACTAGTTTTGTTATTGCGCATCGTCTGAGTACCATTCGTGACGCTGATTTGATTTTGGTGGTTAAGGACGGGAATATTATCGAGCAGGGCAATCACGAAACTCTGCTGAAGCAAAATGGATTTTACGCTGAGCTGTATAATAGTCAATTTGCTGAGTAGCTGTCTGTTACTTTTTATACAGTGATATTTTTGTCGCTTCTGGTATGTGCAGTTCAAAATCAATATCAGTTTTCTGGACAATCTCATAATAAGGAGGAATTGATGAGTTTTTCGGAAGTTCAATTATTTTTCCGTCATTAAATAATTGTCCTTGTCTGTAAACATTGTGAATAAACGGTACATTTGGTTTTGTTTTTCTCAAGCGATATAACGCTGATTCATGCCGTGTTTCGCCATCTGTAACAACTTTGGGCTGCGTATGCCATTGTCCCCATAATACATAATGTTGGTAGAGAGCCGTCAATTCCGAGGATATTTTTAGCTAGCTCTTCTTCTCGCGCTTGAGGGCTTGCTGATACGGTGATATTTTCATCTAAATTATCAAAAAATGTATCAATAAAAATAAGTTCTTTGAGTTGGTTTTGCTGCAGGAGGATTGCTATTGTCTTTATCATTTCAAGAGATAAAATGCTCGAATCAAAAAGGTCTTCATCAACTAAGGAAAAATCATAAGAATTGATCTTTACTGAATTGATGAAGTTGGACACGGCGGGGCTGGCTTCAATAGCTAATCTCTTTACGCTAAGTTTCTTAACCAGAGTATAGATGACGTCGGCATTTTCTTTTATGCCGTGAATTTCGCCATATACAATTATGTTTGATTTTCGCAAAGTGGATTGAAGCGAATTTAACCGTTTTATGTCCAGCTGTTTCGGTAAAAATGTTTTGATAATATCGTGATTATTCATAGGTGCTAATTGATAGTTTACTTCATAAAACCGTAAATATATAGGACTGCGTCGTTGATAAATTTGTCGATATTTGGCGAACTATTTATAATTAAGTCATGAATATCGCAGACCAACTCCTTGCTAAATACCCAATTATTTCTGACCAAGTCGACATAAAAGAGCTTGGCGCGCTTTTAAGAGAGTTGGAAAAAACTTTACGTCGTGGCGCTACTGGAAATATCGTGGAGTTTGGCTGTTATGTCGGCACGACTAGTTTGTTTATTCGACGACTATTGGATGCTTATGATTTTACGGGCGAGTTTCATGTTTACGATTCGTTTGCGGGATTGCCGGAAAAAACCCAGAAGGATAATAGCGCCGCGGGTGATCAATTTAAGGCTGGCGAGTTATTAGCGCCGCGTAAGACGTTTGTCCAGAATTTTAAGAAAGCGGGGTTGAAGTCGCCGATTATTCATAAAGGCTGGTTTTCTGATTTTACTTCTGATGACGTGCCGGAAAATATTATGTTTGCGTTTTTTGATGGCGATTTTTATGAATCAATTGTCGATTCTTTTCGGGTTTGTGAAAGTAAGTTTAACGAAGACGTGATAATTATTGTCGATGATTACGCAAATGAAGCTCTGCCGGGCGCTGCAAAAGCCACTGATGAATGGCTGAAAGTTAATCGACAATTCGCAGTCAGAACTGAGGCCAGTTTGGCAATCATCTCCTCTTGCCCAAAAACATAAACGTGTTACAATTAAAACATCACTAATATAAACAGGGGAGGGTTGTGATGGACGAACCAATTCACATCACGTCTGAAATAGGAAAACTTAAGACCGTTCTATTGCATCGGCCAGGTGAAGAGCTGGAGAATTTGACGCCAGACTATCTGACCGATCTTTTATTTGACGATATTCCATATCTGAAAGTGGCGCAGGCTGAACATGATGCTTTTGCGGAAGTATTGAGAAGTCGTGGAATCGAAGTTTTGTATCTAGATCAATTGGTCGCCGAGGCAATTAGCACAGATCAATTGCGCGAACAATTTGTCGATGAAATGTTGGCTGCTTCTAAGCAGGATTCACGCCGTGTTACTCAAACATTGCGCCAATTCTTGTTGGATTTGCCAACTCACGCTATGATTCGCAAGATTATGGCTGGTGTTCGCAAGGATGAAATTACTTTGCCTCCAGACCAACATCAGCAGTTGCATAATATGATCGAGAAAAATCGTTATCCGTTCTATCTCGATCCAATGCCAAACCTATACTTTACACGCGACCCAGCTGCCGCAATTGGTAACGGTTTGACAATCAATAAGATGCACTGGACGGCTCGTCGTCGTGAATCGCTATTTATGCGCTACATCATTGACCATCATCCACGCTTTGCTAATCGTGCGCCAGTTTGGTACAACCGCACAGAGAAATTCTCAATGGAAGGCGGCGACGAATTAGTATTAAGCAATAAGGTTATGGCAATTGGTGTTTCAGAGCGAACAACCGCTGAAGCAATTGAAAAAATGGCAACGAAATTGTTTGCTGGCTCGAAATTCGAGAAAGTCATTGCTATGGAAATTCCAAAATCTCACGCCTTTATGCACCTAGACACCGTGTTTACAATGATTGATCGTGATAAGTTTACGATTCACCCAGAAATTCGCGACCACGGCGGCAGGATGAATTGTTTCATTTTGGAGAAGGTTGAGGGTCAGCCATTCCCACGAATTACACACGAAACAGATTTGGAGCACGTTCTGAGGGTTGCGCTGGGCTTGCCGACTGTTACGTTGATTGAGTGTGGCGGTGGCGATCCGATTGCTGCTGCTCGTGAGCAGTGGAATGACGGTTCAAACACTTTGGCGATTGCGCCGGGTGTTGTGGTGACTTATGATCGCAACTACGTAACTAATCAGAAATTGCGCGAAAACGGTATTGAAGTTATTGAGATTAGTGGCGCTGAGCTTGGACGCGGTCGTGGCGGTCCACGCTGTATGAGTATGCCGCTAGTACGAGAGGATGTATTCTAATGGCTCAGAGTTTGAAAGGACGATCACTGCTGACTTTAGGTGACTATACTGCTGAAGAGATTCGCTTGTTATTGGACACGGCTCGTGAATATCGTCGATTGAAATATGCCGGCATTCCGCACCGAATTCATGAGGGTAAAAATGTGGCTTTGTTGTTCGAAAAGACTTCAACACGAACACGCTGCGCATTTACGGTAGCTGCTAATGACCTTGGAATTGCGCCAGAATACCTCGGTAAAGATGATATTCAATTGGGTAAGAAAGAGACGGTTGAAGATACTGCCAAGGTTTTGGGTCGAATGTTTGACGGAATTGAGTTCCGCGGTTTTGACCACGTGACTGTTGAGGAATTAGCGCGTCATGCTGGCGTTCCAGTATGGAATGGGATTGACCGATAAGTTTCATCCAACACAGATTTTGGCTGACTTCATGACAATTGAAGAGCATGTCGGAAAATTGAAGGGAACTAAGTTGGTGTTTGTTGGCGATGGTCGCAACAATATGGCAAATTCGCTGATGATTGGCTCGGCTATTATGGGGCTTGATTTTCGCATTTTAGCACCTCGCGAATTACATCCCAGAGCAGGCTTTGGTTGATAAGGCAAACCATTTTGCAAGGTCAAGTCATGCACGCATCACTATTACTGATAATTTTGAAGAAGCTTTGCGCGCGCTGATGTAATTTACACGGACGTCTGGGTTTCAATGGGCGAAGAAGATAAGTTTGCTGAGCGCATTAACCAATTGCGACATTTCCAGGTTAATCGCCAGATGATTAACCTGACAGGAAATCCTGAGGTTAAGTTTATGCATTGCTTGCCGGCGTTTCATGATGCATTAACCATCACCGGTAAGAAAGTTCAAGAAGATTTTGGTTTAGACTCAATGGAAGTTACGGATGAGGTGTTCCGCTCGCCGCATTCGATCGTGTTTGATCAAGCGGAAAATCGTATGCATACAATCAAAGCTGTGATGGCTTTGACATTGTAGTTGTTGTCGTCGAATAAGGAGGTTAAGGAGGCTCCGAGGCAATGGTAGAAAAAATTAAAAAAGCAAAGCAGAAGCTTCGATCACCATCGGCGTTTACTATTTTGTTTGTCGTGATTATTATCATGGCGGCATTAACGTGGATAGTTCCTTCGGGTTTATATAAGACAAACGAGGACGGCGATCGTATAGCTAATTCGTATCACGTAGTTGAAAAAGAACGAACTGTTACGGAAGAAAAAGATGGCAAAATAGAAGAGATCAAAAAACACGATCAGCAGGGTTTGTGGGATGTCTTTACTGCTCCAATTAAGGGTATGTCAGACAAGCTTGATGTGATCGTCTTCGTGATGGTGCTTGGTGGTTTCTTGGGTGTCACTATGAAAACTGGCGCGCTCGATGCTTCTCTTGGCGCACTGCTCCGAAAGATGAAGGGCAAGGAAAAGTGGCTCATCCCGATTCTGATGATTTTATTCGCTATCGGTGGTACTACTTACGGTATGCAAGAAGAAACCGTGGCGTTCTACGCGCTTGTTGTACCGATGATGATTGCTGCTGGCTATAACGCCATGACTGGTGTGATGGTTATCGTGTTGGGTGCTGGTACTGGTGTGCTCGGCTCGACAATCAACCCATTCTCCACTGGCGTTGCTGCAAAAACCGCAGACGTGAAATTAGGTAGCGTCATTCCAATAATGTCTATAATCTTAGTACTTTGTTTGATTGCCGCGATTGTCTTTACTATGCGTTATGCCGCAAAAGTGAAGGCAGGCAAGTACAAAGAAGACGTTCGCTACAAGCCAGCTACGGCTGCTCTCGACACGACAAACGTACCAAAATTCACTGGTCCACGAAAAGTCGTTATGTCCGTGTTTGCTATTACGTTTGTGCTAATGATTCTTTCCTTGATTCCATGGGGAAGTTGGAATATCACATTCTTCGCTGATATGTTTGAATGGGCTGCAGGTTTGCCAGTCATTGGCGCGGTACTTGGTGTAGTCCACAGTGCGGCATTTGGTGATTGGTATTTCAATGAAATCACTGCGCTATTCCTAATTTCAACAATTGTCATAACTGCAATTTACTACAAAGAATTTAAGAAAGAGGGTGTTTTCCCAGTTGATACATTTATCGACGGTGTGAAAGACATTTTGCCAGTTGCTTTGATTATCGCAGTGGCAACGGGCGTTTCTGTGGTGATGACTAACGGTGAAATTCAGGACACAATCATCAGTTGGGGTGAATCTCTCCTGAAAGACGCTGGTGGCGGTGTTGTCGGCGTGTTGGCGTATCTATTCTACTTGCCAATGTCATTTATCGTTCCGTCATCGTCAGGTTTGGCGGCAGCAACTATGCCGGTTATCGCACCAATTGCTGACTTGGTTGGCTCAAGCAAAGAAGTTATGGTTGCCGCATTTGCGACAGCATCTGGCCTGATCAACATGATGGCTCCAACTATCGCGTCATTGATGGGTGGATTGGCTTTGGCTGGCGTTTCATATCGCGACTGGCTAAAACGCTCAGCTCCAATTATGGCGGTATTTGCTATTATCAGCATCACAGTTATTGCAATTTTCGGAGCACTGTAGCCTATGGATAAGAAGCGTACTATTGTAGTAGCGCTCGGTGGTAACGCCCTGCAACGGCAGGGCGAAGCCGCGTCTGAGCAACAGCAACGAGTGGCTGATGAAACTGTTCGGCAACTTTTACCGTTAATCCAGGCTGGTCATAACGTAGCAATTGTTCACGGCAATGGTCCTCAGGTTGGCAATATTGTGTTGCACGAAGAGGCGATTAACACGCCAGATGTGCCAAGTTTGCCGCTGGAAGATTCTGGCGCCATGAGCCAGGGATTGATTGGCTTTTGGCTGCAACAGGCTTTTCATGACGCCTTTATGGTTAATCAAATGAACAATCGCGCTGTTAGCGTTATAACCCAAACGATTGTTAGCTTAAGCGATCCAGCGTTCCAAAATCCAACTAAGCCAATTGGTCCGTTCTATTCGGAAGACGAGGCAAAAACTGTTGCCAGCGAACGCGGCTACACGGTAAAAGAAGACGCTGGTCGTGGCTGGCGGCGTGTCGTTCCTTCGCCAAAACCTCAGACAATTGTCGAGGCTGATGTGATTAAGGCGTTGGTTCATGCTGGTGTGACAGTCGTTTCAACTGGCGGTGGCGGTATTCCTGTTTTGCAGGACGAAACTGGTCAATTAAAAGGTGTCGCTGCGGTCATTGATAAGGACTTCGGCGCGGCAAAATTGGCAGATCTTTTGGATGCTGACACCTTGCTGATTTTGACTTCGGTTGATGCTGCTAAAATTAATTTTGGCAAACCAGATGAACAATCTCTTGGGGAAGTTTCAATAGAAGAACTTCAAAAGCATATTGACGATGGGCAATTTGCGGCAGGTTCAATGTTGCCAAAAACTCAGGCTGCCTTGTCGTTCCTGGATGGAAAGTCGGGGCGTACGGCGATTATTACTTCGCTGGATGAAACCGCTGAAGCCATTAGTGGCTCGGCAGGCACGATAGTCAAATCGTAATAAAAATCAAGAAGTTCCTGTGAATGGCGCAGGAGCTTCTTGTGTTTATGTATGTTTTATTTTATAATATGAAATTATGTTGCAATATCTTCGTTCAACAAATAGTGACTCAATAATTAGCCCGCAAGAAAATTTGCAGTCTGGTTCGTGGGTGCGCTGCGAAAGACCGAGCGACGAAGAGGTTTCGCAATTGCTGACGCTGGGCTTGGATGAGGATTTGATAAGTGACGCGCTTGACCCGCACGAGGTGCCGCGTATTGAGTTTGATGACGAGTGGACTTATTTGATTGCGCGGCTGCCGGACACTGACGACGATTTTAACGATTTTACCACGCCGATTTTATTCTGCATCAATAAAGATCATATTGTGACGTTGTCTAGAGATAGTTTGGGGCGATTGTGGCAGCCATTTATTGATAAAGTGCGAATTAGAACGGATCGACAAGTTGAGCTTTTGGTGGCGATGGTTGAGGCAATTTCAACGCAATATCAGCGGCGTGTGGCAACGATTAATCGCCAGATGCGAGCGGCTACGGACAGTATTCATACACTGAGAGTTAATGACATTGCCACACTGGCGGAGTATGAGCGCAAATTGAATGATTATCTTGACGCGCTAATTCCGATGAACTGGGCAATTGAGAGACTTCTTGCGACTCAAAAATTGCGACTTAAAGCTGATGATAAGGAAGACGTTGAGGATATTTCGATTGATTTGGAGCAGGTGATTGCACGTTGTAAAAGTTTGTTGAGGACGATTACTAATGTGCGCGACAGCTATAGGGCGGTGATGGATACGCGTCTTAATGAGACGATTCGCCTGCTAACTGTAATTACTGTAGCTCTGACTATTCCGACGATGATCGCTGGTTTGTATGGTATGAACGTGCCGGTTCCAGGTGCTGATAATCCATTGATGTTTTGGGTAATTACTGTGATCAGTGTAGTTCTGGCGTTTGTTGTGGGCTATTATTTCCTGCGCCGCCGCTAAAGTTTAATTGCAATTCGACAGATTGCTAATATCGCTTGTGTATATTATAATCTTCTCATGATGGTGGGCTATTTTGAACGCAGATCGTTGACTGAAAAGTTGACGCAAGCTCAACGAATGCATAAAAACGGTTGGATTAATTTGACCGGTAGTCTTGATGCTACTCGAGTTTCAAAGGCTTTGTCGCTGTCTGCTAATATTGTCCGTGATGTACTGGACATTCACGAATTACCTCGAGCGGAGTTTTCCGATGGCGTTGAGTACATTTTTACGCGCATACCGTTTGGTCAAACTGATTCTGGCAAAACGGCACCGTTTTTGATTGCAGTTAGCGGCGGTCATTATATTACAATATCGCCTCATGTTAAATTTTCACCTCTGGAGGTTGGCGATTATTTATTTAGCACAACCGAGCGTCCAGCGGGAGTTTTTGCTGCGAATTTGGCGTATATTATTTCTCAATATGAACAACGTGTGCATTTGTTAACGGAGCAAATTAGCGATGCTCGTCGGCGACTAAGTCGTCATGAAGTTGAGAATTCGGATTTTATTAAATTTGTGGCAATTGAAGACACGCTTAATGAATATCGAAGCAGTTTGGAAGGGATGTCCCGCGTTATTACACAACTAATGGAAAATCGCCGCCATCTATTTAAGACTAGAGATCTGGAAGCCTTGGAGGACGTCGATCTACACATCAGGCAAGTTTTAGTGGCAATCAGTTCCAGTACGCACACAATTTCCAGTATTCAAAACGCTTATTCGACGGTTGCTAATAATACGCTGAACCAACGTATGAAGGCATTGACCGCCATAACAATTCTTCTGGCTATTCCAAACGTTTTTTACGGGATGTATGGAATGAATATCGCGTTGCCATTTCAGGGCGAGCCTTGGGCATATCCAGTTATCACTAGCTTTACAGTGTTGTTGATTTTACTTGTTATGTTTGTTGCTAAGCGACTCCGCTTATTCTAATATAGA